>Ga0255057_10000614_pt1 | contig 20199 bp, 19 predicted proteins | sample Cases_109_6_MG_FD_189022 | JGI IMG/M metagenome (GOLD analysis project Ga0255057, IMG submission 189022) | Seawater microbial communities from Amundsen Gulf, Northwest Territories, Canada - Cases_109_6 | ecosystem: Environmental > Aquatic > Marine > Gulf | place: Canada: Northwest Territories... | reverse complement strand
AACATGACGCCTGCGTGCTCAGCGCGTGCGGCGATCAGCTCCCAGATGACGTCTTGCCATATTCCTTTGGGCCCACCCGGGGCGGCCGGGTGGAGGTTGAGCAGGTCCCAACGATTAGATGGTTCGGACGTAAAGATAAGCATGTACCCGGCTAGAACGCCAAGCTCGAACCGGTGAGGCTCGAGCAGGCGCATCACCTCGCGATCGTAATCGGCACGCCAGTTTGGGAGTGGGTCGCCCTTGCGCACCGGCTTTTCGCCACGCGCGCGCCGGAAGTCTCGCGACGATAGACAGACAAGGGGCAGCCCACACGCCCGGACCTGTTCGAGGAACGAGTCTGTATTAGGGTCTTCGCCTGCCTCGCGGTTGCAAAATACGATGGTGATTTGTGCATCGAGGTCGCCGGACGCGATCGCATCCTGTGCTGCGGCCAGGAGCTTCTGCGAGGTTGGCCCGCGGGCCGTCGCAAACCAACCGAGGCCCAACGTCACTCCGGCCTCCAGCCCAGCCGGCGTCGGATGACTGCGAACCGGCTCACCATGTGGATGAGCGGGCTCGATATCCGGCCGGCGGTCCGGCCCTCCCGCAGCGAATCCAGGAAGCCCGTCGGTCCGTTAAATGGGGCCATCTCGACGTAAGCGCGACCGATCTCACGCGGCGAATGAGCGTCGCTGGCCGCGGACATAGCCAGTCCATTGTCCTCGGCGAAGCGTCGCGCCTCGTCGTTGTGAGACTTGAACACGATGCGAGCGTTAAACGTCTCAATGAAGTCTATCCGGTCCACGAGGGCAAGCATCCGCTGATAGTCTAGCGCAGAGCGCATACGATCGAACGGATGAGGCACGCCTACGACGCCTCCCTGCGATTTGATACGTTCGATCGTCTGCTTGCCGGTGAGGCCGCGCGGAATGTCTTCAGTGAGAAAGAGACCAAGTATCTCACCTTCCGAAGAGCGGACCTCCTCGCCGACGATGACGGTTAGGTCCTCTAGGTGACGCGCTTGGACGATCTTGCTTACGTCGATGCCTCCGCGAATGGTGTTGTGGTCGGTGACTGCGATGCAGCCGATCTTGCGAGCGAGGCAACGTTCCACGAGCCGCTCGGGTGAGAGGATGCTATCGGGCGAGAAGTGGGTGTGGTTGTGGAGATCGGCGCGGATGGGGCCTTCGCCGGTCATTCTGGTGGCGCTTCGTCCTCCGCGGCGTCCAACTCGTAACCTTCCCCCTCCTCACGAAGTGCGGACATGCTTTCCGCAAAGGTCTCCTGCAGGCGTGTCACCTTCAACTCAGCTCCCTGAAGCAGCTCCTGGCAGCGCTGGGCGAGCTTCATGCCTTCCTCGTACATTGATACCGATTCTTCAATGGTTAGTCCGCCATTCTCAAGCTTCTGCACGGTCTCATCCAGGCGCTGATAGAGAGTCTCAAAGCTATCGTCGTCCTTCTTCTGTTTCTTAGAAGCCATACTGCCGAGACACCTCCGCGGGGATCCTCCCGTCGGCTACGTGAATATCAAGCTTGTCCTTGCCTTTGGCCTGCTTAACGCTGGTGATCGCCAGTTTCCCGTCTCTCAGCTGGACTACTGCGTAGCCTCGAGCGAGCGTCGCGGCCGGATCAAGAGAACGTAGTTGGCTCGCCCGCCCGTCAAGGTAGGCGATCCGTTGCTCGAGGAAGCGGTTCGTGGCGCTTGTTGCGTGTCTCATCTGTGATTGCAGCTGCTCGGCGAGACGCGAGAAGTCCGGGACTCCGCTTTCGAGACGATGTGCCGCCCCTTCGACGCTCGTTGCGGTCTGGTCGATGCGATTCCGAACAGTATGTCCGGCCGCGGCGATCGCCGCTCCTACGCGAGCTGATATCTCGTGACGGTCCGGTGTAATGGTCTCGGCGGCTGCAGACGGAGTCGGGGCCCGGACGTCTGCGACGAAGTCTGCGATCGTGAAGTCGGTCTCGTGTCCTACACCCGAGACGACGGGCGTAGCGCTGGTGAAGATGGCGCGCGCGACGATCTCTTCGTTGAACGGCCATAGCTCTTCGACGGCACCGCCGCCACGGGCGACGATGATCACGTCAATGTTCGGCTCTTCATTCAGTTGGCGGATGCCGGCGGAGATTCCGGCGGCTGCCTCGGGGCCTTGTACGGGGGTGGGTGCCAGGAGGAGTTCGGCGAGGGGCCAGCGGCGGGACAGGACGTTGCAGATGTCGTGGAAGACCGCCCCGGACGGCGAGGTGACGACGCCGATGCGATGCGGGAAGGCTGGTAGAGCACGCTTGCGCGCCTCGTCGAAGAGACCTTCGGCTTCGAGCTTCTCCTTGAGGCGCTCGAACTCCGCCTGTCGCGCGCCCACGCCTGCGGGTTGCACGAAGTCGACGATGATCTGGACATCGCCGCGCTGTTCGTAGAGGGTGACGTTGCCGTGGGCGAGTACCTGCGCACCGTTCTCAAGGGGTGCGCCTCGGTACTGGCGCTGGAACATCACGCAGCGTATCTGGGAGTCGCCTTCCTTGAGCGTGAAGTAGACGTGGCCGCGCTGGGATCGGCTGAGGTTTGAGATCTCGCCTTCCGTCCAGAGGTTGGTGAGGCGCAGGTCGCCTTCGATGACGGTCTTGATGTACCGCGTGAGCCAGGAGACGGAGCAGGCCTCGATCACGCTTTTAGTCTAGCGTTTTGGGGGCGGGAGGCGAAGGGGTGAGGGGCACGACGCCGCGCAATCGAGCGTTAACTTTGTGCAATCAAGGGTGATTTCGTATCTGAATCTTGATTGCGTGCGGGTTGCAGATAGGAATCTTGGTTGATGGTCAGTTGCCTTTCATTCTTGCTCGTGATTCGTACCCGAGACCGCCTTCGGGGGACGGTTTCCGCTTGATTGAGTGCTGTTCAAACGCATGGGTGGTGCGGTCAATCAAGAGACGGTGATCGGGCGGGGCCTTGAGTTAAGAAGGTGCGGGATCTTGTCGATCGTCGAAGGCGGAGCCTCTGACGGGCGGGTTTCAGCTACGGGTCTAGGCCTCCGCCTCTTTCGGCACAGACTGATACTTCGATGGTACTTGAAACAGGCGGGAGGTCTAAGGGGAAAGTGCGCTGTGAGGCGGTCTCTTAGCGAGGGTGGATTGCTTCCAGTTCGTCTTTGCTGCCCATCACTATTAGCTTGTCGCCTACATCAAGCTGCGACTGGCGCGGAGGTCCGACGGAGAGTTCACCGTTCGCCCGCTGAATCGCTAGAACCACGATTGTGGGACTCGTGGTCAGGACGTCCTCTATCGTTCGTCTGGCGAGGCCGCCATCCACTTCGATCTCAATCTCCGCAAGCAGGCTGGATCCTGGCTCGGCAACGATCGTATCGACGAGGCCGACGAGGATGGGCTGCAGTGCTGACAAGGCCATGTACCGGCCGGCGGCTATGTATGGGGAGAACACGCGGTCCGCGCCGGCGCGCTGCATTCGTGGTTCGCTTTCCGGTTGCCCCGCACGGGAGACGATGAAGATGTCGGGGCACATGGCTTTCGCTGCTAGCACGATGAACGTGTTGTCTGAGTCGGAATCCGATGCCGCAAGCAGGCACCGTGCGCGCTCGATGCCAGCCGTCTTCAGAACGTCGTCGTTGGTCGCATCGCCTTCCAGTAGCAGGTGGCCTCGTTTCGACGCCCGCTCGATCGCTTCCGGGCTGGACTCAACGATAACGAAATCCGCTCCGCGGGACTTGAACTCCCGGGCGATCTCCTCACCAACCCTCCCAAAGCCGCATAAGATGTAGTGATTCTTGACTGCTTTGATCCTTGATCTTGCGCGCCGTCCACCGAACAGGCTCTCAAGCTCTCCTTCCACGGCGATCTGCATGACAGCGGTCAGGACGTAGAGGATGACAGTGACTCCGAGAATGATGATGACGATGGTGAAGATGCGCCCGGCGTCACTAAGGGGGTTTATCTCCCCGAACCCGGCGGTGGTCACGGCTGTTAGCGTCTGATACGCGGCGTCGAGGAAACTGAACCCCTCAATCGCCATGTATCCGACGATGCCGATAGCCCAAATTACGGCTGCTGCGCCGCCGCCTGCGGCCAGCCTCTGCCAGGGGGAGAGCACTCTTATGGCAGCCTCCGGGTTCCGCGTTGGCGTTGCGGATAGATGATAGTCTGCTTCACTTCGTCAGGTCTGCCGATCACGATTGCGGTCCGGCGCCTGCCATTCCGAGTTTGCTTTGGCCGTTCGATCGCACTTCGAGGCGAATTATATATTAGTGGGCGAAGAGCTGAAGGCGGCGTATACTGCGGAGGTTTTCGTGGGCGGCATGCGAGCGTGATGCGCGGCGCTCGGCCGGGAGTCGTGTTCAGGCGGCGGGCTAGAGCTGGAACTCGCCCTCGACTACGCGTCTCAGGAATTCGCCGACGGGGGCGCCTACGGTACCTTCGTATTCGGGGTTCTGTGCTATCCACTCTTGCCAGTGCTCTTCAGAACTGAAGAGGTTGTTGACGCCTCACCTGCCGCCGTAGAACGAGTTGATCGACGTGGGTTCCGATCGAGTTAGCTTCGAGTTTTCGATTGTCAGCGTGAGGCGGTCGAGGCAGTGCGGGCAAGAGTCCTCGATATCGAGTCTGTCGTTCTGATAGACGCTGCTGACCAGCAGCATGAAGTCCACCGCTCAAGGGACGTTGAAGACGTCTCCTCCGGTTCGAACGGTGTGGAAGAGCAAGCCAACTCCGTCAAGGAGCCTCTCGTGCCTCGCCGCGGGCCGCCAGCCGTCCGTGGATAGTAGTCCGATGCGAGTCAGCATCTGCTTGGCCGCTTCCCATTGGTCAGGCTCAACGGACGCGAGATCGCGCGCCTGCTCTTCGTTCCTGCCAAGGAGTAGCGCTCGGCCCGCCAGCTTCTCCTGGTTCGTCAGCGTCACGGTGGCTGCGGAGACGCCGAAGCGAACCTTCTCCGCGAGCCGACCCGGGTTTGACTCCAGGTGTTCGTAGAGCCGCTGCCGCTGGTCGTCGTCATGGGGCAACTCCAGCGCCGCCTGAGCCTGACCGATCGTGGTGATGTCGAGCGGCTTCTTCCAGCGCTCGTCCAGAAATTCTAGAACGTCATTAGTAGCCACAGAAGAAATATACGGCAAAAGCGTATCATGCCAACGAGTGTCACTAGGGGACGCGGAAGCCTACTTGGCGGATCGGGGCTAATGCAGGAGTGCGGAGATAAGGTTGAATGACGCGGCTACTTGAGTTCGAGCGGCTGTTGAGGCCGATGAGCGGCTTCCTGCCGCTGCCGTGGTGATGAGTAGTCCCCGGCCTTCTCGCTCTCCTCGGTAGTTCCGGGGTTGGGTTGGCCGCCGCACCTGCGTTGCAGGTGGCAACGATTCCCATCGCAGCGATCGGCGGAGCATTTCTGGCGAGAGCATGGTGGCTCCAGATCAGGCACGGCGCAAAGTCGAAGTGGCGTCGCCGGTCGCTTGTGGTGCTGGTTATTTCGACGCTGATGGTCGTTGTGCTTTGGACGCTTCGCTTTACGGGCGTGTTGGGTTAGCCGGATGTGTGGCGGCGCTCGTACTTCGATACCTCAGCACGAGCGGGAACGGTGGTGTGCCGACGCTCATGGGTCCTAGAGCCTCCCTCCTCCGGCGGGCAGGCACCATGAGCGGGAAGGAGGATGTGCCGCCCATCGTACTTCGAGACTTCAGCACGATGGGAGGAGGATGTGCCGCCGCGCATGGTACGAGAGCCTCACCATGAGCGCGAACGAGGATGTGCCGCCGCTCGTACTTGGAGACCTCAGCACGACGGGAGGAGGCTGTGCCGCCGTTCGTGGTACGAGACTCACCATGAGCGGGAACGAGGGTGTGCCGACGCTCATGGTACGAGAGCCTCACCATGAGCGGGAACGAGGATGTAGCGCCGCTCGTACTTCGATACCTCAGCACGAGCGGGAACCCGCTAGTACGTCGTTGGCCGGGTTGCTTGAGCGTCCTTCGACGGGTTCCCCAACAGGGGGTCCGCCCGGGCGGACAGGACGAACGGAGAAGAGGCTACTTTGCGCGTTCGACGTATTCGCCGCTGCGAGTGTCGACTTTGAGGGCGTCGCCGTTGTTGATGAAGAGGGGGACGGTGACCGTGTGGCCGGTCTCGAGTTTGGCGGACTTGGTGGCGCCTTGTGCCGTATCGCCCTTGATTCCCGGATCGGTCTCGACGACTTTCAGTTCGACTGCGGCTGGAAGTTCGATGCCGACGGCCTCATCGTCGTACATGAGCAGGTTGCAGGTGCCGTTTTCGACGAGGTAGGGGAGTGCTTCTTCGATGCGATCCTTGGGTACGGGAAACTGGTCGTAGGTCTCGGTGTTCATGAAGGTGTAGAAGTCCCCGTCAGGGTAGAGAAACTGGGCTTCCTGACGCTCAATACGGGCCTTCTGGTAGCGGGTGCCGGCCTGTGCGGACTTGTCGATGATGTGTCCGGCGCGGACGTCGCGGAGCTTCATGCGGACCTGCGCGGAGCCGCGGCCGATCTTGATGTGCTCGATTTCGATCACCCGATAGAGGGTGCCGTCGATCTCAAGCGTTGACCCCTTCTTGATTTGGCCGGTTTCGATCATTGGTTGCCTTTCGGGTGAGTTTCGGGATTGCGGGATTCGATGCGTGGGCGTCTGATAGCGCCGTTGGCGTTGATCGAGGCGATTTCGCAGCCTCAAATATCATACGGGATGCTGCGGTGGTTCGGCGAGTCAATTGGCGATGAATTCGGGCGTCGGTCGACTCCGCCCCGCCGTAAAAGAATATTTGTGCCCACCCGCCCACCCAGGAGAAATGGAAGATACGGGGACGCCCCCTATGACCCCTGGCGAGGGCCGATCTGATCGGCCCTCTGCACACCAGGTATGCGTGTTGTCACCGGCATCGGGTCTGGTGCTTCCAGCCCGGATCCAGTGCGCCAGGCTCCCGCCATAGGCGGGCAGGCAGGGCAGGCATCCCGCCGGAAGGGTGCGGCGTCGGTTTGGCTGGTGCTCAGGATGACGGGAGGAGCTTGGGGGCGTGGCTCATGACGCGAGCCCTGCCGTTTTCGAAGACGATCATGTCTTCGATGCGGACGCCGCCCCAACCGGTGAGGTATATCCCCGGCTCGATGGTTGCGACCATGCGGTCTTTGAGTTCGTCTTTGGCGGTCTTGGCGAGGCGTGGTGCTTCGTGGACGAGCATGCCGACGCCGTGGCCGAGGCCGTGGCCGAAGTTCTCGCCGTAGCCGGCTTCGGCGATGACGTTGTGGGCGAGCATGTGGGCCTCGTCGCCGGTCATGTCGGTCGTGACCGTCTCCTCGGCGGTGCGCTGCGCAGCGAGCACGATGTCGTAGATTTCGTGGAACTTGTCGTCGGGCTTGCCGACGACGATGGTGCGAGTGAGGTCGGAGCAGTAGCCGTCGACGATGACGCCCATGTCGATGACGATGGGGTCGCCAGCCTGGATGGCGTGGTCGCGCGGTTGGGCATGGGGCATCGCACCGTGCGGTCCCGCGGCGACGATCGTGGGGAAGGAGAGGCCGTCGGCGCCGTTTTCCTTGGCGTGCTTCTCGATCTCCCAGGCGACTTGCTTCTCGGTCCAGCCGGGCTCGATTCGCTGGGACACCGCTTCGAAGGCTGCGTCGCCAACGTCAACAGCGCGCTGGAGCAGTTCGATCTCGCCGGGTTCTTTGACGGCGCGAAGGTGCGATACGGTGTCGGGCGCGGAGAGTAGTTTGGGTCGATCAGTCTCGGGCATCGAGGCGATGGCCTTTTTCGCCGCCTGGAAGGTGGCGACGGAGAGGTCGGAAGGCTCGAAGCCGATGCGCTTACCTGTGAGGTCCGCCTCGCCGATGATCTGAGGCAGCCACTTGTTGATTCCGCCGGCGGTTTGGAAAACGTCGAAACCGGGGCACTCGTGTCCGGCCTGCTCGACATAACGGAAGTCCACGGCGATGAAGGCGCGATCGCGCGTGATGACAAGCCATCCCATCGATCCAGTGAAGCCCGAGAGGTAGCGTCGATTGGCGGCGTGGGTGTGGAACATGTCTTCGACGGCCGCGCCGACGAGGAAGCCCTGCAGGTCGAGGGCGTCCATCTTGGCGCGAAGCCGTGTTAGGCGGTCGGTCATTTCTTGTCCTGGAGGTTGCCGACGAGGGCGTCGAGCGCCGCGATGTAGCCGCGCCAGCCGAGGCCGCTGATCTGGCCGATGGCGACGTCGGCGATGACTGAGTGATGGCGGAACTCCTCACGGGCGTAGATGTTCGAGATGTGTACTTCGACGACGGGCATGTTGGTGCCGACGATGGCGTCGCGAAGGCCGATGCTGTAGTGCGTGAGGCTGGCGGCGTTGATGATGGCGCCGTCGGCAGACGCCGCTTCCTTCTGGATGAAGTCAATGATCGCGCCCTCAACGTTGGACTGGAAGGGGGCGATTTCGGCACCCAGTTCAGCGGCCCGGGTCTCGACTCTGGAGACGATGTCGGCGAGAGTGAGGGAGCCGTAGATCTCGGGCTCACGCTCGCCGAGCATGTTGAGGTTTGGGCCGTTGATGAGGAGTATTCGCATGGTCTTGGCGTTGATTGTAGCCGATCAGGAGAGTTGCTTGGACCGCCTGCGTTGTGCTGACTCGTTCAACCCTTCGACTAGTGCCTTCTGCTGGGCCTTGCGAGTCTCCTCCAGCGTCGCCCGCTGGCGCTCTTCGGTGACGTGTGTGTAGATCTGAGTCGTGGAGGCGCTGGTGTGGCCGAGGAGCTCCTGGACGACGCGCAGTTCGGCGCCGCCGTCGAGAAGGTGGGTGGCGAAGGAGTGACGGAGGAGGTGCGGGAAGACGCGTTGGTCGAGGCCTGCCTTGAGGGCGTGGTTGCGCACGATCTGCTGGATGGAGCGGCCGGAGAGGCGTGTGCCGTCGCGGTTGACGAATAGCGCTTCTTCCTGGGGTTGTGCGAGCGTGGACCGGATGTCGGAGAGGTAGCGCCGGATGGCGTTGTCGGCGGGTTCGCCGAAGAGGACGATTCGCTCTTTGTTGCCTTTGCCGCGCACGAGGATCGTGCGTTCGTCGAAGTCGATGTTCTGGATGTTGAGGCCGACGATCTCGCTGAGCCGGATCCCGGCCGCGTAGGTCAGCTCCAGAATCGCGCGATTGCGGATGCTCTGCGGGGTGTCCTCGTTGGCGGCTTCGATGAGGGCGGTCAGGTCTTCCTTGCGGAGAATGACCGGTAGGCGTTGCTCTCGTTTGGGCGCGACGAGGCCGGTGATCGGCGACGATTCGATCTTGCGTTCGCGAACGAGGAACTTGTAGAAGCCGCGGATCGTGCTCACCTTGCGGGCGATGCTGGCGGAGGCGATTTCTTTGTCGCGAAGGCTTCCGAGGTACTGGCGTGCCGCCGGTCGATCGGCCGTTAGCGGGTCGATCGCCTGGTCTTCGAGGTGGCGGAAGAAGTCGAGGAGGTCCGTTCTGTAGTTGCGGAGGGTGTAGGCCGCGAGGTTTTTCTCGGCGACAAGGTAGCGGAAATAGGCCTCGAGAAGCTCTTCGATAGGGCTCATGGCCTCTATGGGAACGCGGACGACGGGCAAGTGGTTGCCAGATACGGCAATTGTGAGCCGACGACCGACGAAGAAATCGGCGCCGTGAATGACGCTAGGTGACGGGCGCGGTCTCCGTGGGGCTCTCGGTGGACGGGGCCTCGCCCTTCCAGTCGCAGGACGTGCATTTGGCGTTGCCGTCGCGCTCGGCGACGATCAGCGAGCCGCAACTGGGGCAGGGCTGTGAGAAGGGCCGGGTCCATGATGTGAAGTCGCACTTCGGGTAGTTGGCGCAGCCGTAGAAGGTGCGGCCTTTGCGGGAGCGCCGCTCGACGAGGTCGCCGCCGTCAGTCGGGCACTTGGCGCCGGTCTTTGCGGCGAGAGGCTTGCGGCCTTTGCAGTCGGGATATCGCGAGCAGGCGAGGAACTTGCCGTAGCGGCCGGTGCGGATGAGCATCGGTGCGTCGCACTCGTCGCACTTTTCATCGCTTTCTTCGGCCTGCCCGGAGTCATCGCCCTCAAGTGACTGCGTGTGGCGGCAGTCGGGAAAGCCGGTGCAGGCGAGGAATTGGCCACGGCGACCCCAGCGGATGATCATGGGCTTGCCGCAGTCAGGGCACTTCTGGTCGGTCTCTTGTATCTGTTTTGGGGCAGCTTCGTTGGCGACGGTGAGGGCCTCTTCGAGCGGCTTGTAGAACTCTTCGACGACGGGCTGCCACTTGCGTTCTCCACTGGCGACCTCGTCGAGTTCGTCCTCCATCTCTGCTGTGAAATCGACATCGATGAACGTGGGGAAGTGGTCAACGAGGAGGTCGTTGACGACGAGCCCAAGGTCTGTTGGCTTAAGGGCGCGGCCTTCTTTTTCGACGTAGCCGCGGTCCTGGATGGTGGACATCGTGGGGGCGTAGGTGCTGGGCCGGCCGATGCCCTTTTCTTCGAGCGCCTTGACGAGTGTGGCGTCTGTGTACCGAGGCGGCGGCTCAGTGAAGTGTTGTTCCGGGAACAGTTCGCGAAGCTGCAAGGGATCGCTTTCGGCGAGGGTGGGCAGAGGGTTCGTGCCGAACACTTCCTCCTTATCGTCGTCGCGGGCTTCTTCGTAGACCTGGCGGAATCCGGCGAAGCGGAGTTGTGTGTTGGTGGCGCGAAGAAGGTAGGAATCGCGATCGCCGGAGGGCTTCGCCTCGATCTCAATCGTGGTGACGTCGAACCTGGCGTCTGCCATCTGGCTGGCGACGGCGCGCTGCCAGATGAGGTTGTAGAGGCGGTTCTGATCGTTGTTGAGGTACTGCTGGATGGCCTGAGGTTCGCGCTGGACGCTGGTCGGGCGGATGGCTTCGTGCGCTTCCTGCGCGCCTTTGACCTTTCGCTTGTAGATCTTCGGTTTCTCTGGGACGAACTCAGCTCCGTACTTCTGGCCGATGTACTCTCTGAGTTCGTGGAGTGCCGAGCCGGCGATGTTGGTTGAGTCGGTTCTCATATAGGTGATGAGACCGCCTTCATCGCTGGAGCCAAGCGAGACACCCTCGTAGAGCTGCTGAGCGACGGCCATGGTCTTTTTGGCGGTGAAACGAAGGCGTCGCGACGCTTCCTGCTGGAGCGTGCTGGTGATGAAGGGAGCCGCGGGGCGCCGGTTCTGGTTCTTGTTTTGGACCTTGGCAACGGTCAACGCGGACGAACGCAGCTCCGCCGTGAGGCGCTGGGAATCGGTTTCGTTCGTGATTTCGATCTTGTCTTTCTTGCCGATCCGACCAGCGAGTTTGGCGCGGAAGTCAGGCGGGGTACCCTCCTTGGCTACCTTGGCGTCGATGGTCCAGTACTCTTGCGACTGGAAGGCCAGGATCTCGCGTTCGCGTTCGGCGACGAGCCGGACGGCGACGGACTGGACGCGGCCGGCGGACAGACCACGGCGGACCTTCTTCCAGAGGAAGGGGCTAAGCCGATAGCCGACGAGGCGGTCGACGACTCGCCGGGCCTGCTGGGCGTCCACGAGCTTCATGTCGATGTCGCGTGGGTGGTCGAATGCCTCCTGGACGGCGGCGGGAGTGATTTCGTGGAAGACGACCCTGTGAAGGTCGAGATCGCCGAGGTCGGCGGCCTCGATGAGGTGCCAGGCGATCGCCTCGCCTTCGCGGTCAGGGTCGGTGGCGAGGTAGACGTCGGAGACCTTCTTCGCGGATTCTTAGATCTCTTTGACGGTCTTTGACTTGTCGCGCGGAACGATGTACTTGGGTGTGAAGCCCTCTTCGACTTCGATGCCGAGCGAGGACTTAGGAAGGTCGCGGACGTGACCGACCGACGCTTTGACGTCGTATTCCGACCCGAGTATGCGCGAAATCGTTCTCGCCTTGGCAGGCGATTCGACGATTACCAGGCTTTTTGCGTTGTTCTTAGCCAAGCTTAACCTCCGTAGGGAGCTCTAACCTCTCTGGCCCTGACGTACGCCATCGGCGCCATCTGTTTGACCAACCCTTTCAGTTCCATCATCGCTAGAAGACTGCTAACAGTCGATACCGGCAGGCCGCTCTCGCGGCAGACCTCGTCAACGTGCACAGGCTCCTTTGATATATGACGTAGAATGTCCGCCTCCGTATCTGTGGCGGGTATGAGTTCGTTCATTTCCATCTGTTGGGGGACCATCGTCAGGTTCAGCTCTTCCAGTACGTCCTCTACCGTTTGAACGAGCTTGGCTTCGCCTCTGCCTATGATCGTGTTCGTGCCACGGCTCTGCGGTGAGAAGACGCTTCCCGGCACCGCGAACACCTCGCGGTTCTGGTCGATCGCGAGCCGGGCGGTGATCAGAGCGCCGCTCTTGATGTCTCCTTCTACGACCAGAGTTCCGAGAGCCATCCCAGACATAATACGATTGCGGCGGGGAAAATAGTCTCCTCTGGGTTCAGTGCCGAGGGGATAGTCGCTGACGAGCGCCCCGTTTTCGGGGATCTGTGCGGCGAGTTTCTTGTGCTCCGGGGGATAAACGACGTCCAGCCCGCAGGCGAGAACAGCGATCGTCCGTCCGCCTGCTTCCAGCGCGGCTTTGTGGGCGATGGCGTCGATGCCGCGTGCGAGGCCACTGACGACGGTGATACCGTTCGCGGCGAGCTGGTGTGACATCTCCTCTGCCACCTGCCGTCCGTAGGGTGTTGCGCGCCTGGTGCCAACGACGGCGAGTGACCATTCGTCGGCATCGGTGAGGTCGCCCTTGCAGTAGAGGATTGGTGGCGGATCGTGGATCTCCTTGAGTCGTGCCGGATATGAGGGTTCGTCCCATCTGAGAGCGACGACGCCGGCTTCCTGGAGACGCTCGATCTCGGCGTCCGGGCCGATCTCTGAGCGAGACTCGGTGATTTTGCGGACGATGTGGTCTTCGAGGCCGGCGGATTTCAGCTCAGTGGGGCCCGCGGCCCAAGCGTCTTCAAGTCGTTCGAAGTTGTTGAGAAGGGACTGGAAGCGGACGCGTCCAATGCCGGGAATGCGATTGAGCGCAACCCAGAACTTGGTATCGTCGGCGGGCGGCCTTCCTGCCGGAGTCATCTCAGGCAGGAATGGTAGCACAGAGTAGGGCACGTCACCAAAGCGGAGGTGTCACTAAGCGGTTGCTGTTTCGGCGGCTTCGTCGTGATCTTCGACTTTTGTGACGCGTACTTTCTTGACTCTGCGTCCGGCAACGCTGAGAACTTTGAGACTGATGCCGTTGACGCGCACATGGTCGCCGACGCTGGGCATGCGGCCGAGTTCGTTGACGATGAGTCCGCCGACGCTATCGAAATCTTCCTTCTCGAGGGTGACGTGGAATATCTCCGATAGCTCATCGATCGTGACGCGGGCGTCTACGATCGCGTCGTCAGCGGTAATTGGTTGGATTTCCTGCTCTTCAATATCGAACTCGTCCTGTAGCTCGCCGACGATCTCTTCGAGCAGGTCTTCGATGGTGACGATACCGGCCGTGCCACCGTATTCGTCGGCGACGACGGCGATGGAGAGGCGCTTCTCCCGCATCTCGGCCAACAGTTCGTGGATGCGTTTGCCTTCCGGGATGAAGTAGGGGGGACGGACGATGTCTCGCAGGTCGGGTGGAGCCTGGCCGGTGGCGAGGTAGTTGAGGACCTGCCGGCCATAGGCGATGCCGATGATGTTGTCTACGTTTTCTTCGTAGACGGGGAGACGAGAGAACCCGCGCTCTACCATCACCTGCTTCAGCTTCTCGAATCCGTCCTTTACGTCGATGGCGACGATGTCCGTTCGCGGAACCATGACCTCGCGGACGGGCGTGAACTCGAGTTCGATGACGCCGCGGATCATCTGCCGCTCTTCCTCTTCGAGTGCGGCGCCGGCCTCCTCCATCTCCGAGATGAGGAGGAGTTCCTCGGCATCCTCACCATCGCCGAGCTGGCGCGCCTGCCAGCGGCGGAGCAGAGTGCCCATCGGGATATCGAGGAGCATGACGGGCCAGCGGAAGATTGCTCTGACGCCAGCCACGAACGGACTAAGCGCGCTTTGCCAGCGGTCCGGGCTTCGTGCGACCACGAGGCGCGGGAACGCCTGCAGGACCATGAACGCGGCGGCGATGGCGAATGCGGTGATTGCGAGCGCCCACCAGCTATCGCTCCATTCCCTGAGGACGATGAAGACAGCGAGGGCGGTGACGCCAACGACTGCCACGCTGCGCGCGAAGGCGAGCGACGACAGTGTCAGTTGCCGTTCGTGGTAGAAGCGCTTCAAGGCATCGATGCGGGATTCGGCTGGTTCGCGCATGGCCCGCTGTCTGACGCCGGCGACAATGCCGGCCTCAGCGGCTATCAGCAGGATGAAGGCGATTACGCCCGCTATGAGGACGATGAGCGCGGATAAGCTACCGCTATCCACGTTTACGCTCCTGTTTTCGTTTTCGGGATGGTGGCGATGCCTTCGCCGGCACGCCGTGGACCCGCGAGTTCGGGGGCACGTCTTGCGTGACGACCGAGCCGGCGCCGGTGGTTGAGCCGCGTCCGACTTGGACGGGCGCAACGAGCATGGTGTCGCTGCCGATGAACGCTTCGTCTTCGATGATGGTCTTGCTCTTCTTCTTGCCGTCGTAGTTGCAGGTGACGGTGCCGGCGCCGATGTTCACGCCCGCTCCAACCTCAGCGTCGCCGAGGTAGCTGAAGTGTCCGATCTTGCTTTCGGCGCCGATGCGGGACTCTTTTATCTCAACGTAGTTGCCTACGTGTACGCCTTCCTCGATGTACGTTCCGGGCCTGAGATGACTGAAGGGGCCGATGTCAACGCTTGGTTCGACGTCAGCGCTTTCGACGACCGATGCGAAGACCGCTACTTCATCGCCGAGTCGTGAATCGGCGATGATCGAGTTCGGCCCGATCCGGCAACGCTCGCCGATGATGGAGTCGCCGGAAATTGTGGTGTTGGGATAGATGATCGTACCGGCGCCGATCTCGACTCCGGCTTCGAGGTAGGTGGTCATGGGGTCGACGATCTGGACGCCGGCTTCGATGAAGCGAGTGCACTCGTCGAGGCGAGCCTCGAGCTGGACCCGCAAGAGGGTAAGCGAGTCGACTGGTGGTTCCGCAGAACTTGGGTTGGTTTTACTTCGTGGCATCAGAAAAGGGGTTGGCAGCGCAGGTCGAGCGCCGCCGCGCCGAGTGCAGATCTCAGTCGGTGATCAACGTGGGGTATACAAGGCAGCCGATCAGTGGGGAAGAAAGGCCACGTGAAATGGGTTGAGCGCGCAGTCTGGCTGCGTGAGGGCTTCTATCTGGAGGTTTATCTTCGTCCAAGTAAACTTCGCTCAATCTGAAAAAGACGTTCGTAAATATGTTATGGGTGATTTACGAAGGCTGTCAAGAAAGTAGACAGCGATGAGCCGGGCGGCGTTACGTTGGGAATGGATCGCCGGTCACGTTATAATCCAGTTCGTTGGACTCCCACGAGCTTAGAGAATCGTTCCTTCGTTTTTTCGAAGGCAAAGAGCACAAGCGTGTCCCCGGCGCGCCTCTAGTGCCGCCGGGCGATCCGACGCTGCTGTTCACGAGCGCCGGCATGGTGCAGATGAAGCCGTACTTCACCGGGCAGGCGGAGCCGCCGGCGTCACGGATGGTGAGCGTGCAGAAGTGCTTCCGGACGTCTGACATCGAGTCCGTGGGCGACACCTCACACCTGACGTTCTTCGAGATGCTGGGGAATTTCTCCGTGGGCGACTACTTCAAGGCGGAAGTGATCCCGTGGGCGTGGGAGTTCCTTACGGAGGTTCTGAAACTCGATGGGGACCGTATGTGGCCAGCCGTCTACATGGACGACGACGAGTCATACGACCTCTGGCGAGAGTTGGGTGTGCCGGAGGAGCGACTGTTGCGGTACGGGGAGGACCAGAACTACTGGTTCTCCGGCGAAGTCGGGCCATGCGGCCCCGATTCCGAGATTCACTACGACTTCGGAGAGCAGTTCGGTTGCGGGCCGGACTGCGAGCCTTCGCACGATGATTGCGAGCGGTTCGTGGAGATATGGAACCTGGTGTTCATGTCGTTCTATTGCGACGGAGACAAGCGCGAGCCGCTGCCATCGAAGAACATCGATACGGGCGCGGGTTTGGAGCGCATCACGTCCGTGCTTATGTTCGAGAGTGACGCGTGGGACAAGAACAAGCTTCCTTCTGTTTACGAGACGGACCTTTTTGCGCCGATCATCAAGCGGATCGAGAAGCTTTCCGGCAAGAAGTACGGGAAGGACGACGAGACCGATCGCGCGATACGTCTGGTCGCGGAGCACTCCCGTGCTGTGACGTTCCTCATCGGTGATGAGCGGACGCCGGTCGTTCCTTCGAACGAAGAGCGGGGTTACGTTGCGCGGAGGATGCTGCGGCGGGCGGTGTATTTCGGCAGGCGACGGCTGGGGATCGAGGAGCCGTTCATGGCGGATGTGGCGGATGCGATCGTCGATCACATGGCGCAGTCGCACGAGGAGCTGGAGCGCCAGCGCGGCTTCATCCGAGAGATCGTCGAGCCGGAGGAACAGCGATTCGACGAGACGTTGAGCCGGGGCTTAGAGATGCTCGAAACGGCTATCGCGAAGGCGAAGGGAAAGACGCTTCCCGGCGCTGAGGCGTTCCTTCTGCACGATACGTACGGCTTTCCGATCGAGCTGACGCGCGAGATTGCGGCGGAGCACGGATTCGCAGTCGACGAAGAAGGGTTCGAGGCGGAGATGGGGAAGCAGCGGGAGCGGGCGCGAGCGGGTGCGGGTGGGGCCGACGCCGTGGCTGCGGACACGCTTTTCGGTTCGCTGGCCGAGGGTGAGACGAACTTCCGGGGATACGACTCGCTCGAAGCGGAGTCGGAGGTGGTGGCGCTCGTTGTTGGTGGCGAGGAAGTAACTGAGGTGAGAGACGGGGCCGAGGTTCAGGTTCTGGTCGCTGATACGCCGTTTTATCCGGAGGGTGGTGGGCAGGTCGGGGATCGCGGTGAGTTTGTCGGGCCGAACGGTCGAATCGAGGTTGAAGACACGCAGCGTGTCGCGGGGCGGTTGATCGTGCACAGTGGGCGCGTCGTCGAAGGACGAATCGCGAAGGGAGATCGGGTGACGGGCCGGGTGGATGGGGAGCAGCGCTGGGACACGATGCGGAACCACACTGCGACGCATCTTGCGCACGCGGCGCTGCGTCAGGTGCTGGGGACGCACGTGAGGCAGGCTGGATCGTTGGTCGCGCCCGGCCACCTGCGATTCGATTTCACGCATACGGAGGCGGTGACGAAGGATCAGCTCGCGGAGGTCGAGCAGCTTGTGAATTCGAAGGTGCGTCAAGACTTGGCGGTTGATTCTCGCACGACGACGTTCGACCAAGCGATGTCCGAGGGCGTGCTCGCGTTCTTCGGCGACAAGTATGGGGAAGAGGTGCGGGTCGTCGAGGTGAACACGGTGCTGCCGAAGTTCAGCGCTGAGCTTTGTGGCGGAACCCACTGCCATCGCACGGGTGAGGTTGGGACGTTCGTGATTACGGGCGAGTCGTCGATCGGGTCGGGGATGCGACGGATCGAAGCGCTGACCGGACGGGGCGCCGCCGAGTACGTGCGGAGGCGGCTTGACGATATCGATGAGGCAGCCCGGCGGTTGGGTGCGCCGAAGGACGCGTTGGTGGCGAAGATCGAGTCGATGGTCGCCGAACAGGACGCGCTACGGAAGCGAATCGAGAAGATGGAACGATCGCTTGCGTCTGCGCCGACGGGCGATCAGATCCTGGAACGGGCAACGGAAATGGACGGCATCAAGCTGCTCGTCGAGCGGGTCGATGCTCCGAGTATCGACGCGCTGCGATACATGGGCGATGCGATGCGTAAGGGGATCGGCTCTGGCGTGGTTGTGCTGGCGAGCGTCGTTGACGACCGGCCGCAGTTCATCGCGATCGCTACGCCGGACGTGATCGAGCGCGGTCCGAAGGCAGGCGAGATATTGAAGCGCGTGGCGGCGATGACAGGCGGTGGTGGGGGTGGGCGGCCGGACATGGCACAGGGCGGCGGCAAGGACGCTTCGAAGCTGGATGAAGCGCTCGCTGCCGTGCCGGATATCGTTCGCGAGATGCTGGGCGCTGGCTCGTAGCCCGTGCGGACAATCGGCATCGATCTGGGAGAACGCCCCGATCGGATCGGGTCAGGCACAACATGAGGACAATCGGCATCGATCTAGGGGAGCGCCCCGATCGGATCGGGTCAGGCACAACATGAGGACAATCGGCATCGATCTAGGGGAGCGCCCCGATCGGATCGGGTCAGGCACAACGTGAGGATAATCGGGATTGATCTGGGAGAACGAAGGATCGGCGTGGCGGCGGCGGATGACCGGACGAGCGTGGCGGTACCAGTCGACACGGTAGAAGCAGGCGATGACGTCGTCGAGACAGTGGTCCAAATAGCGCTCGATCAGCAGGCCGACGAGGTCGTTGTCGGGTTGCCGCTTTCGATGTCGGGCGCGGTAGGGCCGCAGGCTGAGGGAGTTCTGAAGGTCGTCGAGGAGTTGAGGGAGAAGCTTTCAATCACGGTACACACCTGGGACGAGCGTCTGACGACAGTACAGGCGGGGCGTGGCGGCGGGGGCCGCAGCCGAAGCGGGGCGACGTCTCGCGATGCGCTGGCGGCGGCGATTCTGCTGCAAGCGTTCGTAGATAGCCGAAGATCCGTTTGACGAACCTGTGAACCGTAACCGCTTTATTTCGCTGGCCGCGACGGCGTTAGCCCTGGTGCTTACGGTCGTGGCGGCATGGTTCGTTCTGCAGAGCGCGGACGTCGTCGATGGACCGGCGATGTTCGAGAAGAGAGCGCCTGCGGGCGGCGATCCGGTAGCCGTCACCGTTCTGGCCGGGGAAAGCTCGGGGGATATCGGTGAAGCGCTCTCCGATGCTGGGGTGATCGAGTCGGCGGGGAAGTTCGAGGTGCTCGTGGCGTTGATGGGATACGACCGCTTGCTGCAAGCAGGGGACTACGAGTTTCAGAGAGGCACGCCGGTACTCGAGGCGGTCTATCGCATGCGTCGCGGCGAAACATCGGAGCGGGTCGTCACCGTTATCGAAGGCTGGCGGCTGGAGCAGATTGCGGACGCGGTCGCAGAGCAAGGAATGTCACGAGAGGAATTCATTGCAGCGGCGGACGCTTCGGCTTACGAACTATCGCTCCTCAGTGAGCTGCCGGAAGGGGCATCGCTCAACGGTTATCTGTTCCCAGCAACTTACACGATCCGCACATCGGGTCCGGCTTCGGACCTGGTTCTGACGATGCTGCAGGCGTTTCTAGACAACGTGCCTCTGGGTGTTCGTGAAGGCGCCGCCGACGTCGGGCTGACGTTCCATGAGGCGCTGACGCTGGCGTCGATTATCGAAAGAGAGGCTCAAGTTCCGGAAGAGCGGCCGATTATGGCACAGGTGTTCCTGCGCCGATTGGCGCTGGGGATTCCGCTGGAGGCTGATCCGACCGTTCAGTACGCGGTTTCTGAGGATCCGGCGAGCGTCGCGGAGTTTGGTTATTGGAAGGCGGGGCTAACGAACGGCGATCTTCTGCTCGATTCGCCGTACAATACGTATCAGTACCTCGGTCTTCCACCCGGACCGATCGCGAATCCGGGGCTGGATTCGATCATCGCCGTGATGAATCCCGCGGAGACGAACTATCTCTACTTCGTGGCGAGGCCAGACGGCTCGCACGCGTTCGCAGAGACGTTCGAGGAGCACTTGCGGAACGTGGCCGAGTTCGTACAGTAAGGGATATGACGCGCGTCGAGAAAGTTGACCTGAGCGAGAAGTTTGGATCCTTTGATGAGCAATGGAGTCCGAAGATCGTCGCTGAGGTGGATGGCCTGCAAGTCAGGCTGGCGAAGCTAGAAGGAGAGTTCGTCTGGCACGCCCACGAGAATGAGGATGAGATGTTCCTGGTGGTGCGCGGCGATTTGACGATCCGGCTGCGAAACGGCGAACTCAACCTGAGCGAAGGCCAGCTCGCCGTGGTCCCAAAGGGAATCGAGCATATGCCAGTGGCGAAGAATGAGGTGCACGTGCTGGTGCTGACGGCGGAGTCGACGGTGAACACGGGCGACAGCGGCGGGGAGCGCACAAAAGGGGCGGAGTGGATCTGATGATTCCGGACGTGGTGCTACCGCTCATGGTACGAGAGCCTCACCATGAGCGGGTCGGTACGTGGCTGAGACGCGTGGTAGGAGCGGCTCTGGGTAGGACGAACGGGGCG
>Ga0255057_10000613_pt1 | contig 20203 bp, 19 predicted proteins | sample Cases_109_6_MG_FD_189022 | JGI IMG/M metagenome (GOLD analysis project Ga0255057, IMG submission 189022) | Seawater microbial communities from Amundsen Gulf, Northwest Territories, Canada - Cases_109_6 | ecosystem: Environmental > Aquatic > Marine > Gulf | place: Canada: Northwest Territories... | reverse complement strand
GCCGCCCTCGAGATCGATGGCGAACGCCTCACCGGTACCCGGCAGCGGGTAGTGGTAGTCGAAAAAGTTCACGTACTCCTCGACCCTCACGCTGTCCTTGTCCGGCAGGTTGCCGTCGGCAAGCCAGCGGCGCCCAATCGTGTACGAGCCGGTGTCGACATCGACCGCAAAGGTCGACAGCGCGTCATCGAGCGTGTCGATGCGCGGGTTGACCCCGTAGTTGTCGAATAACACCAGGTCGTACGGCTCGTCGTTGACGGTCGCGGTCCCGCCAATGCTGTTGAAGCCCTCGGTGGGCGCCACCAGCGCGTTGGTCCGGGCGAGCGTCGTCTGCCTCTCGTTCAAGTAGTCGTCCGAGCTGCTGCATGCAACGGTGAACATGGCTAGTGCCAGAACGGCGGCAAGGAGCCGCCAGGTCATCGATCTCATGATTCCCCTCCCAAGATCGAAAAGGAGGACCGAGGTCCTCGGCCCTTCTGACGATGTCACGAGGGATTTGGGTTCCCGTTGCGTAGGAAGCCCCCTCTGCGGACGGGCTTGCGGCCCGCCGCGTCACTCCCGCTGCGCGGGGGAGACAACGCGCGGTCAGGCGATCCAGGTAGCGAGGACGTCGATGTCCCAGCCCTCGGCGGTCGGGGTGAGCTCGAACAGCCAGCCCTCGCCGAGACCGTCGACCGGCAGATAGATCGTGCCGTCGACATCGATCGATCGCCCGAACGCCAGGAACCCACCCCCGTCCTTGACCTCCGGCGGGTAGACCGCAAGCGGCAGGATGACCTCGTTGCCGTCGTCGATGAACTCGACACGACGCGGGGCAAAGGCGACCTCGATCTCGGCGACAACGTCGGCCGGGAACGGCGCTCCCAGATCGATCGTCATCGCCTGGAGGGCGTGGCACGGAATGAAGTCGCCCTCAGGCCCGCACCACTGGTCCCACAGCTCCGGCGCCGGCTCGACGACCCACACGAGGTCGTCTTCCTCACCGTGGCCGCGATCGAGAGAGAACTCGACGGCCGCTGCGTGCGGACCGTTTGGGCCGTCGCCTACTTCAGTATTTGCGCAGCCGGCGGCGAGCAGCCAAAACGCCACGATGATGGTGATGGTCCGCATGATGTTTTGACGACTCGATGACCCGGATTCGTTCCGCTCAGAATCCAAGCCGGTCGAGGGCATGGTCCACCCGCTGCCAGTCCTTCTCCACCTTGACTCGCAGATCGAGGAACACCTTGGCGCCAAAGAGGCGCTCGAGGTCGACTCTCGCCTCGGTCCCGACGACCTTGGCCAGCTCGCCGCCCTTGCCGATCACCATTCCCTTCTGCGATTCGCGCTCCACGTACACCGTGGCGGGCACTACGACGACGCCGTCCTCGCGGGTCTCGATGTCGCCGACGACCACCGCAACCGAGTGCGGCAGCTCCTCACGCAGCCGCGAGAGGTACTTCTCACGCACCAGCTCGGCGGCGAGGAACTGATCGGGTTGGTCGGTGTGCGTGCCCTCGGGAAAGAAGTGCGGCCCTTCGGGGAGACGCACCGCGAGCTCGCCGATCACGCGATCGATGCCGTCGTCCTTCAGTGCGGAAATCGGGACGTACGCGTCGAAGTCCCACTCCCCGGCGGTATCGAGCTGGGCGATGGTCTCTTCGTGGCGGGCCGCATCGACCTTGTTCACCACAACCACCACCGGGGTGCCCGCCTCTCGGAGGCGCTCGGCGATCCGCCGGTCCCCCGGCCCGATGGGCCCGGTGGCGTCGAGGACAAACAGCACCGCATCCGCATCGGCGATCGAGCCTTCGACCAGGCTGTTGAGCCGGGTCCCCAGCGCATTGCGGGGCTTGTGCAGCCCCGGTGTGTCGACAAAGACGAACTGGGCATCATTGGTGGTCAGCACCCCGCGGATGGTGTTGCGCGTGGTCTGAGGACGCGGCGATGTGATCGCCACCTTCTCTCCGACCAGGGCGTTGACCAGCGTGGATTTCCCTACGTTCGGCCGTCCGACCACCGACACGAACCCGGAACGGCTCATCGACGGGCCACGCGGACCCTGGCCACCCTCCGTCCCTGGACCTGTTCTGCGGTGAGCACGACATCGTCGTACTCGAAGGACTCGCCCGGCTTTGGTACCCGCCCGGCGAGGCCGAGGATCAGCCCGCCGACCGTGTCCCAGTCCTCGTCGGGGAAGGTTGTGCCGAGCACGCTCGCCAGGTCGTCAACATCGAGCCTTGCATCGACGAGCAGCGCGCCTTCCTCGATCGGGATCACCATCGGCTCTTCGGTGTCGTACTCGTCGACGATCTCGCCGACGATCTCCTCGAGCAGGTCCTCGATCGTGACCAGGCCGGCGGTGCCTCCAAACTCGTCGACGACGATGGCGAGGTGGCGCTGGTTGGCCTGCATCTCGCGCAACAGGTCGGCGATCGGCTTGGTCTCGGGTACGAAGTAGGGCTCCCTGGCGATCTCCCCGCATGGCCGTGGCGGTGAGTGCTGGTCGTACAGCTCGAGAAGATCCCGTGCGTAGAGCAGCCCCACGATGTCATCGACGTTCTCACCGGTGAGCGGCACCCTGGACCTTCCCACCTCCAGCACCAGATCGACGGCCTCGTCGGTGGAAGCCGAAGCCGGCAGCGTGACCATATCGGTGCGTGGCACCATCACTTCGCGCACGATCGTGTCGCTGAACTCGATGATCGAAGAGATCAGCTCGCGCTCGTCTTCGGTGTCGTTGGCCGGCTCATCGGCTACCTCGTCGTCCTCATCGGAGACCAGATCGTTTGCGGCATCGCCGATGCGAACCGCAGCCGCGAGCAGCGGCGCAAATCGATACGCCGTCGTACTGGGGCGGCTCCTACCGATCGTGCGGGGAATGATGTCGGTGACGAGTACCACCAGCACCGCCATGACGAACACGATGGCCACCAGCCACCACCCGTCAAGCACACTGGCCAGTGCCCACGTCATCGGGATGACCGCAAAAACAAGGAGGCCAGTCAGCACCGGGGCGAGGGCCGGCTGGATGCGGACGCGGTGCTCGAGCAGTTCGGCGACGGTGCCGGCCCTGGCATTTCCCTCTGCCGCCTCGCGCAGGGCGTCGGCACGAGAGGTTCTCACGAGCGCCGCACCCGCAGCGCGCAATGTGGCGGTAACGGCCAGCAGAATGCCCGAAAGGACGAACGCAGCCGTCGTCACGGCCGGACCCTGCCGGTGAGGCTCAACAACTCGCCCTCTCGTTTCTCCATCGCCACGGCGTCGTCGTCATCCACATGATCCCATCCCAGCAGGTGCAACATGCCATGAACGACCATCAGCGCCATCTCGTCATCGAAACGGACGCCATCGCGCTCGGCGTTCGATCGCACCACGGATGGTGCGATGAACACGTCGCCGAGCGAAACCGGCGGTCCGCCGGTGCCGGTCTGCGGCGGATTCCCCGGGGTGGCATCCTCGATCGGAAAGGACAGGACATCGGTGGGACCGGTCTTGCCGAGGTGGGTGGCGTTGAGGTCGGTGATCGTTGCCTCGTCGACGAGAGTGATCGAAACGGCAGTATCGGGAGCAAGACCTTCGGCGCTCATCACCAACTCTGCGAGCGCAGGGAGCTCGCCGGCAGGCGAAGTTTCGGCAGGAGAAGGGTCGTCTTGTTCGTCACCGAAGGTGATGTTCACTCCTCGGCCTCGATCACGGCGGGGACGGGCAACTCGGGTATTGCAGGCTGGTCATCGGTCTCGAGGGCCTTTTGTCCCGGGAACCCCGGGTAGGGGACCCTGGCGTGGTAGTAGCCCATCAGCGCTCGCACCAGCTCGGACTTGAGGGCGGTGAGGTCGCCGAATGTCAGCGCCGAGTCGTCGAGCTGGCCATCGTCGATCTTCTCGCCCACCACGGTCTCGACGAGGTTTGTCAGGCCGTCGCCGGTCGGGTCCTCTTCCTGTGAGTAGGCCCTGGCTGCGGCCTCGACCGCATCGGACAGCATGACGATCGCCATCTCTTTTTCCCGCGGCTTCACGCCGAAATGGCGATACAGGGCCGGATCGACATCGGGGTCGGTCTCCTGGGCCTTGTAGTAGAAGTAACGCATCAGGCTGGTGCCGTGGTGCATCCGAATGCCGTTGGCCACATCGTGCGGGATCCGGTACTTCTTGGACAGCTTGAGGCCCTCGGTGACGTGGGAGCGGATGATCTGGGCCGACTCGGCGGGGGTGAGCGAGTCGTGGGGGTTCGAAACTCCGAACTGGTTCTCCACGAAATACTGCGGATGCTCGGTCTTGCCGAGGTCGTGATACCAGGCCGCCGCCTGGGCAAGCAGCGGATCGGCGTCGATGGCGCGAGCGGCGCGCCCGGCGAGGGCCCCGACGAGCATTGAGTGGTTGAACGTTCCGGGGGCCTGCTCCTCGATGAGGCGCAGGGCCGGGTGGTTTCGGTCGAGGAGGTCGAGCAGGCCGACCGAGGTCGTCATACCAAACATGTTCTCGAGGAACGAAACGAGGCCGAGGGAAACCAGTCCGGCGACGAGCGCGCCGATGAACGCCCATAGGGCGGCCAGCCCGGGGCTTGACGGATCGGTGAAGAGCCACTCGATCGCCGCCGCCACCGGGGCAACGGTGATCGCGGTCAACAGCACGGCGACGCGGAGCTGACGGCGGGACGACACACTCGACACGAAGCCAACCGGGATGACGGTGGCGATTCCGGCATAGATGGTGAAGGCGATATCTCCCGTCGAGATGGCCGTAAATCCCGCCATGGGTATCGCCATCAGCACCGCCGTGCGCGGGTCGAACAGGATGGCAGCGATGAACCCGATGGCGACGGCCGGCAGGATGTATCCAAGAGCGTGGTCTTGGGCGGACAGCAGCTCGGGGAGCCTCGAGAACAGGGCGGCGAGGATGAGCAGGATCGACAGCAGCGCCATGTGGCGGGGCTCGGTCCATTCGGTGGGAGCGATCCTCCACAGGAAAAAGGCGGCCAGCAACACGGCGATCACACCGAGCAGCGCCATCGCCCACGGGGAGGCCTCGCCCGTGACCTCCGGCTCATACAGCTCCAGCTGGGTGATGGCCGCCAACTCGATGCCGGTGATCGGCTCGCCCTCGTCGACGATCGGGTCGCCGAAGCGGTAAATGACGTATTCCGGCTCCACCGCATCGGCGGCGGCATCCTTGGCGGTGGCGGTCTCCTCGTTGTCGACTCGCAGGTTCGCCTGCAGACTGGGACCGACAAGCTGGGCGATGGCCTCTCGTGCCTGCTCCTGCTCGGCGTCGGGGAGGCCGAGGATGAAAATGGGTGGGCGCGTCAACGGGTTGAGGTAGAAGCCCTGGCGGTCGGTGAGATCACCCGGGCGGATACCGCGGCTGAGCTCGTCATTGAGCAACTCGATGCTCCTCTCCTCGATGGTGGGGAAGACCGCCTCGGCGCCGGCCTGCACCCGGTCGAGGTCGCTGTTGTACAGGGCGACGAACGATGGGATCGGGACCGCAAGGGTCGAGTGCTGCAACCCGAGCAGCGCGATCTGCGCCTCGATCGGTCGCCGCGGCAACAGCGTGGTGGTTGTGGTCGCCGGAACCGTGGTGCTCGTGCCCTCGCTCGTCGAGGTCGAGTCGTCGGGCGGGGTCGTCGTGTCCGGCGGCAGCGTCGTCGTGGGCTCGACTGGGTCGCCGATCGCCCCGGCGCGCAGGTCGGTGAAGAAAGAGTTGACGTTCCTGATCACGGTGATCGTTGCGTCGTTGTCGTTCGAGTAGACGGTCTCGACGTTGGCGCGGGCGGCGGCACGGCGCTGGCCGGTGGCAATCTCGTCCTCGATGGGGTCGGTCGACTGGTTAGCGACGAAGTCCTGGGGTGCCGGCTCACCGATCGCAAGCGCCGGGGGCACGTCGGCCGCAGTCTCGGTGCCGAGCACGAGGATGGCGGCGACGATCACCATGGTGAACGCAAGGATCAGCGTGTTGATGATGGCGTTGCGCGACATGTCAGTCGCCGCCTTCGAAACGGCCGTACGCCTCGACGATGGCGGCGACGATGCGATGCCTGACCACGTCCTCGCCGGTCAGCTCCTCGAAGGCAATGCCCTCGATGCCGGAAAGGATATCGACGACGATCTTGAGGCCGGAGCCCCTGCCGTCGGCGAGGTCGACCTGGGTCACGTCGCCGGTGACGATCATCTTGGAGTTGAAGCCGAGCCGGGTCAGGAACATCTTCATCTGCTCGGGAGTGGTGTTCTGCGCCTCGTCGAGCACGACGAACGCGTCGTTGAGCGTCCGGCCCCGCATGTAGGCGAGGGGTGCGATCTCGATCGTGCGCCGCTCCATCATGCGCGCCGTCTCCTCGGGCCCCAGCATTTCGAACAAGGCGTCGTACAGGGGTCGCAGGTAGGGGTCGACCTTGGCGTTGAGGTCACCCGGCAGGAAGCCGAGCCGCTCCCCTGCCTCGACCGCCGGCCGGCTGAGCACAATGCGCTTCACCAGCCCGGCCATAAGCGACTCGATGGCGCACGCCATCGCCAGATAGGTCTTGCCGGTGCCCGCCGGGCCGATCCCAAACACGAGGGTGTTGTCGCGGATGGCGTCGACGTAGCGCTTCTGACCAAAGGTCTTTGGCCGCACATGGCGGCCGCGGCCAACCGCGATCGACTCGGTGAAGACGCCGGAAGGGCTGGGCACGTCCTTGCGCACCAGGTCCATCACCCTGGCTACCCGGTCGGTGTCGAGCTGCTGGCCTTCCTGGATGATGATCAGCATCTCCTCGAGCACGGTCTTGGCGGCCTCGGAGTCGCGTTCGGGGCCGGAGATCGTGATCTCGTTGCCGCGGACGACGATACGGGCCAGCGGGAAACCGGCCTCGACCTCGCGCAGGTGCACGTCGCGCTCGCCGAGCAGTTCCACCATCAGGTGGTTGCTGGGTACGCGAATCTGAACATCACTAGCTGCAGTACTGGTCACAAGGTGATTTCCGTGAGTGGGAAGGTCCGAAAGTGGAAGGGGAATTCCATCGGATACGGCGAGTATATCGGTCGATCCCCGCAATTAGTAAGACACCCGATTCGGCGGGATCTCGTTAGCTCGCGGCCTCTTTCGGCTCAACAACCGGGGCGACGTCCTCGTCCTCGCTCGCTCGCACCTCGGCGAGGGCGGTGTTGAAACCGGACCCGGTGCCGATCAACCGCGACAGCACCTTGAGGTCATCGCGACGCACCGTGAGCACCCGGCCATTGAAGTCCTGACGCTCCACCTGGATGGCGGTCAGGAAGCGCTCCAACACCTCGCTCTCGGCGCCGCCGATCTCGTCGAGGCGCGTCAGGTCGATCGTGATCTGGTCGGGAGAGGGGTCTTTGGAGACCTGCTGGGTGTCCGGCGGGAGTAGTTGGGCGATCGGAACGTCGTAATAGCTGGCAAGCCGATGCAACCGTGGTACCGAGAGGGACCGCTCACCGCGTTCGTACGCGCCCAGCACCGCAGCCTTGAATTCGCCGTCAGAGAGGGTCTGGACGTCCTGAAGGGAGAATCCGCGCTGGCGTCGGATAGACCGCAGACGGCGACCCACGAGCTCGTTGTACGTCGACACGAATATACCTTCCTCTTCAACACGGAGCGCACTGCCCTGAACGCTCACAGTGGCAGCATACCACGCGACTCCTCATCCTTGGCATCTTGTCATCGAGGTCGACCATCCTTAGGCCAGAAACCCGTGCACCACAAGGCTTCCACAGAAGCCGCGTCAACGACGGAAGAGGCCGCGCTTGTGCTCGGCCGGGTGCTCGTCGCGGAGCGTGGCATAAGTGCGCAGCAGGTCTTCCTGCTCGCCGTCGAGATCGGTGGGGACCACCACACCGATGTGGACGAACAGGTCGCCCCTCCCCCGGCGCTGCAGCCGGGGCATCCCCTTCTTGGCGAACTGGAACACGGTCTCGGGCTGGGTCCCCGGTGGAACCTCGAGGTTCTCCGAGCCACCGTCCACGAACGGGACATCGACCTCGGTGCCAAAGACGGCCTCGGTGATCCCGATCTCGGTGCGGTGATGGAGCTCGTCGCCGATCCGCTCGAACCGCTCGTCGGCGGTGACCGCGACCTTGACGTACACGTCGCCGGTGCGGGCCCCGTACTCGCCTGCCCCGCCCCGCCCGGCGAGGCGCAGCCTCGTGCCGTCCTCCACCCCGGGCGGCACCTCGACGTTGACGGTGCGTGGCGCGTTGATACGGCCCGCCCCCGAACACTCGGTGCACGGAACTTCGATCAGGCGACCCGAGCCGGCGCATTGCGGGCACTCGGCAACCGACGTGATCCGACCGAGGAAGGTGTCTCTCGCAACCTGGACCGCGCCGGCGCCGCCGCACTGGGGGCATCGGATGGCGGCGTGGCCTGGCTCTGAGCCCTCACCCGCACAGTGCGGGCATTGGGTTGGGGCATTGAACTCGATGGCTCTGCTGACACCCAGCGCCGCCTCTTCGAGCGTGATGGTCGTCGACACCCCCATGTCCGGGCCGGGCCGCGGTCCGCTGCGCCGGCTGCCAAACCCGAATCCACTGCCGAAGAACTGAGCCAGGATCTCGTCGAGGCCGGCGAATTGTGAGAAGAGGTCGGCGCCGGAGAACACCTCGCCGCGGTCGTAGCGCTCGCGTCGCACCGGATCCGATAGGACCTCGTAGGCCTCGGCGATCTCGCGGAACCGCATCTCGGCGGCCGGGTCGTCGGGATTGGCGTCGGGGTGCGTCTCCCTGGCGAGACGGCGGAACACCTTCTTGATCTCGTCTGCGGACGCCGAGCGTTCCACACCGAGCGTCTGGTAGTAATCCTTCACTGCTCGTCACCGGCACCGAGATGCTCCTCGAGCCCTTCACCGACCTCCTCGACCACCCGGATCGTCCGTCGGTAGTCCATCCGCATCGGACCGATCACCCCGAGACGGCCGGTCTGATTCGACCCGAACGGAGTGCTGATCACCGCCAAATCCATGGAGTCGCCGAGTTCCTCGCCTATCCGGACCGTGGTTCCCCCGCCGGCGTCCGCGAGCATGCTTTGCAGCTCGGCCTCACGCTCGAGCAGCCCGAGCATCTCCTGGACCATCGCCAGATCGGCCCAGAGATCGGCAAGCTGGCTGGTGCCGCCAACGAACAGGTCGCGATTCGTCGACTGGATCCCCTGCAATTCCTCGTGCACCGGCTCGACGATGCGGCTCACCACCTCGGGGACATTGGCCGCGGTGAGGCGCTCATCGTCGGCGACGTCGCCGCGCTCGCGGCCCCGGTACACGGCTTCGATCACTCGCTCGGCTTCTTCGAGCTGCTCATCGGACGGCTCGAACCCGAGCGAGATGATCTGCTGACCGACCCCGCCGCTCTCAGCGACGGTTACGACCAGGACCGCCGGGCCTCCCAGGCGCACCAGGTGGACGGTATGCAGGGTCTCGACGGTGCGCTCCGGCCCGATCACTACCGCGGGCAGGTGCGTCAGATCGGTCAGCAGGCCCGACGTCTCCTTGAGCAGGCGCGACACCTCGCGATGAACGTCGGCGAAGAACGCCTCGATCCGTGCGTGGGTGGCAACCCGGAGGTGGGCCGGGGTGCCATGGTCGACGTAGTACCGGTAGCCCTGCCGGGTGGGGATCCGCCCCGACGAGGTGTGGGGCTGGGTGACGAATCCGTAGCTCTCGAGCGCCGCCAGCTCGTTGCGGATGGTCGCGCTGGAGACGTCGAGGTCGCTGTGGTCGAGGATGGCCTGCGAGCTCACCGGCTCCCCGGTGCGAATGTGCTCCTCTACCAGCGACTGCAGGATCCGTGATTTGCGGTCGTCGAGCATCTTCAGCGCAATTTAGCAGTCTCAGGGGGAGACTGACAGAACTCAGTTGGGGACCGAAAGCGTGGCTCGGGCCACCGCATCGGTGAGCAGCGGCCGTAGAACCACGATGCGGTCGCCCTGCCTGGCAAGGGTTCCGGCCTGCAGATGCCGGGCACCTTCGGGGCCGTCGAGGAACCGCTCGCCATGCTCGCCCGCTACTACGCCCGCGGTGAGGCGCAGCCCGATTGCGAGGCGCTCTCGCTCGGCTTCTGCCTCATCGAGCCGTTCGCTCCCGGCACGGGGCCGCTCTCCGGCGTCGATCCCCTCGAGGTAGGCGTCGAGGCGGCGGACATTGCGGGAGCGCCGCCCGTTGCGGTGGTCGTTGGCGCCGATGCCAAACGCGATGAACTCCCCCATCGTCCACGTCGACAGGTTGTAGCGGCAGTGATGGCCCGGCCGGCACCAGTTGGACACCTCGTACCGAACCAGGCGGACCTCGGGCGCCCGCTCGGCGAGATGCTCGTACTTGTCGGCCTGGTCGTCCGGATCGGGAGCGGTCGCTCCCGCACTGATCGCCCGGGACAAGTCGGTGCCGCGCTCGACGGTGAGGGCGTAGGCAGAGAGGTGCTCCGGTTCGAGGCCAAGGGCCCGGTCGACCGTCGCCTCCCACGACGCCATCGACTCCCCCGGCGTCCCGTAGATGAGGTCGAGATTGACGGTCACGAACTGGCCGATCGCCTCCCGGGCCGCCACCTCGGCCTGGTCGGCGGAGTGATTCCTGCCAAGCGATCGAAGCACGTCTTCGTCGAAGGACTGAACCCCGAAAGAGATTCGGTTGAAGCCGGCGGCGACGAGCGCCTTCCCGAAATTGACGGTCCAGTCCTCCGGGTTGGCTTCGAGGCTCATCTCGGCACCGTTGGCGATGCCATGATGCTCGTCGAGAGCGTCCACGATTTGCCGCAGTTGTGCCGACGTGAGCCGGGACGGCGTCCCCCCGCCGAGGTTGACCGCATCGAGCGGTCCGAACGGTTCCTCCATCGCGATCTCGGCGATGACGGCATCGACATAGCGATCGACCATGGAACCGGTCCCGCCTTCGTCCACCGTCACCACCGCAAAGTCGCAATACGGGCAACGCTCGGCGCAGAACGGCAAATGGACATACGCCGATTTCCAAAAGGCGGCGGCATCGGCCAGCCCCGGAGAATCAGGCGACGCCGGCGAAGAGGACAGGTTGAGGCTCATGCCGTTTCCTCCCCCCTGGGGGGAGGTGCCGAGCGCAGCGAGGCGGAGGGGGCTCTTGCGGGACTCCCCCCAACGGGGGGCTTCCTACTCATTCAACCTCAGTGCGGCCACGAATGCCTCCTGCGGGACCTCGACGGTGCCCACCATCTTCATCCGCTTCTTCCCCTCCTTCTGCCGTTCGAGGAGCTTGCGCTTCCTGGTGATGTCTCCGCCATAACACTTGGCGGTCACGTCCTTCCGCTTAGCCTTGATCGTCTCCCTCGAGATGATCCGGGACCCGATGGCGGCCTGGACCGGCACGTCGAAGAGCTGGCGCGGGATGAGCTCCTTGAGCCGCTCCACCATCGCCTTGCCGTAGACGTACGCCTTGTCGCGGTGGACGATGGTCGAAAACGCATCGACCGGCTGCCCATTGAGCAGGATGTCGACCCGCACCAGGTCGGATGCCTGGTACTCGGCAGGCTCGTAGTCGAGCGAGGCGTAACCCTTGGTGCGGGACTTCAGCTGGTCGAAGAAGTCCATCACCATCTCGGCGAGCGGGAGCCGGTAGTGGAGCTCGGCTCGTTCGGGTGTCAGATAGGTCATGTCGCCCATCTCGCCCCGGCGCTGCTGGACGAGCTCCATCACCGTACCGATGTACTCGGAGGGCGTGATGATCATCACCTCGACGACCGGCTCCTCGACGGTGTCGAGCTCACCCGGTGGCGGCAGGTCTTGCGGGCTGCGCACCGCAAGCGTGGTCCCGTCGGCCTTGTTGGCGACATAGGCCACCGAGGGCGCCGTCGTGATCAGATCGAGGTCGTACTCGCGCTCGAGACGCTCACGCACAATATCCATGTGCAGCAGTCCGAGGAATCCGGCGCGGAAGCCAAAGCCAAGGGCACGGCTCGTCTCCGGCTGATAGACCAGCGAGGAATCGTTCAGCCGCAGCTTCTCCAGCGCTTCGCGCAGCCGCTCGAAGTCGTCGCCGTCGGTCGGGAACAGCCCGGCGAACACCATGGGCTTGGGCTCGTCGTAACCCGGTAAGGACTCCCCCGCCGGAGCCTCGGCCCGGGTCACCGTGTCGCCGACCCGGATCAGATCGATCTCCTTGACCCCGGTGATCAGATACCCCACCTGGCCGGCGTCCAGGCCGGGCATCGGCTCCATCTTGGGTCGGCGCACACCGAGCTCGTCGGTCTCGACATCGAGCCCTGTCGCCATGAACCGGATCGCGTCGCGCTCGGCCACGGACCCGTCGACGATGCGGATGTGACTGACCACGCCTCGATAGGTGTCGTAGTACGAGTCGAAGACCAGCGCCCGCAGCGAGGCGTTGGGATCACCATCGGGCGGGGGCAGACGCGCGACGATCGACTCCAACAGCTCATCGATCCCCTCCCCCGTCTTGGCGGAGACGTGCAGCACCTCGCCGGGTGATCCACCGACGACGGCGGCGAGCTCGGCGGCAACGGCCACGGGGTCTGCGGCGGGGAGGTCGATCTTGTTGACCACCGGGATGATCTCGAGGCCCTCCTCGATGGCGACGTAGGCGTTGGCCAAGGTCTGGGCCTCGACCCCCTGAGACGCGTCGACGACGAGTAGCGCCCCCTCGCACGCCTGCAGGCTACGCGACACCTCGTATGAGAAATCGACGTGACCAGGGGTGTCGATGAGGTTCAGCTCGTAGGTGTCGCCCGACGGGTGCTCGTAATCGATCCGCACCGCGTTCGCCTTGATCGTGATGCCGCGCTCACGCTCCAGGTCCATCTCGTCGAGCACCTGGTCGCGCATATCTCGCTCCGAGATGGCGCCCGTCCGCTCGAGCAGCCGGTCGGCGAGGGTCGACTTGCCGTGGTCGATGTGGGCAATGATCGAGAAGTTTCTGATGCGCGATTGGTCGGCCATGGGTAACACCGGGGAGGGGCGGGAACGCAGGCAGTGTACCGTTGAGCCTCGCCCCTGGTAACGTTACGCACCGTTCCGAACTCCGCAGAAGGTTTCTTTCGCATGGCAAACATCAAGTCACAAGAGAAGCGGAACCGCCAGAACGAGAAGCGCCACGAGCGCAACAAGGCGGTCCGCTCAGAGCTGAAAACGCGTGCGCGAAGCGCCGTCGAGGCCGCCGAGGCCGGCGACGCGGCACAGGCAGAGCTCCTGCTGCGCCATGCACAACAGCATTTCGACATCGCGGTCTCCAAGGGCGTGCTCAAGAAGAACACCGCAGCACGCCGCAAGTCAAGGCTCACCCGCCAGGTGCGCACCCTCCGCGGCTGATTCCATGACCGACACGACCTGGCTGACACCAGCCGCCCATCAGAAGCTCGTCGACGAATACGAAGAGCTCACCACGACCGGCCGGCGTGAGGCAGAGCAAAGCATCGCCGTAGCGCGAGATCACGGCGATCTCAAAGAGAACGCGGAATACGACGTCGCCAAGAACGACCAGGGCCTGATGGAGGCCCGCATCCGTCAGCTGCGCCACATCCTCGACACCGCCGAGGTGCGCGACGTCGAGGATTCCGGGGCTGTCGAAATCGGCACCGTGGCCACCGTGATCGACGACGACGGCGACGAGCTCGAGTTCTTCGTCGCCCCGGCTGAGAACAAGGCGCCGGGATTGCTCCTGGCCTCTCCGCAAAGCCCGCTCGGGGAGGCGCTGCTCGGCGCCAAGCCCGGCGATGAAGTCTCCTACGAGGCGCCGGGAGGCACGTTCAAATACCGAATCGTTTCTATTCGGGTGTACAGAGACGAGTAGCGCAGTAGCTCACCTTCTTCCTGGGCTACTGAGCTACTCAGCTCCTACCTCCCCAGCCAGCGGCACATCGCCACGGTGAGGCGCTCCAGCGTCACCCGGTGCGTCTCCTCGGGGGCCGTCTTGATCTGAAGGTCGGCGCGAGCCAGGGCATCGAGGGAGCGGCGCAGCGAGTCCGACCGGGTCCGCGACCGCTGATCCCACACCTTCTTGACCGGATACGCCGAGGCCGACGCACCCACCCAGGTGGCATAGGTATCAACATCCGGCGCAATGGCCGCCAGGGACCGCTTCTTGACCTCGCCCTCGAGGAACGAAAGCACGACCAGCGGATGGCCGTGCTCGAGGAAGTCGGCAAGACGCCGTAGCGCCTCCCCCTCCTTGCCATCGGAGATGGCATCGGCCAGCAGCCACATCGGCTCGTCCGGGCGGTTGACGTACCGCCCCTCAACCGCCTCGGCGGTCACGGTCGAGCCATCGACGGCCAGTTGATCGAGCGCCTGGCCGAGGGCCCCGACATCGGACCCGAAGTACCTGACGAGCACCGCCATCGCCTCCGGCTCAACCCTGACCCCGCGCTCTTTCGCCGCTTCACCGATCCATCGTGCGGCATCCCGCTCGCGCATCTTCTTGATCGACGTGGTCTCACCGTGCTCCTTCAGCGCCTTTGCCAGCGGGGCAGGGATCGCCCCGTCCGTCACGAAGACGGCCGTGACCGCCTCGACATCGGCCACGGTCACCAATTCTGCGATGACTTCGGCCTCCGCCTTCTGGAGGTTCTGGGCATCGACGATGAGAATGCCGCTGCTGCCACCGAACAGCGAGCCGCTCTGGAGAGCCGGGACGATCCCCTGGATCGGCTCCCGCAACTGCGCATCCGAGGGCTCGGTCACGCCGCGACCCGGGACATCGATGCGATCGTGGTCGTCGACGCCGGCTGCGGAAAAGATCTCGTCGGCGCGGTCGAGCATGAGAGCCCGCTCCCCCGGCCCGGCGTCGCGCGGCCCGGCGATGACGTGAATGGCCATCGGGTGACGATACCGCTCAGCTCAATTCGATCACCACGTCGCCAACCTCGGAGGTCACCAACACTTCGACCTCAGCTTCTCTGAGGATCGCCATGATCTCCGGTGCGGGGTGCCCGTATGTGTTTTGCCCGACGCTCACCACCGCGGTCTCACCGATCACCTCGACCAGCCAGCGGGCATCGGTCGTCGCCGAGCCATGGTGGGGCACGAGGAGAACCTCGGGCCGCACCAGGCGCAGATCACGCTGGGCGATGGCCTCGGCATCCCCTGCAAGCAACATCGTTCGTCGCGCCGAGGCGGTGAGCACGATCGAACCGTCGTTGTCACCGGCAAAACGCCGTGAGGGGCCGAGTGGCTGCAACAGGATGTCTCCGATCCGAAACGGCGGCGCCCTCGCATCGATGCGGTCCACGGCCACCCCAGCATCGATAGCGTCGGCGACCAGCCGGCTCAGCGCCTCCCCAGGCTCCCCATGGGCAGGGATCCATAGACTCCCGACGCCGTGATCCGCGAGGAAGCCACCGAGGCCGCCGACGTGGTCGATATCCCCGTGTGTGACCACGAGCAAGTCGACTCGCCCGACGCCATGGGTGCGCAGCTTCTGATTGAGCAACACCGGGTCGCGCCCGCCGTCGATGAGCGCCACCTTGCCCAGCGACCGAACCAGGACGGCGTCTCCCTGACCGACGTCGAGGACGACCACCACCGGCCCGTCGGGGGTGGCGCCGGCTCCGATGGTCACCCAAGCCAGGGCCATCGCTGCGACCACCGTCGCGAGCGGTCTGAGCGGGCGATGCGCACCGACGCCGGCGAATAGCCCAATGATGAGGACCGGCCCGGCTCCGAGCTGGGGCCAGGCCTCGGCCAGATGTGACACGCCGAGCACGATCCCGGCCAGGCCGGCAGCGATGTCGACGATCGGCTCGAGGCCCGTCACGACGCCTACGGCTCCGGCGATGGTTGCTGCGCTCACCAGCGGCGCCGCCAGAAGGTTGGCCAGCGGTGACAGCAGTGGGATTGTGCCGAAGTGCCATAGGAGAATGGGCAGCACAGCCAGCTGTGCCGATACCGTTGCCGCCAGTACGGTCCACGCCCACCGGGGTCTGCGCCGGCCGACCGCACCGGCACCGAGGAGAATCCCTGCCGTGGCAGCCACCGATAGTTGGAAGCCGATATCGGCGGCGAGGTGCCCCGATACGAGGAGAAGACCGGCGACCGCTGCGCCGAGCGCCATCCAGCCGTCGATGGCGAGTCCGGCTGCTGCGCCGCCGAGGAGCAGGCCGGCCATCACCGATGCTCGCAGTACCGAGGCCTCCCATCGGGTGACCACGACGAACACCGCAAGACCGATGAGACCCAGCAGAAAGCGCCGGCGCGATCCGAGCCCGAGCGGAGCCGTCACGACCCACCACCCCATCAAGAACAACGCAACGTTGCTCCCCGAAACCGCAACGAAGTGCGTGAGCCCGGAGCGGCGCAGCGCATCGAGATCCCGCGCCGACAGGTTCGAGGTGTCGCCGATCAGAAAGCCACGCAGAAGAGCCATGCCTGCCGACCCGCCGCCGGTCAGCCGCTCAACACGCGCCCGAAGTCGATTCCCGATCGCAAAGAGCGGTCCCGCCCCCTCGACACGCTCGACGATTCTCGCCGTGATGCGCCCGGCGATGGGATCGCCGCGGATCCTTCCCGGTGCGTGACGCAGCACCCCTTCGACCAACACTCGCTCGCCGGCAACGAGCACGAGATCAGCGCTCAGCTCTACCCCGAGTGCCGGACCGTCCCACGAGACGGGTTCACCGGCGTCGAGCAGGGTGTCCGGGTGGAGGACCGCGGTTCGTCTCGCATCGCCGTCCTCGGCGACCCTTCCGATCATCTTGATCGGTCCCTCGGGAACCCCAGCCGACCACGTGGCCTCGATGCGGTCGGCGGCAAAGGATCCGGAGATGACACCGCATGCCGCAAAGAGGACGACAACCGCAAAGGCGTGGCGGCGCCTCAACCAGAGCGTCCCGGCGCCGGCGAGCGCAAGGAGCGCAGGCGCCGTCCCGAGCCGGAGACCCATCATGGTGCCGATCCATGTGGCGACGGCGACGGCGAGCGCCAGACGGCCAGCGGGCCCGGGTAGCCGCACTCAGGGAGCGGATACACCGGGACGGAGCAGCGCCAGCTTGGCCTCTCCGATCCCGGGCACGTCGAGCAGATCCTCCACGACCTCGAACCGGCCGTGCTCTTCGCGGTAGGCAACGATCCGGTCGGCCAGCACCGGGCCGATCCCATGGAGGTTGGCCAGCTGCTGTGCGGTTGCCTCGTTGAGATCGACCAGGCCGTCCTCGGCGTCGTCGCGCTCGCCGACGTTCGGAACATCGATCTGATCACCGTCTCGCACCGGTCCCGCCAGGTTGAGCGCACCCAGATCAGCGGTCGTCGTTGCCCCACCAGCGGCATCGATGGCGTCGGCTACGCGGGCCGGTTCTCCCAGCGAGACGAGCCCTGGACGAACCACCGCCCCCGAGACGTGGACCACGAGCCTTGCTGCTCTCGGCTGTGCCGCAGGGATCTCCGATGTCACCGTCGCGGCTGGGCCACTACCAAAGTAGAGAGCACCACCGAGTACTGCGACGATGGCCGCACCCACGACCGTCATCGTCAGTCGCGGGGTGAGTTGTGGCACGCGGCCTCCCCTCACCGTGCGCCACGGGAACACTTCTATCAGCTGCGGCCGTCGAACGGAACCCCTCCGACAAAGGAATCGAGCTCGCCTGCGCGATCGCACAGTTGGTTTATTAGTGCACACCAGAGGTGCACAAACGCGCCAACTAACGCGCCTCGGTCGCAGCGAGCGAGGCGCTCCACCACCAGCGCGCAGCCCCTAGGTTCTCAGCTCGAGGGTGTCCTGACGGCTGTGAAGCCGGAAGCCCATGCTCTCGTACAGTCGGTAGGCGCCGTGCGGATTCTCGACATGGACGCTGAGCGCCGTCTCTTCGAGCCCGCGGTCGCGCTGCACCTCGAGTGCTCTGGCAATGAGCGCTGTGGCCACGCCTTTGCCCCGCCAGTCGCGGGCAGTCGAGATGTCCTCGGTGTATCCCCGCTTGCGACCCATGTGCTCATTCTCTCCCTCGTGGATGAGCGGGCGCACGATTCCCACGATCCGGTCGCCGTCGTAGGCGATCTGCCACATCGTCATGTCCCGGTGCGGGTCGCGTTGGAAGCTCCCCCAAGACTCCGGGGTCTCCTCGCTGGCACCCCAATGATCCTTGAAGTGCTCGACCTCGGCCTCGTAGATGGAGCGAAGATCGGGCTCATCGACAGGCCGAACCTCGAGCCCTTCGGGCAAGGGAACATCGGGGATATCGTCGAGGTTGGGCCGAACCAGGATCGCCTCGTGCTGGGTGACCTCGTAGTCGTTCCTGGTCAAGAACTCGGTCGTTGCCGGGGAGAGGCCAACGGTGCGGATGGTCACGTCTCCACCCGCATCAGCGGTGAGCTCTGCCAGCCGCCCCTGCACCCAGCCCAGCAACCCCGTGCCAACGCCGCGCCGCCGCAACTCGGGAGCCACCCGCCCGGCGTGGAAACCAATCTTCGGTCCCTCGAGTTCCATCCACGTGGCGGCGGTTGCCTGGCCGATCACCCGCTCGTTCGTCTCGGCGATCAGGATGTCCCGGCTCTCGTCGAAACCGTCGAGCCCGCGGTAGCCGTTGATCACGTCCTCGACGTCGGTATGTGTGCTGTGCCCCCCGACCTCGAAGTCCTCGTTGAGCAGGCGCGTCAGATCGGCGAAGTCGCCCTCGCGGAACATCCGCCAGGTGACGCCGTCGATGGATGGGAGGCCGTCGAGCTTCATGCCGCCGGCAACCATACGGTTTAACCGTTTTGCGTCAATCCCGGCTCAGAACAGCAGCCGGATGAGCGACTCGGTCTGCTCGATGCCCGCCATCTCATCGAGCCAGTCGACGATCGCCCCACCAAAGAGCAACAGCAGTGCCGCGGCGAGGTTCACGCCGGCGTGGAGGTATAGGGGCACCGAAAGGCTGCCCGTCTTGATCGCCGCATAGCCCAGGACCATGCCGATGATCATGATGCCCGGGATCGCCGCGATCGCATTGGGGTCACCGAGATGGATGAGGGCAAACAATGCGGCCTGGGCTCCGATCGCCCACCACATCGCCATCGACCGGACCAACCGCGAAAGCAGGATGCCGCGGAATATCAACTCCTCGGCGATCGGCGCCAACAGCACGAGCGCGGTCAGAATGAGGAGGGAGTCGAGAACGCCGTCGCTGCTCTCGGTGACGTCGAGTAGATCCTGCTGGGGAGGACCGTCTGGGAACAGGAGCTGCAGCAGCGGTGCGGTAGCAACCGCGACGACGATCTGCAGCACCATGCCGGCGGGCAGTCCCCACCAGTCGCGCAGCCGCACCTCGAAGCCGAAGTCCGTTGCAAAGCTCCCGGTGCCCCGGGTACGGCTCAAGTAGGCGAGGACGGCCAGCGCCCCCAGTGTCTGAGAGGCGGTCGTGATGAAGACTGCCATCGGTGAGATGACCGGTGAGAGGTCCTCGGCAAGCGAGATCTCGCCGAGCACCGCGGCCAGTGCACCACCTAGGGCGCTTCCGCCGAGGAACCCCAGGAAGACCCAAAAGACATCCCACAAGCTCCACTCGACGGTCTGGAGATAGTCGGTCTCTACTCGTTCCTGGATGTTGCCTCCTGCTCGAAGGGGATGGAACGGTAGGCGGCGGCGTGGGACAACCCCGCAGCCCTCCCCTTCACGTAGTCGGCGAGGTATTTGGCGACAAAACCCACCCGGCCATGGCGCCTCCACTGGTCGATATGGACGGCTTCGTGGCGCAGCAGCTCCTCGGCCTCGCCGGCGAGAATCTGAGTCATCGTTTGACTATTCACGTACAGGCGCCGTGGCAACGCCATCGCCTTGATCCCCGCCGGCCAGACCCGTTGCAGCATCGAAGGAGCAGGTTTGACGTCGACCCGGTCATAACGCGTATCGGCGGTGTCGATCCCGTTCGTCCGCATCGCGGCGGCAAGTGTCAAGCGTGGCCCCGGCATCGAATCACCTTATCGGCGCAGCAACGTTGGACCTACCATGCCGCCCTCACATGGACGAGCGCTACGACCACGCCGAGATCGAATCTCGCTGGCAGACCCAATGGGAAGACGACGGCCTGTATAGGTCCGAGGTCGACTGGGACCGGCCGAAGCACTACGCCGTCACCATGCTCCCCTACACCTCGGGTGATCTGCACATCGGCCACTGGTATGTGATGGCCCCGTCCGACGCCCGGGCGCGGATGATGCGTATGAAGGGGTACAACGTGATGTTCCCGATGGGCTTCGACGCCTTCGGCCTGCCGGCGGAAAATGCAGCCATCAAGAATGAGGAGCACCCGGCTCCTTGGACGTGGGAGAACGTCGAAAAGATGCAG
>Ga0255057_10000612_pt1 | contig 20204 bp, 13 predicted proteins | sample Cases_109_6_MG_FD_189022 | JGI IMG/M metagenome (GOLD analysis project Ga0255057, IMG submission 189022) | Seawater microbial communities from Amundsen Gulf, Northwest Territories, Canada - Cases_109_6 | ecosystem: Environmental > Aquatic > Marine > Gulf | place: Canada: Northwest Territories... | reverse complement strand
AAGAAGCTAATTGAAAGGTGCTAGAGATGCGATTACCCTAATCTAAAATTTAAGTATCGGTTAATACGAGCCTCCCTCAAAATTTTTTATTTTTTTAATTGCACCTATTGAATGCCTGCTTTCAGCAAATACTTAAACAAATATATAAATTAACCTGTTTATTTTCCAAGCACTTCTGGCAGTGAAATACCGATAGCACCGGATGGTGGATTTACACCCAGATAATTTGCGATTGTTGGCGCTATGTCATATGGCGTAATTGAACGACTCACCTTTTCAGCCCGTAGATTGGCGCCAGCAAATATCACTGGCACAAAGCTATCGTATAGCCATGGAGAACCATGCGTTGACGCAACTGTTAAACCGTCAAAATCGTTGATAAAGACGTTAGGCTCAAATACTAGAAAAATATCTCCGGAACGTTTCGGATGAAAATTTTGCAGGATGGACTTCATCAACGAAGTATCTGGCACTTTACCAGTACGTAGAGCTGAAATGGATACTGCATAAGCCACACCTTTGAACTTTGAAAGCTCCGAGGCAAGAGCTTGTTCAACTTCAATTGGATCCAGATTCTTTTCTCGAATTACCTTATGGTTAAGATAGATATATGGCTGAAAAAACGCTTCTATCAGCTCTTCACCTATCCCGAATTTTTTTTTCAGCGTTGCGATGGCAGGTGCTTTATCTAATGATTCTACATCGAAGTAATTAGCAGTGTGAATGCCAAGATCGTGCAGATACCCTGGTGCTTCTGGCTGACCATGATCTGCAGATAGCACAATTAAAGTGTTGTCCAGTCCAACCTTTTTATCTACATAGATAAATAAATCCGCAAGGGTACGATCAAGATGCGCGATGTTGTCTTCACTTTCCAAACTGGAAGCGCTAAATATATGTCCGACATAATCGGTTGATGAAAAGCTGATGGACAAATAATCCGGAACATCATCTTGCCCAAGCTGCTCCTCATTTATCAATGCTTTTGCAAAATCCAAAGTTAGCGTGTCGCCGACAGGGCTGAGTGTTAGCCTTGTGGTGAAATATTTGTCATCTGCATCACCATAAGGATGTGGGAAGGTGCGTCCATATCCTGGAAAATCAGTCTCATACTCGCGATCGTCTGCGTCACCGAAAATATATTTTGATGTGGGATGCATCAATTCCCAAGACTTACCTGCATAGGTAAAAGCAAGCTTGCGAGCATTCCACTCACTCACCCAATCCGGATAATTGTCATAGTAATAATTACTGGTAACAAACTCACCATTAGTTTTTGAAAACCAAAAGGCTTTTCCAGCATGCCCTGCTAAAGACACTGCACCACGATCCTTCACGGATACGCCAAAGATTTTCGATTGGCCTGCAAAATGGATTGCGATCTCATCGCTCAAAGTGGAGGTTAAAATGTTATCTGGAGAACGTCCATCTGTTTTCGCAGCTTTCATCGTAGGGTCAATCTCTGTGTTTTTATCAACGTCTGCATCACTTGTCAGCAGATGGTAGCGCGCATCCTCGATGTTATAAACAATGCGACCTAATTCACGATCGAACCAGGCATTGCCGATCATGCCGTGGGTAGCAGGAACCGTGCCGGTTGCTAGAGATACATGTCCAACAATGGTCTCTGTGATCGCATGTTGATAGTTTGCGTTAGTGTAATGAATACCTTGCTCCATAAGATATTTAAAACCGCCTTCACCAAGTACGTGGCTATAGCGGATTGGTAAATCTCCACGCAATGCGTCAACTGTAATTTGTAAAATTAGCTTTGGTTGTACACTAGACTGAGCAGAGGCTCCAGGTACAAATAAAATCACTAGTACTAATGTAAATAAGGGCAAAATCAACCAAGAAATAAGCTTGCGCACCGAGTTTGCTATCAAAGAAAGCACATTTTTGTTCATAAATATTTCCCTATTTTCTTTTCAGTTTTTATCTATTAGCTCATTTACTATTTATCAAACTTTTTTTATTTGACTCTTACTTTTTCACGCGCTTGCTTGGAATATAATGGTTGTTATGGGCTCACTGTGAGTGAGCCCTGACTATAGATGACAGCCAAGTACGTTAATAATAGTTGGCTGGCAGTTTACGGGGAGGCACTGTGTACTCGTCCGACACAGTAATAATGACTCTATCGATCTCACCATTGAACTTATAAATACCTGTGTACAGGTCTGTTACCTGCGTACCGGTATCCCTGCCGATATCAAATGTCTCCGCAAGCGAGTAAGTCGCAATATGCATCTGCGGCATTTCAATTTCATCAACTTTTTCTCCGTTTACGTAGAGCTCGCCAATTCCTCCGAATTCTTGCGTCTTGATGAAATTGAACTTCAGATCTGTCATGCCCTTTGGTAATGGCGATGATTTAAGAACGTAGTGGACCCCATCGAGGAAGTTGTAATCATAATAGAGGCGATTGTCCTTGATAAACATCGAATAGCCGCCGGTCATCCCGCCAACGGCTGCGATGACGCCTTCTTCGTCACCTCGAAGGTCAAGCTGCGTCTCGATCGTGTGAGCTCGATTCTTCACAGGTGCTGATGACTTCTCGGCAATGCGAATCGCACCTGGCGCAAAATAAACAAACTCCTTCTTGTCACCAAACAGTCGATCCTGCTGCTTGCCAATGCGTTGAATCATATCGTCGTAAAGCGGATAAACATTGTACTTCCAAGCTTCTTCATCAAAAATGTTAATTAATTCTTCAAGTTTTTCAGGGTGCTTTTCAGCAAGGTTTGTGCTTTCTGAGAAGTCCTCTGCAACGTGGTAAAGCTCCCAAACGTCATTTTCAAATGGTAGTACGACATTGACATCCCACGGCATACGATTGGCGTGTAGCGTGACGGCCTTCCAGCCATCGACCCATATCGCACGGTTGCCAAACATTTCAAAGTACTGTCTTTCTTTTTTATTTGCAGCAGTGCCATCATTAAATGCATACAACATAGAGACACCATCCATTGGTTTTTGTTTTACTCCGTTGTATTCATCTGGCACAGTTATCCCGACTGCTTCCATAATCGTTGGAGCAATGTCACTTATGTGGTGATACTGCTTTCGAATTTCGCCTTTAGCATTAATTCCCTTTGGCCAGTGCACAACTAAATGATCTTGTTGGCCACCACGATGTTCGCTTTGTTTAAAATAGCGAAATGGTGTGTTACCTGCCATCGCCCAACCAGCATGGTAGTGTGGGTAGGTGTTCTCGCGGCCCCAGTCTTCCTGGTGCTTGAGATTAGCTTCGAGTGGTGTTTGCAACCCATTTAACACATAGGTTTCATTAAACGTGCCGGCTAGACCTCCTTCACCGCTTGCACCATTATCTGCGGTGACAAATATCATGGTGTTATCTAATTCACCAATTCGTTCTAACTCATCTACAACTCGTCCAATTTGAAAATCAACCCACTCCATTTGTGCAGCAAATACTTCCATTTGCCTTGCATAAAGACTTTTCTCTTCAGTAGATAATGAATCCCATGCAGGAATTTGATCAATACGCTCAGTCAGTTTTGTGTTAGCAGGAACAATTCCTAACTTTTTCTGTTTTTCCAAAATCATTTCACGCGCTTTATCCCAGCCCATATCAAACATGCCTTTATACTTATCAATATAGTTATCTGGTGCATGGTGTGGTGAATGCATTGATCCAGAAGCCCATAACATCAAAAAGGGTAAGTCTGGTTTAATAGATTTGTGACCCGTAATCCACTCAATAGCACGATCGGCTAAATCTTGATCCAAGTGAACAGACTTGCGATAAGGTTCTGGAGTGTGATCATTCCACATTACGGGAACAAACTGATGCACATCTGCTGCCATGAACGTGTAGGCATGTTGAAAGCCTTCACCACTTGGCCATCGATCAAATGGTCCAACTTGTGAAACTTCATAAAGCGGTGTGTGATCCCACTTCCCTAACGCATAATTCACATACCCAACTTCTGACAGATAATTAGCAACCGATTTTGCAGACTCTGGCATGATGGCGTTGTAACCTGGAAATCCCATTGCGGTAAGTGCATGACTGCCTAAACCAATAGAGTGCGGGTTTCTTCCGGCCATTAATGAAGCGCGTGATGGTGAGCATAAAGCGGTGGTATGAAAATTATTGAAGCGAAGTCCGTTGCTAGCAAGTTCATCTATTCTCGGCGTTTTAATTAAACCACCAAAACTTTCCACTTGCGCAAAACCCACATCATCTAATAAAAAGATAATTACATTGGGGGATCCTTCAGGTGGTTGTTCCTCAGGCGCCCACCATTCTTTGGAGTTTTCGTATTCTTTTGCTATTACACCTCCAAAACCCTCAATATTTTTTGTTTTCAGATCTTGTGCATGAAGTGCAAAAGACAAACTAATGACAGTAAGCATAATACTAATAATAAAGTTTTTTTTCATTTTCCTTCGCTCCCTGTGGCTAGAGGTATCAATAGTCTACTTTTAATCTCTACATTCATTTTTACTTCACCTTATAGTTATTTTTAACGAAAGTTCAAATGGACCAATGAATCGTGCCGGAGTCTGAGAAGATACTCAACTTTCTTTACTGGACAAATAAATTTTCACCTCCTAAAGGCAAGTAAGCATTAAGTTCCTATCGTTTCATTATTATCCTGCGTGATTGCAATCACGCTAGGGCGTGGTGGAATACTTTCATCAAAATCTGGCCAGCGGGTAGAGGGCTGATCATAGCTAGAACCATCTCCTGGATGTTGAACAGAGCAAAACATGGTTTTGAAATCAGGTGTAAAACATGGACTGCATATCTCAGCACCAATTGGTGAACGTAAAAACTGCTTGGTGAGTGACTTTTCTTTTCCATTAGTAGGACTCACCCAAATACCATCGGCTTTTCCTGATCGATTAAAACCATCTGTTGCGATCCAAATATTGCCATGTTGATCAAAAGAACAGTTATCTGGGCTAGAAAACCAACCAGAGCTAGATAAATTATTATTGTAAAACGCTTGATCGAATTTACTTTTTGGATCTCCTGCTAGTAAAAATATTTCCCACTTATATTCTCTAGCACTATGGTCCTGCTGAGGTGGGTTTAATTCAAGAATATGTCCATGACGATTTAATGCACGTGGATTCGCAGCATCTTTATGTAATGGATCGCGTTTTATATTATTAGTAAACACTGCAAACACATTGCCAGATAATGGATTGACTTTGATTTCTTCAGGCCTATCCATTGGAGTAGCTCCAACTAAATCTGCAGCCTTACGCATATCTAGAACTACATCTGCTTGACTCGTGAATCCATTATCTTTTGTAAGCGGAGTGCTACCCCATTTTAGCGGATGCCAAATTAAAACGCCTTGATCTGTAAATTCAGCAACTGCTAACTCTCCCTCATCCAATAAAGACAAATTATGTTTTTGATCCCCTATTTGAAATTTATTTTCACTTACAAATCGATATACATACTCAAAAGCTTGATCATCACCCATATACACTACGACCTTGCCATCTTTATTAATATGTACATCACAACCCTCATGCTTGCATCGACCTAGAGCAGTTCGTTTTATTGGAGTCGACGATGGATCATATGGATCAATTTCCACAATCCAACCAGCATGCATAGGAGCTTGAGGATGTTTATCAATATTCCAATGATCATGATATTTCCCCCATATAGACCGAGCTGTTTTATCGCCTAGTAAACCAAATCGTTTATAGCTTTCGTACTCATTTGTTTTACTAGCTTTGCCTAAAAAATATGTTTGTATATTTTCTTCTGCAGTTAATACTGTGCCCCAAGGGGTTACGCCTCCAGCACAATTACCAAAAGTTCCTAAGCACGTATCGCCTTTAGGAGAAAACTCAGCTTTTACTCTTGGGTTACCGCGAGCAGCTCCTGAGAATTTCATTGTCGTTAATGGGGTGATTCGTCGGTTATATTTAGAATCAACATTGATATGCCATTGTTTTTTTTGCTTTAGTATTTCAACGATACTCAAGCCATGTGCAGCCATTTCGGTGTTTATTTGCGCATGCTTTAAATTAAATGCATGTGGTGAACCAGGATGCATCATTGAGCTGTTAACATATTCATGGTTTACAACAAGCAATCCATGCGTTGAAGATTTTTCTTTTTGCTGCAATGGTATATATGCAACAAAATCATTATTGTAACCAAACTGCTTTAATTGAGATGCAGAGCTTTGTTTATAAGGCTGGAACTTTTCTGCGTTTGCAAATATAGGATCACCCCATCTTAATAAAATTTGTGCCGAATAATTTTTTGCAAGATGTAAGTTTTCATCTAATCCATGTGCAATTTCTGAAAAAGATAGTACTGGGTTGGATTCAGTGGAAATAACCTTACTGGAAAGCGTAAGGCCCATTCCCGCAATGCTTATTTTTTGTAAAAAAGAACGACGGCTCAGGCGCCTTGCAAGAATTTCCTCAAAGCATGCGCTACAAGAATCGCGAGGAGCAGGCAAATCATCACTTTCTTGCTTGTAAGGTTTAAACATTTTTAATAATTGAAATAAAGACAGCTTATAACAAAGATTCTTAACTTATGCTTCAAAATTTTTCTAGTTATACTAGTGCTTATAGTACTCATTTTAGTTTGTACATTATTCATTAAGTGTAACTAAAAACTCGATAATAAAAATAATAAAGCGTATTTAATGGTTTACACAAAAAAGTCTGCTGCCTTATTTATCATTGGGCTAATCATGTTGGCCATTTGGTACCTTGCCAGCTCCAATATTTTAGCTTCCTATATTGACCACCTAGGAGGTGAAGAATATAAATATTTTAGTGAACTCACCACACTACCTCTTTATTTTGGAATATTCTCATTCATATTTGGCCTGTGGCAATGGTTAGGTTCACACAAAGAAGGAGCTTTTGATTACTACCTCTCTACAATTGCAGGCGTAATGTTTATTTTAATAATCGCAATGTTAGTGCGCTGGTTTGTTGCACCAGAAATTGCTGTGTTAGGAACATCCATTGGTAAGATTGGTAATACAGGAAAATATTTACATGAAATACTGGGTTTAAATTATGTCGTTCTTGGTATTTTAGTTGGAATCATTGTCGTTAATGTTTTTAAAGTACCTGGATGGGCTGAAAATGGTGTTCGACTATCTCGTCTTGGTTTGAAAACTGGCGTCATCCTTCTAGGCACACTTTACAGTGCTGCAGAACTAAAAAATCTTGGTGGTCTTTCTATAATTATGATTGGTTTTTTTGTATTGGGCTCAGTAGGCCTAGTTTTATGGTTAGGCTCACGAAGAAATATTTCAAACTCTATGGGAGGCGTTTTGTCTGCGGGCATGGGAGTTTGCGGAGTTTCTGCCACAGTTGCTGTTGCACCTATAGTAAAAGCGAAGTCTGTAGAAATAGCTTATACCATCGGCACAATCTTGCTGTGGGGTGTCCTATGTATGTTTATATTTCCCATCATTGGACATTTGTTAAATTTGTCTCATGTGCAATTTGGAGCATGGGCAGGCACAGGAATATTAAACTCCGCACAAGTAGCAGGCGCAGCATTGGCCTATCAACCTGATGGAATCGAAACACTAAAAGTAGCTGAAATTTTTAATATTACACGGGTACTCATACTGCCTATTATTGTTTTATGGCTATCTGTTTGGTACGTCAAGCGCGAAAAAAGCGCTACAGAACAAGTTAATGTAGCTAGAGTAGTCTTTGAAAAATTCCCTGTGTTCGTTTTGGGTTTTATTTTACTCTTTGCGCTTTCCACTACAGGCATTTTTGCGCCTGCTAATCACTATAAAGGTAAATATTTTGGCAATACTGAAGAAAGTGGATTCAAATCAGCAAATATTCTCAACAATAAAGACAAAAGAACCTTAAGCAATGAAATTTCTAAAATTCAAAGACAAGACCGTAAACAAGCACTACAACAACTAATAAAATATGGCAAGGTGGTGAGCATAGAAGATGATGATGCATTACGTGGTTTAGTCAATGCCAAAATCATTTCTAAATCTGCGAATGAAATTCTTAAAGAAGCACATAAATCTGTGCGCCATACTGCAAAAAAAATTAGCGCCTTCAGAAATTGGATCACGTGGTTATTTGCATTTGGCTTGGTTGGACTAGGTATGCAAATTACTGTGTCCGCAATGCGGCAAGCAGGCGGTCAACCTGCTGTAATTGGCGGTATAGTAGGTCTCATTAAGGCAAGCTTGTCACTAATCGTTGTTTTATTACTTATTTCAGAAAATATTTAAATGAATTTAGGAGACTTAAATGCAAGAACATAAATTTGAACGTGGAACTGCATTATCGATATTTAACAGTGATCGAAAAGAAGATTTAATGGCATTAATCCTAGCGCTAGCAATTGCATTATTTATATACCTAATCTACTAAAACTAACATGAAAGGGATAAATAACATTTTGCTCGCAAGCCATGGAACGATAGGGGCACGTGCTGCCGAAGAAGCTGCACTAAATATTTGTACAACAAATACCAATGTAAAACACCTATATATTATCCCAGATTTTTGGAGGCATATGCTCGGTGATGATTGGCTTAACAACCAAATAACTAGAGAGCGTTTTTGTCACTATTTAGAATCTGAACTCGATAGAGAAGCGCAAGAAACTATAATTCGCATGCGCGAGCAATTAAAGGACCTAGGAATAAACAGCAGTCATCAAATATTATTTGGCAACCCGCAAAAATGTTTAGTAAATATTTGTGATAAAGAAGATTTTGATTTAGTCATCACAGGTTCGCCACGACCAAAGTCTATTCCAGGTTTGCATTCAAGAATGGCAACTAATTATCTATCTAAAAATTTATCTACTTCACATATGCAAGTGCCTCACCCGTTTGCCTGTAATTAATCAAACTTGGGTGACACTACGAACAAAGCTTGGGCTGAATTTAAAACACCGCTAAGCCAAGATGCGTTGCTTCTTTTTTGTCACGATGTGGAGCAACTGTTTAGAATTAATCCTTATCTTGAAGTAATCAAATGGAAAAAAATTCAACCGCATAAGCATTATATCGATGTACTTAATCACAGCCAAAATCCTGGGTTTTCACTACAAACTACCCTATACGTAACCGACATAGCTAATGGTATAAAGCTTCACTATGCAAAAGGTATTAAATCCGATACTACAATCGTAGCGAGCGCAACCGTTGAAGGTTCTAAGCTTGTAATAACTGAAAATTATAATACTCATCAAATTGATAGTGATGCAAATCTGCTAGCAACAGTAGATAAGAGTTTGAAGCAATGGGCTGAAGAGATACAAGCCTACCTTATAAACTGGAATCGATGGTCATGGTTTTTACCTTGGCGATATTATAAACAGCGTATTTGGTTGCCGATGAAACCTTCAGCTAGAAGGATTGCCTATATGTTGATTTGGATCAGTTTCATAGAGATAGCTCTAATAGGACTAGGGGTGATAGTTTACCTTTTAGATTATCGTTAATTAAAAACTATTAGGTAAATTTGGAAACGCATTAGCAACGGCTAGATGCTTGATCTTTCCGGCATGAATATTTAGAGCATTGCGCATGCTTTTACCCTCGTTCAGAAAAGCCTCTAAACCTAATTTACTTAATTTGCGGATATAAGGAACGGTAGCATTACACAAAGCTTGACTACTTGTCCGTGCTACTGCCCCAGGAATATTCGTCACACAGTAATGAACGATGTCATCAATAACATAAACAGGTTTGTGATGTGTAGTTGGTTTACTGGTTTCAAAGCACCCACCTTGATCAATTGCTACATCAACCATCACCGCACCATATTTCATTTTTTTTAGTAAATCTCGATCGATCAACTTTTCTGCACGAGCACCTGGGATAAGCGTAGCACCTATAATTAAATCTGCGCTCATTGCAAATTGTTTTATAGCGTGAGGGTCAGAATAAATTGTAGTTACATTGTCAGGCATAACTTCATCAATATATCTAAGCTTGTCGATATCAATATCCATGATAAACACATTCGCACCCAGGCCTGCTGCAACACGAGCAGCATTTGACCCCACAACTCCCGCGCCAAGAATCAAAACATTTGCGGGCGCCACCCCAGCAACTCCTCCCAGCAAGATTCCACGACCCTGCATTGGTTTTTCAAGGCACTTAGCTCCTTCTTGTATGGACATTTTGCCAGCAACCTCACTCATGGGTTTCAAAAGAGGCAACTGACCTCGCGAATCCGTTAGTGTTTCGTAGGCTAATGCCGTGATTTTATTTTTTAGACACGATTTGGTTAACTCTACAGAACTTGCAAAGTGAAAATATCCAAATACGATTTGTGAGTCAGAAAATCTATCCAGCTCTTCAACTTGAGGTTCTTTAACTTTTAGCACTAAATCAGATTCTTTAAAAATTGTATCAACAGAACTAACAATTCTTGCGCCAGCCAACTGATATTCCTCGTCAGCAAAACCACTAGCTACCCCTGCCTGTTTTTCTATAAGCACTTCATGCCCATCTTTGACAAGCAGATGCGCTCCTACAGGCAATAGCGCAATACGATATTCATCTGCTTTTATTTCTTTTGGTACACCAATTTTCATACTTGTAACAATATATTTTTATAAGATTAGCTTCCAAACATCTTCTAATACAGATTTTAAGTGTGTGCAAAATCGAGCAGCATCTGCACCGTTTATTACCCTATGATCATAAGATAGCGATAACGGTAACAACTTTCGTAGCTTTATATCCTCCGCTGTGACTAATTCATGCAAGATTATTTTCGATAATCCTAGGATCGCAACTTCAGGTGGATTAATAATTGGCGTAAAAGCTTGTCCGCCTAAATTTCCTAAACTTGAAATCGTCATGCTCGCCCCACCCATATGCTTGGGTGTTAATTTTCTTTGTTTAGCAAGAGTACTCATTTCAACCAATTCTACTGCTATCTGCTCAAGTGATTTTTTATCTACATCACGTAACACTGGGACAAATAAACCATGTGGTGTATCCACTGCTATGCCAATATGAAAAAAATCTTTGTAGATAAGCGTTTCTGAGGCAGTATCAAGAGAAGAGTTAAATTGTGGATATTTCTTAAGTGTTGCTACAAGCGCTTTAGCTACAAAAACAAGAGGTGTGAGTTTTATTTGTTTCGCCTCAAGGTCATTTGCTAATTGCTTGCGATGTGTTTCAAGCTGGGTAACGTCAGCTTGATCAAAATGTGTAACATGAGGAATACTTTGCCAAGCATTCAGCATGTTATCTGCTGTCCATTTCTGAATTTTTGTCAGTTCTGTAGCTGTTGTACCGCCGTATTCTGAGAAATCTAAAGATTTATTAAACTTATTTTGCCTTACTGAACTATTTTGCAATTGTTCACGAACATATAGCTGTATATCTTCTTGGGCAATCCTTTGGTTTCGTCCGGTGCCATGAATCTCATTAAGATTTACACCGAGCTCGCGTGCATATTTATGTGTGCCAGGACTGGTATAAGCAGTCGAGCTATGTGAAGTGCGCTCATTATTTGCAGGAGAGTTACTTTTTAGTTGATTGTTAATTGGATGAGTTGCATTTGAATTAATTTCAACTTGTTGCTCAGTTACTTTATCTTTCGAAGTCGCTGCGCTTGTATCTGCGGATACTTTAAGGGTAATTAAAGTATCGCCTTCTTTGACTTTATCGCCGTCTTGCACGATCACTTTCTGAACCACGCCAGCTAGCGGTGAAGGATAGTCGATCATGGCTTTTTCACTCTCGATTGTGACTAAAGGTTGCTCGATGGCTACCTCATCTCCAACTTTAACTAAAACCTCTACAACATCAACTGATTCAAAATCTGCTATATCGGTTATCGGGATATTTTTTACATCATTCACAACGTATTCTATTTATCGATTAAGAGATTGCTGGATCTACTTTATCAGGATCGATCCCATATTTTTGCATCGCAGAATTTAAAACTGATTTATCAAGCTCACCTTTTTCAACCAAACTGTGAATTGCAGTAATAACAATATAGAGTGCGTTTACTTCAAAATGATGCCGCAATTGCTTGCGTGTATCACTACGCCCAAAACCATCTGTGCCTAGTACAGCGTAGCTAGATTTTACATAAGGACGAATTTGATCAGCATATATTTTCATATAATCCGAAGCGGCGATGACGGGGCCCTCTTTGTCATCTAAGCATTTTTCCACATAAGATACTTTTTGTTTATCGTTAGGGTGAAGCATATTCCAACGCTGCACTTCCATACCATCGCGACGTAAACGATTAAAGCTGGTTACGCTCCAAACATCTGCAGTAATCATATAGTCTCTCTCCAGCAATTCAGCTGCTGCAAGCACTTCGCGTAATATTGCGCCACTACCTAGTAATTGCACGTGGTGTTGTTTTGCTTGAGCAGTTTGCAATTGATACATGCCGTTAATAATTCCTTCTTCACAACCCTTAGGCATTTCTGGCTGCTCATAGCTCTCATTCATTACTGTAATGTAATAGTAGTAGTCTTGTTTTTGCACAAACATGGTTTGCAAACCGTGGTGCACAATTACTGCTAGCTCATAGGAAAAAGTTGGATCATAAGCATGGCAGTTTGGAATTGTTGAGGCTAATAAATGACTATGGCCATCTTGATGCTGTAAGCCTTCGCCTGCTAATGTAGTTCTTCCGGAAGTTCCGCCAATTAAAAACCCGCGTGCTCTACTATCTCCAGCTGCCCAAGCTAAATCGCCTATGCGTTGAAAACCAAACATGGAGTAAAATATATAAAATGGAACCATGGGAATGTCATGCGTACTATATGATGTCGCAGCGGCAATCCATGAAGACATAGCACCTGCTTCGTTAATACCTTCTTCTAAAATCTGTCCGGCCTGATCTTCGCGATAGTACATAACCTGATCGGCATCCACAGGGTCATACAGCTGTCCCTTATGTGCATATATTCCCATGCCGCGGAATAAGCCTTCCATGCCAAAGGTGCGTGCTTCATCCGGTACTATAGGTACCACATATTTTGCAATTGCCTTATCACGTGTTAATGCAAGTAAAATTCTTACAAATGCCATAGTGGTAGAATTTTCTCGGCCATCACTGCCAGAAATTATATCTTTAAAAACATCAATAGAAGGGATATCTAGATTTATGTCAGTCCGATTCCGTTTAGGAATTTCGCCTTGCAAATTTTCACGCAACTGCTTCATATACATCATCTCAGCACTGTCGGCTGGAGGTTTATAGAAAGGAACCTCTTCCAGTTGCTCATCACTTATTGGTATACGGTAACGATCCCGAAAGGCTTGCAGGGAATCTTTGGTTGGCTTCTTTAATTGATGAGCAATATTCATGCTTTCACCGCTCTTTCCTAAGCCATAACCTTTGACTGTTTTAGCTAAAATAACTGTGGGTTGCCCCGTGTGTTTCATCGCTGCCGAGTAAGCGGCATAGACTTTTTGTTGGTCATGGCCACCACGGTTTAAACGCCAGATGTCATCATCCGTCATATTTTCAATTATTCTTTCTAGCTCAGGATATTTTCCAAAAAAATGTTCGCGAACATATGCTCCACCTTTAGCACGATAGTTTTGGAAATCTCCATCCAAAGCTTCCTCCATGCGTTTACGTAAAAAACCATCTTTATCTTTAGCTAATAATGGGTCCCAATTCCCTCCCCAAATAACTTTGATGACATTCCAACCTGCTCCACGAAATACTCCTTCCAGTTCTTGAATAATTTTTCCATTCCCACGCACCGGACCATCTAAGCGTTGTAAATTACAATTGATTACAAAAATTAAGTTATCCAGCTCTTCACGTGCTGCAAGCGAAATTGCACCAAGTGATTCGGGCTCATCCATTTCACCATCACCAGTAAACACCCAGACCTTGCGATTACTTTTATCGATGATGCTGCGATCATGTAAATATTCCATAAAACGCGCTTGATAGATTCCCATAATTCCGGCAAGACCCATAGACACAGTCGGAAATTGCCAAAAGTCTGGCATAAGCCAGGGATGCGGGTATGAAGAAAGACCTTTACCCCCTACTTCACGACGAAAATTCTGCAATTGCTCTTCGCTAACTCGATCTTCCAAATACGCACGCGCATAGACACCCGGTGCAGCATGCCCTTGGAAATAAACACAATCACCAGCGAAATTTTTCGTTGCAGGGCGAAAAAAATGGTTAAAGCCAATGCTCATTAGCGTTGCCGCAGAAGCATAAGTAGAAATATGGCCGCCCAGTTCTGGAAACTTTTTATTCGCTCGTACTACCATCGCTAATGCATTCCATCGCTCTAATGAACGCACGCGGTGCTCCATTTCTGGATCTCCAGGTAATCTTTCCTCTTCTTCAGTTGGAATGGTATTAACGTACGCAGTGGTACTACGAAATGGCAGATTTACGCTTGCCAAGCGTGCATCATTGATAAGTTGCTCTATGATGTAATGAACACGCTCCTCGCCATCTCGTTCCAAGATAGCGTGCAAGGCGTCTAACCATTCTCGAGTTTCTTGAGGATCAATATCGTTCATTTAGCCATTAGTATAATAGTTTGTTGTGCTGCTTTGCCTGATGATTAGGCAATACTAAAACATGGCGATAAGATACCGGCACGATTATTATTTTTGAAAGCATTTTCATTAAAACCCTTTCATATAGAGAAGTTCATTTACACTCTACACCACATTTAATAGAGCCTAAATAACTTTATAAGCGTACTTTTATAGTTACTCAATTATGTCAGATTCAATTAATTTAGACTTGGGGTTAGCGATGACAGGTGGTGGCGCAAGAGCCGCCTATCAAGTAGGTGTATTGCGTTATATCTGCAAAAAGCATAGTGCTTTTCGACCTCCTATTATCACTGGTGTATCTGCAGGAGCGGTAAATGCTGCGCACCTTGCCGCTTATCAAGGTACGTTTTGTGAAGCGGTAGAACAACTTGCAGAATTATGGAAAGAACTAACAACTGATAAAGTTTTCCACACTGATAGTGGCTACTTCTTCTCAAACTTTTTTCGTTGGGGCTTAAGTTTTATTCTTGGTGGCAGTCGCATGGGTCGGCGTAATCGCAGTTTATTAGACAGCGATCCGCTGCGAAAATTTCTAGAAAAAAAACTCGCATCAAAAGCTGCTGATAGTATACAAGGTATACAAGAAAATATTGATACCGGTCATTTGCAAGTTCTAGGCATTTCAAGCACAAATTACGGAACGGGAAAAGCTATCACTTGGGTGCAAGGTCAGGTGGATGAACACTGGAAAAAACCACGACGACGTAGCGAAAGTGCCGAGATTACAGTTGAGCATGTAATGGCATCAGCAGCATTACCCTTGGTATTTCCTGCTGTAAAACTTGAAGATGGTTGGCATGGGGACGGGGGAATTCGTTCGATTGCACCTCTGTCGCCAGCTATGCATTTAGGCGCAAAAAGAATACTCGCGATTTCGACACGTTATCGTGGCGGTGAAATAATACCTGACGAGACCATGATTGGTGAGTATGCGCCAGTAGCACAAATAATTGGCATACTACTCGATTCAATTTTCTTAGATTTACTTGATTATGATGCGGCAAACATGAGCCGTATTAATATGCTCTACGATGAAGTAAATAAAGAAACACGAGAAGAATTAAATAAAGTGAACTTACTAATTCTGCGGCCCAGTGAAGACTTGGGTAAGCTCGCAAGTCAATATGAAATCAAACTTCCTCAGCCATTTCGTTATTTCACCCGTGGCTTTGGGACGCGCGATACAAAAAGTCCTGACTCACTTTCTTTATTAATGTTTCAACCAGATTATTTAAATCGATTAATAGAGTTAGGTGAAAAAGATGCGGAAGAAAACGCGGAACAGATCGATGAGTTTTTGACTCAATAAAGCAATAAATTTATGAGTCTAAATATAAGAAAGCCCTGTGGATCCATCCACAAGGCTTTCAAGTTTGCCACTGGAGTTGGAATAATGTGGCAAAGAAATGATAACTCTTTTTTTTGATTAGTGATAGTAAAGCATGAAGAAATGGCCGTATTGTGATGTTTTCTTTGGAGTCTTGATATAAATATGTGATGGCCTTCACATATAGAGTAGAGGCGCGATTTTTCAAGCTCTCCTATATCTCCAATTCTATTAGCAGCTCCCCTAAGATCACTCTTCACGAACATCATGAACCACCATGAAACGTTCGTAATCACCGCTGCTTACCAGACTTCCTTTTGCCAAAAAACAAAAGACAGGGGTATATTTGGGTTACGTGGATAAAGCTATGTTTAACTACTGGCAGCAATAGCTTGATCAAGATCAGCAATAATATCAGCGGCGTCTTCCAAACCAATCGATAAACGCACAATATCTGGCCCTGCGCCTGCAGAGATTTGTTGCTCTTTCGTTAGCTGTCGATGCGTTGTGGAAGCTGGATGAATAATAAGTGAACGTGTATCACCGATGTTTGCAAGATGAGAGAACAACTTGCAGCTACTCACTATTCCCAAACCCATATCATAACCACCTTGCACACCAAAAGTGAATACTGACCCCGCGCCATCAGGGCAATATTTTTTTGCTAATACATTAAATTCATTGCTCGGCAGACCAGCATACGAAACCCAGGTGACTTTTGAATTTCCTTCTAACCACTTAGCTACTTCTAAGGCATTATCAGAATGTTTTTGCATACGCAGCGGCAATGTTTCTGCACCAGTAATAGAAAGATATGCATTCATCGGCGCCATTGTTGGGCCAAGATCACGTAAACCTACCGCAATGCAAAACACAGCGTAGGCCATATTGCCAAATGTTTCATGAAAATTTAACCCATGGTAAGCCTCACAGTTTTTTACTAGGCCTGGGAATTTATCATTTTGCGACCAGTCAAAGTTACCACTATCGATTACAACACCACCCATGGCATTTCCATGGCCTGAAATAAACTTCGTAGTAGAATGCACAATGATATCAGCACCATACTCTATGGGTCTGCAAAGTGCCGGTGAAGCTAAGGTGTTATCAACAATTAATGGGATACCCTCATCATGTGCAATATTTGCAATTGCTTCAATATCACAAACTACACCGCCAGGATTCGCTAAACTCTCTGTAAATACTGCTTTGGTTTTTTCGTTAATGGCTTTGCGAAAGTTTTCAGGATCAATCGGATCAACAAAATTAACTTTCCAGCCAAACTTTTTAAAACTATGGGTAAACTGGGTAATCGATCCACCATAAAGTTTATTAGACGCAACAAACTCATCACCACTGCTCATCAATGCAAATAGCGCCAGCAGCTGTGCAGAATGTCCAGAAGCTGTGCAGACAGCAGCAACACCGCCTTCTAAGCTCGCCATCCTATCCTGAAAAACACTCACGGTAGGATTCGTAAGCCGTGAGTAAATAAACCCAAATTCCTCTAGACCAAATAGCGCTGCAGCATGATCTGCATTTTTAAAAACAAAAGCCGTTGATTGATGTATAGGAGTACCACGCGCACCAGTTGTTGGATCAGGGGCTGCACCAGCATGTATTGCTCGTGTTGAAAATCCTTGCTTTAGTTTATCGCTCACGGTTACTCCTTAAATAAATAATCAATAAGAATTAAAAAAATGTAAAGTTAGCTACGCAATTGTGCATACAATTAATTTTTATTGCGCGCTGCAGGGTGTCAACAAATATTGTAATTGTCTAGTTAATATTTGACCAATTTTGTCTATATTGGCCCAAAGCAAGTACGTCATTTCCAGTATTTTCATTACTTGCAGATACAGTCTATCTAGAAATTTAGACCACTTAAAATTAGTTGCCTCGCAACCATAGGAAACTTTGTAAACTGGTCTAATATATGCATATTTTTTCTTAATGCCTCTCTATTACTAGGAGTGTAGCTATGTTAAGAAAAGTTGAAATACCTCGTCTACGGTTGTTACTAATATTCATGCTAGTAGTTTGTTACAGCACTCTACTAACGGCTGAAGAACATCCCGAAATAAATCGATTCTGCATGTGGAAAGCCAGTGCAGCACAAACAATTGCTATGAACCGTGACCTCGGCCTTGAGGAGGTAAAAGTGACGGCCTATTACCTCAATCAACAAACAACTTATGGTGAACAAAATATCGTTCTAGGTTTAATCGAAGAGATATACGGTCCATATAAATTTGATAATAACGATACAGTGTACTCAAAAATACAAAAAACCTGCTTGCATGAGTTCGAAATTATCCCTGTTGAAGAAATTGCTGTGGCACATTAATGACGATGATTTAAGATTAACAGCGTGGATAATCCGTATATTTAATATGGATTATAATGTTGTACTTAAAAATGTAGCTGTTTTATCAATAAAATATCTACGATTCTTTGAATAAAGTGGCATTGGGCTAACAAGAGTTCTTGGTAATTTCTATAAGTACTATATTATTAGTGCTTTGCAAAATATTACCAAATTACAGATACATGAGTACTGTTATCCCAAACAATGCACCGCAAATAGAAGACTCTTCTTCTAGCAAACAACCTGCGCCTAAAAATATTATTAAAAACACATATGAAACAGTGCTAGCTGCACTACAGGCTAATAAAAATCTTATTCTGATTACTGGTGAAGTAGAAAAAGGCAAAACTGCCCTATTAAACACAATAAGCAAAGAGATAGCTGCTAAAAATCGAATCATCACTTTATCGGGCAAAGATTTACCATCTTTGGAAAAATCTAAGTATGGTAAATCTGAGCTAAATATTATGAAGGACTATATTTTGAAGTCCTCAGACTTAGACGATAAATTAGTTGTTACTTTAGATGATGCTAATTACCTGCCCATTAGTTTTTTGGGCGAGCTAATAGAACATGCAAAACTCTCTTCATCGAACGACTACAGTTTACAATTAATCTTATCGGGACCATTAAATTTCAAAGACCAGCTTTTGGCCATCGAGCAAATTAGCCAGAAAGATATAACACATTGTCCAATGGACAGTATGAATGAGGAAGAAATACATACTTATTTAAAAACTAAGTCTTATAAAATTTCTTCAAATATTAAACGACTTGAAATTAAATCAGAAGCACTAAAAGCACTTGCAGATTTTATTCGATCCGATAAGCAGGTATTAGATGTCATTCTAGAATGGTGTGCGGCGATCGTTAAAAAAGAGCAGTTAACCTCTATGACTTCTGAAACTGTTAACCGAGCTACTAGTTATGCTCAACAATTTACTAAAGACCATAATTTACGTTTACCCAACTCCTACCCACCATCTCATGAGGTGTATAAGTATATAAATGATATTCAATCAACTAAAAAGCATGCAGAGAAATCAACTGCAATAATTGCTAAAAAATCAGTAAGCGAACAAAACAAAAATGAAGCAACTAAACAATTTATTAAAACAAGCAATAAAGTTGCCGCACATGAAAGTAAAATTCCAACCATCACCTCTAAGGTAAAAGATGGTAAAAAAGATCCTTACTTTCGGTCATTAGATCAAAGCGCATCGTATAGACTGCAAAAGCTTGAAGATGAAATAATGCCACCACAGTGGACACCCTCATTAAAACAAAAATCTGCTAATAAACTATTTTCCTCGTCCATAGCGGGACTCATGACTCTTCTTCTGCTAAGTTTTGGTGCCTTTATTGCTTATCACATTGCGTCTGACACTGAAGTTTGGTCAAATGTAGAGGTATGGTTTAAACAACAAGTTGCTTTATATAAGTCGGAAGAAGCAATAATTAAAAATCAGGCAGAAACTGAAGTAATTGATTCTAAAACAGTAGTTACTAAGAATACGGAAATTCGAAAAGCAGAAGAGGCCTTTCTCAAGCCACATACCGGAATTGTCGCTAGCGATATAAATAAGCCTATAGATATAAATAAAACACCGATTAAAATTTCAGACGAAAAACTTGCGGTTAGTAAGCAAGAAAAACTACTAGAGCCCGAAGAGGGCCATAATACCAAAGACAAACCTTCATCGTCAGTGGAAATTAATAGGCTAATACTATTAGCTGAGTATCAGTTTGAAAATAAAAAATTATCGACTCCTTCTGGTGATAATGCGTTAGAAACATACCAAAAAATTCTCGCTAAATATCCCAACAATGAGCAAGCAAGAAATGGGATTAAGAAAGTACATGAAAAATATTTAAGCTGGGCTGGTTTCTACCACCAAAGAAACGAGTTTAAACGTGCAAAACTCTTTTATAACAAAGTATTGGATATCGACCCAAG
>Ga0255057_10000610_pt1 | contig 20220 bp, 22 predicted proteins | sample Cases_109_6_MG_FD_189022 | JGI IMG/M metagenome (GOLD analysis project Ga0255057, IMG submission 189022) | Seawater microbial communities from Amundsen Gulf, Northwest Territories, Canada - Cases_109_6 | ecosystem: Environmental > Aquatic > Marine > Gulf | place: Canada: Northwest Territories... | reverse complement strand
TCCATCATCCGCCGACAATCCGAGTTCGAGCGGCGGATCGCCTTCGATTGTGATGGCACCGGCTTCGTCGATCGTGAACCCATTCTCTTCATCGAGCCAGCCTGCGACCATTTCGAGTGCCTTTTCGGGGGTGATATCGGCCATGTGAGAACGCTACTCGGGTCGGTGGCCGGATGAGACCGGCGAGTAGGGTCACTTGGCGGCGAGGAGGAGCGTCATGGTCGTCGAACGTCCGGCTTTCACGATCGGCATCGAGGAGGAATACCTCCTGGTGGACCCCGAGACGCGGGATCTGTTGCGAGATCCGCCCGACCACCTCATGAAGGAGTGCGAGGAGGTGCTCGGACCCCAGGTCGGTCACGAGTTCCTGAGAGCACAGGTGGAGGTCGGCACCAAGGTGTCGGTCACGGTGACCGAGGCGCGAGACGATCTCGTCCGGCTACGTAATGGTTTGCGGGCTGTTGCTGAGCGCAACGGAATCGCCTTCATCGCCGCCTCCACCCATCCCTTCGCCAATTGGGCAGATCAGCAGATCACGGACAAGGCTCGTTATCGCATGTTGGCCGACGACCTGCAGACTGTGGTTCGGCGGCTGGTGATCTGCGGCATGCACGTCCACGTTGGGATCGAGGATCCCGAAATGCGACTCGACCTCATGAACCAGGTGACGTACTTCTTGCCGCACCTCTTGGCCCTCAGCACATCGTCCCCCTTTTGGAATGGAGTCGAGACCGGGCTCAAGTCGTATCGGATGAGTGTCTTCTACTCGTTGCCGCGTACCGGTCTGCCGGAACACTTTTCCTCTTGGGGCGAGTATCAGAGACATGTCGATGCTCTGGTGGGTGCCGGTGTCATCGAGGATGCCACCCGGCTCTGGTGGGATATCAGACCGTCGGCCCGTTATCCCACGATCGAGATGCGAATCGCCGACATCTCGACTCGGGTCGATGACGGCATCACCATCGCGGCCCTGTTCCTGTCGCTCCTGGGGATGCTGTTTCGGCGCCGGCTGGATAATCAACGGTGGCGCTCCTATTCGAACATGCTGATTTCGGAGAACACTTGGCGAGCCCAGCGTTACGGGGTCGACGGGACCTTGGCAGACTTCGGCAAGGGAATTCTGGTGCCGTTTGCCGACCTGGTCGAAGAGATCATCGAGTTGGTGAGGCCGGACGCCGAGGAGTTCGGTTGCCTGCCCGAGGTGGAGCGAGCGGCCGACCTGGTGAGAGAAGGCACCAGTGCCGATCGCCAGATGGCGGTCTACCGGGACGAGATAGAGGCCGGGGCATCCGAGGAGGAAGCGCTCAAGGCAGTGGTCGACCACCTGATTGTGGACACGCTCGTCGGGCTTGATTAGGTGTGCCAGCAACTAGCAATTAGCAGGAGAGAACCACTCCCCCCTCGAGGGGGAGTCAATCGGCCAAGGGCCGATTGGAGGGGGGCCCTCCGACTCCTAAGCCTCAGTGGCGCATTGCCCAACCCTCAATCGTCCAGTTCGGGCCTTCGGCGTAGCCGCTTCGTCTCTCCCCGATGGCGTTTTCTCGCCAGTCGCCGCCGGCGCGCCGAGCGCGATGGTTTGCTCTTTTGGCGGGACCTAATTGGTACCAGCGCCTCGTCGAGGAGGGACGCAAGTCGATGACGGGCGATGGAACGATTGCGCCACTGCGACCTAGTCTCGTCGCAGGTCACGGTCAGGACACCATTGCGAGCCCTCGCTCCAATTCTCGCAAGAATGCTGTTGCGGGTCGGTTCCGGGATGGAGACCGAGGCGGCGACATTCCACGCCAAGGTGACTCGACTCGACGACCGATTGGCATGCTGGCCGCCCGGGCCGCCGGAAGGATCGAAGGACCACTCGAGCTCGGATTCAGGGACGACGAAGCCGCGGAAGCGAAGGCCCTTGGTGGTGGGCATGACGTGACGGTAGTTCGCAGCGCGCAGACGACTGACGGGGATTCCGTGCTGGTGACTCCCGACTCCGGACTCCCGACTGCTTCTGCCTGCAGGCTGCACGCTCTGCCGCTGTAGCCTCGCGCCATATGGATACCGTCGTTGTTACCGGAGACCCGCTCTCCGCCGCTGAGGTGCTTGCGGTCGCTCATCGGCGAGCAGAGGCAGTGATGGGTGACGGTGTGCCCGACCGGATGGCAGGAGCCCGACGTGTGGTGGAAGACGCGGTGGCGGGTGATCAGGTTGTCTACGGCGTCACCACTGGTTTTGGTGCCCTGGCGACCACGAGGGTCGATGTCTCGCTGTCGGGTGAGATGCAGATCGCACTACTTCGATCACACGCGGCGGGAGTAGGTGATCCGCTGCCGGCGGAGATGGTCAGATCGATGCTGCTGCTCCGCGCCAGAACCCTTGCTCAAGGTCACAGCGGGGTGCGGCCGGTGATGGTCGAGGGATTGCGGGCGATGCTGCGCCTCGATCTTCTACCCGTGGTGCCGGATCGGGGTTCGGTGGGAGCATCCGGGGATTTGGCACCATTTGCACATCTGGCCCTTCCCATCATCGGCGAAGGCTTCGTGAGTGAAGCGGGGGTGGCTGCTCCAGCAGCAGAGGTCCTGGCGCGGCACGGATTCGATCCCATCGTGCTGCAGCCGAAAGAGGGTCTCAGCCTGCTCAACGGGACCGAAGGCATGCTCTCATTCGGTGTGCTCGGTTCGGAGCGGGTCCACCGCATCATCGACGCCGCCGATATCGCCTGCGCCCTCTCGGTGGAGGCGCTGCTGGGGAGCGACCGTCCGTTCTCTCCCGAGATCCAGGCGCTTCGTCCCCATCCAGGCCAGAAACATTCGGCGGATCGGATCAGAGCGGCATTGGCGGGGAGTGAGATCGTCGCCAGCCATCGGCATGATTTAGTACACGCGGTTCAAGATGCCTACAGCCTGCGGTGCGCCCCGCAGGTGCATGGGGCCAGCCGCGACGTGCTCGATCACGTCGACGGGGTGCTGGAGCGCGAACTCGGGTCGGTGGTGGACAACCCGATCGTTTTTCCCGACACCGGAGAGGTGGTGTCGGGCGGCAACTTTCACGGTCAGCCGTTGGCGTTCTCACTCGATTTCATGGCGATAGCGGTGGCGGAGGTGGCAAGCATCTCCGAACGACGCACCGATCGCATCCTCGACCCGGATAGATCGTCGGGATTACCGCCTTTTCTGTCGACTCACCCCGGCCTCAATTCGGGGTTCATGATCGCCCAATACACGGCGGCGGCGCTGGTGGCCGAGAATCGGGTTCTCAGCCACCCGGCGAGCGTCGACAGCATTCCCACCTCTGGCCTGCAGGAGGATCATGTGTCGATGGGCTGGGGCGCCGGCCGAAAGCTGGGCACCGTGCTCGAGAATGCGACGCTGGTCGTAGCGGTCGAGCTGCTGTGCGCTGCTGAGGGCATCGAGCATCGCAAGCCCCTTCGTCCCGGCACCGGCAGTACAGCCGCGCTGGCGGCGATCAGAGAGGTGGTCGAACCGCTCGATCGTGATCGGCCGCCTGCACCAGACATCGAGGCAATCGTCGGCCTCATCGATGCCGACGTCTTCTCTGAGTTGGTCTAGAAGCCCTGTCCTGCGTCTTGAGGGGTGAATCCGGAGTCTGGGGACTGACTGCCGGGTGTGCCCTCGAGACTGAACGGGGGGTACTCGTCGGTGAACCCGGCAAGCCAGGCGTAGACCCGGAAGTTCCACTGGATGACGCCGGCCACGAAGTCCTGGATCCCGGTGGGCAGTTGGCCCGTGAAGGCGGTGACTATGTAGCCAACCCACATCGCCACGATTGCCCCTACGGCCAAGACGGCCATGACGACGATGTGTGGGAGGGCGACCAAGAACTTCAGCGGGAAGATGATCCCCGCCACGGCCCAGCCTTTGCTGGGGTTCTCCGGCCGCGCCAGGGGGTAGGAGGCGGGGTAGTCGGGGTCTGTTTCGAACGGCGGGTACAGGTCGACGATGCCCGCCAGCCAGGCCCACATGCGAGCGTTCCAGCCAAAGCTGATCTCGGCGAATCGGTGGACGGCCTGTGGCATCTCCCCGGTGAAGGCGACGACCCAGTAGCCGACGTAGGTGACGATCATCGTAAGCGAATTGAGAAGCTGGGTGATGAAGTAGTGAGGCAGGACAAGCAGGAGCTTCAAAGGGAAGAAGATCCCCACAACTGCGAGGCCGCGGTGAGGTGCCGTGTTGTGGCGGTATTGCAAGCTGAAGGTATTCATGCAGCAAGCGTACCGATCGGTAGCCTGACGCGACGACTCGGAGGTAGATGATGAGCGGACCCCGACCGATCCGGGCTCCTCGCGGCACGGAGCTCACCACCAAGGGATGGCTGCAGGAGGCGGCGCTGCGGTGTTTGATGAACAACCTCGATCCCGAGGTGGCGGAGCGTCCCGACGACCTCATCGTCTACGGAGGGACCGGCCGGGCGGCCCGGTCCTGGGAGGCGTTCGATGCGATCGTTCGGACCTTGCAACGCCTCGAGGCGGACGAGACGCTACTGGTCCAGTCGGGCAAGCCGGTTGGGGTCTTTCGCACTCACGAGATGGCACCGCGGGTGCTCATCGCCAACAGCCTGCTGGTGCCCGACTGGGGTGACTGGGATTCGTTCTGGGAGCTGGAGGCGGCCGGTCTCACCATGTACGGACAGATGACCGCCGGTTCCTGGATCTACATCGGCACCCAGGGCATCCTCCAGGGGACCTATCAGACCTTTGTGGCGATCGCCGACCAACACTTTGGTGGAACGCTCAAGGGGACGCTGACCCTCACCGCCGGTCTCGGAGGCATGGGAGGAGCTCAACCGCTGGCGATCACGATGAATCAGGGCGTGGCTCTATGTGTGGATGTCGACCCCTCCCGGATCATCCGCCGGCTCGAAACCCGCTATCTCGACGAGCAGGCCGACGATCTCGACGATGCAGTGGCGCGGGTGCTCGCCGCCAAGGCGGATGGACGCCCGCTGTCGGTGGGTGTGGTCGGCAATGCCGCCACCGTTTTTCCCGAGTTGTTGCGGCGGGGTGTCGAGATCGACATCGTCACCGATCAGACGTCGGCGCACGATCCGCTCCATGGCTACATCCCGGATGAGATGGATCTCGAAGAAGCGGCCGAGCTGCGAGAGAAGGACCCGGGCAAGTACGTCGAGGATGCCCGGATCTCAATGGCAAGACACTGTGAGGCGATGGTCGGCTTCTCCAGGGGAGGAGCCGAGGTGTTCGACTACGGAAACAACCTCAGAGGGGAGGCGCGTGATGGGGGGTTCGGTGATGCCTTCGAGTATCCCGGATTCGTCCCGGCCTACATCCGTCCGCTGTTTGCCGAAGGCAAGGGCCCGTTTCGGTGGGTGGCGTTGTCGGGCGATCCGGCCGACATAGCGGCCACCGATCGTGCTGTCGCCGAATTGTTTCCAGATGATCGCGGACTGCACCGCTGGTTGGAGTTGGCACAGGAGAGGGTCGAGTTTCAGGGCCTCCCGGCTCGTATCTGCTGGCTCGGATACGGCGAGCGTGACAAGGCCGGACTTGCCTTCAACGACCTCGTCGCCTCCGGGGAGGTGACGGCGCCGATCGTAATCGGGCGCGATCATCTCGATTCGGGTTCGGTGGCGTCGCCCTATCGGGAGACAGAGGCCATGATCGACGGCTCGGATGCGATCGCCGACTGGCCCATTCTCAACGCCCTCCTCAACACGGCCTCCGGCGCTGCCTGGGTGGCAGTCCATCATGGGGGAGGGGTTGGGATGGGGAAGTCGATCCATGCCGGCGCCCAGGTAGTCGCCGACGGCACCGACCAAGGGGCGTTTCGGCTCGAGCGGGTGCTCACCAATGATCCGGGCACCGGAGTGATGCGACATGCCGACGCCGGGTATGACATCGCGCTCGATGTGGCAGAGGAGCGCGGGGTGCGGATTCCGATGGCCGAATGAGTCCGCTGTTGATTCGCAATATCGGTTCGCTCGTCACCAATGCCCCCGACGCGCCGGGCCAACTCGGGATCCTCGAGGATGCGGCGGTCTCGGTTCGTGACGGACAGATTGTTTGGGCTGGTCCTGAGGAAGAGATACCGGTGGCGCTTCGGCGCAGCGCAGAACTCGATGTCGAACGGCGGGCCGTCATGCCCGGCTTTGTGGACTCGCACACCCACTTGGTGTTTGGTGGTGATCGGGCCGAGGAGTTCTCGGCCCGACTGGGGGGCGGCTCCTACGAGGAGATACTGCGGTCCGGAGGAGGAATTCACTCGACCGTGGCGGCCACCAGGGAGGCATCTGCCGACGAACTGCTGACACAGAGCGTGGGTCGCGCCAACCGGATGTTGCGGTCTGGGACCACCACGGTCGAAATCAAGTCGGGCTACGGCTTGACCACGGCCGATGAAGTACGCATGCTCGAAGTCGCGGGCCGCGTCGGAGAGGACTCCAGCATCGGGGTGATGCGCACATTCCTGGGAGCCCATGTGCCTGACCGCGGCATCTCCGAGGAGGATCACGTCGCTCTTGTCATCGACCAGATGCTTCCGGCTGCCGCGCCTCACGCCGACTTCTGTGACGTCTTCGTGGATCGGGGGGCATTCTCAGTCGATTCGGCCCGTCGGGTGTTGGAGGCTGCGACCGGATATGGCCTGGTGCCGCGTATGCATGCCGAGCAACTAACGCACACCGGAGCGGCAGCCCTGGCGGCTGATCTCCAAGCAGCGTCGGCCGATCACCTCGATCATGTCACCACCGAGGACGCTGTGGCGATGGCAGCTGCCGGGGTTGTGGGTGTCATGCTCCCGGGGGCAGGGTTTTCGATGAGGGCCGACCAGGCTCCCGCCCGAATGTTGTGGGACGCCGGCGTCACCGTTGCCCTCGCCACAGATTGCAACCCGGGCACCTCGTACGTGGAGAGCATGCAGTTCGTGATCGCGCTGGCGTGTCTCGAGATGGGCCTCACCGCGGACGAGGCCGTATGGTCGGCCACCCGTGGCGGAGCCAAGTCCTTGCGACGAGACGACCTCGGGATCATCCGACCGGGCGCCGCGGCAGACCTCGCGATTTTCGACGTCCCGTCACATCGCCACATCCCCTACCGCCCCGGTTCCGACCTGGTGTGGAAGGTGATCAAGGGAGGCGAGGTGGTGGAATGAGCGTGCAGCAAGTTGCCGGCTCTCTTCATGGGCGGTGCCCATGAAGAGCTTCCTGACCCACGAGTACCCGCTCCGCTTTGCGCATCGCGGCAGTCGGGTGCTGTGGCCCGAGAACACGATGGTCGCCTTTCAGGGTGCAGTCGATCTGGGATACCGCTACATCGAAACCGACGTACACGTGTCGCGCGATGACCGTGTGGTCGTGTTCCACGACGACTCGCTGGAAGGCCTCACCGACGGTGTCGGCAAGGTTGCTGCCCGGGATTGGGATTACCTTCGTCGGCTCGACGCTGCCGCGAGATTCAACCCGGACGACGGTCTTCCTCTCCGCGGCACCGGGGTGGCGATTCCGTTGTTGGAGGACGTGGTTACGACGTTTCCGAACGTGATGTTCAACATCGATCTGAAGCAGGACGGCATCGCAAGACGGGTGGCCGACGAAGTGCGACGTCTCGCCATCTCGGATCGGGTGCTGATCGGTTCATTCCATGGTCGACGCATTCGGGCCTTCCGTCGGGCGGCCCCCGATGTCGCCACATCGGCAGGCCGGATCGAGGTGGGGCGAGCGCTGGTGAGTCAGAGACCCGGTGGCGGTGCCGATGCGTTTCAGGTCCCGGAGCGGGTCGGACCGATCCGGATCGTCACCAGTCGCTTCATTGATGCCGCCCGCATTGCCGACAAGCAGATTCACGTGTGGACCGTCAACGATCCGGTGGACATGCGGCGGCTTCTCGACCTGGGCGTGGATGGCATCATCACGGATCGTCCGGATTTGTTGAATGAGGTTGTGAGGGAAAGGGAGTGAGGATGTCGGTCGCCTGGGTCGGGACCCGGGCGACATAGCGATGAGGCGCTAGCCGAAGAGCCAAAGGTTGGGCATCATCACGGATCGTCCGGATTTGTTGAATGAGGTTGTGCCAGTAGCCAGTAGCCAGTAGCCGAGGCGCAACTCAGGCGTATTACCTAATGCCTAATGCCTAATCGGGGACCGGGTGACCGTCCGGCGCTGACAACGATGCCGCAATCGCTTGACAATGGTCCTGGTCTCTCGTATGGTCTGCAATTCCCGACCATACGGTTATGACAGACCATACCCCCCTTGATCAGCGATACGAGCCACCCGAGGCGATGTTCATCATGACCGCCGAACAGGCGGCGGCCTTCAACGAAAAGACCCGCACCGACATCATGGTGATGCTCGTAGAGCGACCGGCGACCACCAAACAGCTCGCCGAGGCACTCGACAAGCCGAAGGGCACTGTCGGGCATCATCTGAAGGCGTTGCACGAAGCCGGACTGATAGCCGTGGTTCGAACCCGGCAGGTGCGCGCCATCACCGAGAAGTACTACGGACGCCTGGCACGCACCTATGTGTTCCCCAACCTCGACGGAGGCGGCAAGAAAGATCACGGGTTTCTTGCCGAGATGATGCAGGAGATGAGAGATCCGGTTGAGGATGAGGCCGCCATGGTCACCCTCCGTCATGCTCGAATCCCGCACGACCGCGCCAACGAGTTTGCCGCCGAGATGTTGCGGATCGGGGAGGAGTTCGCCGCGATGGAGCGCGGCGGAGAGACCGTCTACGGATTCGTCGTCGGGGTCTACCCGACGGATCGTTCGTCGCTGAACGAGGACGAAGGATGACGATGCCGACCAGGCAGGGTGTGGAGAGCAAAACAGCTCTTGGCGGCAACTACTGGCGCCTGTGGTACTCGTCCGTGATCAGCAACCTGGGTGACGGCATCGCCGTCATCGCTTATCCGTGGTTGGCCTCGGCCGTGACCCGCAATCCGCTCTTGATCGCCTTGGTAGCAGTCGCCCAGCGCCTGCCCTGGCTGCTGTTCACGCTCCCGGCCGGCGTGATCACCGACCGGGTCGATCGTCGCAAGTTGATGGTTTCGATGGATGTCGTTCGCACCTTGGTGACTCTGGTGGTGGCGGTGATCGTTGCCGGGGCGGTCGATAATCTGCCGTCGCCCGCGCAGGTGGCGAACGGCGTCGTCGGTGGCGGCAATCTCACTGTGTACTTCGTGCTGCTCGGTGCGGCACTGCTGTTCGGAATGGCCGAGGTGTTGCGCGACAACGCGTCGCAGACATTCCTGCCTGCGATCGTTGCGCCGGAAGGCCTGGAGAGGGCCAATGGCAACCTCTGGGGAGCTGAGATGGTGGCCAATTCGTTCGTGGGGCCGCCGCTCGGGTCGCTGCTGCTGGGGATCGGCTTTGCGCTTCCCTTCTTCCTGGATGCCGGCACCTTTGCTGTGGCTGCCGCGCTTGTGTTCGTGATCTCCGGCGATTTCAAGAACCGGCAGAAGACCAAGGCCCAATCCGGGGCCAAGATCGACTGGTCGGGTGAGATCAAGGAGGGGTTCACGTGGTTGTGGAAGCATCCGGTGCTGCGCCCGATGGCGATCGTCCTCGGGTTGCTGAACGGATTGGGGATGATGACCCTCTCCACCTTCATCCTGTTCGCTCAGGAGAGCCTTGACCTCGAGACCGGACTGTTCACCGGAGCACTCCAACCGGTCGCCGAGTTCTTCGGAGCCGAGTCGGTGGCTGCGCTGGTGTTCTCGATGCTGATGATGTCCATGGCCGTCGGCGGCGTGGTGGGCAGCGTGTTGGCCGCAAGGCTCAGCGCCAAGCTGGGCAGCGGCACGTCCCTCTATTTGTCGATCTCCGTCTGGACGGTCACGAGCTTCGTGATCGGGGCGGCGACACGGTGGTGGGTTGTGGCGCTCTGGTTTGCTTTCAGCACCGTGTTCATGATCTTGTGGAACATCATCACGGTCTCGTACCGCCAGACCATCATTCCCGATGCTTTGTTGGGCAGGGTGAACAGCGTCTATCGATTCTTCGGCTGGGGGATGATGCCGATCGGCTCGTTGCTGGGCGGCGCGGTGGTGGCAATTGCCGACATTTGGGTCGATCGAGCAACCGCATTGCGCTGGCCGTTCTTTATAGCCGGGATCATCTATGTCGGGATCTTCATCTACGCCCTGCCCCGACTCACCACCGCCAAGATGGAGGCGACCCGCGCTGCGGGGATTGCCGCCAAGGAAGCCTTCGACGCCGATGACGCCGATGACGCCGGTGATGCAATCGCTGAGGCAGGCATGGGAGGAGTGGGACCGGATGAGACCTAGTGAGTCTCCTGTGTTCTTTCGGCAGTAGTCGTGTCGGAGGTGCTCGGAGTCGGAGGGCCCCCCTCCAATCGGCCGACGACCGATTGACTTCCCCTCAAGGGGGAGTGGTTCTCTCTTGCTGATTAATCCACTCAATGACTGACGTCCTCAAGTGTCGGGCACTGGACAATCATCGCGGCCGAAGGCCCTGATCGGTTGTTTCTCGATATATGAAGGTCAATGCAGTATTCGAAGGCGGCGGAGTTCGGGGCGTGGCCCTCGCCGGAGCCGCCGCCGGAGCTTTGGACCTCGGGGTGGAGTTCGATCAGTCCGTCGGCACCTCGGCCGGAGCCCTTGTCTCGGCGCTGCTCGCCGCGGGATACCAGGCTGACGATCTGAGCGAATCGATCTGCCGTATCCAGTGGCCGAAACTGTTGCGACCGGTACGCGGTACTCGCCTGCCGCTGATCGGTCGTCACCTGGCGCTGCTCACCCGCCGCGGCATGTACGACAGCCACCGTCTCGAAGAGGTGTGGGGTGGGATGTTGGCCGAGCATGGGGTGCGGACTTTTGGTGACCTGCGGCCCGACTCCCTGGGTGTCGTCGTCACCGATTTGTCGCACTCCCGCGGTGTGGTCTTCCCGGACGGGCTGCGTGCCTATGGGTATGACCCCGCCGGGTTCTCGGTGGCGCGGGCTCTCCGGATGTCGGCAGCCGTGCCTTTCCTGTTCACCCCGGTGCGACTGAAGAACAGGATCAATGGCGACAGAGCCGTCATGGCCGATGGTGCGATGGCTGCCAACTACCCGGCTGGGGTCGTCAGCAAAGATCGGCCGGTTCTCGGGTTCCGTTTGATACTCGATGACATTGGTCACGCTGCAGAGCATCAGAAGGTCCGCGGGCCGCTCACTCTTGCCCGTTCGGTCGTAAAGGCCGGGATACGAGCTCGGTACGCATTGCCCCGTCCGTCGGAGCCGGGCGTATCGGTGGTGCAGGTCCCGGTGCGCAACGATCTGGATTTCGACATGTCCGGCGATGAAGCTCGGCAAGTGTTCGACCGGGCCCGCCAAGCCGCCAAGGAGCAGCTGCCGGCCCTCATCTCGGAGATGGCACTTTGATCCAACTGAGTTCCGAGGTCGCGGCCGGTTCGCTCGGCCTGATAGATACGTCTTCGGTTTCCGACCGGCTGCTTGCTACCCCGATAGTTCTACCAATGGAGGTTGATTGATATGACGGACCGCAACCGGGTGGCGGTGGTCGGCGCCGGCCGCACCCCGTTCTCCAAAATCGGCACCGACCTGGCCGAGTACACGGCCCTCGAGCTCGGTGTCCACGCCGTCGAGGGTGCGCTGCAAAAGGCCGCGGTCGATCCCGACCGGGTCGATCAGCTCACTTTCGGAATAGTGGCGCTGGATGCTCGGGTCCCGCACCTGGCGCGCGAGATCAATCTGCAGAGTTCGCTTCCCGACTCGGTGAGGAGCATGACGATCACCGACAACTGCATCACCGGCCTGTCGGCGATTGAAGCCGTCGGTGATTCGATCGCGGTGGGTCGTACTCGAATCGGCGTCGCCGGCGGTGTCGAGTCGATGTCCAATCCATCCGTGCTGTGGAGCAGGCGTGCCACCCGGACGTTTGCTGCGCTGCGCTCGGCTCAGGGTCTCTCCAAGCTGCATGCCGCTGCCAGGCTCCGACCCGCAGATTTCCGTCCGCAGCTGCCGGGCGTCACCGAGCCATCGACCGGTCTGTCGATGGGAGAACACACGGAGATAACCGTCAAAGAATGGGCGATATCTCGCGTGGAACAGGACGAGATCGCCTTTGCCAGTCATCTGAATGCCGCCGCTGCCACCGCCGACGGCAGGCTCGTAGCCGAGATCCATCCGCTGGGCGGGCTGGATCGGGACACAATGGTGCGGCCGACTACTTCGATGGAGGCGCTGGGGAAGCTTGGTCCCGTCTTCGATCGCACCGAGGCCGGGACGCTGACGGCAGGCAATTCGAGCCCGCTGACCGATGGTGCCGCCGCGGTGGTCTTGATGTCCGAAGCCGAGGCGGCGGTGCGCGGAGTCGAGCCGCTCGCCTTCATTCGTGGGATGGAATTCGTCGCCATCAGTCCAGGTGATGGCCTACTGATGGGTCCCGGAATAGCGGTCCCACGTCTGTTGGACCGGTTGAACATGAGTCTCGACGACATCGACCTCGTTGAGATGCACGAGGCGTTCGGAGGTCAGGTGGCCAGCAACCTGGCAGCTTGGGAGCAGGGCTGGAAACTCGATCCGATCGGCAAGGTCGATCGGGATCGGCTCAATGTGCTCGGCGGCTCCATCGCTATCGGACACCCATTTGCCGCCACCGGAGCCCGCATCGTCGGTCAACTCGCCAACGAGATGGCGCGCCGCGAAGTCCGCTACGGACTGGTGAGCGTGTGTGGCGCCGGTGCCACCGCCGGAGCGGTGGTCCTAGAACGCCCCTGAGTCAGGAGTCCGACTACGGACTGAGGCTTCCCTCAATATTTGACGCCACATGAGTGGTCGGGGCAGTACCCGCCGGGTGTCTTCGCCAGGTATTGCTGGTGATAGTCCTCGGCGTAGAAGAACTGTTCGAGCGGCTGGATTTCCGTGGTGATGGTTCCCATCCGGGCCTCGGTCAACCGCTCCTGGAAGTGGTCGCGGCTCCGCTTGGCGATGTCCAACTGTTCGTCGGTCACCGTGTAGATCGCCGAGCGGTATTGGGTCCCACGATCGTTGCCCTGTCGCATTCCCTGGGTGGGGTCGTGCTGCTCCCAGAAGATGGTGAGCAGCATCTCGTAGGTGACCTGGCCGGGGTCATAGGCGACCAGTACCGCCTCGGTATGGCCGGTCCTCGCCGAGCAGACCTCCTGGTACGTCGGATTCGGGGTGTGGCCGCCGGCGTAACCGGCCGCGGTCGAATAGACCCCGGGAGTCTCCCAGAACTCCTTCTCGGCTCCCCAGAAGCAACCCATCGCCAACACCGCCGTCTCGATGCCGGCCGGGAAGGGGGGTTGCAGCGGATTGCCGTTGACGAAGTGGGTCGCCGGCACCTGCATGACTTCGTCTCTTCCGGCGAGGGCTTCCTCGGCGGTGATCATCTTGCTCTTGCCAAACATGGGTACCTCCTCCGTAGTTGGAACGCCTCTGCGTCACCCTACGTTCCCTTATCCGACAGCCTCTGTTTCGTTTCCCGTTTCCCATCTCCGTTTCCCGAATCAGGTCGTGATGCAACCTGCTCTGTACTTGCCTGGATCGGAGTTTTGGCTTACGGGAAACGGGAAACGGGAAACGGGAAACGCCGATCAGCTGGTTACTGGTTACTGGTTACTGGTTACTGGTTACTTCTTCTTCCGCAGCATCGCCCAGGCGATCCCGGCGCCGATGACGCTGGCCACGGTCGCTCCGCTGATGAGCGGGACCGGACGGGTGAGTCGTTTGGCCAGGCTGACCTGACGTTTGAAGTCGAGGATCGGCCACCCCCGCTCCTCGGCGACCTCTCGTAGATCCTTCTCTGGATTGACCGCCACCGGGTTGCCGACGAGTTCGAGCAACGGCTGGTCGGTGGCGCTGTCGGAGTAGGCGAAGGACCCTTCGAGCGAGATTCCTTGGGCATCGGCGACTGCTTGAACCGCCACCGCCTTTTCGGGGCCGTAGGCGTATACGTCGACCTCGCCGGTGTAGCACCCACGTTCGTCCACTTTGGCCCTGGTGGCGATCACGTTGTCGACGCCTATGTACCGCGCCAGCGGCCGCACCACTTCTTCGGGGCTGGCGGAGACGATGAACACCTTGCGGCCTTCCCTCATGTGCTCGTCGATCAGAAACAGCGCCTCGGCATAAACCAGGGGAGCGACGACCTCCTCGAGCGCCTCTCCGACGATCTTTTCGATTTCGACTTTGTTCCAGCCCTTGGTGAGTTGGAGCATCGCGTCGCGTGTCTTGGTCAACTGGTCCTCGTCTGCTCCGAAGGTGACGAACATCAGTTGGCTGATGGCGGCGCGCAGCAACGTTCGCCGGCCGAGCATTCCCGCCTTGTAGAGCTTTCCCGTGAAAGCGAGAGTTGACGACTTGGCGATGACCGTCTTATCGAGGTCGAAGAAGGCTGCCTCGGTCATAGCTCCCGATTGTAAGGGTGGTACGGGGTTGAGAGAACGACCCTCTTGAGGTGGCTCGCCCCCTGTGAGACGGTGCCGCCGCACCCAGCCGAGGAGATGGATTGCCGGCGATTGCCTTGTGGACGCCGGAGGATGGACTTCTCGGCGCGCTCGCACCACTTGGGGCTGCGCTGGCAGCATCGCCGGCGTTGGTCATCGACCTCGATCCGGATGGACCGGAATACCCCGGTGACCGGTCTTTGGCTGATCTGGTTGCCGCCGAGCCGACGACCGAAGACCTGATGCCGCGGTCCGGGGTCGCGGTGCTACGTAACGGTGGCGTGGCTCCGTCGGTCGCGGCCGAGGTCGTCGGCGCCCTACTCGAACGCTGGGATCGTGTTGTGCTGCGTTTGCCGCCCCGCCCGGTCCCACAAGGCGACTTTCCGATCGTTCCGGTTCGACTTCTGGTCCCCGGCTGGCTGGGAGGACCGGCCGAGCCGGCCGTCTGGCAGGCGACGCCGGGGTGGGCGCAGCTGCCGGCGCCGGGAGTCCGCCTCCCCGTTCCGAGTCGAGCGACCGTGAAGTCGCTGCTGGCCGGTCGCCGGCCTGGGCGTTCGCGATGGGTCATCGCCTGGCGCTCTGTTTGGAGGACGCGATGGGTGCACTGAATCGTGTCATCGATCGGGTTCTCGGTGGCTCTGAATCGCTGCAGCGTCAGGACGTCGAACAAGCCATCGCACGTGCCGTCGACAGCGAGGCACCGATATACCCCAGTCGGGTGGCGCGGCAGGCGGCCGACTCATTGGTAGGCATGGGCCCGTTAGATGAGCTGTTGAGAGATCCGGCAGTTACGGACGTTCTGGTCAACGCACACGATGAGATCTGGGTCGAGCGGAACGGGACCCTCATTAGGACGGACGCCGAATTCCCGACGCCCGAGTCGGTGGTGGCGGCCGTCGAGCGGGCGCTGCTGCCGTTGGGACTCCGTCTCGACAGGACGTCGCCGGCCGTCGATGCCCGGCTGCCGGACGGTTCCCGTCTGCATGCCGTCGTTCCCCCGGCGGCGGTTGATGGTCCGGTGGTTGCCATCCGACGGTTCACCGCCGCCGTCATGAGTGTCGACGATCTGATTGCAGCTGAATCGGTGGATACCGAAGGGGCGCGGATCATCGAGCAATTGGTGGCCGAGAGGACCAATCTCATGGTGAGTGGAGCGACGGGGTCGGGAAAGACAACGCTGCTCAACCTGCTGTCTCGACTGGTCCCGGCCGGTGATCGGATAGTGACGATCGAAGAGGCTGCCGAGTTGCGTCTCGACGGGCACGTGGTGCGGTTGGAGGCCCGGCCGCCGAACGCCGAAGGTGTTGGCGAGATCACGGTACGCAACCTCGTGCGGCAAGCCCTCCGGATGAGACCGGATCGGATCATTGTCGGGGAAGTCCGTGGCCCGGAGGCCTTCGATCTCATCCAGGCGATGAGCACGGGCCACAGCGGTTCGATGGGCACGGTCCATGCGTCTGACGCGGAGGGAGCGATGTGGCGCCTCGAGACGCTTGCCGCCGGGTCCGGTGAAGCCCCTCACGATGCATTACGGCGGATGTTGTGGGCCGCCGTCGGCGCGGTGATCCAGGTGGAGCGCTCCGGGAGTGCTCGCCGCATACGCTCGGTTTCCAGGGTGTCGGGTGACACGGTTGAGGTGGCGTGGGAATGGTGAGCACCACCGTCGTTCTTGGTCTGATCTTGTGGACCGGGCTCTCTCCGCTCCCGCTGCTGGCCACGATGGTGGCGTTCCGGTTCCCTCTCGCCGCACTGTTGGTAGTGGCAGGGTGGATCTTTTACGAACGGTTCCTGGCTGATCGCGGACCTTCACCAGATGATGAGGCCGGCTTTCTCGGTGGCGTGGTTACCGAGTTGCATGGCGGCGCCTCACCTCGAGTTGCGGTCATCCGTGCCTCGGCCCGGGAGCGATCGATCGACGCCCGGCTGGCGACTCGTGCGGCGCGCCTGGGGCTGGACTCCGGTCGCCTCGCCGCCGGATTGACTGCGGCACTACCCACCAACGGGAGACTCGCCGGCGCTGCCTGGGCGATCTCGACGGATTCGGGTGCTCCGTTCGGCCCGGTCATGCGACTCCTTGCTCATCGTGCGGCCGAGCGGGGGCGGCTGCTTCGGGAGCGGAGAGCCTTGACCGCACAGGCCCGAGCGACGGCTTGGCTCGTGGCCGGTGTCCCGTTGGGCCTGTTTGCAGTGCTGGTCGTCACCGGTCGAATCGACACCGGCCCTTCACTCCCTATCGCGGCTGTGGGTCTCGGCCTGCAGGTGGTTGGTGTGGCCGTGGTTGTTCTGATGCTGCGGGGGCGTTCTTGATCGCTCCGGTCGTCATCGGCATGCTCGCTCGGCAAACGCTCTTGCACCTCGATTTCCGACACTCTGCCGTCGTGGGTTTTGGACTCGGCACAGCGATCTTGGCTCCGGTCCCGGTGGCCGCGGCTGCGTTCTTTGCCTTTGCCATAAGCCGATTCCGGTCGGGCGCTCGAGGCTCCCGGTTTGCAGAGGCCGAGAAAGAGGCATGCTTCGAGGCGTCGGAGTTGGTGGCCCTCGGTCTCGCCGGTGGGCTCAGCCTGGCCGCCGCGCATCAGGTAGCCCTCTCGCATGCGGCGCCGAAGGCGCGAGCAGCTCTGGGTGTCCTGGTGCAGTCGATGAGAGATCAGGGCACTAGGCAGGCGTTGGCCGACGATGTTGGTCCGATGGCCGGTGCGTCCCAGGTGTTGGCGGCGGCCGCCGCCTCGGGAGCTTCGGCTCTTCCGGCGCTCGAAGGCCACCTCGAGACGGAGGCTCATCGGCGACACACCGCTCAGGTCGAAACCGCTCGGAAGCTTCCGGTACGGCTGTTGCTTCCGTTGACACTCCTGGTCCTTCCCGGCTTTGTCTTGCTGACAGTCGGGCCGACCGTCGTTAGTTCGTTGGCGCGGCTCAACCCCTGATTGAAAGGAACCTCATGTCCTCCGATACCGGCCAGGCCACCGCCGAGTACGCACTTGTGATCGTCGCCGCCGCCGTTGTGGCCGTTGCCCTCATCACATGGGCCTCAGGCTCAGACGTGCTGCCCGATTTCTTCTCCGCTGTCATCAACCGGGTCAGAGGGATGGCGGGTGCGTGAGTCGGGGAGCGCCTCGGTCGAGTTTGCGCTCGTGCTGCCGCTCCTGTTACTCGTCTTGCTGGCCTCTGTCGAGGTCGTGGTTGTAGCGCGAACTCAGCTCCAGTTGGGGCACGCGGCACGAGAAGGGGCCCGCGAGGCGGCGACGACACCCGACCTCGAGCGAGCGATCGCGGCCGTTCAGCGATCTCTCGACGAGGGGGCCGCGTCGCGGGTGCGGGTGTCGATCGATCGGCAGCAGCACGTGGGAGGAACCGCGCGAGTCACTGCCACCCTTCGACACTCGATAGCAGCCCCGTTGTTCGGTGGGTTGACCGTCACTCTGTCCTCGTCGGCGGTGATGCGTGTCGAGCGATGATTCCGGTTCGGCCGCGGTCGCCGTCGTCGGTGCTATCGGCATCTTGCTTGTGCTCGTCGTTTGGTTGTCCGCATTGGCCGCGGCGATGCAAGCCCGCCTGGAGGCGACGACGGCGGCGGATGCTGCCGCCTTGGCGGCGGCGCCGGTGACATTTCTTCCATTTGGTGCCAAGGGATCTCCAACGGATGAAGCCGCCCGTTTTGCCCGGCTCAATGGCGCTCGTTTGGTCTGGTGCCGCTGCCCACCGAACCAATCGTTCGATCCGCGAACGGTCGAAGTTCGGGTAACCCGAAGTGTCGATCTACCCGTCCTCGGATTGACCCAGATCGAAGCGACCGGCCGGGCCGAATTCGTGCCGGCTGCGCTGCTCGAGGGATTAGAGATTGGTGATTAGGTCGGGAGTCGTTCTGCGATCTGCAGTCTGCATCTCCGTGTAATCCCCCGTCCTACCCGGACATAAGGGGAGTATGGAGAGTGCGATGACATTGGTACGGAGTGGTGCGCGCGGGGCGTCAACGGAGGAGACCTTCCGGGGACTGTTCGCGCAGCACTACGGCGCCGTGTTCGCATACTGCGTACGGCGCCTCGGGCGCGATGACGCCGCAGATGCTGCGTCTGATGTGTTCACCGTGGCCTGGCGCAAGATCCGACGCGTACCGGGAGAACCCGAGACGCTGCCGTGGTTGTACGGCGTGGCCCGCAATATCGTTGCCAATCATCGTCGCAGCCGAAGTCGGCGAGCACGGCTGGAGGCTCGAACCGCCGCTCATGCCGACCAGACGTGGACGGATCGGCCCGGAAGCATCGATGCCGCGCTGGCACAGGTGAGTGATGATGATCGCGAGGTTCTCATGCTGGTCGCCTGGGAAGGACTCGGACCAGGAGAACTCGGCCGAGCACTTGGGTGCTCGGCCAATGCCGCCACGGTTCGTCTGCACCGTGCCCGCACTCGCCTCTCCGCAGCCTGGGATGCCGTTGGAGGTGGATCATGAATCAGGACCCATTCGATCAAATGCGTCGCAACAACCCGGTGCCGCCCGATCAGGTACCTGCTGCGCCGATGAGCGTGGCCGACCGGAACGTGGGTTTGAAACGCTCGGTGCCGGGATGGGCCGTGGCCGCAGCGGCCGCAGCTGCCGTCGTCGTGATCGGTGGAGGCACTTTGCTGCTCGTCAACCGCCCCGCCAACACAGTGGTGGCCGACACCAGCACTTCATCGGCTCCGGTGGCTTCATCGGCCTCGGTGGCTTCGTCATCACCCGACACGAGCCCGTTGCCGTTGGTGACCCTCGAGCTGCTCCCTCCCGTTACGAACGGCGATGCGGTCGTTGTGTATCTGATCATCGACGATCCAACGGCAACCGAGTTCTCCTCGCAGAGCTTGATACCGGTGGCGCGGTCGACCGCGAACCTGTCGTCGCAGCCTCTCGACCTGCCGGGCACCGCCCTTGGCTTTCTGCTCGCCGGGCCGACGCCGGGCGAAGCGGACTCGGTTCCGGCTTTGACCACCGCAATCCCGGACGGAACCCTTCTGCTCGGCCTCGACATTGCGGACGGGGTCGCCACCGTCAACCTATCTGCCGAGTTCGCCGCCGCAAGCGGCTCTTTCTCAGAGATCGCGCGTCTCGACCAGTTGATCTACACGCTCACTCGCTTTGGAGAGATCAATGGGGTCCGCCTCCAGGTCGAAGGCGTCGCGGTCGACGTATTCGGCAGCCACGGCGTCGTCCTCGACGACCCGGTGGTTCGTACCGAGTTCGATACGACCCTGCCGGCGATCCTGATAGACACGCCCGCCTATTGGACGGAGGCCGGCAACCCGCTGAATGCGGCCGGCACCGCCAATGTGTTCGAAGCCTCGGTGAGCTTGGCGCTCGTCGACGGGAACGGGCTGATCATCTGGGAGGGTTTTACCACCGCCACCTGCGGCACCGGTTGCCGCGGTGACTGGGCGGTAGAGGTCCCCTATGACGTGGGCGCCCCCCAAATGGGTGCCCTCATTGCCTGGGAGGAGAGTGCCCAGAATGGCAGCCGGGTGAACGTTCGGGAGCATCCGGTATGGCTGGTGCCTGCGAGCACGACACCGGCTGATGCGACGACGTCGATTGGTGCCAGCACCTGTTCTGGTGGCCTCGTCGAATCGGTGCTGATCGATCAACCCGGGCTGTCCCCGGGAAACGCATCGATGCGAGCGGCGATCTTTGAGGCAGCTGTTCTGTGCGACTGGGAGGGGCTGCGGGCACTTCAGGTCGAGGGTTTCCAGTATTCATTCGGCATCAACGAAGACTCCATCGCCTACTGGCAGCAACTCGAGGATGTCGGTGAGGGGCCGATCCGATTCCTGGCCGAACTACTCAACCGTCCCT
>Ga0255057_10000608_pt1 | contig 20233 bp, 17 predicted proteins | sample Cases_109_6_MG_FD_189022 | JGI IMG/M metagenome (GOLD analysis project Ga0255057, IMG submission 189022) | Seawater microbial communities from Amundsen Gulf, Northwest Territories, Canada - Cases_109_6 | ecosystem: Environmental > Aquatic > Marine > Gulf | place: Canada: Northwest Territories... | reverse complement strand
ACATACCCTCGTGGTGCCCATCGAAGAGGTCGCCGACTGGGTCGATCTCGACCCCGATCTCCTCGCCCACCTGACCGTGGTGTCCCAGATCATCGGCAAGGCCATCGACGCAGCGTTTCACCCGGCGAAGGTCGGATTGATGATCGCCGGCCTTGAGGTACCACACGTGCACATCCACGTGACGCCGATCAACAGCGTCACTGACCTCGACTTTGCCAACGCCGACACCGGAGCATCCGATGAGTCGCTCGACGATGCGGCGCAGCGGATCCGGGCCGCCCTCGCCGAGATGGGGCACGAGCCGGCGAGGTAAGGCGCAGACCCACCGCACACCAGATCCGGTAAGCTACCGGGGGGCAATGGTGAGGTGGGGGAGTGGTGACGAGCCAGGCGATAAGGGATTTTGAGCGCGGGCCGCGCCCTGCGCTGACCTGCCTGATTCCTGCGTACAACGAGGCAGATTCGATCCAGGACACCGTGCGCTCAGTGCTCGAAGATCAAACCGACCCGCCCGAAGTCGCGATCCGTCGTCGACGACGGATCGACCGACAACACCGGCCTCCTCGCCGAAGCCGCCGGGGCACGGGTCATCCGCCCACCGGAGAACACCGGGTCGAAGGCCGGGGCACAAACCTATGCGTTGGGACTCGTCGACACACCGTTGACCATGGTGCTCGATGCCGACTCGACCCTGCCCCCAACCGCCGTCGAACAGCTTCGGACGGTGCTCGAAGACGACACGGAGGTAGCCGCGGCGTGCAGCTTCGTGGTGCCGCGGCATCGGCGAAACATCTGGGAGCGGGGCCGCTACATCGAGTACCTCTACGCGTTCGGGCACGGCAAACAGATCCAGGACATCTACGGGCACCCGCTGATCTCCTCAGGGTGTTATTCGATGTGCCGGACCTCGTGGCTCGTTGACGTTGGCGGCTGGTCAACCAGGACCCTGGCCGAAGACATGGACCTGACGTGGACGCTGTACCGGCTGGGAGGGAAGGTGCGATTCGTTCCTGACGCGCTGTGCGAGCCGATCGAACCCGACTCTTACCGCATGATGTCGACACAGCTCCGGAGATGGTCCCACGGATTCATCCAGAACGTTCGGGCGCACCGTCACGGTGTGCTGCAGAATCCGGTCCTGGCGGTCACGTTTTGGGATGCGATCGTCGCCTCGCTGTTCTATCTGGCAGTGCTGCCGGTGCTTTTCCTGTTCATCGGCCCGATCGCCCTCGTCGGCTATGTGATCGATCTGCCGGCAGTAGCAATCCCGGTGATCTACGCAGCGGTCAAGCGCGGCGAGCTCGGCCACGCCCTGGCGAGCCTGCCCGCCTTCTTCGTGCTGCGTCTGGTCAACGGGGTCCAGATGCTTCGCGCCCTCTTCGTCGAAGTGGTGCTCGGCCGCAGTTTCCTCGAATACGAGAAGGGACACTGATGGGTCCGGGCTTGCCGGGACTCGGCATCGCATCGCTGTTCTACGTGGCGCTGGCATTGTTTCGCCCCGTTCCGCGAGATCGTGCTCACCGTACGCGGACGCAGCTCGCTGGCCAGATGGCGCATCGTCGGCGTGCAGTTCGCACTCGGGCTCGCCGTTGCCGTATCGATCGTTGCGCTGTGGCTCGCCGTCGGCGCCCTGATGCAACGCGGCTTCTTCTCCACAGACCAGGGGGCGTTGTCGTCCGGGCGCCTGCCAGGCTTCTCGTACATGCTGATTGCCCTCGGGATCGTGCTCCTCGCCAGTTGGGGGTACGCGGTATGGGTACGGCTCACGATCAGAGAGCAGGACGCGGACACGATCAAGGACGCCCACCGCGAGGCCTCCCATCCCCGGCCGATCATGACACCGGGCTGGGCGTCGATCCGGGACCGAAAGCGACGCAGCCACGAACTGCTCGACGCAACCCCGCACGCCGGGCACATGTTTCCCTGGGGGACGATCGCACATCGGCGCCGACAGGGTGACACGCCACCAACAAACCCCGCCGCCAACAGGCGTACCGGTTCCGAGCACCAACCGCGCGAATAGTCGGGGAGACCCGCCTGGCCGTGGACCAACGCCAGAGACGGTTGCAGGCGCGTCTTTCCGCTGTGGTGTGACGGCCTCAAGTAATCAGCCGAGGCGACCGAACCTCGACGGTAGTGATCGCCTGATGGGGGATGCCGTTCACCGCGATATCGACACCACCCTCGTACTCATAGGTCTCTATCCGGTAGTAGGGAGACCAGAGACTGCCCGAGAAGCTGGCTGCCAGCAGCACGGCAAGCAGCGCCACCGTCGAGCCGACGACAAAGAGATCTCGCTCGGCGATCAGGATGAGCATGAGCCCGGCGGCGATGACCCCCCATACGATGGGCGGAACCTCTAGGAGCCAGCAAGGCAAACGCGGTGGTACCGCCGATGGCCCCCAGGATGTCGAGCCGGCATGCCGTCAGCGGTTCGAACTGGCCGAAAAGCCGGGCGGTGCCGTCGGCGATGGCTGCCATGACGGCGGCGACGGCGATGAACAGGATCGGGAGCACCAGCCACGCCGGGAGCCCCGATTTGGAGAACTCACCAAAGCAGACCAGACCGTCGCCCGTACGGTCGATCTTCACCGGGAACGCGGCGGTCAGCCCGACGAGCAGGGCGAGCAGCGTCGTCGTCCACCGGTAAATCGGTCCTGCTCGTCCGGCTCGGACAAACCCGATCCCGATGCCGAGGAACGAACCGAGCAGGATGAAGTTGGCGAAGAACGACAGGTACAGGACGTTCTCGCCCGTCAAGCGAATCAAGGCGAGCTCGACAAAGAGCATTAGGAATGCTTCACCGGAAGAGCTTCAATCGTGGACTCCAGCTCCGCCCGGGTTCATACAGCACAGCGGAGGAAGTCGCCGACGCCGGTTGCTCGACCAGGTCCTCGTACCCCCGACCAGCACAGTGAAGACGTATCGTCGCTCGGTCATCGGTTCATCCGCGGTCGGCGGGAATCAGATGGCACCGGGTGTCAGACGAACCTCATCCGGCGCGCCGCGAATGCCGCCATCCTGGCCAGCAAGACTCCATGGCGCCAGCGGTCGATGTTGGTCGCTCCATAAACGCGTTCTCGGTAGCGGATCGGCAGATCGACGATCTTGAGGTTGCCCTTCGCCGCTCCGAACAGCAGATCGAAGTCCCCAAAGGGGTCGAAGTCCCCAAAGTAGGCTCGGTTCTCTGCGATCACGGCATAGGCCTCCCTGGTGAGAACCTTGGTGCCGCACAGCGTGTCCTTCACCGGCTGGCGCAGCAGCCAGGAGAACAAGAAGCCGAAGGCCTTGTTGCCTAGGTAGTTGAAGAAGCGCATCGCCTCCTTTTCCATCGGGTACACCAACCGAACGCCGTTCGCCAGGTCGGCAACACCACCCGCGATGGCGCGGTAGAACCGCGGCAACTCCTCGGGAGCCACGGTCATGTCTGCATCGAGGATCATCAGGATGTCGCCGCTTGCATGGGCGAAGCCGTGGCGGACCGCATCACCCTTGCCCACGCCCGGCTGGCGCAGCAGCTTCAGGTCACCGCCATCGTGGTCGGCGATGACGCGCTCGATGGTGGCGAACGTGTCGTCGGTGGAGTTGCCTTCGACGAAGATCACCTCGGTCCGGGAACCCATCTTCGGGATACGCGCCACGACGCTCTCGATGTTTCCTGCTTCGTTCCTAGCGGGGACGACCACCGTGACCGACGGCTCGACCGCAGCCACGTCGGGTGGAGTCGGTTTCGGACGAGCGACCAAGAAGTGCGTGAGGGCGGCGTGCTGGAAAGGCCACAGCTTGACCACGATGCGGTTGACGAAACCTGACATCCATCCAATGCGAACCGGTAGGAGGATCTCGCTTGACTCAGTGACGGTCTCAAAACCCGACAGGCCCACCAGATTCCTCATGTCTTGGGCGGACAGCCAATTCTGGAGCTGAACGGGATTCGCCAGGCCGAGTCGTCTGACGAGGCTGAGCGGTCCCTGCCACAGCTTGTTCTGGAAATTGATAATCAGTCGCGTGTTGGGTGTGCACAGCGCTCGTACCCGTTCGAGCACCTCTTGCACATCCCAGAGATCGTTGACCAGGTCGGACAAGATGACTACGTCGAAGGTCTCGTCGAGCCCCGGTTCGTGCGCGTCAGCGCATATGAAATCGAGATCGGGATGACGCTCCCGGGCAATCGCGATCATCGCAGGCGAAAAATCAACGCCGAGCCCGCGTGAAGCCTCGAGGGCGGCAAGGAGGTCACCGGTACCGCACCCGATCTCGATGACCGATTGGCCAGGCGGAACGAGGTAACGATAGAGGTGACCGAGTCGCTCGTGGTAGTGGTCCGAAAGATCGCGAGGGGCGGGGTCGGTGGCGACTCGTTCCCAGTGGACGATCCGGCTCGCCCGGTACCGCTCGAAAGCGGAATCGGTGCTTCGATCGGTGACTCGACTCAACTGAGGGGCTCCCCTCTCTTTGCGGGCGCGACGAACAGCCAGTCCCGCTTAGTACCCCCGCCACCGTAGACCTGCACCTTCTGGCCTTCGAGCAGCTTGGTGACGAACAGGGGGATGACCTTCTCGGGGAACTGGTTGGGCCCGTAGTTGTTGGTGCAGCGGGTGACCACGACGTCGGCGCCGTAGGTCGTGGTCACCCGCTGCACCAGCTCAGCGACCGTGGCGGGCACCCCGGCATGGGTCGCGGCGTCGAGGCTGGTTACGGTGGCATCGTGCTCCACCACGCGCAGAATGAAGCTGGACTCAATGAAGCCGGCGACACCGGTCATGAGAGTCTCCGGCCCATGATTCCACCCTCTTGTACGAAACGATACTTCAGGCGTAGGCCTCTGCTCACAGCCGGACGTCCGGGTTTCTGGTTGGCCAGTACAACTGTGCCGCCCCAGAGACTGCGACCACGGCGAACAGGTAGCCCGGCAGGAGAAATCGGAGGTTATCCATGAGAAACAGGAATGACGACGCGGCGTATCCGAAGATCACGCCAAGTCCAATCAATGCGAGCACTCGTGACGGCTTGAACTGCAGCAGAAAGAGCCCCACGATTGTCGCCATCGGTATCAAGGCGGTAATGAGCAGCCCCAGATAGGGGGTCGGGATTAAAGGGAAGCGCGAGGAGATGCTGAGAGCAGCTGTTGGTGTGCGGCCTGCGTTGTACTGCAGAGCGATCTTGTCGATATCGACCGGTTCTACGGCCCCGTATTGGTGGATGTAGCGATTTGGATCCCGTGCCGCATCGCGTGACGCGGCGGCCCTCAGAACGGGTCCGAGATCATCAATCCTCGACCCACCGAGTACTCCGACGAACGATTTGGCTCGCTCAGCTGTCAAGCTGGCACCGGTGACCTGATAGATCTGATCGACGGCAGCAGCAAACGCCCCTTGCCGCTCGCGGAATGTTCCCCCTGATTCGTCGATCATGACGGTGAATGCCCCCGGTCCCCCGTCCAAATAGATCTCGGGAAGCGCCACAGCCACGTCATCGCGGTGCCGGGTCACGACGGTCTCCCAGGATGCCCAGAAGAGCCAGCGATCAGATCCCAGCGATGGGAAGAACACCTCGTTCTCGTCCAAGTTCTCCAGGGCAAGGGATCCCACGAGGATCACCGTTCCCAGCGCCACTGCGGACGCGGCGACGACCGCCCAACGGCGGATCGTGCCCTCCCCCGTCCGGGTAGAGATCAAGATCGCCGCGAGGACACCGGTCGTCACAACCAGATAGTGGAGCCGGATCATCGGCAGCACGGCGCCGGCGACAGCCGCCACCCCGATCCAGATGAGAGTGACACTCTGTCGGTGTTCCTGGAACAAAGCCACGCTCGCCGCTGCAGCAATGACCGCGATCGGGATCGCGATCGCCTCAGTCAGGATGAAATTGCTGTACGCCACCGCCGTGGGCAGAAGCAGCAGCAGCGCCGTTGGGATCGCCCACCACCGCAGAACGAACATGGAGACCCCGACACTCGCAATAAGCAGCATTCGCTGCAGAACGACGGTGACGGCCAAGGGTTCGGTGCCTGAAAGCCGTGCTGCGAAGTCGGCTGAAGCGAGCCACAGTGGATAGCCGAACTGCCGGTAGCCGACCTGTACGACACCCATACCCAGAAGATCGTTGGAATGGTCCAGATACAGCAAGCTGTCTGGAACGATGATCGGAAGCCAATCGACCCGCACCACCAGCAGACCGACCGCGATAACAAGGAACACTCCGACGCGCCCCAGGGGGCGGATGACAGATTGCTGTGATTCGGGATCGGATGGGGGCGTGACGTCGTGGGTCATTGTCCTCAGTGAGTTCACGCGACTACCTGGTCGCCCTGACGCAGTCGACAAATCAATCGATCGGCGGGAATTCTCGCACCTTGAGGACGCCCCTTCTGCGTTGACGATACGTCGGGAGCCGGAAGTTGCTCGGCAGCGCCGCACTCGTGGGGTGGTTGGGTGAGGGCGCGCCCGCTTTCAGCTGCAGCATGTGCGATCCGAAGAAGCGCACACCACCGCTTCAGACGCAGCTTCAATGTCCCGCAATGAACTCAGTGCGGCTCATGACTGCAAAATGCTCCACCACAACCGCGCCACCGCTGAGGCACTGCGCGACGCACTCGATGTCGTCAAGCCGGACCTCCTGGCAGTCCATGCTGGTCCGAGGTGTCGGCAGCTTGAGCGCGATCGCGCGGTCGCCCACACTGCCACGACGGACAAGGGTCCAAGAGTGGCAGGGTGCGACGGCTCTCGAAGGTGTCGGTTGGATAGACACCAGCTTCTCGCGGGCGCGGCGCCCCCACTGACGCCCTCACTGCCACGGACCCGATCCACGGCTCTCCGGCCCAGGTCGGCAAGCCAGCTGCCGTAACTGTCACCGCTACGAGGCTCGTCCGGCTGCACCAGGTTCATCGAGGTCTGTGGCACGCGTTGGCTGACCACCACCCTCGATGATCACCACCCACGCGATTCCGACCAACAACCCAATCTGGACCAGCAGCTGAGCCGTCGGACTGAGCAGGCCGCGCCCAGACGCGATTGCCACCACCGACGTGACGGACGCAAACCTCCAGATGAACGAGGAGTCCGGCTCGAGAGCCCGCGCGGCGACCAGGAGCAACAACGGGTAGGCCGTAATGAGGTTGTAGTCCCAGCTAACCGAGGAGAAATATGTCGAGATCGCCAGCGCGCCGGCGAAAAGGAGCAGGCGCTCATCGTCAAGTCGGCGCCATGAGGCGAACACCCAACTCCCGAGAAGTAGCGCACCAAGACCGATGGCGAACGGCGCGGGCATCGCCTGCAACGGATGCGAGTACACGAAGAGGTGGGCCATCTGATTCGCAAATGACGGCAACACCACCGTCAGATAATGGATCGTCTCGCCCGGCCAAAGCGCACTCGCCAGCAATCCTCCCGCGATGCTGCCGAGTACGAGCTTGGCAAAGACCGGCCGATTCATCCTCATAGCTCCCACGGCGATCACGGTCAGGGCAACCGCTGGATACACCTTCACCGCGACCGCGACGCCGGCAGCACCGCCCGCCAGTCCGTACCGCGACCAAGTGAAGAGGGCGGCAGCCATCGTCCACAACACAACGGGGACAATGTCGTTGTTCCCCCGCTCGATCGAGAACACGAAGGGGAATTGCATCAGGAGGAGAAGCCAGAACAATGTCAACACGATCAGCCTCCAACTCCTCGCGAAGCGTCCATCGAGCCACGCCCAGACCCCGCCCACCAAAAGCATCACGGCCACGGATGCTCCGGTCCACACCATTGCTGCGTCTCTGAAGGCGAAAAGCCTTACCCACGAGAAAAGGTGAAAAAGGAGCGGCGGGTAGATGAGCCGGCGATCCAACACATCGCCACACGCGGCGCCAGTGGGAACGTAGATACCGAGGTCGCGGGCATCAGAACAGGTGTGAAAGGCGTAGACATTCTGAAAGTCGAGCCCCCAAAATGCCTTGTAGAACGGAACAAGGCTCAGTGTCCATAGGCCGGCAATGAGCAAGCCACCGAGGAGCGCTACGAACAGGACACGAGACGGCCAACGGCCTCGAAGCTGCTGCCTCGGTGTCATGCCCCTTTGATGCCTTCTCCGCGGATCCCGCGCCTCCAACGGGACCGGATTCTGCTCGGCGTGTTGAACCGCACACAATCCCGCGATGCTGGGTCGAGTACGAAAGGGGAGGCGGTTTGGACGGCTGACTCGGACGAGAAGGCGAATGCACCGGGATCAGGCACGACCACCGCTACACCAAGCCGGTACGGTCGACCGAGGAATGGAGCGCGAGGCGAGCGCCCAGGTGGCGCCGGGGTCCATGGCGCTCTACGCACCGTGGGTTTCGGCCAAATACGCCTCATAGGTGGCCTCAATCCCCTGCCGCAGGCCGATCGTTGCCGACCAGCCCAGGCTCGCCATCTTCGAGACGTCGAGCAGCTTGCGCGGCGTACCGTCTGGCATCGACGCGTCGTAGACGAACTCTCCCTCGAATCCGACGACTTCGGCGATGAGCTTGGCAAGCTCGCTGATCGCGATGTCGGAACCGGTCCCGACGTTGAGGTGCTCCTCCTCGCCATAGGCCTGGAGGGCGAAGACGGCGGCGTCGGCGAGATCGTCGACGTGGAGGAACTCGCGCCGCGGCGTACCCGAGCCCCAAATAGTCACCGTCGGATCCCCGCCGACCTTCGCCTCGTGGATCTTGCGCAACAGTGCGGGAAGGACGTGAGAAGTCTCCAGATCGAAGTTGTCATGCGGACCGTACAAGTTGGTCGGCATCAGCGAGATAGCGTCCATGCCGTACTGGCGCCGGTACATCTTCGTCATCTCGAGTGCGGCGATCTTGGCGATGGCGTATCCCTCGTTGGTCTCCTCCAGCGGGCCGGTGAGCAGCGCAGACTCCGCAATCGGCTGGGCCGCCTCTCGTGGGTAGATGCATGACGAACCGAGGTTCAGAGTTCGCGCCACCTCGTTGACCCGCGCCGCCTCCAGCACATTGGCGGCAATCATCAGATTGTCGTAGAGGAACTTCCCGTGCGAGGATCGATTGGCGTGGATCCCTCCCACCTTGGCTGCGGCGAGCACGATCACCTCAGGACGGGTGTCGGCGACGAATGCATTGGTGGTGGCCTGGTTCGTGAGGTCGAGCTCTTCGCTGGTCGCCGTCACCATTTCACCGATCGGCTCCGAGGTGAGCCGGCGAACGATGGCGGATCCCACCATGCCGCGATGACCGGCGACCCAGATCCTCTTGCCATCGAGCGACAGCCCGCTCATGGCGACGTCAATGTCGCGGCCCGAGCTCTCGCCTCGTCCATCGTCAGGCCTACCGCGGCGAGATCGCTGACGACCATGTCGTCAACGAGGTCCTCAAAGCTGAACTCCGGCTTCCAACCCAGTTCAGATATGGCCTTGGCCGGATCCGCTCGGAGCCACTCCACGTCGGTCGGGCGAAAGTATCGGCGGTCGATTTCCACGTATGGCTTCCACTCCAACCCGACAAGGCCGAAGGCCGCGTCGAGGAACTCCCGCACCGACCGATCCTCGCCGGTACCAACGACGTAGTCCCGCGGCGGCGAGTCCTGTTGCAGCATGAGCCACATCGCTCGCACATGGTCCTTGGCATGACCCCAGTCACGGCGGGCATCGAGGTTGCCCAGATAGACCTTGTCTTGAGTCCCGGCAACGATGCGGGCCAGGGCATACGTGATCTTGCGGGTGACGAAGGTTTCGCCGCGCCGGGGGGACTCGTGATTGAACAGGATCCCCGTCACCGCGTACAGGTTGTAGGCCTCGCGGTAGTTGTCGACCAGCCAGTAGGCGAACAGCTTGGCGGCGCCGTATGGCGAGCGGGGTTGGAACGGAGTCGTCTCGGACTGGGGGGGCGGTGCGCTGCCGAACATCTCGGAGGTACCCGCCTGATAGAGACGGGTGTCGACCCCCGACTCCCGTATGGCCTCGAGCAGCCGAATCACACCGAGGCCATCGACGTCACCCGTGTACTCGGGCTGCTGGAACGACACCGCGACGTGGGATTGGGCCGCAAGGTTGTAGATCTCGTCCGGCCCAGTCGTGCGGATGAGACGCGCCAGCTGCGAGCCGTCGGTGAGGTCGCCGTAATGGAGAACGAGTTGGGGAGACTCCACATGAGGATCCTCGTAGAGGTGGTCGATCCTTCCCGTGTTGAAGGATGAGGCCCGGCGCATCAGCCCATGCACCTCGTAACCCTTGGCGACGAGCAATTCTGCCAGGTAGGACCCGTCCTGGCCCGTGATCCCGGTAATGAGTGCCTTACGCATCAAATCTCTCCGATCACAACGATGGCCGAGCGTAGTGGCGACGGCGCGGCGAAAAGGTCCCGGTGCCGTATCGACGTGGCGGCGGACCCTCTTGAGACCAACCGGTCTGGGACGATTGCCTGCACCGACCGAAATCACCTCCGATATCATCTGGCTGTCGATAGCTCCTCACGCGGCCACACAATCGGCGTAGCACGACAGGCTCAAGATTCTCCAAAAAGTGGCCGACCAGTTGACACACGGTGTCTCACATTCGATGCATAGGTTGATGCTTTGACAGCCAAACGCGCGCTCGTGACCGGAAGGGGCCTGGCGTCTCCGCCGCGTGGCCAAGACCACGGCTACGTCTATCCGTTGGCCGTCAACACGCTGGGACCGGCAGAGCTGGACGCGGCGTTCAACGTGCTCGCATCAGGGCGCTTCACCATGGGTGCGAGGGTCCGCGAGTTCGAAGAAGCGTTCGCCGATTGGATCGGCAGTCCATATGCGGTGATGGTCAACTCGGGATCCTCTGCCAACCTGCTCATGGTGGAGGCGATGCTGCGCGGCACCAGTGTCGACAATCCATGGCTGCCGGGCGACGAGGTTCTCGTACCCGCCTTGGCGTGGCCGACCACCGTCTGGCCCCTGGTCCAACTCGGGTTGACCCCCGTGTTCACCGATGTAGACCCGGACACGCTGGCGATCGACCTGGCCAGCGCCGAAAGCGTGATCACCGACCGAACCCGCGGCATGGTCTTGATCCACGTGCTGGGCCAAGCCGCCGACATGGAGGCGATCGCCGAGTTCAACGTAGCACACGGCATCCAGCTGCTCGAAGACAGCTGCGAGAGTCTCGGGGCCCACGCCGGTGGTCGGCATGTCGGCACCATCGGTCAGATGGGTTCGTTCAGTTTCTACTTCTCCCACCACCTCACCACTATCGAGGGGGGAATGATCGCCACGGCGACCATGGGCCTGCGCGACGACCTGCGCAGCATGCGTTCGCACGGCTGGGCTCGGGATCGGGATGATCGCCAGCATTGGGTCGACGCCAACCCCGACATCGACCCGCGCTTTCTCTTCGTCGGAACCGGATACAACGTTCGTCCGATGGACCTCAACGCCGCCATCGGGCTCGTTCAGCTGAAGCGGCTCGATGGCATGCTGCAGCGTCGAGAAAAGATCGCAGCCTTGATGGCCGATTGGGTGTCCGCGATCCCGTGGCTACGCATGTACGGCTCGGATCGACTCGATGCGCCGCGTCTGACCAAGCGCCCGTGGCGGGAGCACTCGTGGATGACGCTGGCCTTTGAAGTCGCTGCCGATGCTCCGCTTGAAACCGAGCAGGTCGTCCGTCACCTCGAAGCCTCGGGTGTCGAGACGCGTCCGATCGTTGCCGGGAACCTCGTGCGGCATCCCGCGATGCACGACATCCGGTACCGGGCAGCCGATTCGCTGGCGACGGCTGATCGCGTCCTCGAGCAAGGCTTCATGATCGGCTGTCACCCGATGACCGAGCCAGCCGAACTGGAACGGCTCGAGGCCTCCTTCACCCAGCTGGCCTCGCAATGAAGACGCTCGTCGTCCTCCCTTCATTCAACGAGATCACCAACATTCGCGCCCTGATCGATGCCATCTTCGAAATCGGCCCAGACATCGATGTCTGTGTGGTTGACGACTCCAGTCCGGATGGCACCGCCGAGTTCGTGGCCGACCTCATCGAGTACGACGGCGTCTGGAGCACGCGGGTGCACCTGATCGTCCGCCAAGGCAAAGGCGGACGCGGTGGTGCGGTTCGCGACGGCATCGCGTGGGGACTCGACAACGCAGACTACGACGCCTTCGTCGAGATGGACTGCGACCACTCGCACGATCCTGCTGAAATGCCCATCGGGCTTGGCCTCATCGCCGACGGGACCGATGTGGCCATCGGTGCCCGCTACCCCGACGGCAATATCATCGGCTGGCCACTCTACCGAAGGGCGTTCAGCCGACTGGCGAACTACCTGGCCAGAGGATTGCTGGACTCGTCGGTGGCCGACTACACCAACGGGTACCGGTTCTACGGACCGAAGTCTGCCGCCGTCCTCGCTGACAGCCCCCAACAGCACACCGGATTCATCTATCTCAGCGAGGCGCTTGCCCGTCTCATACGGTCAGGAGCCACGGTCACCTCGTTCCCCATCACCTTCCGAGACCGTTCAGGGGGAAAGAGCAGTGCCGATCTGGCGGAGGTGGCAAAAGCCCTGAAGGGGCTGTTTGGCATCGCCTGGTGGTACCGAATCGCCAGTAAATGACCTCCCAGGTGCTCTACAACGGAGCCACCGGTGGCCTAGGGCGTCACCTCTCCGCCGCGCTGGCAGCCAGGCAGGTGCCCGGCCGGCCCATTCGCTCGCGCCTGGGCGACGTCACCGGGCTCGCCGAGGAGTTGGACCATCTCTCGATCGAGCCCAACTCGGTTCTCACCTTCATCCAAAGTGCGGCCATGGTCTCGGTCCCTGAATGCGAGCAAGACCCAGAGCGAGCATTCGACGTCAACGTCACCCGCACCGTCGCCACAGTCGAATCCTTCGTGGAGTGGACCCGGGATCGCGGCCATGCTCCGAATGTCGTCTTTGTGAGCAGCGGCCATGTGTACGCGCCACCCCCACCCGGCGATCGGCTCACCGAATCGGCACCAACTCACCCCGGCTCGGTGTACGCCACGACCAAGCTCGAGGGCGAGGAACGAATCCGAGCCCTTTCCCACACGCACGGCGTGCGCGTCGTCGTCGCCCGCGTCTTCGGGCTCATTGGACCCGATCAGCCGCAGCATTACCTCCTGCCCGGCCTCATCCGAAGAGCCCGCAGCGGCGACGTTTCTGCCGTGCCGGGTCTCGACTACGTCCGCGACTACCTTGATGCGCGCGATGTCAGCCGCCTCCTGGTGTCGCTGGCATCGACGCTCTCCACGGTTGGAATCGCTGAGGACGTTTTCACCGTCAACGTTTGCTCCGGCGAGCCCACGCGAATCGGCGATCTCCTCGACCTCGTGCTCGCGATTGTCCACCAAGGTGATCCCAACTCGTTGCAACGAGCGCTGCTGGTCGTGGGGCCCGCTCCAGGGCGCCCCTCCGATATCGAGTGGTCCGTTGGAGACCTGACACGTCTCTCGCAGATGATCGCCGAACCGATCCGGGCGATATCAGTCGCCGACACCATTGCCGACGCGCTCGCGGCGGGAGCCTTCGCCGCCCCCCGCTCGACAGAGGGGCCCTCCGTCGGACAGACCTAACCTCTGCCGATGCCGTCTGCGACCTTCTATCACACCGCCACCATCGACGCTCCCAAGGAAGAGGTGTGGGATGGCCTGCAAGATCCGGACATCTGGAACGCCATCGGACCCGTGCAGAAGGTGTGGGATCCGACCTTCAACGACGGAGTGCTTACCGGATTCCTCTGGTCGACGCAGTTGGGTGGAGCCTCATATCAGGGAACGGGAACCGCAACCGTTCAAGACCGTCCCGACCAATACCAGCTGGTACTCGACACGTCGGAGATGGCGGGGACGATCACCGTCGATCTCACTTCCACCAACGGGGGAGGCACCGAAATCAACGTTGCGGTGGAGGTTCGCTCGAAAGGGTTCCTGACTGCGGTGTTCTTCCCGATGGTGAGCAAGGCCATCGGTGATGGTCTCCCCGACCAGGTCGAGGAAATGGCGGCACAGCTTGCCGGCTAGGCGGAACGCCCGGCTAAGCGGCGCTGGCATTGGCCCCGGGTCGAACTCCCGGTTCAACGCTTCGTCAACCCCGGGACGGGCTCAGGATCCGGCGGAGGACGCTCGAGCAGCACGCGGTGCTCGTTCATTGAGACGCCAACTCCACAACGCCGCCATATATAGCAGTGCGACCATGACCGTAAGCCAGCGGTAGCCGAGCCATATGGCCGCATATTCGAGGACTCCGCCGACCATTGCACCCAGCAGGTTCACCCCGAACGCGGTCGTTGACGAGGCAGTGTCCTTGAAGCGCTGAGCGAAGATCAAGTTGGCCACAAACACCGGTGCGAATGCGAGCGCCGCACCCGCGGCGAACCGAGCGGGGCCATCGAGCGTCAGCAGCCACGCAGGCGGCACCGCCCATGCCACGATCAGTGCGACCACCAGCAGCGAGTAGAGCACCGGTGGCTCGGGGAGGCGCCGTGACCTCGCGACCTCGATGGCAGCGAGCACCGAGAGCAAGATGCCACCAAAAACGAGGGCGTTGACAAACCATGTCGAGCCGAATAGCAAAGAGAACTGAACCACCGTCTTCGTTTCGAGCAGGAGAAACGCAACTCCCATGAAGAACAGGTCCATGTAGAGGCGGTAACCGCGGAACGGTCCTCCGAAGACCCGAACGCCGAGCACCGATGCGACCAGGATCAGGATCACTGCGCCGAGATAGATGGTGGGGACCCGACTCTCGTCGAGATAAAGGAAGGGCTTGTCGTCGGTAACCGGCTCCGCAGCCGACGGGCCCGCGGCGAACGTCGCCTCGCTCGGGCAGTCGATCGCCGCAGGGTCCTCGGATGCCATGAGCACCGCCAGCCCGCTCTCTTCGCCGATCACCTGAACGCAGGGAGCCACCCCGAACGTCTCCCCGAGCATCCTTGCCAGGCGCTCGATCAGCCACTCCTCGCGGTAGTAGTTGTACATCGCGAACACACCGCCGTCGGTGAGCAGCTCGCGCACGCGTTCCAACGACTCGACCGTGAACAGATAGCTCTCCAGACGCAGATTCGCCTGCCCGGAGACCAGTGTCAGCGAGTCGGGAAGGGCGTAGAGCACCATGTCGTAGCGCTCGTCGGTTCGTTGCATGAAGGCCCTTCCGTCATCGATGATCACTTCGACGCGCGGATCTTGATAGGGCCGGTCCGGATGCCGTTGCTCTCCGAGCGAATACAGCACGGGGTCGATCTCGACAGCATCGACCGAGCCGACTCCGTTGGCGAGAGCAATCGCGACATCGGTCCCGTTGCCGGCGCCGATGATGAGCACAGACTCGGGCGTTCCGTCGTGGTACCGGAGATACGGTTCCTGGTAGATCGGTTCCAGGGCGAGACGGTCCTCGACCGAGGTGATCGCCTGATGCGGAATCCCGTTGACCCCAATATGCACCGTGCCCCCCGCCTCTTCGGTGTCGATCCGGTAATACGGAGACCATTGGCTCCCAGAGAAGCTCGTCCACAGCAAGACTCCGAGGAACACGGTGATCCATCCAGCGAGGATGAGGTCGCGTTCGCCGATGAGGGCCACCATGAGCGCGGCGGCAACCACACCCCACACGATCGGCGGCACCTCGAGGAATGCCAGCACCGCAAATGCCGTGGTGCCTGCGATCGCTCCGAGTATGTCGAGGCGATACGCCACGAGCGGTTCGAAGAGACCGAAGAAGCGAGCGGTTCCGTCGGCGATGGCCGCCATCACCGCGGCAACGGCAATGAAGAGCAGCGGTAGCACTACCCAGGCAGGCAGGCCCGACTTCGCATACTCACCGAAGTAGATCAGCCCGTCGCCGGTGCGGTCGATCTCGACGGGAAAGACGGCGGTGAGCCCGACGAGCGTCGCCAGCAGCGCCGGTGTCCAACGGTAGATGGGCCGACCCCGCGAGGCGCGAAGAAACCCGATGCCGATGCCAAGGAATGAGCCGAGCAGGACGAAGTTTGCAAAAAACGACAGATAGACGACGTTCTCGCCGGCCCAACGGATCAGGGCCAGCTCGACGAAGAGCATCAGGAAGCTCCACGCGAACAACTTCAGCTTGGGCGACATATCCATCAATCGACTCTTGGCGTTTCGCCCTTAGGGATTATGAGCCCCCGGCAAGGGCGCCCCGCCGCGGAGTGTCCAATCTCTGGCCACGGCCCTGGTTGACATGTCGCTCAAAAGGAGTTTCTCTCCTCGCCGTTCTTCCCCATGGTTGAAAGGGCGATCGGGGACGGCGACCCGGAGCCGACTGAGGCCATGACGGCATACGGGAACGGATAGCGGGGACGGTCAGCCGGTTGTGACCGGCTCAATTGCCTTATCGGACTTCCTACCGATGTCGTCGGGCGGGGCGGAGACGCTTTCGGCAACTGCGATCATCGCCATCACAGCGATGAGGAACCAGTAGTTCACAAACGCCTGGGATCCGAAGAGAAAGGCCGTCGCCAGCGTCGCCGCTACGGCAAGCTGGAAACGGGCAATCGACCCGCCACGCCACCCCATCCAGACGGCGACGCCGGCGGTCAGGATGAGCAACACCGCAAGCGAAGTCTCAACGCCGAGCCCAGCTAACCCGATGCTGTCTTCGCGGAGCGGTAGCTCCATCAGGGCAACGACCATCGAGTTCCATGCCGCAGCGGGATCGGCGAGGAAAGCCGGCAAAAGGGACAGTGCCGCGACGCCGGCGGCGATCCATGCCCGCTTCCAACGGAAGTCGTCGTTCCACAGCAACAACAGCGGCAGAGCCACGATCCAATATTGCTTCAATCCGAAGGTGAGGCCGAGCAGGACCGCGGCCTGTGCCGGGTGCCGACGCCAGAGCAGACCGACGCCGACGAGAAGCGGGAGGGCGACCGGCTCGGTCCACCCCAGGCGAAGGATGTTCCCAAGAGCCGGCTGGAGGAGGACGGCAAGCCCGACGGCGAGGAGTGCGGCCGATTGCTCACCAGGTAGCCGGCGCCATGGTCGAGCCATCAGCAAGACAGCGATGGCGATGGCGATGGCGCCGGCCCACCGCGGGTCCCCGAACACCCACTGCGCTGCCACAAAGAACAGCATGGTGAGTGGCGGATACGGGTAACCAATGACCTCAGCTCCACGAGGAGCGAGCGGGCTCGTATCGAGGGATCGCGCCTCGACGTACGGATTGGCGCCGTCGGCGAGGGTCTCGGCGGCCGAGATGTGCAGTCCCAGCACATCGATGTCGGGCGGCTGAACAACTTCGATCCATATCACAGCGATGGTCGCAACGATCGCCACGAGTAGCCAGGCGCCAAACCAACGAACGACGGGCCGCTCAAACCGACTCCGCAATGACAGAAACCCGCCGACGAGAACCAGCGGAGCGATCAGCAGCGTGGTCGAGGCAACGGTGTTGGCACCCGGACTCACCGCAATCCCCAGTACGACAAGGAAGGCGACAAGACCAATGCGGCATTTCGAGGTGTGGCCGCTCCGGGCCATCCCCACGCGCCGACTAGCGGCGAAGCGACCAGCACGATCGTCGCGGCAACCGTCATCTCAATGCTGAGCGGGTCGATGATCGTAAGGGTGAGCAGAGCAAAGACGGCAAGGGCCGCCAGCTCAAAGCCAAGCTTCGATTCCTCCCCGATGCGATCCCGCAGGATGTCAAGCATCCTCGGATCATCGGCTGACTACGGACCGCAGTTGATCAATGCGGAGAGCGGCGGGGCCGCACAGCGACATCGCTACCCTTCAGACCAGTGCGGTCGGCTTCGAATCACTAGGGGTCGATCATCCCCTTCCGTATCGACGCCCTCAGCGTGTTGCTGGCTGTCGCTGCGGTCTGGTACGCCATCGCTGCCCGGCAAGGCCGATCGACCGTCACCGCACTGGCCGCGATCCTCGCCAAGGGTTGGCCGGTCGTCCTCGCTACGACCGATTGGTGGCGGATGAGCGTCGTCGCGGACGGTTGCTGATCGGCTTCACCGTTGCCGTTGGCCTCGTGTTATTGGCGATGCCGGGATTTCGGACCGGCCGCTCCTTCGACGGCGTTCGCCAGGAGACGCTGAGCGGGAGATTCATCATCGTGGCCCGCCTCCTTACCGGTGCTGAGACCCAGATCATGCACCATGCCGGTGCGGAATACGTTGAAGCGAGCGTGCTCGCGGTGTTGGTCAACCTCGCGATAGGCGGGATCATCGCCCTCGCCTCGCTCTCTGTGCTGCGCACGGATTTCAGCTGGAGGGGAGGCGCTGCGCTGACGGCTGCGCTCACATACGCGGTCCTGCTCGCCTCACCCCTGTTGTCTGCACAATTCATCCTGTGGCCGATTCCGTTCGTTGCGCTGGTGGGATCGCGCCGTGGTCAGATCCTGCTCACGTTCGCCGCGGCGCTATCGGTCGCTCTGTCGCGATGTGGTCACCGGAGGGGCTGTGGTGGCACACCGGTTGGCTTACCCGCAACGTGGTGTTGCTGATCGGGGCCGTTGTCGCCCTGCAAGACCCGCGCCGCGTCAGCAGCCCAGGCCAGGATCGTTTGGCTCCGATCCAAGCGGCAACACCCTAAAGAGCGTGTTGCCGAGCGGCTCGATACCGAAGCCGACCGCAGCCAAATCACATGCCCATGCCTCACCCGGTGCGTACACCGCCCTGCCCGGCTGCAGCAACACACGGGTGTGTGGGACTTCGACCGCCTCGCCGGCGAGATATCTACCGATGACCGAACCTGCCGGGTCGTCCAGCGGGAAGTCTGAGACGGTCACCACGTCGGTCCGCGCATCCTCAAGCAGCGTCAGGTAGAAGGCCGCCATGGCGTCGGTGTAGCTCGCCGCCAGAACCGCATCCGGTGGAATCTCGGCATACCACGACCGCACCCGCTCCGCGTAGGCCTCCCCGGATTGGAAGTCGACAAAACGGACACCGTCGGCAACTGACAGCGCAGCGATGAGTGCCAGCATGGCAACGACTATCACCGCCGATTTCAGGTACCGGGCCGCCAACCACTCGGCTCCAACCCCGGCGGCTATCAGAAATACGAACACCATCGGGGGCAGGAAACTCTGCGGATTCGGGCTGGCAAAGATCAAGGCAAACAACAGCGAAGCGAAGCCCCACCACGCCAGCATCGCCCCGGCCGCGTCCCGCCACAGGCTGCGGAATCCCACAACCGCCAGGGGGATGGCAAGCAGGGCGCTTCGTGCCACGTCGACGCCTACGCCGGGTACCCGTCGCAGGATCTCATCGGCCTGGTCTGCGCCCAGGACGAGCATTGAGCCGCCGGTCCCGATCCAGATCGCAGGAAGGTCGAGCCACGACTCGGGCGCCACTTCAACAAACGCCGTGGCCGGATCCCCGGCGCGCCAGATCAGGTATCCGTAGGACAACATCGCCACCAACAGGGACGCCACCCCGAACAGCCAGACCGCCGGGCGGCGAAACGCGCCTCGGTCAGTCTTCCATACGAACCACAGCATCCCTGGTACGAGAAACACCATGGCCATGTGGTTGGTGAACGAAAGCGCCAGCAGCAGGATGGCGGCGCCGAAATCGAGGTCGGATTCGGTGCGGCGCCAACGCAACAACATCGCCAGCACCCCCGCCATAAAGAACAGGTGCGCCGAATACACCTCAGCGACCACCGCGTAGTAGAAGACAACCGGCGCAACACCGAGCAGGAGCGAGAACCCCCCGGCGATGATCGAGCGCGCCGCTAACTCGCGCAGCGCGACATAGGCCATGACGGCCGTGCCGATCCCAAACAGCGCCGATAGCGCGGTGACGGCGGTGCCGGCATCGAGGAACGGAAACAGATTCGCGGCAAGCCAGCCGAGCATCAGATACATCGGATAGCCGCTCTGGTGAACGGTTCCGCCGAGGGCGCCTGCAAACTGAAACTTGGAGATGTCACCATGTGGTGCGATTCCGGGCTGCAGCTGCCACGCGTAGAGCACGGCCAGCAGCGCGGCGAGCCCAGCGATCCAGGCCCAGTCAAGGCCCGTCCATGCCTCCGGCCGGGATTCGGTCGCTTCGCGTTGATCGGCAACGGCGGTCACCGGAGGATTATCGACCGGATCCCACCGTTCTTGCGTAATGAGCGGCCATATTTCGCTCCTCGCTACGCAAGAACGTCGACTTACGCCTCTTCGCTCTCTTCGACCTCGGCGCGAAGCTCGGCTGCGGCCGTCCTGGCCTCTTCGAGGCCTCCCTCGGTGAGGCGGGCCCAGTCGGTGAGCAGCGTCACCGTGTTGTTCCAGATCTGCAGAAACTCGCCGTGCAGACCGGCTGAG
>Ga0255057_10000607_pt1 | contig 20239 bp, 19 predicted proteins | sample Cases_109_6_MG_FD_189022 | JGI IMG/M metagenome (GOLD analysis project Ga0255057, IMG submission 189022) | Seawater microbial communities from Amundsen Gulf, Northwest Territories, Canada - Cases_109_6 | ecosystem: Environmental > Aquatic > Marine > Gulf | place: Canada: Northwest Territories... | reverse complement strand
TACAGGTGGTGATTCTTCATGGCGTTAATATTGGCGACAATTCTGTTATTGGTGCATGCTCTCTTGTTCGAAAAAATGTTCCTTCAAACATATTTGCTGCAGGCAATCCATTGAAGATTATTAAAACCCTTAAGAGTTGACTGAATGAACAAATGGTTGCGAGCATTTGTTGGGGTCTCAATAATATTTTTATTGTTTTATATTTTCGAATTTAAAGAAATAGTTGGTGCATTTCAAAATATAGATATCAGGTTGGTTTTTCTCGTTGGGCTGGTGATTATGGGCTCGACTTTGTTTGGCGCGATTGGAATGTATTTGCTTGTCTCAAGAGGGGATGAAATTTTATTTTCACGATTTTTACCAGTTTATTGGGCAAGTTGGGCTATTGGGCTTGTCGTTCCGGGTCAGGTAGGTGATGTTGCTAGTATATCGTTATTGTTGAAACGTTTGGGTTTTGAATGGAGTGCTATATTAGCACGAAGTCTAGTCGATAAAGTTATTACTTTGTTGATCATGTCAGCGCTAGCGATTTATGGACTAATATACTTCGCCAAAATAGATCATTTAAATAGTAAAGCGATTTTATGGATAATTTTTTGGTTGGTTATACTCTCTACATTATGTATATGGATGCAGAGGGAGTTTGTTAGGAGAGTTAATAGTAAAAAATTTAAAATTTTAAAATTTACTAGCAATACTTTAAAAGAAATAGCAAATACAGTTTTAAATTATCCTTTGCGCGTTATCGCTAATTTTATGATAACGTTTTTTAAAATTGTTCTTATTGGGACCGCGTATTGGCTCATGTTTAAAGCGCTAGGTCATGCTGATATTAGTTTGTGGGAAGTTATCCCTCTGGTGGCCGCAAGTTCGCTTGTTGCCTACTTGCCGATTAGTTTGAATGGGATTGGTACTGTAGAAATAACGGGAATACTATTATTTTCTTATATTGGGCTACCTGAAACTACGGTCCTCACAACTTTTTTATCAATGAGGTTAATAGTGTTTTTGTTGGCATGGTTACCTGCAAGTCTAATATTACTTATTGCTAGAGAGCCAACAAGTAATACTCTCAGTTAAAGCGAATGGCGTTTTGATATTTTTTGGTTTGGATCCTTTCCAAAGTATTCCAAATATATCGTTACATAAAATTAGCTTAAAAGGAGTATGGCTAGCGACTTCAAGTGCTTTTCCAGCTGGGCCTAAAAAAGCTGGGTATACACTATCTCTATTATCACCGTACTGATCTTTGCCTTGATTCCATCGTGCCTGTGCAGGCATAAATTGTTCTAACCATATATGTTGTTTTAGTCCGCATTTTTTAATGGTGTGGAATAACATTGGGATGTTTTGTTCGTTAACATGGATCTTCTTTTCAGATTCACTTCGTGGATCTTTTGGAAAGATTTTATTGAAAAAATTTAACATTGGGAATGTTATATCGTATACCCACTGATTTGGCAAAGTGTGTATAACTGCATATCCGTTAATTTTCAGTACGCGTCGAACTTCAAGGAACATTGATTCTAATTGATTTGGTACTAAATGCTCGATGATATCTAGCATCGTTATCCTATCAAAACTATTGTCTGCAAAAGGTAAACTGCAAGCATCGCTACGAACTAGTTCAACGTTAATTGAATCGCTAGTTCTTTCACTTCGCGCACGCGCTAGTTTTTTTGCGAACTCAAGTGCAGCAAAAGAGTAATCTAGGCCAATTGCATGTGCGCCTTTCTCGGCAGCAAGCATTGGCATTTCGCCTCTGCCACATGCAATATCTAATATTTTATGTTTAGGTTTAATGTCAGAGAGATCAAGTGCGCGAGATAACCTTGGCCTTGGTACTAGTGTGTCTTGCTCAAGCAACTCTCTATTGGCTTTGCTGCCCCACGCGGAAGAAAGCCAATCATTATCGTAAACATCAGATTTAACAGGTTTTTGATTCATTTAATAATTATTTTCGTATAGTTAAGAACGTTTTTCGCTTAAATGTTACAGTCATTAACTAGTTTTCATCTAATTCTAAGCTATTAGTTGTAAGTAATTTATTGTTAGCAATTATTGTTGCATGACTTGATTCAATATAGCCTGCAGTATCAATTGTGTCTGCATTGTTTAGTGAAACAGCATCTAAAAATGCTTTTGTTTGTGCTCGATGTCCAAAATCAGCTGATATCCAATTACGGAATTGCTTAACACCTTTGCCATCGGCTAATGTAAGTTTTTTAAAGTCAGTTAATGAAGCGGATTTATTGTCACAATGCACTTCTATTCTCTCTCGTGAATAATTTGCACTTCCATTTGATAGGTACGCAACTGTTGCAACAGAACCGTCAGAGAATTTAAGTGTAATATGAACATTGTCTTCGCTGATTAATCCTGTGTTTCTAGCATTTAATGCAACTATATCTAGGTCTATGATTGGTGAATTTACAAACCAATAACAAAAATCAATGAAATGACAGGCCTCGCCTAGAATCACTCCCCCACCTTGTTGAGGGTCATGTAGCCAGTGATTATTAGGTCTGAATCCTACGTTTGAGCAATAATGAAGGGATAGTGGCTGCGCTCTAGTGCCAAAAAAGTTACGCATTTTTATAGCTGTAGGGGCGTACCGCCGGTTGAACCCAGCTAGTAATATTCGTCCTGTTCTCTTCTGTGCATCTGTTACTGATTTTAATTCACTTTCTGAGAGTGCAAGAGGCTTTTCAACAAACACGTGCTTTCCAGCTTCTAATGCCGATATGGTTAACTCTGCATGAGTATCGTGACGAGTGAGAATATAAACACAATCAGATTCGTTATCATTCAGAATGGATTCAGGTTCTGACGTACAGAAGTTAAATTTATATTTTTTACCAAGAGCTTGTGCCCTCACTCCTGAGGCTGAGCTTATACCTCTAAATTCAATGTTTTTCATGCTATTTAGTAGGGGGATTAGCTCGTTTGTTGCATGACTTCCTGCACCAATAATGCTAACCCCAATTTTTGTTTTATTGACTTTAGAAGAAGCAGGCTCGGCGTCCTGTAATCGTATGATGCTCTTTTCATTCAATCCTTCAATATTAGGGTAACGAAGAAGTATTGCTATTGAATGTTCATTATCATCATTTGTAATAACATCAAATGCATTTTTTGCATCATCTACATCAAACTCGTGAGTAACTAACGAGCTAAGGTCAATAGTTTTTTGTGAGATCAGATCTAAAAATGCAGTCATATTTCGGTTTTCAGTCCACCTTACATAACCAATAGGGTAGTCAATACTGTTCTCCTCATAACTTGGATCTCCAGTTCCTGGCCCGTATGCATATGAGGTGAAAAATTCTAGTTCTTTAAATAAATACGTTTCTCTTGGAACTTTCATTTCCGTTCTGCCAACAGCAACTACTCGTGCTTTGTGGCGAGCGATCTGTCCCGCTAATGCGACGGGTCCGTTATCGGAAGTTGTTGCGGTAATAATAATAGAGTCTGCACCTTGACCATTAGAATAAGCCATAACACGTTCGACTATGTTATTAGCATTTGAGTTTTCAGTTTTGCACAAACCTAGATTTTCAACAAAAGAAAGCTGTTGCTTATCAACATCTATTCCAAATACATTGCAACCTGCCGCTCTTAAAATTTGCGCAGTTAATATGCCAACAAGCCCTAATCCGATTACAACAACATTTTCTCCGAGCTTTACGTCTGCAATTCGCACGCCTTGCATGGCAATAGCTCCAACCGTTGTAAATGCTGCATAACGTAGATCTATATTATCAGCTACAGGTGCACAAAGGTTACGCGGGACGCTTACAATCTCTGCATGATTAGCTAACCCTGAGCCTGCACAGGCAACAGAGTCACCAATTTTTAGATCCTTAACATCTTTTCCGACACTTATAATTTTTCCTGCGCTTGAATATCCAAGGACAATTGGCATATCTAAACTTCTATCTGCTGCGTGGTATGCAGTTAATAAACCTTGAGTGCGTACAACTTTCATTACTTTTTGTACTTGTTCGGGTCGCGCTTTTGCCTTTCCAATAAGACTCATCTTACCTAGTTTGACAGTACCACCTTCTGTTCCTGTACTAATTAAGGAATATAAATTTCGCACTAAAACATGATTGGGTTTTAAGGTTGGTGTAGGGATATCGTCAACTGTGATATCCCCATTTCTAAGATTTTCTAATATTTGTTTCATGTAAATTAAAGTATTGGATTATAATTTTTTTGGTTTAGCGATGATAATAAAGCCTTTTGTCAGCAATTCATGCTCATCATAGTCAGAAAGTTCAGCCCGAATGTCGGGAGTAAGTAAGTTTTCTCCTTCTATTCCAACTGGAATCCATTCAATAACTTCCATATATTTTTCGAATTCAATTCGATAATCACTTTCTCTCAATTCGTTAAGCCAAGAAGGAATATCGGAAAATTGTCTATTTCTAAGGTGATCCCATGGCGGTACTGTTTCTGAGGGTTCTGTATCTGGATATTTCCAAGCGATATGGTGGCCCCCGGACAAGCTTGTAAAATTATGTATATATATATGTGTGAGGCCTTCAGGCTTTATAATGCGATTTAAAGTGAGCACAGTTTTGTGAATATCATCAATATGTTCAAATACCTCATGAGATACTACTAAATCAAATGTATTATCGGGAAAATTGGCATTCGTAATGCTCATTCTTCTTACGTCTACATTATTAAAACTAAGAGGGAAGGGTGATAGTGAAGCTAGCTTTTGGTAGTAAGGTTTAGAATAAAATTTGTCCCAAACAAATGTACGCAGCATTCTTTCTAAACCATTATCGCGATAAATGCTAATGTACTTTGAAAATTGGTTGCTTGATGAGGTAAATTCTGTATCGATCCCAGTTACATATAACCCATAATTATGTAATAGCAGTGTAAGCCAATAGGCTTTGCCGCACCCAATCTCTAAGGTTCTTATATTATTTGTATTTACGCCAAGTCTATTAACATTTTTTATTAAGTTTTCAAAAAAATCATAATGTTCAATTGCAAAATCAACATTATGCGCATTTCCATATCGTATCATTGATATAAATAAACCTAGACGTTTGAACAAGCTTGTTGGAGTATCAAAAAGACTACTTTTAGACTTATTTTCCATTTGTAAATTTGAGGATTGACTATTTTCCGATGGTTGCATATTTAAAAAGTAAATTATGAGTAAATAATTAGCTAACTATTTTTGAGCTGTAATCATGATGTGCCATCCCCAATATTTTGAGAGAAAGTTATAAATAGTTGTTGGTGTTAATGAAAATAGTTTTCCATACCCTTCGCCATAAACATATTCTAACTTTGTGTTGATTTTGGAGAATTTTGAAAACATGATTTTTACTTCGTTAATAGTGAATCTTCTAACAACAGGGCATAACTCATCTTTATCTTCAAATGGTATTCGAGTTATTCGATGAACAAGTTCATTAATCGAGTGCCGATGATAGAGCATTATTTTAGCTTCTCCACTTGGGCGTAAAACTCGATATACTTCATCAATTGTTTTTTCAGTATTGGCGGCATGGTGTAATACACCAAATGAATAAACATAATCATAGGAGTTGTCTTTTATCGGCAAGAAGCCTGCATCTCCAACTAAAAAAGTGCCTTTATAATTACTTTTCTGAAACCTATTTTTTGCGGTCGAAATACCTATTTCGGTAAGATCTAAGGCCGTCACCTGCAGGTCATTTTTTGCCATTGAAAAAGTATCCATGCCAATACCGCATCCTAGTTCTAGTACGGATTTATCTTTTTGCATTGAATTTATCCATGGAAGCAAGTGGCGGTGTGAGCGATACCGTTGTGCTTCTAACTCAGAAAAATATTTTTCTTTACCTCTAGTTGATTGAGTGACTGGATTCCCCATTATGCGCTCTGCATTTACATTGCGTGACCAGAAGTCTTGGATATCGCGTGTCAGTGATTCGCTATTATCTATTTCCGATGGTTCTATTTTTTGCATGTTTAAATTTCATTTAGTTCAAAATTTAGCTGTGCTAATGCAAGTGACATCCAAGCATTACACCAGCGTAGTAACGTAAAACGTTTTTTATATATTGGAGTTTGTTGATAATAAAAACGGCCACAATTGTTATACATATTATTGAGTGCCCATAATGCGATTTTCTCACTAAGTCCAGGGTACATATCAAGATGTTTACTAAAGGTAATTACCCCTTGTGCAGCACCATGAATATCATGAGGAAAATTTTTATCGCTCATCCATTTGGGCGCGCCATTTATATCGAAAAGTGAATTTGCATAGAATTCAAGTCCTTGAAAATATGCATCTTGACATGAATTATCATTAGTAACTTGCATATACCTCCATAAAGCATCGAGTATGAAACCAGTATGATAGTTATCATGTCTTATTGGAGAGTCTTGGGGTGGGTCTGTGTAATACCAGGCGCCGTATTCTGTTTGTTGGTTTATCACATAATTCACTAAACGTTTAGAAGTTTTAGTATGTTCCATGTTGTTAGAGAGTGAGCAGTATTGGCTTATTACAGCCCCAATCAAAATACTGACATCCATGACGCGCATTTTCATTGGTACTGGCATATATGATAGGCATAACTCCGTAGCAGTATCTTTTAAAACTATGAGATCGTTCAATAAAAATTGAATCGAATCACTTACAATATCTAAATATTTTTGATTATTTGTTATTCGGTATGCATCTAGAAAAGCCTCACAAACAAAACATGTAACGACCGCGTTAGGCGTGTTAGTTTTTGCATAAAAGCCAAGATCTTGCCATGGGTAGTGGTAGCCCCAGCATGCCCCACTCCATTTACCAGATGATCTTAATTTACATAGTGTGCTGAGCAAATTCTCGGCTTCTACTAGATATCGATCATTCTGGTGTGTTTTATAACGGAACAATAATCCTCTAACAAACAACGATAAACCTTTAGAGTTATATGTGTTTGGGACAAAAACAATTGGTCTTAGGTTTACTGGAAACCTCATGATGCCTTGAATTGCAAATATTCTTGTCCATTTGCCCCAACCTAAAATTATTTTTAATATAGGGCTATTTAGTGCGTCATGCTTATTATAGCCACGATAATCCCGATCACTGCTCCACTTGTAAACCTGATCTAAAATTGGATCTATCTTTGTAATAATTGATTCAGATTCAATCATTTAGCGCCCTCGAATTCAGCTATCCAAATATGAGTTAATAGCATCAGATAAATAATAAAGTAGTGCCATCGGAAATATTTTTTTGGTTTTTGTCTTAAAACACTTTGCACAAAGAGTGGGTTGAATAAACCATTATCCGAAATTAATTCAGGTGTTAACCATCTGTCTATTAATGGCATTAATGACTTTGTCACGAATGAAGGAGCATCAATTTGAAATCCACTTTTGGGTCTATTTAGTATTTCTGCAGGTAATACCTCGCGCACTATTTTTTTCATGTAGCCTTTTGGTCTACCCCTAGGCATTAATAATCTGCGTTCCATTGAATTTACTTTATTGGCGAATTTGATATCTAAAAATGGAACTCGTACTTCCAAACCTTCAGCCATACTTAGTCTGTCTTCTTGCCATAGAAGATCGTTCACCATCTTATTTTTCCATTCGAATATTGCCATTGATTTAACTGGATCGAGTTTACTTGGCCACATACTTTCTAGTGTTGCAAATGCATCAGGTAGGTTTGAGTCAAGTAATCGCGGCCCATATAATAGTTTACGCATATTTGGCGAATCCCAAATATTGCGAAGTAATCCATATACACGTGGCCAGTTTGTTGATGCGCCAAGCATATGTAATGCGCGTTGTGGCTCAGTCCACTGAATTGGCGATACTTTTTCAAAAAATGAATTTCCTATGTTCGCAAGTCCACGGCTAAATTGGGATGGTATATGACGATTAATTTGATACGATCGATTGAATATCCGATGAGCGTTATAGCCATAAAAAAGTTCATCAGCGCCCAGACCAGAAAGTGCGACTTTTACATGTTTAGAGGTATGGCATGCTAGTCTGCTTACTTGGTAGGCATTGATTTTTGGCACTTCTAGGTGCCTGATTAAACGAGATAAATCAGATATTTCTGAAGGTACCGATTCGCAGATATTCTCAATTTCAAGCTCTTTTGCTGTGCTAGCAGCATTTTTAGCTTCATTAGGATCATCGCCAGCATTCAAAGTGAAACTTCTTAAATTACTGACAGAGTGTTTTGCAAGTGCACAAATAGTTGCAGAATCTATTCCGCCGGACAAGAAGCAGCCAACTTCAACATCAGCGGTGCAGTGTATGTCAACGGCTTCTGAAAGTAATTCCAATATATTATTTTTTGTATCCAGGAAATCTGGTTCAATTGTATGCAGCTCATGTTTACCATTTGTATGCCATATAAAAATACTGCCTGGTGATAATTGCTTGATGTTCTGAAACATTGACTTATCGCCAGGCAAGTAACGAAAGTTCATCAGCAAATGTAGTGCAGCAGGATCGATTTCGCTCGAATTTTTGTTGAATGCAAGAATTGCTTTTGCTTCAGAACCAAAAACTAAACTCTTATCTGGCAATGAGCTGATAAATAAAGGTTTAATTCCAACCGGATCACGAACAAGTAAACCCATTTTATGTGTAGCATCCCATAACGAGAATGCATACATGCCACGCAAACGATTAAAACCTTTTCTGCCATATTGCCGGTAAAGCTGTAAGATAACTTCCGTATCTGATTCAGATTTAAATTTACAACCTTTTGAAATTAAATCTTTTCTTAGTGGTTGGTAATTGTATATCTCCCCATTAAAAGTAATTGCAAGTTGTCCATCCTCAGACAACATTGGTTGTTTACCACCATTAATATCAATAATAGCGAGACGTGTATGAGCAAATCCAACATGTTGTGATGCATAGATGCCATTTCCATCTGGTCCGCGATGTGCGATTGCAGCGGCCATCTCCTGCAAAGTCTTATTTTGGTTGTCTAATTTTGGGGTTTGAGAAAACCAGCCAGCAATTCCGCACATATTAAGATGAGGAGTCTGTTAACTTGGCTTGGTAGCTATGCAAAGCTTTTGGGAACTGTTCAATACAGTTGGCGGTAAATTCGGAAACATCTACATTGTCTTTTAAGAGTTTCTTAGCGGCACGGCGCCAATGATGTGCTGGTTGTTTTAATATATTTGTAATTGCAGACTCAAGGTTATCCCATTTAAGTTCCTGTACGTTTTTTACTAATCCGTAGAGTAATTCTTGTTCATCTGTATAGCCACGTCCAGTATTTGCAGCATAAATGGCCGGTACGCCCATCACGGCTGACTCTGATGCCATGGTTGCGCTTTCACCAATAAATAAACGACAAAATGCCATTACATGATGCAGTTCGTTAGTTTTTCCTTGATAGCGTAGATGTTCAAATTCGGCGGGCAACTCGCCCTCCGCGGTGATTATGACTTTACCTTGTGTTTTCAAAAAATTAATTAATGAATTTAGTAACCCCGTGGTCCAGCCTTGTTCTCTAATGTCATGATTTGCTTGCCAAGATACTAAACGCAATAAAAAGTTTGGTTTAGAGCTAGATAATCCATTTTTTTCAGCTAGATTGTAATCTGCTGTGAAGTAGTTTGGATGCAAATATGACAATTCGTGATAACCATGATAGCGGATATGTCTATTTTTAGGCAACCAAGCTTTGTAACACTTAGGTACAATTACGCATGATGCAAAAGGGTAGGTAATTGCGTTTTGTAAGTTTGCATTTTCTGTGTCATAAAATACAAGCGATTTCGCATGGTTTAAAATGCCAACATGCGAGATAAATGTGCCTCCTATAGCGGCCATTACATCTGGTTTAAATTTATTAGCTATTTTAAGTAATGCGTAATCTCTTTTAATCAACTCTGTTGCGAAACCTATTAAGCCTCCACCTTTGCTAAGCCTTGATATGGGCTTATGTTCAATTTCAAGTTCATCGAGCAGGTCTAAAGCAATATCTTTTTCTCTGCTTGTGAATAATATTTCGTGACCTCGGTCTTGAAGTATTTGCGCAGGATTTTTAAAAAAATGAACGTGTGCAGGATGCGCTATATCAAATAAAATACGCAAAGCGATGGTCCGTTAGTCACGAGAAGATTTATAAAGTAATACGGTTATTTGTTCAGATACTAGCCCTATCATAAAAATTATAATTGATACTATCAATAACAATGCACTCATATTTGTAAATCGGCCAATGCTGAAATAAGTATATCCATAATAAGCTAAACCAATTAAAAAAAATAATGTGCTTATAGGGGTGAATATTTTTAATGGGGAATAAAGTGTACCAATTTTGAAAATAATTATTAAGAATCTAAGGCCGTCCTTAAATAAGCGTAAATGACTTTTCCCAACTCGTTTATTTGTTTCGATCGGGATATACCCAACTGGGTAACCACTTCTAAAAAATGCCATGGTAATCGTAGTGGGGTAGGAAAACCCATTGGGTAATAGATGTAGGAAGCTTTTAAACTTCTTGGCATTAACAGCTCTAAATCCTGAGGTTAAATCTTTTATTTTTTTACCAACAATAATGCTAGCAATGTGATTATATAATGCATTGCCAAGCCACCTACGTTTTCCTGCCTGAGATTTATATGATCTAGCACCAACCACCATCTCAAATCCTTCATCCATTTTTTTTAATAATTTTGGAATTACTTCAGGATCGTGTTGGCCATCTGAATCCATCGTTATAATAATGTCTCCATTTGAAACGCGTGCCCCGGTTTTTATTGCCGCACCATTTCCCATGCTATATGGGTGAGAGATTAGAATAGCGCCACTTTCTTTAACTATTCTTGCTGTTTCATCAGTAGAGCCATCATTAATAACGATTATTTCAACGTTTTGCATAGTTTGTTGAAGTTTTTTTAACAATGCCCCAATGGATAGGGCCTCATTTTTAGCAGGGATGATAACGGAGATATTTTTATTGCTGATGTTACTTGTTGGCATGTTTGCTAACTTTAATTTTAATTAATTATTAAGTGGAAAAATACTAGCTATTTTTCATTTTCATTTTATTCAAAAACTCTTCCCACTTAGATACATCATAAGCGTTTACATTTAAAGTATCTAATTTCTTAAGTATATCTAATTGATTTTGTGCTTCCTCAAATTTCCCATTTAGAATCTGCCAGTTTGCCAACCTGAGTCGGTATCTAATAGTATTTTTATCAATTTCAATTGCTTCAATTATTAATTCTTCAGCTTTGTCTAAGTCACCCAGAATTTTTACATGATATTCGGCGAATGCAACTAATAATGAGCCCTTGTCTTTGGAAGTAAGGTACGGATTGCTATGAGCAGATTCTAGCAGTAATGTAAGGTATTCTTCAGGAAGCCTGCATACTCTTTCAATTTGGCAGTCAATTAACGAAAGTAATGAATTTAGGGTGCTGGGACCAACATTTTTTGTTTTAAGGCTTTGTGCAACATCTTCTAAGAATTGTTTTTCTATCGGTTTATTGAGCAGGTATAGGCTGATTATTCTTCCAATAGAAGAGCTTAAACCTCTTTTGTCTAATTCAATGGCATTCAAAAAATATTTATCAGCTTGTTCAGCATAAGTACGTTTATCTCTATCAGATTCTGAATTTACTGCACTTTGTAGGTAAACAAGTCCCGCCATAAGATTAGTACGGCTTGAGGTCGGATGATTTTCCACGTCAAACAAAGCAAGGGTAATTGGCGATTCCCAATGTTCTGCACGACCATGTGTCGCAGCTGTGAATGTAATGAGCCACAACATGGGGAGCGCTATCCGTAATGCCTTATATTTTTGAATATAGCGAAAGCAATAATTCAGTAATGAGAAGACGGCAATAATAATTCCTATAGATGGCAAGTAATTACGATGCTCAAATACAAGCTCTAGAGGTATAAAGGTGGACTCAAGTAAATGCCCGACAAAAAACCAGGCTATACCAAATGAGAATAATGGTAGTCTAATTCTAAAATAGTAAATAGCTGCAAATAAGCAAGTAATAAATGTTAATGAACTCAATGTAGTTAATGGCTGAAAAAGTGATTTTGATAGTTCAAATTCATCTATGAGTAACCCCATGCTGCTTATGTTTGGCATAATAATCATTTTCATATACCAAACTAAAATTCTTGACTCAGTTAATAACCGTTCGCTTAATGTAAAATTTCGTGGTGCATACCATGTTGATAATGTTTCAGGATTAATACTGAAATATGTAATAAAAAAAATAATAGGTGCTGCAGAAGCAAGGATAACAAGTGTTTTTATTATATTTCGAGCATTATTAGAGGCTGTATTGAATTTAAAAATAAATAACTCGATACATAAAATATAATAAGGAATTAAGATAGCATTTTCTTTACTGAGCAGGGCGAGTGCACCAAATAATGGGCAACCAATGAGAATTGGCACCCAGTTTCCAGAGCTTTTTAACTGAGCCTGTCTTCCACTGGAATAGCATAGTATTGAGAGAATGCTAAATAATGCCCCTAAGCTTGTCATTCTCTGTACAACATATAGGACGCTTGTGAGATTAATTGGATGCAAAAGCCAAAATGCGATTATAGCTAGCGTGGCCATTGCAAGTAACTTTGATTGTTGGAATTTATTCGCAGAGTTTTTTATTAAAATTTTTAACAAAAAAACAAGTAAAAAACCATTAAGAATGTGTATTAATAAATTTACAATTTTCATTGCGCCAGGATCGAGGCCAAAGAAATAATAATTCATTGCAAAAGATAGCATTGGGATGGGTCGTTTTAAGTGACTGGCTTGACCGCTCCACATAGCTTGCCATAATGCACTTGGGTGCAAAGTCTCTATATGCAGAAGAGTATTTTCTTTAATATTTGCATCATCATCAAAATAGTAGCCACCTTGCAGGCCAGGGGAATATGCCCAGATGCAAATGATCGTGATGAATAGTAGGGGCGCTAAATAGTATTTAAATATAGTTCTAACGTTTTTATTTAACATGAGTATGCAGTGGTATAAAAAAAGCCGCCCTACCTATTTTAGGCAGGACGGCTTGTCAGAAGCTTAAATTACAGTATTAAACTTATGTTCTGCAATCAGCTGGAGTAAAGCGAACAGCCATTGTGCCTGGGTTACAATCCCAGTCTACGTTTTGACCAGGAGTACCCGTTCCTGTCATATCAATAGTTTGTCCAGCAGTAGTTCCGCCGCCTACTGTGCCGGTGATAGAAACAGTGATGTCTGCATCTGTAGCGCTAGTTCTACTATAAACTACTGAACGAACATATTTAGAGCCGATGCTTGTTTGGAAACCAGCAACTGTTGCGTCAGCCGGCATAGAACCTTGCGAAATGTAGAACTCTGATACAGAAGTTTTAGCAGGTGCCATAGCATTGACCGCTTCAGTAATTTTTGCGCGAGTGGTGTAATCCTGATAAGCAGGGATAGCAATCGCAGCAAGAATACCGATGATCGCAACAACAATCATCAATTCGATTAAGGTAAAACCTTTTTGCATTTTATTCATGGGGAATTTCCTTTCCACATTTTAATAATTTTAAGTTGATCGTTAAATTTCCAGCCGTCCTTGCCAGAAGTCTTTAACAACTCCAACTCCGGAAATACTGGTGATTGCCGACGCAATCTTGTTTTAAAAAGTTTCGTTGTATTCTATAAAGCAAGGCTTATGCCAGAACTGGGTTTACACAAAGCTGATTCGGTAACCAACTGATATGGCGTTGTTTATAAGGAAAATATTGGTGGCTTTCCAATGTGACCTAGTTAGCAAATAGACGATATTTGTCCGCATAATTTGGCCCTTGGTGACAAGTTTTGGCAGAGGGGCATGCTTAAAAATTCCAAATCATTATGGTTTATTATGAATCAAGGTGTTAAGCACTGTTTAGATGTGTTTTGTTTGATGGGGGTGACTAATGTTTGCCTCTTAATTTCATATTTAAAGCTATTGCAGTTGCCATCCTTGATGGCTTGGTAAGGGCTACATCCTTGAGTGCAACTGTTCTGCTGGTAGTTTTCACAAACAGTGCAGACATCACTCTGGCTACTTAGTTGTTTTTCTCCCCCACTACTAGGTAGCGGTGTTACACCGTTACAATCGTTGCTGTTACTGCCTTTGTGAGCATTAGCAAGTGTTACATTATCATTTGTTGTAACAGTTTCAGTATCGTTGAAACCCTCATCATTATTAACTTGTAACGCTGTAACAGTTGAGTTGGGAGAGTCTGGTAAATAGCGTTCAAAGACTTCTTTAAACTGTTCAAATTTATAACCCCGTGCTGGTTCGTTTGATTCGTACGAATTATCAGGTCTAACTGTTGTTGAAAAATTTTTAATTTACCTAATATGCATTTTATGTAGTATCAAATACTTGTACACTAAAAATAGACATACTATAAAAATAATAGCCAACACAAAGGAGCGGTTATTTATGAAACAAGTTTACCGTAACCAAATTAGTTCTTTTATTTTCCTATTTTTAATATTCAGTGCCCCAATACTATCGGCAGACGAATTGTCTAATAAAAAAGTAATTCATGTTTTCATTGAAGAGCAAGTTTTAATTGCACTTGAAGGAGACGAAGAAATCTATAGTTTTGATATTGTCACGGGAAAAGATGGCAAAGAAACAGAAGTAGGAAACTATCAAATTTTCCGGAAACATGAGAAATATAAAAGCAAAACTTATGGTTCCGAAATGCCGTATACAATGTTTTTTACGAATGACGGAAAAGCCATTCATGGAACAAACATGGCAACACTTAGATCATATTTGCATGCATACCTCACAGAATCGGTTGGATCCCAAGGTTGTGTTGGCTTAACGGATGATAATGCAAAAGCATTATTTGAATGGGCGCCAGTTGGAACCCCTGTAATTGTAGTTACAGAAAGCAAATAAATAGTATAGCTGTTGATGGCACCTTTTATTAAATTTGCTCTAATTTTAACTATAGTTATAAATGTAGCATATAGCGGAAATTCTAATAAGGCTGATGAAGTGCTAGTCATAAAAAGCGAGCGTCGCTTGTATTTAATAAAAAATAACAAACAATTTGCGGAATACAGAGTAACATTTGGTGATAATCCTGAAGGACATAAAGTACAACAAGGCGACCAAAAAACGCCTGAGGGTAAATATATTTTGGATTATAAAAACCCAAACAGTAATTACTACAAATCAATCCATATTTCATACCCTAATAAAAAAGATCGAGAAATTTCAAAAAAACTAGGAGTCAATCCTGGTGGTGAGATTATGATTCATGGCCAACTAAATGGATGGGAGTGGGCATCACCAATCACACAACTTTTTTCATGGACAGACGGATGTATTGCGTTATCAAATGAGGATATGGGCCAATTATGGTTGGCCATAGACCCAGGCACGCCAATTGAAATAAGACCTTGATTAACTCTCACATGTAATGAGGTGAACGTTATGCTCTTGAAGAATCAATTGTTGAATAAAGACAAATTAACTCTTGCTGTAAATATGCTTTACTTGGTCGTAGGCATTGGGGTCGTTCGCGCCCTATTTTCAATATTTAGACATATCGAAGTTAGAGACCCGACATCACTAATAATTACAAAATTGATTATCTATGTCGTATCTATTTATTTAATTATACAGATTAGCAAATGCAAAAATTGGGCAAGATGGTTAATAGTGGTTATTCTTACAATAAGTATACCGTTAACCATATTACCTGCACTTGGTCAAATTTCGCATAATCCTGTATTTGCTCTTTTACTAGTCATGCAATTAATTTTATATATTGCAGCACTAGTCATACTATTTCATGAGGATGTTTCAAAACGGTTTAAATCTTAATTTTTGATAAGCACTTAAAAAATATTCAACTCTATTATCTTGTGCAAACTCAGGAATCATTTATTTCGCTTCATCGACCATTTGCTTAGTTTTTTCTTCTACTTCTTTCGCAATACGTACTAGAGTTTCGTCTTGTGACAATGCAGACAACATTTTCTCTGGCTTAATCAAGCCTATTTTTGTTTTATTGTCTTCTGTAAAAACTGAAATACGACAAGGTAAAGCCATGTTCAAACGCATATCAGTTGCCAATACTTTTGCCGCTTGTATAGGGTTGCATACCTCAAAGACTTTGCAATCTTCTTTAAAATCAACACCCTTACTGCGTAGTGTGCTTCCCAAGTCATGAACGTGCAATACGCCAAAACCATGTTGTTTTACAGCCTCATCTAAATCTCTAACTGCATTCTCAAAAGACTTCTCTGTTTCAACTATATAGTACATATCACGTCTAAAGATTATTTTTAATTAAACTACAAATATGGGCTAGGCTACGCTAAACCAACCCCAGGATCTGATTGCATAATATCTATCAACCAATCTTAAAGTTCTACACATAACTGTTGAACGTCCGCTTTGGGTCGTTAGCGGTCATAATTATTACTCAGGATTTATCTTGCTGATTTTTGTTCCTGCCAGACCCATACCTGCCATTAATCCTTTTTGGTCAAAAAAGAATACATAAATTTCATCTTTTGCAGAGCTCGTTGTAAATGACTTTGCTGTTCCTTTATCAACCGCGACTATAGTTGGGCCAACACCTACCTCCCAACCATCGCTGCTATCTATATACGCGAGTGTTTCATCCGACATAAAAAACATTGCATATCCAAATGACTGCGCCCCCGCCTGTAGACCATAGGAAGCTTGCACTACATTATAATAACCAACGGATTTTCCGCCTACACGCAATGCCCCTTCGCCGAACTGTCCACCAACAATCAGTCCTGCTTTTATCACATCAGGAAATACCAAAATACCTTTAGCCTCGCCTGCTAATTGAACTGCAAGTGGTTCATTTGCATAGAGCCTCTTTAATGCAATTTCGATATCTTTATCTAATTCTGCTGCACTGTCTGCTGATACAAGAAATGGACATGCAGTAATAAAGAATGAGAATAGGAATAACCCGATATATTTTTTAATAATTATCATTAAACTTTCCTATTTGTAATGTTTGTTATTTTACGGGTCTTATATTTTAAAACTATGCTTTAAAGAAAATTTCTTGTCCACTTTGGGTCATAATCGGTCATTGTGAACATGTTGTTTATTGAATCCAACCAGACATTCCCTAAAAGTATCTATATTATATCCGCTTTTGGCCATAAGCGGACATTCAGTCGATAGTTTGATATTGCCTTTTATTAGCTCAGAATTTTCTACCTATTCCTGCAAATAATACCCAAGGGTCAATTTCAATATCTACATCACGATCAACGCCTGCGGTTGTTAGCGTGGCATCGGCATCAATATCAACATACCAAATAGCTGTATTTAAAAACCAAGTATCACCCAAAGAAAAATCGACCCCTGCTTGTGCAGCCAATCCCCATGAGTCGTCCACATCTAAACGAGTTTCCCCACCAAGCGCACTTTCGAGTGATGATGAAACATCTTCATCAGGGAAATGAGTGTAATTAATGCCTGCTCCAACATAAGGATGAATGCGAGTTGAGCCTGTAAAATGATATTGCAAAGATAAGGTTGGTGGGAAAACATCTACACTCCCAATTTTGCCTAATGATCCAATTACATCCTTACCGTGTAGATCGTGTTCAGAAGGCGTAACACCTAATAGTTCTATCGCAAACCTCGATGTAAGCATATACCCGATGGTGAATCCTAAGGTGACATTATTATCAACACGTACCCCAGAGTTGGGTATCCCGTCAACATCATTACTACTATCGTTGGGCTCAATTAATGTCGGCCCAATTCTGGCAAACCAAGTTCCTTTCTCATGAGCAAAACTTGGCTGGGTAAAAAATATCAGGAATAGAATAGCTAATATTCTGCAAACACCGAAACGCATAATAAAATTCCAATTGTTATTATTTACAATCCCACATTGAAGCTTAGAAAAATATTTAAACGTGCTTTACTTTTGTCTAAATCCTTTCATCTTAACGTTGAATATTGAAATGCAAACTATCAAATTTCGTTGAACATATAACTGACACACATCAGGCAAACTTTGTCTAACAAATATAATTATTAATAAACTTGTTGTGAGGATGAGTAGTATCTAAAAACTAACAATTCACTCCATGAGAGTATATCGATTGATAGCAATGGAGCTTGAGGAAAGGGCGTTTACGCTTCCTATACTCAAAAATCAATATCTAGCTGAGGTAGAACAAGGAATTCTAGTTTAGGGAAGCTTATTCTACGTTTTCCCATTTATCTCGCTTAAGACTAGATGAGCTTCTTATGATTTCACCCGTCTACAAAAAAATGGCAGGCACATCTGCTGTATTTCTCTCTGCTGATTTTGCGAAGGCGTCGCCCGTAGAACGAGACGGAATGATCTGGACTGCAAAAGAATTGCATCTAGAGCAGCTTCCTCGGCAGCGTCAGAAAAAACCGACAATGGCTAACGCGCTTGCATTAGAAGGCCTGGAAGAATATGACATACCGAATAATGGCGATGTTCGTTGGGTAGAATCGATTGGCGCGGAATTTATTTATTTTGATTTAATTCGTGGATGGGTCCAATTCAGTTAAGGGCACTAATACAGGACTTATGAAAGATTTGTGCCTGATTTTTTTTGCTAGGTAACTTGGATGTCTTCCGCCGAGGTGTGATTATTAAGTCTAATTGTCGAATGTCTGCTTATGGCCGAGAGCAGACAAAAATTAAACCACTAAGAGGATTTGCAGGTTGGAATCGTTAATCTATAAACTTAAAATGACCGCTAACGACCCAAAGCGGACATAGAAGAATAAAAGTTAACTGTCATTTTGATCTATTACTGAAGTTGTTGAGTTAGTTTGAATAAATATTATTTAGCCTGAAACAGAGAACTATTAGGGTAGAACGTCATCCACGCAAACCAATATCCGACTGTTGCAGGAATTTGTTCTCCGTGTCCATTCTCGATCCATGCCCTACGGTGCAACTCATCAAAATAAACAAAAATATTTTTCCCATTAACCTGATCTCGAATTGGAGAGTCGCTTTGTGCTAATTCACTAAAAGGCCACACGCGTGCACTATTACCTAGTTTTATTCCAATGACTTGTTCTTTAGGATGATACCTAGGATCTAAATTAGATACGGGAAAATAGATAGAATCGCTTGTGTCATATTCACCATAAGGAGATTGATCATAGTTTCGGTGGTAGCCTGTGTCCCGCGATAACACCTGCGTTTGTGGGTAGCGTTCTAGCCAGTCTGACCAATTTGTCACATCTAAAGAAATTTGTTGCAAATGCTCACCAGCTCGAGGACCGCTTATAGCTTGCATAGCTATTTGAGACCAAAGGGATTGAGATTTTCTGTCATAGAGCAACATATCGCTTTGATATAGTAATCCAGATACACCAAATCCTTCTTGATCCATTCCCTCTTCTAGTTGAAATGCCATACCTGTTGCACACAGGGGACAATAGCTAATCAGAATGTTTTTACTTTCAATATAATCATTAACGATTTCATGCCAATTCAAAATGTCGACTGGATAAGCTCTGACTATTACGCCAGATGATAATCCTAGTATCCGATCATTGGCTTTCATATAGCTAGCATTATGTGCAGTAATCCATTTTGGCTTATCGATTGATGGGATACCATCTCTTGGGGGTCCACCTTTGTAGATTTCTTCGACTGGAATGAGGCTATTACTCAGGTCAAAACCGTTTGTTGGGCCCGTTATACTAGATGCCCAAAGAACGGCAGCCATTGCCGTTAATACGGAGAGCAGGACAAGTTTTATCCAAGTTGTTTTCATATTTTCGTAAAGCTAATGTTGCCAGGTAAATGACCGCTATGTGGCTCACTTGATTACATAACGAACATGTCATTTTTTGACAAATAGCCTACTTGAATGTGTGAAAGCACCGGTTGACTAAACGACTGCTATTGGCCGAAAGCAGATATTAAAAAATATAAAAAAATTTTGAAGGACACCCATAATCATTAATATTGCCGACCCCAATCGGACGCTGCCTCGCCTTTTATGTAGCCACAAGCAAGGAGCTGGCGAACCCGCTTTAGGCAATACATGGAAAGCACAGATACAAATGAATGACCGCTAACGAACCCAAAGCGGACATTCGATTGACTTCTCATTTACAGGATAGAATGGTGTACAGAGCTAATAAATTCCATAAATAAATCATAATCATGCTTAATCATTTTATTGACCTGCTAGGAATAGAGTTTCAAG
>Ga0255057_10000606_pt1 | contig 20264 bp, 16 predicted proteins | sample Cases_109_6_MG_FD_189022 | JGI IMG/M metagenome (GOLD analysis project Ga0255057, IMG submission 189022) | Seawater microbial communities from Amundsen Gulf, Northwest Territories, Canada - Cases_109_6 | ecosystem: Environmental > Aquatic > Marine > Gulf | place: Canada: Northwest Territories... | reverse complement strand
CGATTACGGCATCTACGCCGCCCCATCCGGTGTCGCTGGCCACAGCCACTTCACCAGGGAAGAAGTCTCCACCGGTGTCGAGCGTGAGTTGACGCCAGTCGTCGGATCCGTTCGATTCAATGAGCCCTCCGAGGGAACCGGTACCCGACTCGGCACTCCCCACCTCGAAGGTGGCCGGGTTGTCCACCCCGTGGGCCGGCAAGACCGGCCCGATGATGAACGTGCCGAACACCATCGGAATGATTATCAGAAGTGAAAGAAACGTTCGACGACCGCTGTAACGCATAGACCAGTCCATGACCCCAAGTTCTCCTGTCAGATAGCCCAACCCATGCCCTCGAGCATGGGTCGTATGTCCCATGACCACTCAGAGTAGGCGACTTCGACGGGAGTTACCAGAGAGAACTTGAATGACTTTATGGGTCTTTAGACCCATTTATGGATTACGACCACACACTGTGGTCGGCCGAAGAATAGACTCACCGAACAATGAGAAAGAGGCCGTCGTGGGGGACGGCCTCTTTCTCTACGAACTTGGGTTTCTCGACTATTCCTCTTCGGGCTCGGGCTCGGGCTCGGGCGTGCTGCCCAGGGAGGCCAGCCACTCGGCGGGATCCTCGGGGAGACCCTCGTCCTCCACTGGTGCACCGCCACCCTCACCAAGCAAACCGAGGCTGGCGACCGTGGTCGCTCCTGGAAGGGACGGATGTAGCATCTGGTACTGGGTGGCACCTGTCCCAGCCGGGATCAGTTTGCCGATTATGACATTCTCCTTGAGCCCTCTCATGAAGTCAGACCGACTTTGGATCGCCGCATCGGTAAGCACCCGTGTCGTCTCCTGGAAGGAGGCTGCCGACAGCCATGAGTCGGTGGCCAGCGAAGCCTTGGTGATACCCATGAGCTCCGGCCGACCCTCCGCGGGCTGCTTCTCATCCGTGACCAACTCCTTGTTGGTATCCCGGAACAACTGATCATCGATCAGTGCCGCAGGCAGGAAGTCCGACCCGTTGGGAGCAATCACTCTGACCCTGCGAAGCATCTGGCGCACGATCATCTCGATGTGCTTGTCGTGGATCTCGACACCCTGGGAGCGGTAAACCTCTTGCACCTGATCCACCAGGTATTGCTGGGTGGCACGCACACCGCGAATCTCCAGCACTTCCTTGGGGTCTAGCGGACCTTCGGTCATCTGCGATCCGGCCTCGACATCAGCGCTGTCAGTGAAGCGGAGTTTCGCAAAGCGAGAGATCGGATAGATGGCTTCCTCGTCGCCGGCGGTGACAACGATACGACGCCCCTCATCGTCGTCGACGTGGACGGCATTCCCGCCCAACTCGGTCATCACAGCTTTGCCCTTAGGGCTCCGAGCCTCAAAAAGCTCCACAACCCTGGGCAGACCATGCGTGATGTCCTCTCCGGCGACACCGCCTGTATGGAAAGTACGCATGGTCAACTGGGTCCCCGGCTCGCCAATGGACTGAGCTGCCATGATTCCCACAGCCTCTCCGGTCTCGACGATCTTGCCGGTGGCCAGTGACAGCCCGTAGCAAGCCTGGCAGACACCGGCCCGGGTGTCACAGGTCAGTGGCGAGCGAACACGAACCGTCTCAACATCGGCGTCTTCGACGGCATGCAGCTCTTTGGTGCCGATAATCGTGCCGGCGCGAAGCTTCTGATCATTTTCGGTTGCAACGAGGGTACGGCCCTCCTTGAGATCGTCGGCCAGGGCGCGTCCATAGATGCGGGACCGGAGGTTTCGGATCTTCAAACCGCGCTCGTCGAGAACGTTTATCACGATTCCGCGATCTGTCTCACAATCCTCCTCGCGGATGATCATTTCCTGGGAGACGTCCACAAGACGACGAGTCAGATAACCCGAGTCTGCGGTGCGGAGAGCGGTGTCGGCAAGACCCTTGCGAGCACCGTGAGTTGAGATGAAGTACTCGAGAACCGAAAGACCTTCACGGAAGTTCGAGATGATCGGCCGGGGAATGATGTCACCCTTCGGGTTGGCCACGAGACCACGCATCCCCGCTATCTGACGGACCTGCATCATGTTTCCGCGAGCTCCCGATCCGACCATCATGTCGAGGGAGTTGAACTTCTCGGACTTGAGACCGACCTTCATGGCCTCGGTCACCTTCTCGGTGGCCTCGGTCCAGATCTCGATCAGCTCCTGACGACGCTCGTCGTCGGTTACGACACCTTTGGCGAAGAGACTTTGCACCTTCTCGGCCCGATCCTCGTACTCGGCGAGAATCTGTGCCTTATTGCTTGGAGTCCTAACATCGTCAAGGGCGATTGTCAGCCCGGCCTTGGTCGAGTATCGGAACCCGAGCTCCTTGATCAGGTCGAGGGTGACAGCCACTGCCGAACGCGGGTACTTCTCGATGATGACCTCGATGAGGAGCTTGATGTCCGATTTGATGACCACGGCGTCGACGAACGGGAATCCGACCGGAAAGGCCTCGTTGAGAAGCACCCGGCCGAGGGTGGTCTCAGCGAGTGCACCACCTTCAAACGGTTCATCGTTCACCAATTTGCCGAGGGTCTTCTTGAGGTCGTAGTGAAGATCGCCGTCGCCGGCCAGTTCTCCGAGACGAATCTTGATTGGAGCGTGCAGCGACAATTCACCGATCTCGTATGCCATGAAGGCTTCGTCGAGGTCAGAGAAATGACGACCTGCTCCCTTGGCATCTTCTACGAACTCGGAGAGGTAGTAGATACCGATGACCATGTCTTGAGATGGCGTCACGATCGGTCGACCCGATGCAGGTGAGAGAACGTTGTTGCTCGAGAGCATGAGCACCCTGGCCTCGGCCTGTGCCTCAGCCGAGAGCGGCAGGTGAACAGCCATCTGGTCGCCATCAAAGTCGGCGTTAAAAGCCTCACAGACCAGCGGATGAATCTGGATGGCTTTACCTTCGATAAGAACCGGCTCGAAGGCCTGGATGCCAAGTCGATGCAAGGTCGGCGCGCGGTTGAGAAGAACCGGGTGCTCCTGGATGACGTCTGAGAGCACATCCCATACCTGTGGACGGTGACGCTCCACCATTCGCTTCGCGGCCTTGATGTTCTGAGCGAGATCGAGATCAACCAGACGCTTCATCACGAAAGGCTTGAACAGCTCTAGGGCCATGATCTTGGGCAGACCGCACTGGTGCAACTTGAGGTCGGGGCCCACAACGATGACGGAACGACCTGAGTAGTCGACACGTTTTCCGAGAAGGTTCTGACGGAAGCGCCCCTGCTTGCCTTTGAGCATGTCCGACAGTGACTTGAGAGCCCGGTTGCCGGGGCCAGTCACCGCGCGGCCACGACGGCCATTGTCGAACAAGGCATCAACGGCTTCTTGAAGCATGCGCTTCTCGTTGTTGACGATGATCTCCGGCGCCCCAAGGTCGAGAAGCCTCTTGAGACGGTTGTTGCGGTTGATCACCCTGCGATAGAGGTCGTTCAGGTCGGATGTGGCAAAGCGGCCACCGTCGAGCTGAACCATTGGGCGTAGATCGGGCGGGATAACCGGGACGGTCTCGAGAATCATGTCCTCGGGCCGGTTCTGGCCCTCCCAGAACGGCTTGACGACCTTCATTCTCTGCGTGGCGCGCTGACGCCGCTGTTGAGAGCCACCACCGAGATGCTCATCGAGACGGTCCATCTCAGCGTCGAGATCCAGGTGTAGCAGCAGGGATTTGACCGCCTCGGCACCCATGCCACCTTCGAAATAGTCGGCATAGCGGAAGTAGATCTCACGCCAGAGTTGCTCCGACTCGACCAGTTCCTTGGGACCGAACTTGCGGAAGGTGTCAAACGCCTCTTCGATCAGCTCGATCTCCCGATCGGAACGCTCCTGGCGCTCCTTGATCTCCTTGTCGACTTCCTTGCGTCGAGCGTTGATCTCCTGGGTCTTAGCTCCGCCTTCTTCCATCCGCTCGAGCTCGTCTTCGAGGGCTTCGAGGCGAACCTCATGCCACTCTGTGAATTCTGACTTGACGATGTCGATCTCGTCACCCATGGCTTCTTCGAGCTCGGGCAGGTCCTTCTGACGACGCTCGTCGTCGACGGACGTGATGATGTAGCTGGCGAAGTAGATGACCTTCTCCAACTCCTTCGGCGACATGTCGAGCAAGTAGCCGAGACGGCTTGGTACGCCCTTGAAAAACCAGATATGCGTAACGGGCGCGGCCAACTCGATGTGACCCATCCGCTCGCGGCGAACCTTGGAGCGAGTTACTTCGACGCCACACCGCTCACAGATGATTCCCTTGTAGCGAATCCTCTTGTACTTGCCGCAGTAGCACTCCCAATCCCTTTGGGGACCAAAAATGCGCTCGTCGAACAACCCTTCTTTCTCAGGACGGAGGGTGCGGTAGTTGATCGTTTCCGGCTTCTTGACCTCTCCATAGGACCAGGATCGAATCTGGTCGCTGGAGGCAAGGCCGATCTTTATCTCATCAAACAGTTGTTGTGCCATAAACCTGTAATTCCCTAATCGGAATCCGGACGCTCCGGACGACTGAGGTCGATGCCGAGCGTCTCGACCGACCTGTATGTCTCCTCCTCGAGCTCCTTGAGCTCGACTTCCTCACCGGCTGAGAGCATTTCGACATTCAGGCAAAGACTCTGCATTTCCTTGATCAGCACCCGGAATGACTCCGGAATGCCGGGCTCGGGGATGTTGTCTCCCTTGACGATTGCCTCATAGACCTTGACTCGACCCTGGACATCATCCGATTTGATTGTGAGCAGCTCTTGCAGGGCGTATGCAGCGCCGTATGCCTCCAATGCCCAGACTTCCATTTCGCCGAAGCGCTGACCGCCGAACTGTGCCTTCCCACCCAAAGGCTGCTGGGTGATCATGCTGTAAGGACCGGTCGAACGGGCGTGGATCTTCTCGTCGACGAGGTGGACCAGCTTGAGCACGTAGATGTACCCGATTGTGATCTCGGTGTCGAATGGCTCTCCCGACCTGCCGTCGTAGAGAGTGGCTTTGCCGTCTTCGCCGACCAACTGGATGCCATCGCGATTGGGACGGGCGCTGGCGATCACCTGCATGATCTCGTCCTCGCGTGCCCCGTCGAAAACCGGGCTGGCCGTCTTGGTCCAAGGCTTGACACCAACGGCTGCCGGTGAATCGCCCTTGAACGGCTCCCAGCCTTGAGCGGCGGCCCAGCCGAGATGAGTTTCGAGGACCTGGCCCAGGTTCATTCGTGAAGGAACACCGAGAGGCGAGAGAATTATGTCTACGGGCGTGCCGTCGGCAAGGAATGGCATCTCTTCTTCAGGGAGGACCTTGGAGATGACACCTTTGTTGCCGTGACGACCGGCGAGCTTGTCGCCTTCGGAGATCTTGCGCTGGGTGGCGACATAGATCCGAACCAGTTCGTTGACTCCGGGCGGAAGGTCATATCCGTCGTCTCGCTTGAACACTTTCACGGCAATGACCTTGCCGGCCTCGCCATGAGGCACCTTGAGCGACGTGTCCCTGACCTCCCGGGCTTTCTCACCAAAGATGGCACGTAGAAGACGTTCCTCCGGGGTCAGCTCGGTCTCGCCTTTTGGCGTGACCTTTCCAACGAGATAGTCACCGGGCCCGACTTCGGCGCCAACGCGAATGATGCCCTCCCCGTCGAGATTGGCGAGAACTTCCTCCGGAACGTTGGGGATGTCGCGAGTGATCTCCTCCGCACCCAGTTTGGTATCCCGTGCGTCGAGCTCGTGCTCCTCGATGTGGATCGAGGTGAGAACATCGTCTTTAACGAGTCGCTGACTGATGATGATGGCGTCTTCGTAGTTGAGACCCTGCCATGGCATGAAAGCAACCAAGAGATTGCGACCCAGGGCAAGCTCGCCCATGTCAGTGGATGGGCCGTCGGCCAGGACATCGCCGACCTTGACCTTGTCTCCCTCGCGGACGATGGCCTTGTGGTTCATGCACGTTCCCTGGTTGGAGCGGCGGAACTTGTTGAGGGCAAACGTGTGCTTCTTGTTGGTGGACTTCTCCTTGACGATTATCTCGTCACCCGTGATCTCAACCACCTCACCGACAACCGACGACACCACCATGTCGCCAGAGTCCTGGGCTGCCCTGCGCTCGACACCGGTTCCGACAAGGGGGGATTCGGCGGTCAGCAGCGGCACGGCCTGACGCTGCATGTTCGATCCCATGAGGGCACGGTTCGCATCGTCATGCTCGAGGAAAGGGATCAGGGACGTCGAAACCGAGACGATCTGCTTCGGTGAGACATCCATATAGTCGACGTTTTTCGCCAGAACGTATTCGACTTCTCCGCCGGCACGACGCACGAGGACACGCTTGTTGGCAAACGCGCCGTCGTCTTTGAGGGGTGCGTTGGCCTGGGCGATGACAAAACGCTCTTCTTCGGTCGCGGTCAGGTATTCGACCTTCTTGGTGACCTTGCCCGCTGCCACCTTCCGGTATGGCGTCTCGATAAACCCGAAGTCGTTGACCCGCGCATAGGAGGCCAGAGAACCAATGAGCCCGATGTTTGGTCCCTCAGGAGTCTCGATCGGGCACATACGGCCATAGTGGGACGGGTGAACGTCTCGAACTTCGAAACCGGCACGCTCACGCGAGAGGCCACCAGGACCTAGTGCCGACAGACGGCGCCGATGGGTCAGCCCGGCGAGAGGGTTCGGCTGGTCCATGAATTGGCTCAACTGGCTGGTCCCGAAGAACTCCTTGATCGAAGCGGTGACCGGACGGATGTTGATCAGGCTCTGCGGCGTGATCGCATCCGGATCCTGGGTCGTCATTCGCTCGCGGACCACACGCTCTAGTCGGGTCAAACCGACACGGACCTGGTTCTGCACCAACTCCCCGACTGTGCGGATTCGGCGATTGCCAAAATGATCGATGTCATCGGTGGCGATCTGCACCTCATTGCCCTTATGAGTGACCATGGTCTCGTCACCGGCGTGAAGAGCCACTAGGTACCGAATCGCATCGACGATGTCCTCATCGCGCAACAGCTGGAGACCTTCGGCGCGGTAGTCCTTGGGAGCCTTCTCGTTGAACTTCTGGCTCATCTTGTAGCGACCGACCCGGGTGAGGTCATATCGCTTCGGGTTGCGGAACAGAGTCTGAATCAGGCCACGGGCCGACTCGACGGTGGTCGGCTCGCCGGGACGAAGCTTGCGGTAGAGGTCGAGCAGCGCCTCTTCCTTATCGGCTGCGGTGTCTTTCTCAATCGTGTTCTTGATGGACTCGGAGTGATTGAACATCTCGAGGATCTCCTCGTCGGTCTCGACTATGCCGAGAGCCTTGAGGAAGGAAGAAACGTACTGACGCCGCTTGCGATCGACCCGAACGCCGATGGTGTCCTTCTTGTCGGTGTCGAACTCCAGCCAGGCGCCCCGACCTGGGATGACCTTTGAGGAGTAGATCATCTTGTCGGAAGTCTTGTCCTTGTTGACATCGAAATAGATACCCGGCGAACGGACCAGCTGGGAGACAATCACCCGCTCCGTGCCGTTGATGATGAACACGCCCTTGTCGGTCATGATCGGAAAATCGCCGAGGAAGACCTGCTGCTCCTTGATCTCGCCGGTGCCACGATTCATGAATCGGGCGGTCACAAAGAGGGGTTGCGCATAGTTGGCATCGCGCTCTTTGGCCTCTTCGAGACTCATTTGAGGCTCGGTAAAACGATGATTCGTCAGTTCGAGCGCGAGTGATCCGGTGAAGTCCTCGATCGGGCTGATCTCGTTGAAGATCTCACGGAGCCCTATATCGAGGAACCACTTGAATGATTCGTGTTGTACTGCCAGAAGGTCGGGTAGGGGTAGAACTTCGGGAATCTTCCCGAACGAGAAGCGCTCAGCCACGCGCGAAGCCAATAGGTGCCTCCTTGAGGTGGTGAAAATGGGAGTGACGCAAGAAAGCACATGCTAACAGACGCGCGAGCACGCCACCAAATCGAAACTTCAATTGTCGAACAGGCCCTCGCGGCTGTGATCGCAAGAACGGTCCGAGTCCCGAAGGACCGTGTCCATCCTATCGCAGAGACGCAAAACGAGTCAAGGGTTGCACGTCCCAAATCCGGTTGGTGGGGATCAGAGCTTGGACCGGGTCAGGACCCGGCAATCGCTTCCAGTTTGCCGGAATCGAGAATTCGGATGCTCCTGTACCCCGTCTCGACCGCGCCCTGATCACGGAGTCGGCCGAGGGCCTCGTTAACCGACTGGCGGCTCACACCCAGGAGTGCCGCGATCGTGGACTGCGAGAGATTCACCTCAGATCGTCTCTCCCCTTCTTCAACGAGAAGGTCGGCCACCTGTCCGAGGACAGTCTTGTGCATCAAGCGAATGACCCTCCTCTGTGTTCCTTCAAGTTGACGTAACCCCGCCACCAGCCAGCGCAGACAGACTGCGGGGTGACGGGCCAACTCCGGGAGTAAGCGGGTGCGTTCGAACCGGAATGCTCGAACCGATCCCACTGCTTTCGCCGATGAGAAGTAAGGCGAGTCTCCAAACATCGCTATATCTCCAAGCACCGACCCCGGACCTACTCGGGAGACGACGCGTCTGGTTGGGCCGGAGCCCCTATAGACCTCGACCTCACCCGTTTCGATGAGATAAGCCGCGTCGGCAGGAGTGTCCTCCTTGAAAAGATGTGTTCCCGGGTATTTCGAGACGACCTCGCCGACATCACGGATGAGTTCGACATCGTCGGGAGTGAGAGGGGCGTAGTCGGGGCGTCCAAAGGATCGCGCTAGCCAATCAAGATGCTGTTGCTCGGCCTGTCGTCTCACGTCACCTTCAACCGACGGGCCCCCGACATTCTTCCAAAAGATCAGTGCAATCGCCGAGCTCATTTACCATGACGTTCGACGTGGCCAGGCACAAGGCTCCGAGTTATAGGTGGCTGTGGGGAGCCTCGGCTGTTGCCCTCATCCTCATCACGGCCGGTTCGGCGTGGGCAAATCACGTTTCGGCAGAAGGTTCTACTGTCGCCGGGAATGTCCGATTTGCCGGGATCGATCTGTCAGGTGTGTCGATAGATCAGGCCGGGCAGACCATCGCCGACAGAGCCCAGCTGCTTCTAGACACACCTATCACGATCTTGACCGGCGGTGAGACCCTGGTGGCTAGCGCCGGAGGCCTCGGGTTCGTCTACGAGACTTCGACTGTCTTGGGTCAAGCATCAACCGCACGTCATAGCGGAGGCGTCGGCGGTGTCTTTGTCGACTGGGTCAGGACCCCCTTCGCCACAATAGAGATCGAAGATGTCATCGTTTTCGATGCCAAGGCGGCTCTCGAGCGTCTTGGCATGGCAGCCGAAATGGTTGTGTCCTATCCGGTCGAGCCCATTTTGACCATGGACCGAACCAACACCCTGTACGTTATCGGAGGAAGCGACGGAGTCTCCGTAGATATCGACGCTCTCGTCACAAGACTCGGTGATATAGATCTCGAACGAGGGCCCCAGACCATCGAGGCCGACCAACTTGTCATTCCGCCGGGCATTGATGACGCCACGGCAGAGGCCACCAGCGAACGGCTCAACGGACTAACCAAAGGTGGCATGGAGGTATTGGTCGGAACCGGTCACAGAATCCTGACAACGGCCGGGCTCCGTAGGCATTTGCGGGTTCAAGCGAATGGTGGTCAGTATCGAGTCGAGTTCGACCTCGTCGGGTTACAAGAAGAACTGGAGTCTGCGTTCACCAAACCTGTCGGGCCATTCGAGGCTCCGGTCATGGGCATCGTCGACGGCGATGTCGTTGTGGTCGGCGCCGCCGACCCGCCTCTGGTGTGCTGCGATCCGGAGTCCGTCCGCCGGGCTGCCGAGGAGATTCTGGCCGGTGGGAGCGGCCCTTGGAGGCTCGAGGCCCGGGTTAGCGACGATCCCCAGTGGACGGCCTGGTCTGATGGGTCCTTGATCGTTGACAATGTGGGCGAGTTCACGACGCCGCACTCGTGTTGCCAGTCCAGGGTCGTGAATATTCAACGATTCGCCGACCTCGTCCGGGGCGCCTACCTACTGCCCGGTGAAATACTCTCGCTCAATGAGCACGTAGGGGTGCGAACAAGGGAGAACGGCTTTGTGGCCGCAGGGGCGATCCGGTCCGGGAGCCTGACCGACGAGATTGGTGGGGGTGTTTCGCAGTTCGCCACGACGATCTTCAATGCCGCCTACTTCGCCGGGATGGATTTTGAGACGTATCGCAGCCACTCGCTCTACTTCTCCAGGTACCCATTTGGCAGAGAGGCCACGATTTCGAACCCGACGCCCGACCTCGTACTCAGCAACACCACCAACTACCCCGTGTTGATCTGGACTTCCTATACCGACCGCTCGATCACAGTGACGATGTACTCAACACAACACATCGACGTCGTTGAGTTGGGTCAACGAGTATCGCGCCGAGCCAGGTGCACCCATGTCGAGACCGACCGTCAAAGGACCTACCCGGACGGAAAGGTGGTAGTTGACACCTTTGAGGCCAATTACCGGCCCGGCGAAGGGCTCGACTGCAGTGGAAACAGAATCAAGATATAGGTCAATCGAGACCGACGGTTACTTGACAGGGGCGGAATCCCCCAGCAGTTGACACCGTTTCTGGGGTCATGGCATACGGGATCACCGGCGTTTTCGAAGGTGGGGGCATGCGTGGTCTCGCTCTCGCCGGAGCTGCCGCGGCCGCCCTCGACAGCGGCTACTCGTTCGACCAGACGGTTGGCACCTCGGCCGGGGCGATCGTCGCGTCGATGACCGCAGCAAAGTTCGGCCCGGAAGAGTTGCGCCAGGCAGTGGTCGAGATCGACTGGCCTGGTCTGCTACCCAGCAAGAGCGGATTGCGCAGGAACCTGTCCATGATTTTTCGGCTCGGGTTCCACTCAGGAGCCAGACTCGAGGCAACGCTTCGTCGTCTACTTCAATCGAAGGGGATCAGGACGTTTGGCGACCTTCCCGACGGATCGCTCAAGGTCGTCGCCACCGACCTGAACCACGGTCGCGGAATCGTTCTTCCTGACGATCTGCCGGGACTCGGTCACGACCCGAATGCGTTCCCGGTCGCCCGTGCAGTCCTGATGTCGTCGTCGGTTCCCTTTGTCTTCGAACCCGTCCGTCTGATGGATCGCGTCAACGCAGAGGAACTCCTCATCGCCGATGGCGCCATAACCGCCCGTTTTCCCGCTCAGTTGGTCCCACGGACCCCGTCTTCGATCGGATTCAAGGTGCGACCACCCGCCGGTCACCATCCGCACCAGGAGATCAAGGGCCCTGTCTCGCTCGCAACGGCGGTGATTGGCGCCGGGATCTCGGCGCGGGAACACCTACCCCCTCTGTGTGATCCTCTGGATCGTGTTGTCGAAGTCGTCGTTGATCACGAGACCCTTGACTTTGACGTCTCTCCCAGAGTTGCTGGCAGATTGTTCGATACCGGATACGACGCAGCGCGGGACCAGCTCAGCCACGGCCTCCCGCCAGCTGTGCAGCGTGCGGGCTCCTCGCCAGCCTGACCATTGCCCAAACTCCCAGAGCAGGACCGATCGCAAGGATGGGAAAGGCCCATCGCCAGCTCGCGCTCTCAGCAATGGCAGGTACCCAACGAATTGTCACCAGGGTCAAGAGAAAGCCGACTGCTGTCTGGAGAGTGAGCGCTGTTCCCCTCACACTGTCATCGGCGGTCTCGGTGACCATCGTTGAGAACTGGGCGCTGTCGGCAACCACTGTCAGACCCCACACCAACATCACGGGTACCACCACCCACACGGAGGTGCCAAAGATGAGGGGTGTCATGGCGGCGCACGCCCCCGACACCACCATCGCCCCACCGGCAACACGCGTTCGACCCATCCGGTCTGCAAGCGAACCGGCCCACCATGAGCCGAGTCCGCCAACCCCGATCACGACGAAGGTGATGATCGAGATCGACCCATAACTCCGTCCGGCAGCGGCAGCCGAAGCGGTGAGGAAGGCAGCAGTCCATGTCCACATCGCGTACAGCTCCCACATGTGACCGAGATACCCGTACGTTGACAGACGCACTCCCTGGTTTCGGATCACCACGCCGATCTGACGCCACCGAAACCGTTGGGCCGGCACCTCATAGGGTCCGTCCCCGACACGGCTCATCATCCCGGCTGCGACAAACGTGAAGACGGAGGCGGCGATTACGACACCCTGCCACTCGAGCCCGATTCCCCTCACAAGATGAGGAGAGGCTGAGCCGATCGTCAAAGCGCCGACCAGAACACCCAAGGCCATACCCCTGCCGGTCTTGAACCAGCCCGCCATGACCTTGAGCCCCGCCGGATAGACCCCGGCGAGAAAGAGTCCAGTCACGAAACGGAGACCCAACGTCAATGAGACGCTGGTGTCGTCCATGAACAACAAACCCAGATTCGCCAAGGCGCCGACGACCGCGCTGATCTGGAAGAGTCGCCGACTTGGAATGACGTCGGCGAGATTGAAGATCGCCGAAAGGATTGCCCCCACGACAAATCCCAGTTGAACGGCGAGAGTGAGACCGGCCTCCTGGCCCGTGTCGAGGTTCCATAGCTCTCTGAGCTGTGGGGCCACTGCGGAGGCGGAGAACCAGAGGCTGAGTGCGAACAGCTGGCTGACGGCGATCGTCGCCAGGGCCCGCCGCTGAGGAGAGGTGGTTGTCGACTTGGGCTCGGTCACAGACCGATCACCGGCAGCACGCGGGATTCGGATAAGGCCGACTCCAACACGGGATTGTCCCCGAACCCGAGAGCTTGAAAGATCACCACACCAATCACGAACAGAACGGTGGCAATGATCAGACCAAGCAACCAGGCTGGTAGCTGTCGTTTGCGATTGGCCATGTCAGAGCTCATTATGGCCAGCGCTTCCTACAGACCATGCACACTCTGAGATCGACCGTGGACACCTTCAGCCCCGCCAAACTTTGGCCTCGGGCCAGAAAGTCCTGGCGTCCGACTCGAAAGACGTGAACCCGGGCAAGACATCGAGAATCTCCCCGCTGAGCGGACCGGAGAGTGCCCTTCCGTTCGCCGGGTCCCAGACTGTCCCCGTCTCCAGATCCACCAGATCGTCGCCGGAGATGGAGAGAGTCAGAATGTCGTCCCCGACGAGGCGGTGAAAGACCTTCCATCGGTCCGGTGTCGTCGGGTCGAGCACGACGGCGATCGGCACTCCAGCCACCACATCATTTGCTGGTCCGGTTTCGGTCAGGACCGATACCGGGTAAACACCCACCTCATCACCGAAGTCAGCCACGATCGTCATCAAACTGAGTCGAAAACGCGAGTTGCCGGCCGGAGCATCGAGTGCCACGGTCGATGGATTGTCCTCCTTCCATGTTCCCCAGGAGGTGAGCTGGGCAGCCATCAGCTCGAGTTTCTGTCCCTTGAGGGGACCCATGACCGCCTCACCGAGTGGCTGACTCCACACACTCCCTGTGTCGTGGTCCCACCACGTCATGGCATTGCCGAGGAGGGCACCCTGGTTTCCGAACGCAAGGACCTTTCCGTTCAGTTCTCGGCGATGGACCATCGCCGTGGCGCAAAGTGGTCACCAGCTGACGAGTATCGGAGAGCCTGCGATCCAATCGATAACCATCTCTCGTCGATTCAGAAAACTGACCGGGTATGCCTTGGCCTCACCGTCGAGTTCGACGCCAATCACCAGCAAACCGTCGTCCCAGGGCGTGGAGGCGGCGGTTCGAAATGTCGGGTTGTATATCGGAAGAATCGCATCGCGCCGAAGAAGTTGACGAAAGTCATTGGGAGTCTCCTCACCCGCCCTGACTGGGTCGTAGACCCCCTCGGGGACCTCGATCGCGCCTTCATCGACCTGGAACTGGCTCGCCGGCGATCCGGTCAGCCAGAAGGCGACCAAAGCGAAGAGGGCGAGCCCAATGAATGCGTAGACGAACCTCACCTCTCATGAAACCAATTTGAGACACTTGCTAATCCGACGAGTCGGATCTTGGACCATCGGGACGCAAAGGAGCCCCGATCACGGACCCTGGTTGTGATCGGGGCTCTGTTTGGGCGGAGGAGACCTGCTAAATGTGATCCGCTTGATGTGATCAGTTCTCGAGTTCGGGGGCCGAACCGACGGTGATCGCGACCTTGCGGGCCTTCGAGGCCTCACTTACCGGGATTGACAGGGTGAGCACCCCATTGTCGTAGGACGCCTCCACGTTCTCCCCATCGAGGCCGTCGCCGAGGAAGAAACGACGGGTGAACGTGCCTGTTGGACGACCGCGGACGATGTCGGTGCGACCGTCTTCAGCCAGTTCGCGACGCTCGGCGGTCACGGTGAGGTGTTTCTTCTCGACCTCGATATCGATGTCCTCGAGCTTGACGCCCGGGGTGTCGATTTCGAGATGGAAGGTGTCCTCGACTCGATAAGCATCGGCACTCAGGAAGTATCGGCGACCGGTTGGCTTGTTGTACGTCTCGAAGAATGGATCAAAGCGGTGCATCATCGTGCATCTCTCCTCTTGGTTAGTTTGGTATACCATTTCACCATGCATTATTGATCAGTAAATCTGATATGTCAAATATCAGATTTACTGACACAATGGCTAAGACACAAATGCCTCTACTCTGCATCCGCGTATGACCAAAACGACCCGGATCACGATCGGCTGGCGAGAGTGGGTGGAAATGCCCGAGTTCGATGTCATCGAAGTCAAGGCCAAGGTCGATACAGGTGCCGACAACTCCTCGCTTCACGCGTTCAACATCGAGCCTTTCTCCAAAGCCGGGATCCCTCACGTGAGGTTCGAGATCCACCCGAGACAACGGAAGAGCAAGCCCAGCATCTCCTGCGAGGCCGAAGTGGTCAAGGAGCGAACGGTGAAGAACCCTGGAGGACGGACGGAATTACGGCCAGTCATTCGGACCCGGTTGAAGGTGGCCGGACGAGAGATCGACGCACTCATCAACCTGACTACACGTGATGAGATGACGTTTCGCATGCTTCTCGGAAGACGCAGCGTCCGAAAGGACTTCCTCGTCGACCCGGCGCGCAGCTATCTCGGAGGGCGTCCGACAAGAATGGAGCCGTCTTGAAGATCGCCATCCTCTCCCGCAGTTCCAGTCTCTACTCGACATCACGTCTGAAAGAAGCAGCGGTCAAACGGGGTCACGAAGTGGCTGTCGTCGACTATCTCCGGTGCTATCTGGACATCACCGCTCGTCGGCCGAAGATCTTGTTTCGTGGGGAGGAGGTGCGGCCAGATGCCGTCATACCCCGGATTGGCGCCACATACACGTTCTACGGTGCCGCCGTTGTGCGTCAGTTCGAGATGGCCGACATCTTGACGGTTGCGAGCTCCGATGGCATAAGCCGATCGCGGGACAAGCTCCGATCCATGCAGATCTTGTCCAGGGCAGGCGTAGGCCTCCCCACAACGAGCTTTGCCCACGACAGCCAGGACATAAACGGGATCCTCGACGTCGTTGGCGGCCCTCCGGTGGTCGTGAAGCTCTTGGAAGGCACCCAGGGCGTAGGGGTCGTACTCGCCGAAACGAGGAAAGCGGCCGAATCAGTCATCAGCGCCTTTCGTCAACTCGACGCCAACTTCTTGGTGCAGCAGTTCATTGGCGAGGCCGAGGGTTCGGACATACGAGCGATCGTCGTGAATGGCGAAGTAGTGGCCGCAATGAGACGTCACAGTCCTCCCGGCGACTTTCGCTCCAATCTTCACCGAGGAGGGACTGCCGAGGTCGTCGAGCTTTCACCAAACGAAACAGCGACAGCCGTTCGGGCAGCGAACGCCATGGGTCTTGAAGTGGCCGGTGTGGACCTCATCCAATCCGACGAAGGGCCAATGGTGCTCGAGATCAACTCGTCTCCTGGACTGGAAGGAATCGAGACCGTGAGTGGTGTCGACATCGCCGACCTAATCGTGAAACACATGGAGACCAATGCCTGATAGCCGACGAAACGAAGACATCTCCGTGGGGGATGTAACCGTCGAGCCGGGCCACAAAGCCCGAATCGAGCTCCCATTCGCCAGGGTTGCCACAGGGTCAGACGAGACACTTCCCGTAGCCGTCATCAACGGTCGTTCACCAGGCCCCCACATCTGGCTCTCTGCCGCCATTCACGGGGATGAGCTGAACGGGGTCGAAATCGTGCGGCGGGTCTTACGTGAGTTGGACGCCAAGCGACTCCGCGGCGCGGTTATCGCCGTACCGATCGTCAATCCGCTCGGATTCATGATCGAGTCCAGGTATCTTCCCGATCGGCGCGATTTGAACCGGGCATTCCCGGGCTCAAACCGAGGGTCAACCGCATCACGCCTCGCCCACCTGTTCATGACTCAAGTTGTGGCCCAATGCTCCGTGGGCATCGACCTCCACACAGCAACCACCCACCGGGTCAACTTTCCTCAGGTCAGAGCCAACATCGACGATCCAGCAACGCTCGACCTGGCAAAAGCCTTCGGAGCTCCCTTCACGATCCATGCAAAGGTCCGAGATGGCTCTCTCCGGCAAGCTGCGACCGAACTTGGAGCCACTGTCCTCGTTTACGAAGCTGGAGAGGCGCATCGGTTCGACGACGACGCAATCGGGGCCGGGACAACCGGTGTCCTGCGAACGCTGCGATCTATGAGAATGCTGGATGTCCGTCTGCCGCGAACGAAACCGACCAAGCTCATCCGACGCACCCGATGGGTCAGGGCACGTCGCGGTGGACTTGCTGACATCAGTGTGAAGTTGGGTCAACGCGTCGAGGAGGGTGATCCGGTGGCAGCCATCTCAGATGCCTTCGGGTCCAGACCAACAACCGTCAAAGCCACGGAGACCGGGTGGGTCATCGCGCGAACCCAGAGACCTTTGGTGCACTCGGGAGACGCCATCGCCCACATCGCTATAGATACCGGGTCAGAGCCGGCGAACGGAAAGGGCTAGGAGCCCGTCGCTAGCTCGCCTTTCTGATCTCCTCGATCCAGCGTCGACGGATTGTCCTGCGCTCCTTTGAGGTGTGCCCACCCCAGATGCCCTCTGTCTGATTGGACTCTATGGCCCACGTGAGACATTGGTCAGACACCGGACAGGTCGCACAGACCGCCTTGGCCTTGGCGATTCCAAGCAGATCCTCCCTGTTAGGGAAGAACGAGACCTGATTGGTCACGTCGAGGCACGAAGCTGCCTCTCGCCAGGGAGTAACGGTTAGATCAATCATTTCGCTTCAACCATTTGTGGCAATCATGAATGAGACCAGGTAAACGCAGAATCAAGATGTTTCGTTCCCACAGGTTTTCCCCCTCTCCTGTCCCCCTTTCTGAAGGGGGACACGGGCCCTCAGTCCGGTGGAATGAACTCGGCACCGGCTTCAAGGCGACCCAGTTCAGCTCTGGCGACAGAACGGCGATGCACTTCGTCTGGACCATCTGCCATCTGCAACCAGCGACCCATCGAATAGAGGCTCGCCAAAGGGAAGTCCTCGGTGAATCCGGCGCCGCCAAAAAGCTGAATCGCACGGTCGGCGACAAAGACCAACAACTCAGGGGCGACGACCTTGATTGCAGCAATTTCGGTGCGAGCCGCTTTGACCCCAACGTTGTCGATCATCCAGGCCGTCTTCAACACGAGAAGCCTCGCTTGCTCGATTCTGATCCGGGCGTCGGCGATCCACTCACGAACCACGCCCTGATCAGCCAGCGGACGTCCGAACGCCGTACGAGACTTGGAACGCTGGATCATCAGATCTAGACATCGCTCGGATGCGCCGATCGCCCTCATGCAGTGGTGGATCCGCCCAGGGCCAAGCCGGGCCTGAGCGATGGCGAAACCTCCACCCTCCTCGCCGAGCAGGTTCGACTTCGGTACCCGAACTTCGTCAAATCGAATCTGGGGATGACCACCACGATCCTGATAGCCGAAGACTGTTGGTTCTCTCTCGATCTCGACACCGGACGCCTCGAGCGGAACGATCACCATTGACTGCATCCGATGCCGGTCGGCGTCGGGATCGGTAACACCCATCACGATGGAGAAAGTGCATCGGGTCGACGCCGCCCCCGAACTGAACCACTTTCGCCCGGTTATCACATACTCATCGCCCTTAGGTTCGATCCGGGTTCGGATATTGGTGGCGTCCGAACTCGCAACGTCAGGCTCCGTCATGGAGAAACACGATCGAATCTCCCCATCCAGCAACGGCAGCAACCATTGTTCCTTCTGGCTGAGTGATCCGAACATGTGAAGGATCTCCATGTTCCCGGTGTCGGGAGCCGAACAATTGATGACTTCGGGGGCAAGATGAGGAACACGACCGGTTATCTCCGCCAGCGGGGCGTACTCGAGCACCGACAGACCGCCGCCCAGCTCATCATCGGGGAGGAACAGGTTCCACAAACCCCGGCTCCGCGCTTCTTTCTTGAGGTCTTCGAGAACGGCAGGGTGATGATGAGGATCACCCGAAGCAGCCATCTGATCGGCATACACCGACTCGGCCGGATAGATATGGCTGTCCATGAGCTCCTGCAAACGACCACGGAGCTCGTCGACCTTTGGGGTGTATGCGAAATCCATCGACCGGACGCTAGTGGTCTGTTGTGTCCGGGTCCTCCCACTCGACATCGATTGGCTCCTGGGGAAGATCGGGCTCATCGACCTTGTCATATGAGAGGTCAGGAGCCGGACCCATCATCTGTCTGGCCCTGGGAGAACCGAACTCTGACACGAGCATCCAGCCGGCGAGGATGGCAATGAAGAAGTTCCCCGAATTGATTGCCCAGGCAAGCACCGCCCCCGACACCAGGGTGAACACGACCCGAGCAATTGGCTCAGCACGATTTGGAGCAACCTTTTGGAGAAGGGCCTCGAGAAGATGACCTCCGTCGAGAGGCCTGATCGGAAGCCAATTGATGAGACCCCAGAACAGGTTGATAAAGATCAGATTGTTGATGACGAAAGACGTCAGCCCCGAGTATGGCCCGAACCGGGTGGCCACAAACCAGACTAAGCCTCCGAAAACGACACCAACCGCTGAGCCGGCGGCGGCCACCAAAGCGCGACGCCCGGGGGTCATCTCGTTGGCCGGGACCGCCCATCGAGTCAGCCCGCCGATTCCGTTGAGCTCGATCGCTACCTCCGCACCCAGACCTCTGGCGGTGAATGCGTGCCCCAATTCATGGATGAGGATGGACACAAAGACGATGGCGACCCAAGCGGCGACAAAAAGCGGATCCCGTCGGCCGACGAGGCCAAGTACGACGGCCATCAGAAGGAACGAGCCCCTGATGGTCACTGGTATCCGGAATAGGGAGAAGGAAAGCAGGGGACCATATTGCCCCATTCCCGGATACACGCGGCAACACCACCGGTACGCTCTCGATCATGCACGAAGATCTCAAGGCAGCCGTTGCTGCCGACATGCCCCGATTGAAGAACCTCCTATTCGACCTCGTTCGACTCGAATCGGTCAGCGCAGAGGGCTATGACATGGCCGCCGTGCATAACGCCGGCGAGACGATCGTGGGCTATCTCGAGGACGCCGGTTTTGATAACGCGCAGCTACTGAGCTCTACCGAAGGTCACCCGGCGGTTTTCGCCGAGAAGCCCGCTCCTGAAGGGGCACCAACCATTCTGCTGTACGCCCACTACGACGTACAACCACCAGGACCTCTGGAGGACTGGGACAGCGGCCCCTTCGAGCCGTTTGAGAAGGACGGCCGGATCTACGGACGTGGAGCAAGCGACGACAAGTCTGGCGTGGTGATGCACATGGGAGCTGTCGCCGCTTACGGCACCGACCTCCCGGTAGGCGTCCAGATTCTCTTCGAGGGTGAGGAGGAGGCGGGATCCGAAGGCCTGCCTGAAATCTTGGACAAGTACTCCGACCTCCTCAAACCGGATGTCATCGTCATCGGAGATGGCGGAAACTGGGAGGTGGGTATCCCCGCATATGTCACCCGACTCCGTGGTTTAGTGGGAGTGAAACTGGAGATCCGAACTCTCCACGCTCCAGTCCACTCGGGTCAGTACGGCGGCGTCGTCCCCGACGCTCTCATCACACTCTCGAGACTTCTGTCCACCCTCCACAACGACGATGGCAGTGTCGCTATTGAAGGACTGGTCAGCGAGGAGTTCGAGACCCCGATCGAATTCTCCGAAGAAAGGGTTCGAAGCGAGTCCAGGGCCTTGGATGAGCTCGAGCTCATCGGCGATGGTTCGATCCACTCGAGACTCTGGTCGAGACCGGCCATCTCGGTCTTAGCAATCGACGCCCCACCGGTATCCGAGGCGATAAACCAACTGGTCCCGGTGGCGCGGGCGAA
>Ga0255057_10000605_pt1 | contig 20314 bp, 21 predicted proteins | sample Cases_109_6_MG_FD_189022 | JGI IMG/M metagenome (GOLD analysis project Ga0255057, IMG submission 189022) | Seawater microbial communities from Amundsen Gulf, Northwest Territories, Canada - Cases_109_6 | ecosystem: Environmental > Aquatic > Marine > Gulf | place: Canada: Northwest Territories... | reverse complement strand
CGTGTTGCTGCTCCCGGTTGCCTTGCTGCTTTCACCGCTCGAGCGACGTGCAAGCAGCGCCGATTCGACCGTTCCGATGGCTGCGAGACAAGTCGTCGGTGCCATGATGCTCTGCCTCGGCGTCGCACTGCTTGCCAAGTTCGGTTATGACGGCAGCCCAACGTCTCGAATTGATCTCGCGGCGTTCGCACTCGTGATCGTTGGCGCGGGTGTCAGCGGCTTGCTGCCGCGGCTCAGGTAGCGGACGAAAAAACCCGGCATCTAATAATTATTCTTCATATCCGCCTTGATTTTATGGGCAATATGCATAAAAGTCACATGCCCACCGGATCCAGGCTTGAATAGAAATGGCAATAAAAGAGTACGAAGTTCAACCGCTGTTCGCCGAACCGTTTTTCAGAACCAATATCGGTCATGCTATTAGTGCCGAGCAGGTTAAGTTCTTGAAGAATCTGAAAATGTTGCAGAACAAGTCGAACCTGATTTCCGAGAATCTCTACATATTCGAAGAGCCGGAACTGAAGAGCGTGAAGGATGCCGTGCAGGAAGCGCTGGACTTCTATGCCAGCGATGTCATGGGTATTACCCAGAAGCTCTATGTCACGCAATCCTGGACGCTGGTCAACAATCCGAATATCGGTATGCATGGCCACTCGCATTCGAATTCCCTCATTTCAGGCTCTTTGTATTTCTGTGAGTTGCCGACACCCGTCTCAAGCATGTTATTCGACCGGCACAACACCTATCAGTTGCTGCAACTCCTCCCGGAACGAGATAAGCAGAATATCTTCAACACGCCGATGAATATCGTGACGCCGGAAACAGGCGAGGTGATCCTGTTCAATTCAGGAATTCAGCACATGGTCGAAACCAATACTTCCAAAAAGCCGCGTTATTCGATCGCCTTCAATACGTTCATCAAAGGGCAAATCGGTGACTTCAGGGATGTGTCTGAGCTGACGTTGTAAGAAGGGTTCAGAGTTCATTCATGGCGGAAACGATCGCAGTATCACAACTTCCGGAACTCGTCGGCAAAGAGTATGCGCCAACGGACTGGCTGGAAATTACTCAGGAGCGCGTCGATCAATTTGCCGACGCGACCAACGATCACCAGTTCATTCACGTGGACACGGAAAAAGCAGGCCAGACCCCGTTCGGCGGCACGATCGCGCACGGTTATCTGACGATGTCGCTGTTGTCGTATTTCAGTATGCAGTCGGGTGTTTTGCCTGAGGGCCTGGTGATGGCCGTTAATTATGGCTCCGACAAGGTTCGTTACCTGGCGCCCGTGCCGGTTGGCAAACGGGTGAGGGCGCACATGAAAATTACCGATGTGTCCGAGAAAAACCCCGGGCAATGGCTGATCAGGACGGCCGTTACCATCGAGATCGAAGCTGTTGAAACGCCGGCGCTGGTTGCCGAGATACTGGGCCTGTTTATCGTCGCCTGACGTAGGAGCGCTCCTACAAGTCGGTTCAGGCCAGGTGCTTGTCCATCGTGCTCTCGATCGCGGTGCGAATGGAGCCTTCCATGAATTTCAACGCGAAGCCCAGATTGAAGTTAATTTCGATGGCATCTTCGCTGACTGCGATCGTGCCGTCGACCCCGCTGCCTTTTACTTGCAAGTCGTCACCTCGCCACTCTGAACTCAGGTTCAGTCGATTGCCCATATCAGCTGCAATTTCGTCGACTCGACGCCGCGCCTCCGTGGTGCCCAGGGAATGCTCTCGTCGAATTTTCACGTTTGTTTCGTCACCATCATTTTGTCGATCTGCATGTCTTCCATCGTGTAGGGAATGCCGCCAATACCCAGTCCCGATTCGCGCAGCCCCGCGAATGGCATCACGTCGTCCCGAAATGCGGAGTGGTCGTTGATCATTACGGCCGAGGCATCGAGGTCGTGGTACAAGCGCGTGGCTGTAGCAATATCCCTGCAAAAGACCGCGGCCTGAAAGGCGACGGGCAACGCGTTGGCCCGTCGAACGGCATCAGCCAGATCATCGTAGCCGTACACGCAAACCACCGGGCCGAATATCTCCAGCTTGCTGACCTTCGCCTCGGCAGCCGGCTCCAGCAACACGGTCGTTGCGTAGCAACTGTCCGATAGTTTTTCACCGCCGCAAAGCGGCTCCGCGCCATTGGCGACGGCCTCATCCACCCAGCTTGCCACGCGCTCGACCTCGGCATGACGAATAAGCGGGCCTACCTCCGTCGCGGCATCCTCAGGCGCTCCAACTTTTAATTTCCCGGCAATCTTCGCAAGCGCCTGGGCAAAATCGCGGGCTTTGCCGGTTGGGACATACACTCTTTGCACAGACACACACACCTGGCCGGCATGATAAAAGCCACCTTTCGCGATCGACGTCAGGGCCACATCCGGATCGTAGGGATCGGCAAGGATAACTGGTGCGGCACCGCCGTGTTCCAGCGCACAGCGTGCGCCGGGCGCCAGTTTCGAACGCAACATCCAGCCGACTTTTGCACTACCAATAAAACTGAAAAAACCAACTCTGGCATCCGTTACGAGTTTCTCAGCCGTCTCGCGATCATCAGTAATCATTACCTGGCACCACCCATCGGGCAACCCTGCCTCACGTAAGATCTGCACGAAACGCAGGCACGAGAGCGGGGTATCGGCTGCCGGCTTTACAATTACCGGGCAACCGGTCGCCACCGCCGGACCGACCTGGTGCACGATCAGGTTCAAAGGATGATTGAATGCGCTAACTGCGACCACAACACCGATCGGTTCCTTCTGCGTGAATGCGGTACGGCCCATAGTCGCCGTCGTTGTACCGAGCGCGATGACCGAGCCTGCGTGACCACGCAGGTTCTCGATACACAGGTGCATGCCATCGATTGCTCGGATGACTTCAACTTTCGAGTCCTGGTACGGTTTGCCGCCTTCGCTTGCCGCAAGCAGGCATAGTTCCTCAAGCTGCGATCGCATGATATCGGCAGCCTTGCTGAGAATCTCGACCCGCTCGGGCACGGACAACCAGCGACTGCGGTCGCGAAACAAATCGTAAGCGACAGCGAGCGCATCGTCGACATGACCCGGTCCCGACGTCGGTACGCGATCAAGCTCGCGGCCATCAAATGGCGACGTGACCGCGAGCTCACCCGCGGGCGCACGGTCGCTGACAAGCATCAAAGCGTCCATGCGAGCTCGCCGAGTTTTTTGGTCAGCAAAGGATTTTCGCGGTAGTCGATCGGGATGACGACGAGGCTGGGACCCTGCTCTTCAAATGCGGTATCGAGCGTGCTCGCCAGGTCTTTCGAGTCGGAGACGTAATGGCCGTGCCAGCCGAAGGCCTTGGCAAGTCCATTCCAGTCCGGGTTGCCGAACGCAAGGTCGGTGTGCCTGCCAAAATGGGATTCCTGTTTCCACGCGATCAGGCCGTACTCATTGTCGGCCCAGACCATCACAACGATGTTGCTCTTGATCCGCACGGCGGTTTCCATTTCCTGAACGTTCATCAGGAAGCCCGCGTCACCGCAGATCGAAAGAATACGTCGCTCGGGATGAACGATGCTCGCGGCAATCGCTCCCGGCAGCGCGAAACCCATCGAGCAGAAGCCGTTCGGAATCAGGCAGGTGTTGGGTTCATGGCACTGGTAGTGGCGTGCGACCCACATTTTGTGTGCGCCAACGTCGGACAGCAACACGTCCTGTGGCCCCATCACCTGGCGGGCATCCCACACGGCCTTCTGTGGTCGAATGGATCCCACTGTTTCGTCGTCCTTGTACTCCGCGAAGTCCTTAGCCATCGCGATGCGAACTTCGTGCTGCGTGTCCAGATCGAAATCGGGCAGGCCATGTTCATCGATTCGCTCATTCAACATCCACAATGCATGCGCGAGATCGCCGATGACCTCGGTTTCAGGGTGGTAGTGTTCGTCGATTTCCGCGGGTAGAAAATCAGCGTGCAATATTCGCTTGTCGCGATTGGTGTTCCAGAGTATCGGATGGTATTCGACCATGTCGAATCCGAGCGTGATGACAAGGTCGGCATCATCGATTGCCTTCGATACGTGATCTTTGCTGCCGAGCCCGACCGTGTACAGACAGTAGTCTGCGTCCATGTCGACGGAGCCCTTGGCCATGAACGTGCTGATTACCCCGATGCCGGTCTTCTCACAAAGAGCTCGGAGTTGTTTGCTCGCCCGACGGCGAATGCAGCCATTGCCCGCGATTATGACCGGGCGTTTTGATTCCCTGATCATCTCGAATGCCTGATCCACGATTTTGTCGCCGGGAACGGCGCGTCGAAAACGCCGTGGCGTCATAGGTGCACCGGACACCTCCATGCTTGCGATGTCCTCGGGTAGCTCGAGGTGCACTGCACCGGGCTTTTCGGTACGGGCAAGGCGCACTGCTTTGCGCACGATCTCGGGAATCGTCTCAGGTCTGAGAATCGTCGTCGCCCACTTCGTGACCGGCTTGAACATGCTGACCACATCCATGATCTGGTGTGATTCCTTGTGCAGGCGATCTGTGGAACCCTGGCCCGTCAGGACCAGCATCGGCGCGCGATCCATGTTCGAATCCGCAACGCCCGTAATCAGGTTGGTGGCGCCCGGACCCAGGGTTCCGAGGGCGCCGGCGGGGTTGCCCGTCAAGCGGCCATAGATTTCGGCCATGAAGGCAGCACCTTGCTCATGACGTGTCAGGACAAACTGGATCTTGTCCGATTTTTCGAGCGCCATCATGAAGTCGGCATTTTCTTCTCCGGGTACGCCGAAAATGTACTCGATACCTTCTGCTTCAAGGCACTGCACGAGCAGGTCTGATGCGTTCATGCGGCTTCCTTGTTATTTTTTGTTACGCAGCCGTAATCATACGCTGTGGATGCGGGTTTTCCCGTATATATCGAAGCCACCTCCTGAGCGCGTCTCGCGCGAGAGCGGCCCTACGTTCGGCATAATGGCGACAGGCGGCTAATGAACTGCGGAAGCCAAGTGTGATCTGGATCACATTTCGTCAACTTACATAAAATTGAGACCTGTCCGATAGCAATAATTACCAAGGCCTTATCATAATGGGTCAGGACAGAGTTCCGGATGCCAGCGTACGAGGAGGTTGCAGTGAGCAGTTCATTGCTATGGTTAATCTTGCTGCTGGGCAATGTAGTACTGTTTTGGCTGTGGATTAACTACATCATCAAGGTTTTGAGAGGGCAGTGTCCCCATTGTGGCAAGTGATCCTACAGCTAGCGTTTGCTTAGCAGCCGATCAAAGTAGCTGAAGGCCTCATCGGTATTGGACTGGGCCAGCCAGAACAGCGCCTGTTCACGAAGATCCCTGCTGCTTTCGCGGTCCTCGACCAGCGTGGTCAACGCCGTGAACGCCTCTTTACCCGCATGTGCGGAAATAGCAGCCAGAGCGCTCTCGGAGATACGAGCGCCTGCGTCCATTTGTTGCAATAGCCAGGCAACGCTGGCGTCATTGGATACGACACCCAGGTCATTTACAGGTGTAATCGTTGTCTCTGGACAGTCTGAGGTAAGGGCGCGGATCTTTGTCACTTTGCCGGCCTTCATCCGCACGTAGACACTGATCTGATCGCCGTCTTCGGAGCCCTGTACCTGCCAAACATGCCAACCGTCACCGGTGGGCGCCACAAATTCTGCGGCGCCTCCGTCTGTCCATGTGAAGAACAATAATACGAACGCCAAAGTCCGTGCGAAACGATCAACCTGTCGCATCAGAAGCCACCCTCAAGGGCCGAATCAATGATGTCCCATATATCGTCGCTGCCCATCACTACGAGGTACTCGAGCAGTTCGCGCTTCTCAACCGGGTCCTGACTGGAACGATAAAGCTCAAGGACGCCCTCGTCATACCCTGAAATCAACATGCCTTCGAGTGCAGCTTCACGGATGTCCTCCGAATCCGATGCTCGGTAAATTTCGACAAGCGTCGCATTCACTTCGCTACCGCCAACAATGCCGAGCGCTTCGATTGCTTCCGCTTGTACCTCAGGGTCGCTGCCGTCCAGTGCAATGGCTCGCAGAGAATCTGCGTCACCCGAAATTGCATAGGCCTCTATAAGGGCCTCGGAATTCCCGGTGCTTTCGCGAAGTTTGCGAAGCTGTTCCCGGGCGCCCATCACCCCCAGCATTTCGACGGCTGATTCAAAGTCTTCGTCGTTGCCGGCATTGGCAGCGCTAATGGCCAATTCATACACCGCCTCTTCGTCGTCTGCGATCAGATAGGCTTCGAGTACGGCGTCGCGTACGTCCTCATCGCCGCCGTCATAAATTCCGCCCAGGCGCGACAGCGCATCACTGTCACCGCCAATGCCGATCATGCGTATGGCCTCAAGTCGAATTTCACCAGAGCCTTGCTGTGCGGTTTCGATGAGCAAATCTTGTGCACCTGGCAGATCGATCTGGCTGAGGATGAATAGCGCTCGTTCTTTGACTTCATCACTGTGATCGCCTTGTAAAGCTTTGGCGGCAAGCGGCAATGCGCGTTCCGGCGGCGCCGCCATCAATGCTTCGAGTGCTGCGATCTTGAGTTCCTCGGCATCATCGGATTGAGCGAATGCCTGGCTTGCAACCGCAATGCTGGTCATCGCGGCAAAAGTGATAACGGTCTTTCTGAAATTGTTCATGTTCATGTTCTCTCTGTGTTTGTCTGTCGCCCATCTGATGTGTCGCGTGTCAGTTTGGTTAGCATTACGTTGAGCTCAAAGGCGAGCTGTGCGCGCAATGCTTCCGCATCTTCGGGTGCAATGTCATCAGAGGCGAGTTGTACAAGTATCGGTTCGAACGCGCGTAACACTCGCGCAAGTTTGGGTGAATTGTTCTGGACCGCCGCTTTTTCGAACAGGCGATTTTGATCGATAAGCCTGAGAATCAGTATCAAGCGATCTGCCTCGGCGTCCATCGGCAGTTCGGTGATTTCACGCTGGCTCTCGCGAAGATAATTTTGCATGCTGCGTTGAAATACGACGGGTACAACATCGCTCTGCGGCGTGATGTCGACGATAAGGGGCTCTCCCGCAGCTTGGTCGACGTCGCCACTGAACCAAACGCCAATTCCTATGCCGAGCGCGAGCGTGGCGGTAATCGCTGCACCCCAAAAAAACGACCAGAAGTGCACCGGTGGCGATTTCTGCGGCGCCGCGCCGCGTTCCATGTTTGCGGCACGATCGATGGTATCGTGAAAGCGCAGCATCATGTCTCTCGGAATCGCCTCGATTTCTGCGCCCTCGAATTGCGAGAGTTCGTTGCTCAGCGTCTTGTAGCGTGCCGCGAGTTCGGCATCTGCGACGAGTGCATTGGTGACCTCGAGCCTTTCGCCCTGGGTCAGTCCATCCTTGTAGTAATACAGTGTCAATTTGTCGTCATTCATTTCATACACCTTGCAGCGTAGTCATACGTTTACGCAATTTACGGACGCCCCTGAACAGCGCCTGCTTTACAGTGCCAACATTGCTGTCGAGTTCTTCCGCTATCTCCTTGAGCCGCCATTGCTCAAGGTGTTTGAGCACAAAGCAGACTCGCTCTATGTCACTAAGGTGTGTAAGCGCCTTGGCCAGGTCGCGCTCCAAATCACCGGCGTGGTGGGTGTCTTCCTGCGAGTCGGTATCGTCCGCGATCTCGAAATCCAGCGGCTCGAACGATGCCGGCCGGTTCTTCCTGATTAGCTGCAATGCCGCATTGACCGCGATGCGGTGAATCCAGGTATCCAGGCGCGAGTCGTGATGGAACTGACTGCGCTTGGCCCAGGCGCTCAGGAGTGCCTCCTGCACGGCGTCCTCGGCCATGGCCCGATTGCGGGTAATTTTCAGGCACGCGGAGAACCAGCGATCAGCCCGACTCGTGATCGCATCGTGAAATTCCGCCTGAGTCGGCTCCCGGCCGCCCTGCATTACTGCCACCATTGAAGCTTGGATGCCCGAGCTTCAATTTTGGTTAGCATGATTCGACCCGACTGGATGCTGGCGTGACTACAGTGGAATCGCCCGGAACCAGCCGGTCAGGGACCGGCGTGGCTGCGTGCTGAACGGTGTTACGAATGTTACCGAGTGAATGTGACATACGTCGAAAAGAGTCATTGAGTTGAACAGCGGCGCCCAGGTATCCCGCGGCGTGCCATCGTCGTCATAGTACTGCAGCAGCCCACCTCGGCTATGAAGCAAAGCATCTCCTCGCTGAAGTTCGTCATCTCGTCGGCCGTAATGACGACGTTTTGTCCGTCAATGTTGGTCAGGTATTCATAAGGCACATGGTCCAGGCAGCATTCGCGAATGCGCTCCGCCACGTCTGCATCGAGGATGTTTTCTATACGAACACGCCCGTCGACGGCGAATTGTTCGGCGAATGCCGCTCGGTCCAGATTGGGATTCAGCATGGCACTACTCTTGCCAGTAGAACGGTTCCGACCGGCGTTCGCCGGTTACGGTCTCGTTCAATGTCGCGGCGTCGTAGAGGCGGCCATTGAGCATAACGCTGTCGATCTTGTCGGTCTGATAGATGTCCTCCAGGGGGTTCGAGTCGAGTATGATCAGGTCGGCGAGTTTGCCTGCCTCGAGCGAGCCGACATCGTTTTCCATGCCAAGTTTTGTCGCAGAGACAATGGTTGCGGTACGCAATGCTTGCACCGGTGACATGCCTCCCTGCGCAAAGCCCCAGATTTCCCAATGACTCGCAAGACCTTCACGCTGCCCGTGAGCGCCAATGGTCACGAGGACGCCCTCATCAGCAAGCCGTTTCGCCTCGGCCGCGACTGTAATGAAATGGAAATCCTCGATCGGCGCCTTGGTTCTGCGCACCGATGCCGGTTGCAGGATGTGTGGCGGCACGAAGTTCGACAAGATTGGATGAGTCCAGACATCCGTTTCCTGGTACCAGAAATGCTCGACCGTCAGGCCACCGAATGTAACGACCAGCGTCGGCGTATAGGCAACATTAGTCTGTCCCCAGAACTGCAGCACATCGTCATACAGTTTCGACTGTGGCAGGTTGTGCTCGATAGCTGTATTGCCATCGGCGACCATCGACAAATCCATGTGAAACAGCGAGCCGCCTTCGGATACGACGAGCATGCCTTCCTCTCGTGATGCCGTCGTGACCTGTTGCCGTTGTTCGCGTCGCGGCTGGTTGTAGTTCTTGACGCCAGTCGCGCCCTGGGCTTTCAGGCGGCGAACGTGCTCACGCGCATCGTCGATTGAGTTGATGTCGGCAAGCGACGTGGATCGCGCGCCATAGATGATATTGCCGGTGGAGAACAGTCGCGGTGCGAGAATCTGCCCGGTTCGCTGCATTTCGGCTGCTGAGAAGATCTCCGTCGCATCGGCAGACGGATTGAATGTCGTCGTGACACCCAGCGACAGGGTCGCGAAGTTCATCCAGTTCTGCTCAGGAATGATACCGACACCTTGTGCGCTATGCGCATGTGCATCAACAAGGCCCGGGATGATAGTCTTGCCGGAAACATCGACGCTCTTCGCGCCTTCAGGAATAGGGACATCGCCGCTCGCGCCGACGGCCACGATACGATTACCATCGACAACGATAACGCCGTCCTCGATTATTCCACCGTCAACGCCGGACATCGTAATAATTCGTGCGCCGATAAGTGCGACCGTTCCGGACGGCACGTCTGCCTGCATGGCAATAGCCAGCGAGACCCCTGTCTCGGGCGATTCATAGCCGCCATCTTCATCGTCGGACGGCGGCCGCGCGAACATGTCACTCGTGTCTGCGTTGAACAAACTGGCTCCGAGAGACCAGTTCAGCCTGCGGCCCGCATTGCTCCAGTTCGGGAAATTGCCGCCATCGCCACTCGCTTTCACCATCGTGACGCTGTCGACACTCGTCGATATCGAGAGCGCCTTGCCGCCAGGGGGCAGGGGCAATGCGTAAATGTGGTAGTTCTCACGGAACGCGAAATGCCTGTCATCCGGCGCGACTTCAAAACGAGTAAGGTATTCGCCGCTTGCATGTGTGCGCGCTGCCTCGCCGTTCAAGTCAATGCTGACGAGGTTGCGTCCATCTTCGCCTCTGCGTGTAACGTAGAGCCGATCGCTCCGCGAACCGAAGTGCGGGTTGCTGCCATCCGCGGTTACACGGCGCGCGTCGCCGCCATCGGCCGAAATAATGAAAACGCCCGTGTCGACGGACCAGTTCGGCGACGTGAGGAATCCACCACCACCGGCTTCGTAGACAACCGAATCACCGTCCGGGGAAAACCGGGGACCGTGATAATGCCCGGGTGTCTTCGTCAATCGCTTGCTGCGTCCGCCGCCGGCGCTAACCGAATGGACGTTCGCAAGTTCCTGATCGTCCCAGGTAATGAATGCGATACGCCGCCCATCGGGGGACCACGTGGGGTCGTATTCGAAGTGATCGCGCGAATCGCGCGTCAGCAATTTCGCTTCGCCGTCCGGAAGGCTTTTTACATACAGGTGGCCGGCGGTCTCATAAACGACCTTGTTGCCATCCGGCGATACTTCGGCGTTGCGGGCCATCGTGGACTCAAAAGTAGCCGGCGCAACGTCGAGCCTCGGTCGTGGCGCATCATAAACACTGCGCGTGTCGTTCACGTGAAACTCGATGTCCGATACTTCGAGGCTCTGGATATCAATACGCTTTATGTGGCCATCGGCCCAGAACACGATGCTCCTTGAGTCCGGCATCCAGTCCATGTTCGGGTATACGCCGTGAACCGCCCATACTTCCTGGAGGTCCTGATCGAGGTCCTTGTATATGGGGCGCTCCTCGCCACTGACGAGGTCTTTCAGGAACAGGGCGCTCTTTGCCCGAATTCGGCGCACAAAGGCCAGGTACCGGCCATCGGGCGACGGCGTTGGCCGAACGGCGCCGCCGGCACCCGTCACGATGCTTTCGGTGACTCCGGTCTGCAGGTCATGGCGCCGGATCTCGAAGATCTGCGCGTTCGAGTCCTGTGCGTACTGAAACGTGCCGCCCGGCGTGCTGTCGAGGCTGAAATAAATATAGCGGCCATCCGGTGAGTAGGCAGGCTCGCCGAGTTCCTTCTGGTGACCTTCATTGGGTCGTTCCACGACAGCGACACCGCCGCCACCATTGCGATGGTAAATCCAGATCTCGCCCGTTCCGAGTGAACGGCCGGTGGTGAAATGCTTGCGTGCCGCTATGTACGTGCCATCCGGCGACCACCACGGGTTGTTCAGCAGCCGGAAGCTTTCCTTGCTTAGCTGCCGCGGGCTGCTGCCGTCGGCTCGCATGATCCAGATGTTGTCGCCACCCGCCGCATCACTGGTGTAGGCGATCTCCGAGCCGTCCGGAGAAAACCGCGGCTGCATTGACCAGGCGTGACCGCTGTTTATAGCCGTCGCTTCGCCACCGGCAATCGGCAAAACATAAATATCGCCGAGCAGGTCGAACGCGATCGTGGAGCCGTCCGGGCTGACGTCGAGACTCATCCAGGTGCCGGTGCGTGTATCGATCGAAATCGTCCGCGCTTCGCCCGGTATTGCGTTGACGTCCCATTTATCGTCGGAGTCCTCCGCAAGCGAATACGATGCAGGCAGAAAGAACAGAAAAATTAGCCAGCGCTTGTTGATTTTCATTCGTCGGGCTCGTTGTTATTGATCGGACGTGGGGAGAGTACAGGACTTGGGCAGGTCTTTTGGCAGATTCCAGCGAGGTTCGCCATCGCTTCGAAAGTCAGCGGCATTCATGCGGCCTGGTCGCGCGCGGAACCAATCGACAAGCACCTCGCGTGTCAGCGGCCCGTCGCCACGGTATTCAATACCGCCCGCGGTCATAGGCGGTTCCAAAATATCGTCGCCACCGAGCGCGAGGAAATCGTTCGTTATTACTTTGATCGCGTCCTCGTCTGCGATCGATCGCCCGTCACTGAGTACCATATTGACGCTCATGGTGCCGTTGGAACATTCGACGAAAACGCGCATTCCCGCAATGCCGGCCCGACGATTGTGGTTGTGCGCCTGCTTTGCGATGATGCGGCGCAAATCGCGCCCCGCGATGTCGAGGACGACGGTGATGTTATCGAACGGGAATACCTCGTAAACGTCGCCATAAGTCAGGTCACCGGCGGGTATTTCTGCACGTATACCTCCCGTGACATTATGAATCGCGATGTTGCCCTCGGATCCCCACAGAATAGCATCGACGAACAGGTTGCCGAGCGGAGATTCCGGGTTGCCATCGAGCACGAATGGCGTCTCGATGAACGGGCCGAGTACCTCGTTCTTCTTTTCTTTCGCGAATGCTGCTGCGCGCGCGGAAATTTCAAGAACTGTTTCATTGGGAATCACCGGGCGTCCTTCATAGTGCGCGGGCGATACCTGCCCGGTAATGTCCCAGGCGCACTCGCCATCTGCGGTATTTACAAACGGGCAGGGCGCCTGCGGTTTGAAAATCTTGTGGTCAAGAATTTTGCCTGTCTCGCGGTCAATGAAAAAGTCTGTGCGGCTGAAGGTGACAGTCCTGGCGATGCCTGAGGTAATCGAAATGCCGTTGACGAAATGTGCGATTTGGTCGTGCGTATGTCCGGCATTGATGTGATCGATGAGCCCATCGGGCAAGGCGTTTGCGACGCGCATGATTTCGTCATCCATGTCGCAAGACGACACATCATGGGGATCGTCAAATTCTTCGCAGCGGCTGCCGGCATGTGCCGTGACAATTACCAGCTGTGCTCCGTCTTCGCGCAATGCCGTGGCTTCACGCGTGATTGCGACGACGAGTGGTTCGATGTCAAGGCCAACCACGTTCGAGCTAATAGTCGTCACAAGGGCACGCTCGGTCACAACGCCGATGATGCCAACCTTGACTCCCCGCACATCGATCAAAATCGCGGGCGTAACATTGACCCAGTCGACCGGCAGCCCCGTCGTCTTGTCGATGAGGTTGGCCGCCAGTAATGGGAACGCCATCTCACGCGCGCGTTGTTTCAGCGCTCCTCGGGGGTCGTCTTCCTCATTCTTTGGTGTGGCGGCTGCGCCGAGCGGTCCGAAATCGAACTCGTGGTTGCCGATTGCAGCGGCCGTGTAATTCATCGCGTTATAGGCTTCAACGACAGACGCGCCCTCAGCCAGGTTGGACTCAAGCGTTCCTTGCCACATGTCGCCGGCGTCGATCAGTAACACGGCGCCGCCGTCTTCCTCGCGCGCAGCGCGAACCGCATCGACGTAGCCTGATATCGTTGCGAGGCCCCCCTTCCCCGGTTCCGGTAAAAATACGCCATGAACGTCGTTGGTGCCGATCACGGAAATCCGGATCGGATCCTGCGGAGCCGGACCGGTCTGGCTGCAGGAAGCCGCCAGCAGGCCGAGCAGCATTAGCAAGGACGTGCTGATGGCGGTTGGGACGGATAGGCGAGTAGTTCTCATTATTTTGTCTCGACGCTGTCTTGCGGCACATTCTAACGTGTGCCGACGCATTTTTTCGCCTGTGCTACAGTTTCATAATGAAAAACACCTGCAAAATGCTCTTGCTGTCCTTGTTGGCAGGCGCCGCCCTGGCAGTCGCGAATGACGCGGATGAACGGATCAACAACGAAGCGGAGATACGTTTTATCATCAAGGCGGAGCACGAGTACGCCACCGACGCATGCAGTGCAGTTATCGAAATCGAGTATTACCAAAAAGGCTCGAGCGCGCACGTTGAATCGTCGCTTACGAACGACGATTGCGGTGCCTCATCCGGGACCTATGTTATCCAGATCCGCTATCGGGGTGCAGACGGAAAGAGCCAGAGCAAGGATTTCCCGGAAACCTGGGAGCGCCTGGATTCAAGTCCCGTCGTGGTCGAAAAAGATTATTTCGTGGCTGATGATATCGACATCCTGCGGGTCCGGTCGCGCAAGCTGAATTGTACCTGCGTGCCGGACGAGTCAGACGACGGCAGCTAGTTCAGCGACGCCAGGGTGGCGCTTTTGATGATAGCCTCGGCGTCCGCCAAGTGCTTGTCGTAGTAGTAAGGGTCTGCGCCGATGTACCACATGATGTAGAGCTCATCGCTGGCGATGAATGCGCCGACCACACCCTTGTACATCGGGCTCTCGGTGACCACCGCGCTGATGTCGAACATGACGCCACGAATGTCACCGAAGCGGTGCGGCCTGAGGTTGCTGGTGCTGACGGCGGCCTGCCCTTCGCCGAAATACTTCACAATTGTTGACTCGAGCAGTTCCTCGATTTCATTCGGCAACATGTCCTTGTGGAATACGGGTAGGGCGGCATCTTTCGCGCCCGCCTTGCGCAGCGGCTCTCCATCCGGGACGGCGGGAATGAACACCATGCGATCAAGCAGCAGACCGTCGCGTGTCCATCGTTGCGCGTTCTTGCGATCGCCGGCGGCTGTGCCTGGGACGAGATTCCAGCCGCTGTCTGCATTGACGGTCAGCTTGTCGATGGAGTGGGGGCCTGGCTCCACCAGTGTGTAGCCGGTAACGCACCCGGCAAGCATGAAAAATGATGCGGCAATTAACAGGTTTCGCTTGGTCATGATCTTCATTCCTCTAAATAAAACTCGATCATCGCGCGGTCGTCTGCGGCTGGATCGACTTCGAGATACTTTCTGAATTGAACCTGCGCGGCGACGGTGTCACCGGTCTTAAGGTGCAGGTAGCCAAGATTCTTGTAAGCGTCCCCGGGCGCACCGCCGGCCTCAACGGAATGCAGGTAAGCGTCCATAGCGAGTTGCTTGTCGCCTTCCTCGTCCCGCTGGCGAAACATTTCACCGTAGAAATAGTAGACGAGACTCGGCTCAACGCCGATCGACCGGTGTCTCTCGAGCAGCTCTTTTGTACGGCCGAAACGATTGGTATCGAGCTGGTCTTCCATGAGGAACAGGTAATGCGTGTTTAGAATGTTGAGTAATTTCTCGTCGGTAACCTCCTCGGCGTCATCATCGCCGTAGTTGGAGATTACAAGGCTTTCCAGGTAGGACGCGCGCGCCTCAGATGCCGGATGCGTTTGAGCGAAAAGCGACGGTTTCCGGCGTTTGACGGCCGCCGCTTCTTCTTCAGCAATTATCCGCTGCCAGACCTTATACGAGGCATGTGGATTGTAGGAGGCCTCTGCGAGCATTCGTGTGCCAAGCAGGTCGGCCTCTGTTTCCTGTTGCCGATTGAAGGACAAAACGCTCATCAACGCCGTCAATTGTCCAAGGGGCGTGTTGTAACCAGTCGTCAAGAGCAATGCGATGTCAAAAATAGAGCCGGCTGCCACCTTGGCCTTTATGTCTCGCAGGCGCTGCAGAGAATGCAGGCGCGTGTAATGCGCGATCTCATGTCCGACGACCGCTGCAATTTCGTCCGTCGAGTTCGCGCGGACGATCAGGCCGGTCCAGATCTGCATCATGCCGGTAGCGGTCATCGATGCATTGAAGCCGGGGTTCCGAATGATGTAGACACGGAAGTCATTACAGTAATCTCCGGCCACGCGACATACGATTTCGGTGATGTAGTTATTGATATCAGGGTCGCGAACCAGTAGCGCCGACTTATTCAAAGTGCGCTCCATCTCCTCGAGTTCCATCCACAGACCTTGCTCATCACGCGCCTCCTCGGGCTCATAGCCCGGCGGAATTTTGTGATCGAGCGGCTCGTCACTGGCAAGTGCCGAGCTGCCGCACAACACTGCAATCAGGACGAATGCTGTGGGGAACCGATTGTTCACTCGGCCTCCGGCGTCCCGCTGGCCGTGGGGATGTCCTTGAACAATGCATCTACGGTCTTCGCCGCATCGTCGGCGTTGCGAAGCTCGCCCTTACCGGCAGTGACGACGTTAAACCAGACGATGTCGCCGGTCTTGAGGTCTACCAGCGACGCGAATCCGTGCTCGGAGCCGGTACTCACACCGACGCCCGCGGCAGCTGCGAGAACGGCGAACGCGATGCGTCCACCCGAGGCCTGGTAGTCCCGGTAGTAGACGAACAAGGCGTAGTCTGCCGCATGATTGCGGGCAATAGCGCTAACGCCCGGGCCCAAAGACCAGTCAAATCTGCCGGCCTTGCTCGGTAGCTTCGTGTAGCCGAAATGATGCGTGAGCAAGGTCAGGCCAACGGCGGAATGCAGCGTCTCGTACTGAATCTCGTCGGGTGACATGTTATCGGCGGAAATTGTTCTCACGTCGGCGCCGATGGTGTCCGCGTAGTCCAGCAATGCCTTGGAAAAGTTGGTTTTCGCAGCCTCTGTCCATTCGGCATTTGCCTCCGGAATACCGCTTGCAGTGAGCAGGTAATAACGAATATCCGGCGGCATCAGGACGATTCGAGGATCCTCACCAATGGACTCGAGTTTATCAATTTGCTGCACATTGGTGGTCGTTGCACAGCCGGACAGGAGCAGAAAGGCGGCAATGACGGCGAGCGCCTTGGCCTGACTTTTTCTGTTGAGCAATTTATGTAGGTTCGTGGACATGTTCAAAGCCCTCACAGTGGTACTTGTGTGGAACGGCGCATAACCGCCACTGTAAGCTTAGTAGTGAAAGTACGAGGCCGCAATGCCCCGTCACTGATGATTTGATGATTTATTTCTGATCTGTCAGCTTGCAGATGCGTCGCAAATCGCCGCAATTGACGAATCGAGCATGGCGCTGAATTCGTCTTCGCGCTGCTGCGCCTGCAGGCCTTCCGACAAGGCGCGCGAAAAACTGGCAACCATACCGTTATTGCGCGACAGGCGAGAGTTGGCTTCTTCGCGAGAGTAGCCGCCGGACAAAGCGACCACGCGCACGACGTTCGGGTGCGCGACGCAATCGGCAAACAGATTATCCTTCTCCGGCAGCGTCAATTTAAGCATCACGAGTTCATCTGGATTCAGACTGTTCAGCTCGTCCATGATGTGCGTGTGCATAATTGCCTCCGCCTCTGCCTTGTCAGGGCAGTGAATGTCAACCTCGGGCTCGATGATCGGAATGAATCCGGCCGCAACAATCTGGCGACCGATATCGAACTGCTGTTTGACGATTGCATCGATGCCGGCCGGGTTGGCCTGCTTGATAACGGAACGCATTTTGGTTCCAAAAATGCCAGCCGCCTTCGCTTTGCCGAGCAACCTTGCGAGATCCGGCATTGGGTTCATAAGCTGCACGCCGTGCTCTTCATCCGCAAGACCTTTGTCGACCTTGAGAAACGGTGCCACATTTTTGACATTCCACAGGTAAGAGGCCGTGGGCTGACCATCGACCTCGCGGTCCATCGTGTTTTCAAACAGGATGGCGCCCAGGATCCGGTCGCCCTTGAACGCGGGGCTTGTCATGATTCGCGTCCGCATTTCGTGGACGACGGTAAACATTTCGTCATCGTTCGACCATGCATCCTCGGTAATACCGTACAGTCCCAGCGCTTTAGGCGTGCTGCCGCCGCTTTGATCAAGCGCTGCGATGAAGCCGGGGGCCGACTTCATTTTTTCCAGTTGTTGTTCGAAGGTATTCAATTTAGTTTCTCGACAAGAGTAGTGACAGGGATTTGAGCGGCGAATTGTACAACGAGCGACCCGGTTTGCGAAGGCACGGTATTGCTGTCAGTCTGCCGCGATGGATGTGACGGCCCTCGATCAACTGCAAATCGTTCTCGATCCTGTCGGCCAAACAGGCATCGTTGTTGCATTGTTGCATTGATGCTGGTCGCAGGCACAGAGGTTATACACAATGACGAGGTTACCGACGAGCGTCCCGGGCGGCTGGTTCGATTCAACTGAATCCCGTACGTCAGTCGCATAGGAGAGAGTAATGGCAAATCGTATAGTTTGGTTTGATGTCCCGGTCGCAGATCTTGGTAGAGCGATTGAATTCTATTCCAAAGTCCTGGATATCACGGTAGATGAGGCACACGGCGTCGCCGTGCTTGAGCACAGTGGCGGCGACGTTGGCGGGTGTTTATTCAAAAGTGACGGTGAGAAACCGTCGGATTCCGGCTTACTGCTCTATTTCAACGTATCCGGACGCCTGGACGCAGCGATGGACGCCGCGGAGCAATACGGTGGCAAGATCCTGAAACCGAAAGAGGATATCGGTCAGCATGGTTATCGGACGATCGTACTGGATAGCGAAGGTAACCGGATTGCGTTACATTCGGAGTGAAAGAATCAATCGCTACTGTGTGAGAAATTTCGAAGGAGAATCGGATGAGTTGGTATCTCAAAGTTCTAAAGAACTACGCGGGATTTAGCGGGCGAGCCAGGCGCCAGGAGTATTGGTTTTTTGTGCTGTTCAATTTCATCATCACCCTGGCCTTGATTTTTGTCGACGCATTTATCGGCACCCTCAATCCCCAGACCGGCATGGGAGTCTTGAGCGGCCTGTATAGTCTGGCGGTATTTATTCCCACTTTTGCCGTGACCGTGCGACGGCTTCATGACACCAGTCGCACCGGATGGTGGTTGCTTATTGCTTTCATACCGCTAATAGGTGCCATTGTCCTTCTGGTCTTCATGTTCCTCGACAGCGCGTCCGGCACCAATGAATACGGGCCCGATCCAAAAGGGGCGCAGGACTAATTGCCGAGCATGTAGAACTGCCAGAGGTCCTTCTGGCTCATTTGCAGGAACGGCTTGATCGCGAGTTTGCCCGTGGTGCCGATGCTCTTTTCAAGAAACCGAAGTTCTTCGAGCTTGGCCCGGGTTTCTTCGCCGGTCTTACTCACGAAACCGGACTCGCGCATCATCAGGAGTCCTTTTGCACGAATGGCTAACTCTGTGTGCAGCCTCAGATAGCAGAGCAGGTCGGCGACGACTGGGCCTTCGAATTTTTCCTTAAGCGAATGCAGGTACAAGCCGACCTTTGACGAAGATAACTCGCCGGAATTGATCAACTCCAACAATTCTGTGTCTGCGTCAAATCCCATGCCCAGCCAGTCCGACACTGACTTCTCGCTGCGGTCGAACACGATGATCAACAGCAACGGCAGGCACACGAGGACTACCAGCGTGTTCAGCACAGGCGTCAGGAAAAAATGATTGAAAACCGAGTGCGTGATCGTCGCGACGATGTACGCGGGAACCAATGCTGCCGAACCGTGGGCCGGATACAGGCCAACCATGGTATGGGCGATAATCGCGAAGATAGCCGTGGCGCCGCCGTGCATTATGGCCGTGCCAAAACCGCGAACTATCCAGGTCCCGAGCGGCAAGTCGGGCAGAATCTGCAGGTAGTACATGTTCTCGAAGATGGCAAAGCCCGCGCCGACCGCGAAACCCATGATCGCAGCGTCAACAAGAAAACCGATGCGGTTGCGACGAATGAGCACGATGATAATCAGTGCCTTGAGCGCTTCCTCAACGAAGGGCGCTACGTAGCGGGTGTAGGCAATGAACTCGATGTCCAACCAGTCGAGGCCAGCGACGTTTAAAGGATAGCTGGCGACGGCCGCTCCACAGCCGAGCACGATCGTTGCAATCACCCAGCGGATAGGCACGAGTTTGTAGCTGTCGAGATACATCAGTGCTGCAAGAAAGCAGCACACGGGCAGGAGCCCCAGCAGGGCGTGAATAACGAAGTCGGTGGTCACATTATTTTGAGAGAGATCATCCACTCATCGTCGGTGAACGAGTTATTACCATAGGCTTTCGCATAGCCAGTCGATAAGGTCATGTCGGTTCGTGACATCACCGTGAATCGGAAGTCGATCTGGATGCCGAAGTTGTGGGCATCCTGTCTTAAGGTGGAATCGTCGAGATTGGTTGTCAGATAGCTTGTGAACAAGGCGGGTCGGGCCCAGGACAGGAAAAAATTTGCCGTGCCTACACGTTCAAACAGGATTGGCGGCAAGGTCCACTCGAGCATAGCGCGATGAAAGTTACGCCCTGGAATCGCGTTTAGTTCAAAACCTGGCATCGCATAGTATTCCCGATAGCGTTTTATCGAGCCGCTATCGACGTAGTTATTGCCAAATCCACCGAAGAAGAAATTGGCAAATTCGTCGAACGGGTCGCCAAAGGCGGCTCCCGCAGCGTTGCGTATCCAGATTGACGAGTGTCTCCACGGCAGCGGGATTCCGAAATCGAAGTTGCCGAGAATCTTTGGAATAGTGTCGCCGTCGACGTAATCGACTGCTGTGCCAATACGCCAGCTAAAGCCTTTCTCATCATCGACGGCGCCGAGGGATTTGCGCAGGTGATCGTAACTCAGTGCAGCGCCAAATGTGGTTAGCTCGTCGAACGTGACCGGTATGTTCTGGTAGCGCGGCAATGCATCCATGTCGTTGAAGTGATTGAGCTCAGTTGTGAACGAGAGATGTCGTGGATTATCAAACAGCAGGGTTTTTTCATAACCGACGAAAAATCGGTTGCCTTTGCGACTCCTCTTCGTCGGACCGAACAAGTCATAGAAATCGGCGTAGTTGCG
>Ga0255057_10000603_pt1 | contig 20321 bp, 21 predicted proteins | sample Cases_109_6_MG_FD_189022 | JGI IMG/M metagenome (GOLD analysis project Ga0255057, IMG submission 189022) | Seawater microbial communities from Amundsen Gulf, Northwest Territories, Canada - Cases_109_6 | ecosystem: Environmental > Aquatic > Marine > Gulf | place: Canada: Northwest Territories... | reverse complement strand
GGCGTAGTGCTACTCGCCGAATCCGTCGATGAACATGCGGCTGCCAGCAGTGCGAACACGGCGACAGCAACGATGGCTCGAAATCGCATGGCGAGGCCCCCTCGGTCGATGTGGGCGGCAGGCTAGACCGGTACTCTCCGACGCGAGCCGTGGCGCGCCTCCACTACCGGGTGAATGCCTGGTCAATAGCACCCTTCGAGCAGATGGGAGAAACCAAAATGAGCGACTTGTTCACCTACGGGCGGTGGGTCGTCAAGGACGGCATGGAGGGCGACTTCATCGAGCGTTGGGACGACCTGGCGGATTGGACGGCGGAACATGTGGAGGGAAGCAGTTGGGCGATGCTTCTTCAAGACCGAGAAGACCCCCGCGTGTTCATGTCATTTGGTCCCTGGGAGAGCCTCGAGGCGATCGAAGCGTGGCGTGGAGTCGACGGATTCCAGGATCGAGTCGGCATGCTTCAAGAACTCTTGGCCTCCTTTGAAGCCCTGACCATGCAGACCGTCGCGAGCAGCGGCATCCGTCCCTGAGTCTCGGTGGTCAGCCGCGGGCCTTCAGCTCCTCGATGAGCTTGGGAAGCACCTGGTGCACGTCGCCGACGACGCCGAGGTCGGCGATGGCGAAGATCGGCGCATCGGGGTCCTTGTTGATGGCGATGATCGTGGTGGCGTCCTTCATTCCGACCAGATGTTGCATCGCCCCGGAGATCCCGACCGCGATATAGACCGCGGGCTTGACGGTCTTGCCGGTCTGGCCGACCTGCAGGCTGTATGGCACCCAGCCGGAGTCGACAACCGCCCTGGTGGCGCCGACGGCGCCGCCGAGCTGCTCGGCGAGCTCCTCGATGAGATGCCAGTTGTCGGTACCGCCGACACCGCGGCCGCCGGAGACCACGACGCCTGCCGCCTCGAGGTCCGGGCCCTCGCGCTCCTCGACGTGCCGTTCGGTCACGGTGGCCGATCCAGACCGACCGACATCGGGCGTGGCGACGACGGTGACCGCCGGGGCCCCGCCGCCGCTCGGCTCGGGCTCGAACGCCTTTGGCCTGACGATCACCAGTGCAGGTGACGCTGTTGCCTCGGTGACGACGCGCTCGGCGCCGCCGAAGATCTCCGACGTGACCACGACCGGATCGATCGAAACGTTGACCGCGGCGGCGATCACCGGCGACCCGGTGCGGGCCGACAGCCGTCCTGCGACGTCGCGGTCGGTGTAGCCCATGCCGAATAGCACCACCGAAGGAGCTTCGGACGCAATCAGGTCGGCAAGAGCCGCAGCCGCCGGGGCGGCGGGCAGGCCTTCGCCCGGATCGAGGTGGTGGACCGCGGTCGCCCCATGGTCGCCGAGCTCGGCAATAGCGTCCGCCGCGCCTGCTCCGACGTGAAAGACGGTCACGTCCCCGAATTCCCTGGCCTTGGTGCTGAGCTCGAGGGCCGATGCCGAGCCATGGCCGTCGGACTCTTCGCTGAAGACGATCGCCGTCATCAGATCACCTTTACTTCTTCGAGCAACGAAACGATCGCCAGGTGGGCTTCCCCTTCATCTTCGACGACCTCGCCGGCCTGCCTTGCCTCGATCGGCGCAACTTCGGTGATGGTCTGGCCGGCCCCCCCGGAGCCGACCTCGTCGGCAGCGAGCCCGAGATCGGCGGCGGTCAGCTCGTCGATCGGTTTCTGTTTCGCCTGCATGATTCCCTTGAACGTCGGGTAGCGGGCCTCGACGGACCCCGCGGTCACCGCAACGACCACAGGCAGGGGTGCCTCGACCACGTCATAGCCACCCTCGGTTTGGCGTTCCACCCGCACCGTGCCGTCGCTCACCTCGACGCTCCGGGAAAAGCTCAACGATGGGGTGTCGAGGATCTCGGCGATCTGCTGTGGCACGACGCCGGTGTACCCGTCGGTGGACTCGGTTCCGGCGATGACGAGATCGAACCCTTCCCGCTCGATGGCTGCGGCGAGCACGCGTGCGGTGGTCAACGCCGCCGAGCCGCGGAGCGCCTCGTCATCGATGATCACCGCCTTGTCCGCTCCCATGGCAAGTGCCTGGCGAATGCCCTGCAACGAGCCGGAGGGTGACATCGAGAACAAGGTGACGCTGCTGCCCTCGTTGGCGTCTGCCAGCTGCAATCCGACTTCGACGCCGTAGCGGTCGGTGTCGTCGAGCACCTGCTCCTGTGGACGCACCACGAGGTGCGTCTCGGGATCGAGCTGGTACGGCGTGGCCGGGTCCGGGATCTGTTTCACGCAGACCGCGATCTTCATGGGGCTCCTCTTCGGGGTTTTGAGATGTTACGGAGGTCGCCGCTGGAACGATTCATGCGGCGACGAGCTTCGGGACCAGGGTTCCGAGGACGGCACGGAACCGTCCCATGGCAGCCGTGGCGGTCTCGGTCACCTCGTCGTGGCTGAGGGGCGCGTCGATGATCCCGGCCGCGTAGTTGGTCACCAGCGAGATCCCGGCAACCTCGACGCCCATGTGCCGCAGCGCAATGGCTTCGGGCACGGTGGACATGCCGACCAGATCTGCGCCTGCGCCTTCGGCCATCCGCACCTCGGCCGGTGTCTCGTAGCTCGGGCCGAGGAACCACGCATACACGCCCTCGCGGTACGGCGTATCGGCCGCGGTGAACGAATCGCGGATCAAACCGCGCAACCGCTCGCTGTACAACTCGCTCATGTCCGGGAAGCGGGGCCCGATCCGGTCGTCGTTAGGGCCGACGAGGGGGTTCCTCGCAGTGAGGTTGACATGGTCCTTGATGGCGACCAGCGCTCCGGGGATCATCCGATCGCCGATCCCCCCGGCGGCGTTGGTCAGCAGAACGGTTCGGCATCCGCTGAGTGCGGCGGACCGTACCCCGAAGACGACATCGTCGAGATCCCAGCCCTCATACGCGTGGACCCGGCCTGCGAAGAACAGTGCCGAGCCGTCTCCGATGGGGACCGAGTACAGCGTTCCACCGTGCCCGATGACTCGGGGCACCGGGAAATTCGGGATGTCCGAATACTCGATGGCGATCGCGCCGTCCAGCTCGGCGGCGTAGCTGCTCAAGCCGGAGCCGAGCACGACCGCGGTGTCATGGCGGTCTCGCCCGGTCGCCGTGGCGATCGCGTCTGCAGCGGTCTTCAGTGGGTCATAGTTCATCGCACCTCCCCGAGAATGAGCGGTCGCGTCGGCTGGGAATCGTCCGCATAATCCCACGCCGTTTCCAACACGGCCAGGCAGGCCTCGAGGCGGTGGCGTGACCGATAGCGAACCGTGGCAAGAGGCGCCCCGGCGGTGACCGCATCCCCGACCTTGGCGTGCAGGGTGATGCCGACCCCGTGGTCGACCTCGTCCCCCTTTTCGGTGCGCCCTGCGCCGAGCCGGACGGCGGCCCTTCCCACCGTCAGGGCATCGCAGCGAGACACGGTTCCCTCCCGGAGGGAGGTCACCACCTGGGTGTCCCGTGCCGCCGGGAGCAGGGCTCCGTCTTCGAGAATCGCGGGATCGCCGCCTTGCGCGGCGATGACCTCGGCGAACTTCTCCAGTGCGGCACCCGAGGCGATGGCGTCCTCGAGGGTCGCCCGTGCCGCCTCGCGGTCGTCTGATCCCGCGGCGAGCAGCATCTCCTCGCCGAGGATCATCGTCAGTTCGACAACGTCGCCAGGACCTTCACCGCGGAGTATTGCGATCGACTCCTCCACCTCGTTGGCGTTCCCGACCTCTGCACCGAGCGGCTGGTCCATCGCAGTGAGCAGGGCGACCACCGACGTTCCGTACGAGCGACCAATCGAGACCATCGTCTCGGCCAGGACGCGGGCGTCGTCGATGTTCTTCATGAACGCTCCGCTGCCGACCTTGACGTCGAGCACGAGGCCGTCGAGATCGTCCTTCGCCACCAGCTTCTTGGACATGATCGAAGACGCGATGAGTGGGACCGAAGGAACCGTTCCCGTGGCATCACGGAGGGCGTAGATCCGGCGATCGGCCGGGACCAGGCTTTCGGATTGGCCGGCGAGCACGATCCCGATGGCGTCGAGCTGGCGTGCGAACTCGTCAATGCCGATCTGAGTGCGGAACCCGGGGATCGACTCGAGCTTGTCCAGGGTTCCCCCGGTATGGCCCAGCCCGTGCCCCGACATCATCGGCACCGCCACGCCGCATGCCGCGACCATCGGGGCCAGGGGCAGGCTGATCTTATCGCCGACACCGCCGGTGGAGTGTTTGTCGACCTTCGGCAGCGGCGACGAGGAAAGATCGAGCAGTTCGCCGGAGGAGAGCATCGCGTCGGTCCAGCAACCAAGCTCGGCGTCATCCATCCCCTGGAACAGCACCGCCATCAGGAACGGGGCCATTTGATAGTCGGGGATGGCGTCTTCGGTGTACGAATCGACGATCCAGAAGAGCTGCTCCTGGGTGAGCGCCTTGCCTTCTCGCTTGGCGGAGATCAGCTCCTGCATCGTGAAGGTCATGGCACGCTCTCGAGATCGACCCGTCCGTCGCGCACGACGACCCCCTCGGATCGCAGCAGCTCCGACTGGCGCTGCTCGTGCTCCGGAGCCAGCCGACCGCTCTGGGTGACGATCCGCCACCACGGGAGCCCCGCGGTCGTTGCCAGGAGGTTTCCCACGGCGCGTGCCGCACCGGGGAACCCGGCCTCTTCGGCGACCTCGCCGTAGGACATCACCTCGCCGGGTTCGAGCCCCTCGATGACCTCGATTGCTGCGGTGGTGAAGTCGATCATGGCGTCTCGGTGTCGATGTCGGCGGCCGACCGGTTGGTCACGGCGTGCCGAAAAGACGGTCGCCCATGTCGCCGAGGCCGGGAACGATGTACTTGGCGTCGTTGAGGTCGCGGTCATGGCTCGCCGCGATGACCGAAACGTCGGGATGATCGTCGTACATCCGCGCCGCACCGTCGGGCGCGGTCACGACACACAGGGCATGAATGGCGGTGGCTCCGGATTCCTTTGCCTTGTCAACCGCCCAGGACAGCGATCCGCCCGTTGCCAGCATCGGTTCGAGGATCAGCACCGATGCCGAGGAGAGATCGGGAAATTTGGTGTAGTACTCCATGGGCGTGGCCGTTTCCTCGTCGCGCTGCACCCCGGCGAAGCCCACCTTGCAGTCCGGGATCATGTCCAGCACTGCATCGAGCATCCCGAGCCCGGCTCGCAACACCGCGATCGCCACCACATTGTCGACGCGGTACCCGGTGGTTTCTTCCATCGGTGTCTTCACCGTGACCTCGGTGAGGCTCAGCCGCTTGGTCGCCTCGATCACCAGGGTGTAGGTGAGGCTCCTTGCCGCCCACCGAAACGATTCGGGGCCGGTGTTCTCGTCGCGCAGAATGGTTAGGTAATGCCGGGTCAGGGGGTGGTCGATAACAGTGAGGTTCATATCCCCGAGTCTCGCAGGAACCCATGGTCTTCCGCCACCCCCCGGGTAGGGTCGCCGTCATGCAGCCGGATGTCATCGAGCCGCCTGCCCCCTCCTCCGGCGACCAGCCGCGCGCATTGCGCCGGCTAGCGGACGTTGCTTGGGCGGCCCCGCTGGGGGTGCATGCATTCCTCCTGCTCATTGCGCTTCTGGTCATCCTCCCTTTCACCGAGAGCGGGCCGGTTTGGCTGGCCGACGAAGGAGGGATGCGACTCGAGGCCGAGCTTCTGGCGGAGGGTGAACCGTGGGCGTTGGGGCGCCCATTTGCCGGCCTGGATCCCGAGGAAGTCACGGTCCCCATCGAGTCGGCGACGATCAACGGCGACCGGTATACCCCATTTGCCAAGCACGTTGCGGCCTCGCTGCTGCTCGGTGGTGCCGTGCGAGCGCTGGGATCGTTCGGCTTCATTGCGCTGTCGATCCTGGCAACGGCCGCCGCCGGCTGGATCGTCGGCGCCACCGCCGAGCGTCTGCGACGGGGGAGCGGTCGGTGGGCGCTGTGGGCGATCGGTCTCGGCGGCCCGCTCGTGATCTATTCGTACACCTCGACATCCCACACGATCGGCGTCGCCCTCGCCGCGGCCGCAGTTGCTGCGGCAATCGGCGTGCTGCAGGGCCGCCTGTGGTGGGCCGTGCCGTTGATCGCGGCGGTGGCGCTCGGACCGCAGTTCCGCAACGAGGCGCTGCTGTTCGGTGGAGCGGTCGCCTTCGCTCTGGTGCTGTTCTCGATCCGGCCCGTTCATCTCGGGCGAATCGGCATCGCAGCAGCCGTGGGGTTGGCTGCCGTTGCCGGATTCGGGGCGAATCTGCTGTTCGAGCAGCGAGTCGCCGGGTCGCTCTCAGTACCGGTCGACACCACGGCACCGAGTGCCATCGAACGGATCGTCAACGCCGGATCGACGGTACTGCTTCGCGTTACCGACGATCCCATCGGCATCATCGCCGTGTACGGCCTCGCCGCGTTCACGGTGCTGCTCATCGTGTGGCTCCGCGTCGACCAGGCGGCTTCCGGCCGCCACGTCTTCCACGCCGTGGCTGCGATGGTCAGTGCAGCCGTCCTGCTCGTCGTTGGCCCGGTCCACGTGTACGGCATCCTGCTGGCGTTCCCGCTGCTCGTGGGCGGACTGGCGGCGATCCGCAGTGAGGTGTGGTCCTCGCCGCGGTATCGGTTCCTGCTGCTCATTGCGGGGGTGTACGCAGTTGCGGTGCTCATCACCCAGGATTTCGGCGGCGGAGGGGTGCAGTGGGGTGGTCGCTACCTCTTCGTTGCCCTGCCCGCGGCGGTGCCGCCTGCGATCGCGGCGATCTCTGCTGCGGTGGAGCGCATTGACCGGAGAACCGCATCGGTCGTGATCGCCGCGATGGTCATCGGCGCCGCGGCGATGACCGTGACCTCGGTCCGTCTCATTGCCGATCGGCACACCGCAACGGTCGGCGTCGTGAACGAGCTCGCCGACGCCGCAACGGTTGCCGGACCGGCAGGTGACGGCGGAGGACCGGTGGTCTTCTCCCCGTTCACCAACGTGGGCAGGTTGGCGTGGGAGACGGTCGGCGACACCCGCTACCTACTGATGCCTGAGGACGACGTGATGGTCTACATCGACCGCTTCTCCGCGGCGCCGATCGAGCGGTTCGTGTTGCTGGCGTCGTCCGACGACGAGGTCGACCGGTTCGAGGCCAACGGGTTCGTGGTGAGCGACGAAATCGCCAGGATCGGGCCCGGCCGTCTGGTGGAGATGGAGCGGGTACCCACCGATGACTGAGCGCCATCGCCTGGCCATCGGCGCGGCACTGGCCGTCGCCGGCGCCATCGTCTTATTCCTGTGGGTGCAATGGACCATCGCTGTGATCCCTGACGGCTTCGATCAGTCCGGCACCCCGGTGGGATGGGACTTCCGGGCCTTCCACAGCGCGGCGACCCTGATGAGTCGGGGAGCGGCATCGGCGATGTACGATTGGCCATTCCCCGCCGGGCTGAGTGGGCCGCCGTTCGTCAACCCGCCGTTCACCGCGTTCTTCTTCTTGCCGTTTGTCGCCATCGATGTCGTCCCGGCGTGGGGGATCTGGACCGTGCTGTCGATTGTGGGAATGGCGGCTGGGTTCCGCGCCCTGGGCGTGCCCTCCTGGCCGACCGCCAGCGTTGCCGCCCTGCTCACCGTGCCGGTGTTCTTTGCGCTCCGGCTCGGACAGACCTCGCTCGTGGTGTTCCTGTTGATGAGCCTGTCATACGCGGCGCTCAGCCGGGGGCGGCTCAAGGGAGGGGGGGCGATCCTCGGATTCGTGATCTTCAAACCGCAGCTGCTGATCGGCTTCGTGTTCTGGTGGCTGAGTCGATGGAGAACGATGCGCCCCGCCATCGTCGGCGGCTTCGCCACCGGTGGGTTTCTGATCGCCGCCTCGCTCCTGATCTTCCCCAATGCCTGGATCCGGTTCCTCGAAGTCGCACCGACCCTGCCCTCGCTGTACGCGTTCGGTGACTCGCCCTACTACGAGTTCGCCATGTGGAACGTGTTCGTGAGTGACATCGCCGCCGACCCGGCGATCATCTCGTGGCTGTCGCTGGCGTTGACGCTGGTGACCGGCGCCGCATTGGTGTGGTTTGTCCGGCGGGTGAACGATGACCTGGCGCTGGCGTTCAGCGGAGCGGTCGTGGTGGCCTTGATCGGCGCGGCCCACATCGTCGTGCACGACTGGGCGCTGCTCCTCATCCCCGTGGTGTTGTTGTGGTACCGGCTGCCCGAGCAGCGGCCGGCATGGACCGCGATGGGCATCGCCTTGCTGTACACGACGCTGCTCTCACCGTTCTTCGTCCTGTACCAGCTCGATGCCTTCGGCATCGCCCTGAACGTGGCACCGATCGTGCTGTTGGTGTGCACCGTGATCGCGGCACGGATCGCCATTGCCCGGATCGAGACCGAAGATGCGGACCGAGAGGTGGATCTGGCGTCCTCGTAGACTCGGGCCGATGTTCGAAACGCTCTCCGATCGACTCAACGACACGTTTGCCCGTCTGCGGAGCAAGGGCCGCCTCACCGAGCAGGACGTCGACGCAGCGCTGCGAGAGGTGCGGCTCGCCCTGCTCGAGGCCGATGTCAACGTGGCGGTCGTCAAAACCTTCCTGGCCAGGGTCCGTGAGCGTGCCCTTGGGGTCGAGGTCGCCGACAGCCTCACCCCCGGCCAACAGGTCATCAAGATCGTCCACGAGGAGTTGGTCGTCACCCTTGGGGAAGAGGCCCCGCTGGTACGACCGGCGGCGCCACCGCTGGTCATTCTTCTTGCAGGGCTCCAGGGATCCGGAAAAACCACCACGGCGGCGAAGCTGGCGAAGCACCAGAAGTCCAAGGGCAAACGGCCGATGCTCGTTGCCGCGGATCTGCAGCGACCGGCCGCCATCGACCAGCTGGAAACGCTCGGGGCCCGCATCGACGTGCCCGTCTACGTCGATCGCAAGGCAAAGGCGCCCAAGCTCGCCAAAGCGGCCTTGAAGCAGGCCAGAGCCGATTCGCGCAATGTGGTCATCTTCGACACCGCGGGACGCCTCCAGATCGACGACGACTTGATGAAGGAGCTGGCGGCCATGCGCAAGGCCGCCGATCCGGACGAGGTGCTGCTGGTCCTCGACGCCATGACCGGTCAAGAGGCGGTGAACGTGGCCAACGGCTTTCTCGACCACACCGACCTGACCGGACTGATCCTGACCAAGCTCGACGGCGACGCTCGCGGGGGCGCCGCTATCTCGGTCCGGGAGGTCACGGGAAAGCCGATCAAATTCGTCGGCGTCGGGGAGAACATCGACGACCTCGACGCCTTCCACCCCGACCGCATGGCGGACCGGATTCTCGGGATGGGCGATGTGATGACCCTGATCGAAAAGGCCGAGTCCGTGTACGACGAGGAGCAGGCCGAGCTGGCCGCGGCCAAGATGCGCGACGCCGCGTTCGACCTCGAGGACTTCCTCGAGCAGTTCCAACAGCTCAAGAAGATGGGGCCGTTGGACCAGCTCATTGGTATGCTCCCCGGCGCCGGATCCGCATTGCGTGACGCTGAGATCGACGACCGTCACCTCGCCCGCGTCGAAGCGATCATTCGGTCGATGACGCCCGCCGAGCGGCAAGACCCGAAGCTCATCAACGGGAGCCGCAAGCGCCGGATTGCATCGGGCTCGGGAACGCGACCGCAGGACGTGAATGTCCTGCTCAAACAGTTCTCCGAGACGCAGAAGATGATGAAAGCGTTCGCAGGAGGAAAGAACCCCATACCGGGGCTCAAACTCCCGGGGATGCCCAGCGACAAGAAGAGGTAGCCATGGCGGTGAAGATTCGCCTGACACGGACGGGCAAGAAGAAGCAGCCGACGTACCGCGTCGTTGTGATGGACGGACGCAAGCCGCGAGACGGCAAGTACATCGAGCAGATCGGCCGCTACGACGCCCGCCAGGAGCCGTCGCTGATCGAGATCGACAACGAGCGGGCTCTTGACTGGTTGCACAAGGGTGCCCAGCCCACCGAGCGTGCTCAGAAGCTGCTCGAGATCTCCGGGGCGTGGGCGCAGTTCCGAGTCGACAAGGGCGAGATCCACACGATCGGGGAGCATCACACCAAGGAATGGCCCGGGCAGGTGCATGTTGTGGGGCAGCCGGAGGTGGAAACCGAGGAAGTTGCCAGTGAGGAAGAAGTTGCCAGTGACCAGTTGCCGGTTGCCAGTTCCGATAAGGAAGATGCCAGTGAGGAAGAAGTTGCCAGTGACCAGTTGCCGGTGACCAGTTCCGATGAGCAAGATGCGAGTGACCGGTTGCCGGTTGCCAGTTCCGAAGAGGGAGCAGCAACCGAGGCGGAGCCACTGGAAGATGTACCAGGCGAAGAGGTCAGCGATACTGAGCCCGCACAGGAAGAGGACAGCGAATGAAGCAAGGTGAAATCGTCGAGAACGTCGTCACCTATCTCGTGACGCAAATCGTCGACGACGCCGATTCGATCCAGGTCGAGATCGTTGCCGACGGTGACGACTCCGTGGTCGCCGAGGTACGCACGGCCAAGTCCGACATGGGCCGGGTCATCGGTCGGCGCGGCAGAGTCGCCCGGGCCATTCGCTCGGTTGCGAGTATTGCCGGGGACGAAGAGGGCCTTTCGGTCGAGGTCGAGTTCCTCGACTGACGTGGACCTGATCGATGTCGGTTACGGCCGCCGAGCCCATGGCATCGGTGGGGAAGTAGTCGTCAGATCTCTCAGCGACGATTCGCAACGCTGGATCGCCGGCGCAACCGTGACCACCGACGAGGCGACTGCTCGTACCCTCGAGGTGTCGGCCATTCGCCCGCATCGCGGCGACCTGCTTGTCCTCTTCGCTGGGATCGTCGACCGCGACGCCGCCGAGACCCTCAAGGGGGTTCGATTTCGCGTTCCCGCCGGTCAGCGACGCACGCTCGGCGACGATGAATACTGGCCCGAGGACCTCGAGGGCTGCACGGTGGTCGATCCGGGAGGGGTCGAGCTCGGGTCCGTCATTGGGGTGGAGTTTGGGGTTGCCCAGGATCGCCTGTCGATCCGAACCGCTGCGGGTGTCGATGTCGCGGTCCCGCTCGTCTCCAAGATCGTCATTTCAATCGACCTCGAGGCCGGCGTCATCATCGTTAGCCCTCCCGAAGGCCTCTTCTGAGCCGCTCGACACCGTTCTAGAAGGGTGGTCGCCAATGACGATTACTTGGGCCTGCGGTCAAGCCGATGCCATCACCCCGATCGACGTCACATTGCTGGCAGGCCCGCCGGAGGATTGCCGACAACCCACCTAGGGCGTGATGTCGGCGCACATGGCGTAGGCCCTGAAGCTGTCCGGGGTGACCTCGGCATTTCGGACGGTGACCGACCAGGCGACTGGAATGCCATACTCGGTCAGCGGATTGCTGCTGTCGACGTGCGATGTTGTCTTGACTCCGAGGAACCCTCCGCCGGTGACGATGTCGTCCGCATCGCAGAACGCCCGGGCGGTAGCGCTCGTCTCCGCCGTAGCACTGGCTTCGACACGGTAGAAGGTGATCACCCCGGAGTCACCGGTGGGTCCTGCTGGCCCGGCCGCTCCGTCGGCTCCTGCTGGCCCGGCCGCTCCATCGGCTCCTGTGGGGCCGGTTGCTCCGTCATCCCCTGCGGGTCCTGCGGGGCCGGTTGCTCCGTCATCTCCATCGGCTCCTGTGGGGCCGGTTGCTCCGTCATCCCCTGCGGGTCCTGTGGGGCCGGTTGCTCCGTCATCCCCTGCCGGGCCCTGCGATCCTGCCGATCCGCCGGCTCCCAAGTTGATCGAGGCTTCGTTCCTTCTGCATTCACCGAGACTATCGACGATGCGCGGTATTCCGGCCGGGTTGACGCAGGCATGGATCGCGTTCTCGTTTGCCCACGCGGCGCCGCCGGTAAGCAACGCGCCGAGGACGAACATCGTCGTGCTCACGGCATACCACCTGCTCCGAGCCCGAATGTGGTCGCTGAATCCCCGCGTGAATCCCCCAATTCACCAGCCGAAAGTCATTCCTCTACCTTGGTATCGGCGAATTCGGGTTGGTTTCTTGAACCGTCGTTTTGGCGATTTTCGGGGAGCCGGCCGGTCACGGAACCGGCGCAGCTGTCGTATCCCGCGGGCAACCTACTCCCAGGGCAGGCTTGACACCTGAGCGTCGTCGGTGAAGCCTTTGAGTTTGATGCTTTTCGGTGCGGCGGCTGCGAATGGCGGGTCGACGATGTCGACGAGATCGAGGCTCGCCAGGACCTCGCCCGCTGCTGCGTGCGCGCAGATTCGGGCCGCCTTGTGCACATCCTCGCCGGCGAGCGTGTCCCCGATCTCGGTCACGTCTCCGATATGCAGCCCGATGCGGATGTTGGGAGCAAAGCCGTGTTCGGTCCGCTGCCGAGCGAACGTGCGCTGTATCTCGACCGCACAGTCGACCGCGTTCTGAGCGTCGTCGAAGGCCGGCTCGGATGCGAGAAGACGTTCTGCCCGCCTCACCCACCCGTCCCCGATAGCCGTCGCCTTCTTGTGAAATTGGCCTTCTGCCAGGTCGAGCGCCATCAGGGCGGCCCTTTTCGGTTCATCAGACTTGATAAAGCCGGCATAGGCCCGCTCACGGGCGTCGATGCACTCGTCCGGGCGACCCGACCACCATGCAGATCGTGCCAGGTCCTCGAACGCATCCGGGTCGAGTCCGCCGCTCGCGGCGGCCTCGTTGAGAAGCTCGTACGCTTCGCCCCAATCGTTGCGTTCCATTGCTTGGCGACCCGAAGCGATCAGATCGAACTGCGACTTGGTCATCACCGCCCCCTCGGGCCTGCGCGATACGAAGGAAGTATGGCGTTCGGTCGTTCGATGATGCCCGGCGTCGGCAGAGATCACTCGCCGCGAGGACCTGCCATTTGAACCGCAAGGTCGATGAGCAGTCCAGCCAGAGGTTCGGCGAGCTGCCCTCCACCCGTTCATCCGGGTGAAGCACCGCAGCCGTCGTATCCTGTGGGCACATGGCGTATCAACCGACCAACCACGTGCGGATCGTGACCGCAACGTCACTGTTTGACGGTCACGATGCAACGATCAACATCATGCGCCGCATCCTCCAGGCGACCGGCGTCGAGGTGATCCACCTCGGCCACGACCGCTCTGCGGCCGACATCGTCAAGGCCGCCGTCGAGGAAGACGCCCAGGCCATTGCGATCACCTCGTACCAGGGCGGGCACATGGAATTCTTCGGGTACGTGCGTGAGCTGCTCGACGATGCGGGGGCCCGGCATGTGAAGATCTTCGGAGGCGGGGGAGGCACGATTCTCCCCGCCGAGGGCGAGGAGCTGGAACGAGCGGGCATCACCCGCATCTACTCGCCCGACGATGGCCGCAGTCTCGGCCTGCAGGGGATGATCGACGATCTCGCCGAACAGGCGGATTATCCGGTGGTCGACGACCAGGCGGACTACGACGTCTCCGGCCTGAGCACCGCCACTCCGGCGCTGCTCGGTCGAATGATCTCCGAGGTCGAGCACGACCCTGCCGGCCCGCTGGTGATACAAGCCCGTGATGCCGCGGAGAAACGCACGACGCCGATCATCGGCATCACCGGCACGGGGGGAGCGGGGAAGAGCTCGCTCGTCGACGAGATGATCGTCCGCTTCCTTGCCGACTTCCCGGACCGCACGGTCGGGATCGTCTCGGTAGATCCATCCCAGCGCCGGTCCGGTGGGGCGCTCCTGGGAGATCGGATTCGGATGAATTCCCTCGGCAGCAATCGCGTCTTCATGCGGTCGCTGGCCACCAGGCAGGCGAATCTTGCGCTGTCACCGCATGTTGCCGCCGCCGTCGACCTGGTGAAAGCCGCCGGCTACGACCTCATCATCCTCGAGACCTCCGGGATCGGGCAGGCCGACACCGAGATCGTCGACCAGTCCGATCTGTCGGTGTATGTGATGACCCCCGAATACGGCGCGGCCAGCCAGCTCGAGAAGATCGACATGCTCGATTTCGCCGACCTGATCGTCATCAACAAGGCAGACCGCCGAGGCGCCGACGACGCCCGGCGCGACGTCCGCAAGCAGTACAAGCGGAATCATCAGGCGTTCGACCTGACGGACGAACAGGTTCCCGTCTATACGACGATCGCCTCGCACTTCAACGACGCAGGTACCAACCGCTTCTATCAGGTGCTGGTGCACGCCGTCTCCGAACTGTCCCGTGATGACCTCACCCTGTCCCACGAGCTGCTCATCGACCACGGCGGGGAGCGCTCGATCGTGCCAAAGGACCGGGTCCGCTACCTGTCTGAGATCTCCCAATCGATTCGGGACTACAACGAGCGCGTCGCACAGCAAGCCGCACTTGCGCTCGAGGCACAGGGCCTGTCGATCGCAGCAGCAGCGGTCGACGAGCCGGCTTTGGTGGAGCGCCGGGATCGGGCGATAGCCGGGCTCGACACGGACGCCGCAGAGCTATTGGAGCGATGGGACGCCGACGTCGAGGCCTACCGGGCCGCCGGGGCCTCATATGAAGTGCGCGGCGAGACCATTGAGGTCGACGCCACATCGACCACCCTGTCGGGTACCGCCATCCAAAGGGTCGTCCCTCCCCGCTTCTCGGGTTGGGGCGACCGGGTTCGGTGGGGCATGCAGGAGAACTACCCCGGCCGCTTTCCCTACACCGCCGGGGTCTTTCCGTTCAAACGCACCGAGGAAGATCCGACGCGCATGTTCGCAGGCGAGGGCCGGCCCGAGCAGACCAATCAGCGCTTCCACTATCTCTCTGCGGACATGCCGGCGAAGCGGCTCTCAACCGCCTTCGACTCGGTGACCTTGTACGGACAGGACCCGGCCGTGCGGCCGGACATCTACGGCAAGGTGGGGAACTCGGGCGTGTCGGTGGCCACCCTCGACGACGCCAAGAAGCTCTACAGCGGGTTTGACCTCGTCGACTCTGCGACCTCGGTATCGATGACGATCAACGGGCCGGCACCGATGATCCTTGCCTTCTTCCTCAACGCCGCCGTCGATCAGCAGGTCGAGCGCTATGTCGTCGAGCACGGTCTTGATGACGATGTCGAGGCGGCGCTTCGGGCCAAGTTCGACGACCGCGGGCTGGAGCGGCCTAGCTACCTGGACGACCTGCCGGATGGCAGCGACGGCCTCGGTCTGATGCTGCTCGGCCTCACCGGCGACGAGGTGGTGGCCCTCGAGGTGTACGAGCGGATCAAAGCGGACGTGCTGTCCCGGGTCCGGGGCACGGTGCAGGCCGACATCCTCAAGGAGGACCAGGCGCAGAACACCAGCATCTTCTCGACCGAGTTCGGGCTTCGGATGCAGGGCGACATCCAGGAGTACTTCATCGAGAACCGGGTTCGGAACTTCTACTCGATGTCGATCTCGGGCTATCACATGGCAGAAGCCGGTGCCAACCCGATCAGCCAGCTGGCATTCACGCTGGCAAACGGGTTCACGTTCGTCGAGTACTTCCTCTCTCGCGGCATGCCGATCGACTCGTTTGCGCCGAACCTGTCGTTTTTCTTCTCCAACGGCGTCGATGCCGAATATGCGGTCATCGGGAGGGTCGCGAGGAAGATCTGGGCCAAGGCGATGCGGGACCGCTACGGCGCCGACGAACGCTCCCGGAAGCTCAAATATCACATCCAGACCTCCGGGCGATCCCTCCACGCCCAGGAGATCTCCTTCAACGACATCAGGACCACGCTGCAGGCGCTGTATGCGGTGTACGACAACGCCAATTCGCTCCATACCAACGCCTACGACGAAGCGATCACCACCCCGACCGAAGAGTCGGTGCGGCGCGCCATGGCGATCCAGCTGATCATCAACCGCGAGCTCGGACTTGCCAGAAACGAGAACCCGCTTCAGGGGAGCTTCATCATCGAAGAGCTCACCGACCTGGTCGAGGAGGCGGTGCTCGCCGAATTCGATCGGCTCACCGACCGGGGTGGCGTGCTCGGCGCCATGGAGCGGATGTACCAGCGCTCCAAGATCCAGGAGGAGTCGCTGCTCTACGAGCGAATGAAGATGTCGGGCGAGCTCCCCATCGTCGGGGTGAACACCTTCCTTTCCCCGGAGGGCTCCCCGTTCGTGATCCCGGAGACGATCATCCGTTCCACCGACGAGGACAAACATCGGCAAATCGACGCCGTGCAGGCGTTCCAGGAACGCAACGCCAAGGCGGGTGAGGTGGCACTCGACCAGCTGCAGAAGGCCGCGCTCGAGGGCGACAACACGTTCGAGGCGCTGATGGAGGCCACCAAGGTGGTATCGCTGGGCCAGCTATCCCACGCCCTGTACGAGGTCGGGGGCCGCTACCGCAGGAACATGTAGCCGCGGCCTTCGTTTCCGACACCGTGTCGGCGTGCGGCCGACTTTCTGTCGGTCCATCAACCGGTTTCACTCTCTTCCTGGGGAGCATCCGGAGACCAATGTCGACCAACCTGATCCACTATCTGCCCATCATCACCACGGTTGTCGCCGCCGCCTTCTTTCGCGTGCTGTGGCTTCACTGGCGACGAAAACCATCTGCCCGGTATGTCATGTGGTGGATGATCGGAGTCGGCCTCTATGGATTGGGCACGCTCACCGAGGCGTTGACCACGGTGTTTGGCTGGCAAGAACCGATCTTCCGTGCGTGGTACATCTCGGGTGCGCTGCTCGGTGGGGCGCCGTTGGCCCAGGGCACCGTCTATCTGCTGCTTCCGAGGCGGACCGCCGACCGCTTGGCCGTGGCACTCGTCACCTACGTGGCGATTGCCGCGGCGTTCGTGGTGGCGACCCCGATCATCGCTGAGCTGGTCGAGCCGAACCGGTTGTCCGGTGAGGTGATGGCGTGGCAATGGGTGCGGCTGTTTTCGCCCCTCATCAACCTCTATGCCGTTGTCTTCTTGATCGGCGGCGCGATCTGGTCGGCGTGGCGCTACTGGCGTCGTGATGGGGCATCGTCGCGGGTCCTCGGCAATGTGTTGATTGCGGTGGGAGCCATCCTGCCGGGTATCGGCGGGGGCTTCGCCCGCGCCGGCACCGTCGAGGTCCTATACGTCATGGAACTGATCGGGCTACTGCTGATTTGGGCCGGCTATCGCGTGATTGTTGGGGATCGACTGATCCCCATCCACCGGGCACAACAGCAGACACCGGCACAGTCGGCAGCCGAAACAACTTGAGGTAATCGAATGAACCGAAGAACCACGCTCATCGCGCTGGGTATTGCAACGACGGTGGTGCTGGCTGCGTGTACCGGCGACGCCGACACGACGACCACGTCATCGGCAACGCCGGCAGAGACCACGACGTCGTCTCCGACCACGTCGTCGCCGACAACAACGCTCATCGACGAACAAACCTTCGTGGGCGCCGACGGCGTCGAGACCACCATTGGGGACGTGTCGCGGATCGTGTCGCTCAACGGGGACCTGACCGAGATCATCTTCGAGCTTGGGTTGGGAGACAACGTCGTCGGAGTGGATGTCACCACAACCTATCCGCCTGAGGCGGCAGCGCTCAATGATCAAGGAGCAACGGTCGGGTTCGCCCAGCAGCTGGCTCCCGAAGCGGTGCTCCGCTTCGAACCGACCCTGGTGATCGGCGATCAACAGGTGGGGCCCCCGGAGGTGATCGAGCAGTTGCGCGGAGCGGGTGTCCCGGTGGTGATCCTGGAGACGCAGACGACGCTGGATGGCGTCGAGACCAAGATCCTTCAGGTGGCTGAGATCCTGGGTGCGCCCGATGCGGGCGCCGAGCTGGCCGAACGGGTGATGGGCGAAATCGACGCGGCCCGCGAGCTGGCTGCGGCCGACGACTCCGACCCGAGAATCGCCTACGTATACGTACGGGGCCCGCAGGTGCTGCTGCTCTTCGGCGCCGGGATGCCGACCCAGGGGATGATCGAAGGTGCCGGTGCTATCGACGCAGGAGCCGAGACGGGTGTGTTTGGACCCGTGGCAATGACCCCGGAAGCGCTGCTTGCCGCAGCTCCCGCGGTGATCGTGCTCCCCGAAGCGGGCCTCGCTGCCCTCGGCGGGATCGAAACGTTCCTCGAAATCCCCGGGGTCGCGAAAACACCCGCAGGACAGAACGATGCCTTCATCGCTTACGACGAGGCCTACTTCTTCAACCTCGGGCCCCGCGCCGGCCAGGCCCTCGACGAGTTCGTGCGCGACCTGTATCCGGGCATCGGCGGTTGACCGACTCCTCGGAACTCGTCGCGAGCGCCGATCCGTATGCCTCGCGGCGCCGATGGTTCATTCCCGCCGTCGCCCTCGGGCTGCTGGCCGCGGCCTGGGCGGCGTTATCACTCGGCGCGGTAGCGGTGCCTGCTGGAGAGGTGCTCGGGGTCCTTGCCGCCAAGGTCGGTGTCGACGCGTTCGAGGATCCGTCGCAACAGGCCGAGGCAGTCGTCTGGGGCATTCGCATGCCGCGGTTGCTGCTCGCCTTTGCCGTCGGCGCCACGTTAGGGCTCGTCGGCGGTGTCCTTCAGGGCTTGCTGCGCAACAACCTCGCCGATCCGCACCTCCTCGGGATCGGGCCCGGTGCCGCCATCGGTGCCGCCATCGGGTCGGCGGCCGGCGGCGTGCAGGGAGCAATTGCCGGAGGTGTGGCCGCCGGGGTGATCACCGCGTTCGCCGTCAGACTTCTGAGTAAACGAGCATCGATCGACCCCACCATGATCATCCTGTCCGGTGTTGCCCTCGCTGCCGTGCTCAGCGCCTGGGTCGGGTTCATCGTCTTTGCCGCCGACCGCTCGACGGTGCCACCGATCGAGTTCTGGCTGCTGGGGAGCCTGACCGGATCGACCTGGCGGGCGCTCGGCACCGCCTTCGCCTTCCTCTTCATTACCTCCATCATCATGCTCTCCTCGGCCCACCTGCTCGATGTCATGGGCCTCGGCGAGGCCGATGCCAGGCACCTTGGCATCGACGTCGACCTGGTCCTCACCGTCCTGCTGATTGCCGCCGGGGCCGCGGTCGGCGCGACCGTCGGCGCCGTCGGGGTGATCGCGTTCGTTGGCCTGTTGGTGCCATTTGTGGTGCGGCGCGTGACCGGCCCATCGCACCGCTCCCTGCTGTTCGGGGCCCTCGCCTCCGGTGCGCTGTTTGTGGCCGCCGCCGACCTCGTTGCCCGCTTGTTGATCCAACCGGTTGAGATTCCGGTCGGGCTGGTGACCGCAGCCGTGGGCGGCCCGGTATTCCTGTGGCTGCTGACGAGACGACGCGATGCCTGAGACCGCGGTGCTGGCCGAATCCCTTACCTACCGGATCGGGGACGCCGTCCTGGTTTCCAACGTCCACTTCGATGCCGGACCGGGCGCCCTGATCGCCGTGATCGGGCCAAACGGAGCGGGCAAGTCCACGCTGCTCGACCTCCTGGCAGGAAACCTTCGCCCCAGCGAGGGGAGGGTGCTCCTCAATGGGATCGACACCGGGACCGCCCTGCCGGGTGATCTGGCCCTGGCGCGTTCGATGCTCACCCAGCGTTCACCGGTCGAGATCCCCTTCACCGCCGCCCAGGTCGTTGCGATGGGACGGTTTCCCTATCGGCGAGACGACACCAACACCAGCGAGCGGGACGCTGCCGCAGTCGCCGAGGCCATGGAACGCACCGACACGACCCAGTTCGCGGCCCGAATCTACGCCACCCTCTCCGGGGGGGAACGGACCAGGGTTTCACTCGCCCGGGTGTTTGCTCAGGACACCCCCATCGTGCTACTCGACGAGCCAACCACCGCGCTCGATGTTGCCCATGAAGAGCGAATCATGCGCGAAAGCGTCCAACTCTCTCGACGGCAACGAGCCGTCATCGTCGTCCTCCACGATCTCAACGCGGCCGCCGTCCATGCCGATCAGATCGTCCTGATGAGCCAAGGAGCGGTCGTCGCCAGGGGCCGGCCACGCGAGGTCCTTCAGGAGACAATTCTTTCAGATGTCTACGCACAGAAGATGGTCGTCGTCGATCACCCCTTTCGCGACTGCCCTCTGGTCCTCACCGCCGACGGATGATGGCCAGGACGGTGTTGAACAATGACGAGTGCCCTGCGCCGCCGCTCGCTTGAGTGTTGCGGTGACTCGGTTTCTCCAGTCAGCGCCGGCACGCTGGAGGATTGCTCAGCACCCTCCTAGGTCGAGCCGCCAGGGCCGCTCGGTAAGCTCGCCCGATGACCTTGACCGAGCGGATCGCCAGCTTGGGCGCCAGCCCGCACGACACCGACGAAGAACGGGCGCACAAGGCGACTGCCGCCTTGATCGCCGTGATCACGGCACCTCTCGTGCTGGTGTGGAGCTCGGTCTATCTCTTGCTCGGCCAGTCGATCTCGGCGGCGATTCCCATCTTCTACGGCATCGCTTACGTCGTTGGACTTGTCGTCCTGGCACGAACGAAGCGCGTTGGTTTCCTCCGCATG
>Ga0255057_10000602_pt1 | contig 20330 bp, 22 predicted proteins | sample Cases_109_6_MG_FD_189022 | JGI IMG/M metagenome (GOLD analysis project Ga0255057, IMG submission 189022) | Seawater microbial communities from Amundsen Gulf, Northwest Territories, Canada - Cases_109_6 | ecosystem: Environmental > Aquatic > Marine > Gulf | place: Canada: Northwest Territories... | reverse complement strand
TCCGAAGGACCCGGGAAGCCACGAGCCGCGGCAGGTAGGGGTTACCTCCGACATACGCTACCGGGACGCGCAGGTCGTCCAGCGAGCTGGTCGCGCGCCAAGTCAACACGCGCCGGACGAAGTCGTAGCCGTGAAAGTCGTCATAGATCAGGCCACGGTGTTGGACGGCGCCATCTGCGCCGCCGTAGACGTTCGCGGACTCTTCCGAGTTGAGTCGGCCGTGGAAGACTCCCGCGATGCTCCCGGGGACCACAGAGAGCACATGTGCCCAATCGGCCTCGTACCGGTGAGCGACAACTCCGTCCTCCTTGATCAGCCTTCGGGAGATTTTGCCCGCGCGCCCGTTGTCCTGATAGAAGTACTCCTCCACGGTGGCCGTTGAGACGCCCGGGTTCGCGGCTTGGGTCTGTTCCACGATTCGAAAACCTAGGTCCGACCGGAGCTCCGTCGAGAAGCGAGGGAGCGCGTACTTGTAATCCGTGATCGCGGGCGTGAAGTTCGATCCGCTGACTGTGACTCGCGAAACCACCGGTGCGGCACGCCACAGGGCGGCTCCGGCGTGGGCGGGCTCTAGGTTCAGTGCGTCGAGTTCGGCTTCGGCTTCGAGTCCCTCGTCGCGCTGCTGGATCGCCGACGCGTACTCGAGTTCGATCAGTCCCCCGCGGCCGTTCTCTATCGAGCTCAGGCGTTGCGCATGAGCAGAACGGGACAGGAAGGCATGCTGGTCGCCGACGACGTCCGCACTCCCGTTTCCGTCAACGTCGAGGGCGCGCCAGACCGGCTTGAAGTATTCGTTGGGAGATGGGGCGCCGGGGGGGAGGTTCTGGTGCGCCTGGTGCACGGAATAGGGATGATCGACGTGGTCCCCGAGCCACTCGTCCGGAAGGTCGAAACGCGTGTCACGCTTCCACACGCTTGCGCCGCCTTCCGCTCCGGGCCATTGGATCCATGTTTTAGTCTCGTGCCCTTCGTCGTACCCGTTATGCAAGTAGACGAAGTCGTTGAAGCCGTCTCCGTTCACGTCGCCGAGCATCGCTGAGGAGTCGCCGAGGGTGGTTGCCCCGCCACCAAAGTTGATGCTCACTGCGATCGACTTTGGGGGGAGGTAGGCGGCTGCTTCGAGACAGAACTTGCCCCCGTAGAGATCGGCCACGGATGGGTCGAAAGCGCACCACGCAGAGGATGGCCCAGCGCCTTCACCAGCGTTCAGGAGGACACCGCTGCTGAAACCTTCGCGCCGCCAAAGCACATCCGTAAGGCCGTCCGCATTGAGGTCGGCGAAGCGAACGCCGTAGTCTCGACGGAACGTCCCGCCGCCACAGTGCATGAAGTAGCCACCGTCCGCGTGACCATTGGGCAGGCACCACAGGTCCGGTGGCGCACCCGCGAGGCCGGATGTGTTGAAGACTCCAACATGTGAAAACCCAATCGCCTGGTCCGAGGCAGGGTTGATCTCTAGGATGGCAGTTGGAAGATTGTACTCCTCTGCGCGGATCCATCGTTCGGGCCCCCCAGGCTGCTGGATCCAAACCACGGTCCGTGCGAGATTGGAACCGGCCGGAACTTGATGAGCCCATCCGGAGCCGGTCCACATGAGGCTCGGATCGTCCCGTTCCAGCACGGCGATGTCGGGGAATCCGTCTCCGTTGAAATCGTTGAAACTCGGGGCGAGGTCGACCGGAGAGTGGCACACCGTTGTGGCCGAGTCCGGGTGGTCGGGGGGGCCACGCATCTCCTCGAAGCCGAAATACAGGCGTTCCGCACAGGGGCTTAACACCTCGAACGGCTGCACTGCAACAAAGGCATGCTCTACCGCCACTTGGTACGTACTCGCCACCATGACCTCCTCAAAGGGGGGTAGCCCGGTCGCGAGTGCTTGGGCTGCCGCGTCGTTCTCCCAGCCGTCGCCGGCATTCCGGAACACGACTGTCACGGTTTGGTCTGGAACGTTGAGGGGCGTTTGGCGAAGGCTTCCGGCGCAGTCGAAGTGCGCGGTGACACCACTGACTCGCGCGGAGAGCACCAGATCCGCTAGCCCGTCCACGTCGAGGTCCACGAGCTTTACGCTGGGTCGCGGCTGGAACCACCCGGGAGAAGGCGCGCTCCCGCTCTGTTGGAGCTCAGCATAGGTACTGGCCACGGCCCCAATCCCACGGTGGAGAATCTCGTCGCTCAGCACGGCGGGGCGACTCGTTTGGGAAGCCGTACACATCGCGTAGCTAACGTCGTTGACTCCTGTCCATGGCCCTGGCATCTCGTCGGGGACGGGGATCTGGTCGTACGCGAGCCCGGGCTGGGTGTATGTCAGGCCTTTGAACGAATCGGTGTAGGTCTGCGCAAGGTCGGCCCAAGGGCCGGTATCGTTCACTCCGTGAAAGCCGGAACCGGTATTCATCCACACGGCGACGATTCCCGGCAGGAGCACGTCTGCGAAGTTGAACTCGATGCGGTCGGGTAGGCCGTCTCCGTTGAGGTCGCCAATCATCTGTCGAAGGCTCGCGTTCACGTTGTCTTCCGCTGGATACTCCCCGAACGGGATCCGATAGTCGTCGTCTGTGTCCCAGTTCGTTGCGGCTCCGTTCGGCGCCTCGTCATACGCATCGCGGTAGTGAAAGTTCTGCCGCGGCAACCCGGTGCAGACGCCCACCGGGTCAATGCCGGGGGTGATCGCGCAATCCGTGCCGAATTCCTCTACCCAGGTCAGCCGAGAGCGATCGGTGGTGGTTGATGATCCCACGTCGAAACCGAACGCATAGCGTTTGAAGACTTGATTGTGCCCTAAGACCTGGATCTCCCTCAGACGGCGAGTCATCCTCTGTTCGATCCCGCCACTGAAGACATGGCGGCCGTCGGGTCTGTCTTCGTAGACGAAGCGGACTTCACGCGAGCCCGATGCTGCAGTCGCGTCAGCCCCGTAGAGCACCGAATCGAGGTAGGCGGATCCCGCGTCGCTGACGTGATTGAAGAAGATCGGGTTCTCAAAGGCGTCTTGCATTCGCTCGAGCAGCCAGCGTACGGTGTTTCCGTCCTGCACGATGCGATGGGTCGCTGGCCCCCCGAGGTAGAGCGTCGTCCCATTGGGCTGCTCCACGGTCCACGAGGAGTTCTCACCGGGAACGAAGGTGATTCGCTGGAACGACTCGACGCGCGTGCGGAACTCGTTCGGGATTGTCGGATGCGCGACCAGGGGACTCCCATTGAGCTCGATCTGGAGGCAGATGGCGAAGTCGGGGACACCGAAGCGGCCGGCACATCGGATCTCGGGAAGCCCAAGTCTCCAACCGACGCCGAAGGGGCCATCCTCGAAACGGCTCGAGTACGTGAGCGCCAGGTTGGGCTGGAAGCCCCCAGGCCCGGGGGGAACCTCGATGGGGATCTGGTAGCGCGCCGCGCCGGTATTGCCGACGACGATCGGTCCCACGCCTCTGGGGGCGGGCATGGCAAGCGCCGGAGCGGGGAACCACCAGAGTGCGGCGGATAGCACCGCAGCGATCCGTCCGTAGCTTCGGGTTCCGGGCATCCTCAGACCCCCTCTTGAACCGGCGCGGCACTGCACTGCTCTGTGTTGCTTCTCGCATCAAAGAACGAGACGTCGACCAGTGTCAAGCGAAATCCACGAAATGACACGTTCTTGCGACGAGAACGCTTCGGCCCTCGAACGAGAAACGCGCGGGCCTGGCTGATTCCTGCGCTGGGTTTGGGAGGTCTCGGAACGAGGTGCGGGGAAAACTGAACGGGGTCATTCTTGTGAAGGCGTGACGAGCGCGACGCGAACTCTGATCGGGCTCACGACGGCACCGCTCTTGGCCGCCTCACAGAGCCCTGTCGGGTGGTCGCCACTGGCACTGGTGGCCCTCGTGCCGTGGTTGTGGGCGTCGCGCCGCGCCAGCAGCGGGGAGGCGCTGGCTCTGGGCGCACTTGTCGGCACGATCTACGGCTGCCTCGTGGCTCCGTGGATCCCCGAAGCCCTTCGTTCGCTCGGGTCGTCGGGCTTCACCCCCTGGCTGGGCCTCGCCGCGACTGCGGCGTGGTCGAAGCTTCCGCTATTCGCCGCCGCAGGCGGGTGCGTTCGGTGCTTGCATGATCGACCCCTCGGCGCTCAAGTCGCCGGCATCGCTGGAGTTTCCCTCGTCGGGGAATGGGCCATTGGTGCCTGGCGCCTGGGCGTTCCCTGGGCCCTGGTGGGGCACTCACAGCTTGCGATCACGGGCGCTGCGCAGCTTGCCGTGGTAGGCGGAGTGCCCCTGCTCTCAGCCTGGCTGGTTTCGATCAATGCGGCAATCGCACTCGCGCTCACTGGAGCACGGCGTTCCCGCCGGCTTGCGGTCGGGCTGGTGGCGAGTTGGCTTGTCATGAGTGGGCTCGGGCTTCCTCTCGCCGAGTGGATCCGACCTCAGGCAGGGGATGAGCGGAGCATCAATCTCCTCGTGGTCCAGCCGCAGATCCCTCGCTCTCTGCGCTGGGATTCCGATGGCCAGCTCTGGATTCTCGACAAGGTAGCCGCGTATACCTCGGAGGTTCTCGCCCGGGAGGGCAACGGCATCCATGCCATCGTGTGGCCCGAGAACCTGCTGACGACTCCCCTCGAACGGGAACCGGCGCTGGCGAGCGCTCTCCAGAATCACGTGGACCGCTGGCAAGTGCCGGTCATCACCGGCCTGGTGAGGCCGCCGACGCAGCCTGCATCGCGGCGATACCGTGGCTCTGTGGTCTGGATCGAGCCGAAGCAGGGCGTAACGGCCGCGATCGACAAGGTCCGTGCGGTGCCTCTTCTGGAGTCGAGCCGGGAGCTCTGGATCGGCACGCTCTTGGCACCCCTCTACGGCCGAGCGGTCAACTGGCCCAAGGTTGAGGAAGCGAAAGGGGCGAGCTCACTTCGCGGAGCCTTCACCGTGACGCCCGTACTTTGCTACGAGGCGCTCTTCCCGGGTGTTACAGACGCTCGCCGCGATCCGGAAAGCCTCGCCATTCTCAACCTGGCCGACGACAGCTGGGTCGCCGGAGACCTCGCCACCCAGCAGCTCACCGAGTTCGCGGCGTTCCGGGCCATCGAGCAGCGGCTTCCCTTCGTCCGCGTTGCCCACGGGGGACTCTCCGTCCAGATCGACCCGTTCGGACGTACCGTTCAGACGCTACCCCTGGGAACGTTCGCGCACGCCGTCGTAGAACTTCGTCCGCAGCCACCGCCGACCGTGTCGGAGCGGATGGCCATCCTGGGGCTTCCCGTATTCACAGGACTGGGTGTATGGTGGCTCGCAGGCGTGTGGCCGCCGCGCGCGAAGCCGGGAGGAGCGAGTCGATGACCATCAGACGTCTCTCATGGGTTCTCGCCGCGGCGCTCTGGACGACACCCACCAGCGCTGACGAGACGGTGAGCACCTTCACGCTCGATGGGCTTTCGTTCATCTCCTTTGGCGACCAGGAGATCGTGCTCCCTGACTCGGGATCCACACTCAAGTTCCGATTCGGAGATCCCAATCCGGACGGATCGATCCCCTTCACGATTCGACCCGAGGATGTCTCGATCGATCCCGTGGCACTCCCCGACGGCGGTGGCACCCTGACCTATGCCCTGGCGTCCCAGGCCACCGGGGTGATGTCTCCGACCAGCGAGGGCCGGAAGCTCACCTTCACCGCCACCGTGAGTGCGACTCTGGACTCACCCACGTCCAAGGGCACCTTCGATTACGCGATTCCCTTCACCACGGAAGCCGCTGCGGCCAGCAACGCGACAGGGTCCGAGACCCTCAACGTCACTGGGATGCGGCTCGTGGATGGGGTCTGGTACGGGCAGATCGTTGGGGCGACGACGAACAAGGAGAACGCCTTTCCCGAGCCGGGGACCGCCGTCTACTCGGTTCTCAGCGGAAGCTTCGACCAGGTGCCGTAGGCGTACGGGCTGGTTCCGCGAAGCGCCTCGACTGAACCCCAGCGCGCGCCCCGCCGACCGACGAATTGGGGCGCGGAGCTACTCGACGTGGCCCGGAAGCGGCGCCGGAAGACGCCCAACCAGGCCGCCCGTCGCCCGCGCGCTGCGGCGCCCGTGTCTGGGTCGCAGTTGGATCTGCCGATCCAGGGGAGTGGGGCAAGACGTTGGCGGATTTCGCGCGCTCTATTGCTGGGACCCCGCGAGCCGCGGTCGCTGGTCGCGGCTGGGCTGTCGGCTCGCGCACGACCGAGTCCAGCTCTAGCGGCAGGTGTCGGCAGTGTCGCAGTAGTCTGTTTCGCTAGCCCTGTGAGCAACCTCCCGCTGCCCGCCGCATGCTCTCCGTGGGGAGGGGGACTTCGTGCTCCAGCCGCTGGGCGGGGCCGCCCCGGTCTGTCTCGACTCCACCTCCCGCACCTGGGACGTCATGGTGGTCCGGAGCGCCCCAGCCAGCACCTGGACGGTTCCCAGGGAGGGGTTGCGCTGGCCACGTTCCAGCAGGCTGATGTAGGCGGGATGTAGGCCCGCCTCGTGGGCCAGGGCCTTCAGGTCCGGCGTTGCCCGCTGCACCGACGCCGTGCTGTCCGAAGAGGCGGCAGAACCGCGTACCTCAACCTCCCGCCAGGCGCTCGCGTCGCTCGAACTATGCGGACGCCGATTCCCCCTCACTGCACCCGCGTGGGGAGGGGGCGGCGCCTGCGTCGCTTGTACAACCACATCACCGGCGGCATCAGGAGCACCAGCTCGAAACCAATGCCGCAGGCGGGCACTGTGCTGATAGCATTGCAGCCCTTGATCGTGGCGCCGGCGAGCAGCTCGCCCGTGACGCACGCCTCGGTGTCTCCGAACGCGATTCCCGTCTCCGGCGTGGTGTAGTGGGAGACGAGGTCTACGAATGCGTCGTCGTTCACGTCCTCCAAGTGGCCACCCTTCTTGTGCGCCGGAGCGGCTCCACTCGGGCCGAATGCGAAAGTGGTCACGTCCAGGTTGGCTACATCGAGGGTGTCGGAGCCCAGGATGGCTACCGGAATGACGCCTTGGCTGAGGGGATTGATGAGGTTGAGGTCGTTGCCCGGACGGATGTCGATGTCCGGGGCGACAGCTCCAGTAGGCACTACCACCAGACCTTTCACGATCCCCGAAAGGGGCTCACCGGTGCCAACCTCGGCGGACGAAACAATGGTGCGATCTCCAGTCGCGGGATCAACACGGTACACAGCCTTGAGTCCGAAATCCGAAAGGAGAAGAGTCCCGTCTCGCTCGATCACGGGCCCCCCACCGGTGGCATCGGGAAGGACACCCTCTCCGAGTATGGGTGTGCAAGATAGATCGGCACACCAGGCGATCACTGTCTGCGCGCCACTCATCGCATCCACGCGAACTACAGCAGGGGGGCCGTCCCGCACAACGTAGATCGTCTCGCCATCCTCGGTAATTGCTGCCCCATGGGTGAACAGGCGAAAGGCGTCTTCGCCATCAGATGAGATCGGCCATCGGGTTCCGGTGAGGGGATCAACCCGCTGACGGTCATCAAGGGCCCGAGGCCGGCTTGGACGGGCTCGGTCTCGGGCTCGCCCTCGCCCAGGCCATCGTCACTGGAGTGGGTGGCAGGATCTGGGTGGAGTCGGACCCCGGCGCTGGCGCCACCTTCCGCATCACGCTTCCGCGGCCCGGTGGCGACGCGTAGAACGATGCTTCGCCACCGGGCGATGCTGCATCGTCATCTCTCCGCTCCCTACGTGCAGGGGCGGCGGGAATCGGCCTCGACTTGCCAGCGGAGTCACCGGGAGGCAGGGAGTTGCGCTCACGGAACGCATCGCGCGGACGACGTCCCATATGATCTCGGTTAGTCGCTGGGAATCCCACGGCCGGAGCGGTGCCTCCAGCGAGCGCTCGGCGCCCCAGACCCGTAGGCGCGACCACGACGGGAGCCACTCAATCAGGAGAGTCCTGATCACGACCGGATAGCGCCTGAAGCGACTTCGAGTGCCTGTGTCGCTTTCCCAAGCTGAGAGTCGCCGGTTCGACCCCGGTCTCGCGCTCCAAAGTTCCTGTTCGCCCTCGGTGAGTTGCGCCGGGGGCGTTGTCGTTTGTTGTCGGCGCGTTCGAGGCAGGGGCCACCCGGGTCGGGCTCCATAGGGGCTCTGGCGGAGGTTGTGCAGAGGTCAGTCTAGGAAGTACGTGAGCGGCCTCTTGTAGAGCTTCGCGAGCGCCTTCAACTCGATCACATCGACCCGCCGGTCACCGGACTCGCACTTGGACACGAACGCCTGGGTGCGGCGCAGGCGCTTGGCCACCTGAACCTGGGTGAGGCCGGCCTCCTCCCTGGCAGCCCGGAGGCGCCGGAGGAATCGCCGGTAGGCGGGGGTGCGCGTCGTCTCCATCGGCACGCCGCGGAGGGTCGGCACCTCGGCCTAATATTCGATTCTGGAATATCCGATAGGTCCCTGGGGCGCCTGATCCGGGTGCCGGGGAGGGGAGACCATGGCCCGCATCATCGTCATGATCACCGCACTGGCCCTGGGCGGCTGCGCCGTGACGGCCATGACACCGGAGAAGTGGGCCGCTGTCCCGGACGACCGCATCTGTGTCGGGGTGAGTTACGCGAGGGCCGGTTACAAGCCTCAAGCCGATGGCATCAACGAGCTTCGGAGACGGGACATGGTGCGCAACCAGTACATGGAGACGATCCAGGCCAAGAAGATCGCCCTCGGCATGAACACCTGCGAGCTGGTGGCTTCCTGGGGCCCGCCGACCGACACGAACCGCTCGGTCCACCAGTGGGGCACGGACACCCAGTGGGTCTACGGCACCTTCACGCGCTCCGGGGGCCCCAAGTACGTGTACACGGAGAACCAGGTCGTCACGAGCTGGCAGGAGTAGCTGGGGTGCGCCGGAGAGCCGCGGGCACGGCGCCGGCCGGGGTGAGGGTCTACAGCCGACGTGCAGCCCTGCCGAGCGGGTCACGTGGAGCCGAGAGGGAGTGGCATGAACTCGTTGAAGACACTGTTCAGGTCCGCGCTCGTCGGGGTTGGGGCGTTCATTACATCAGCGGTTGCAGTCGCTGCCGGCGAGGCAGCCGGTAGCGAGGCCATCGCGTGGCTTGTGGTTGCTGTCGGGTGGGCATGCTGGGCCGGCTTCTCCTGGGTCAAGCGGGGGGAGCGCCTCAAGGCGGGGCTCATGGGATTCCTCGCACTGTGCTTTCTCACGAATGGCATCGAGAGCAGCGAGACGGTCGCCGAGCTGAAGGAAGCTCGGGCTAAAGTCGTCGATGTGAATGCTGCCGCTAGAGCTTCCAGGGTAGTGGCGCAGGCAGCCGAGAAGGTCGCCCGCGACACCGCCGAGCAGCAGGAGCGTGAGGCCGCGAAGCGGGCGGAGCATCAGCGCCGTCAGCAGGCTGCGGCGGCCCGGGCAGAGTCCGACCGCCAGTACGTCGCCCTGAACCACTGCCAGGAGGAGCTGAGCAAGCGGTCGAAGTATCCCAGCGAGGTGGAGTTCCCCTGGCTCGACTGGAACTACAAGGAGAACGGCAGGAGAGCCATCTTCATCAGCAAGGCGAAGCTCATGAATGGCTTCGGCGCCAAGATCCCGCACACCTTCAAGTGCGTCTACGACGTCGGCGACCCCAAGAGGATGGTGCTTCAGGACTTCCAGATGTGGGAAGGCTGACCCACGCAGCCAGTCCCCCCGGAAGGGAGAGGCCCATCGCTGTCTCCCCGGTGGAGCCCCCGCGAACCATCTGGGTTAGACGAACTCCCACTCTGCTATCGAGGTGGGGATGCCCAAATCGCGGGCAGCCCGCATAAACTCGATCTGCTCCACTGTGAGTTGGTCCCAGTGCGGACACTTGACCTCCACGAGCCGGAGGCACCTGGACTCCGAGTCCCAAATCACCAGATCTGGGCAGCCCTTCTTGAGGCCAGACTTCTCGTACACGGCCTTGAGGGCTTCGGACACGAAGGCCGGCAGGGAAGCGCGCTCGGCTTTGAAACCGATGTCGGCACCTTCCGTCTCGGCCACCAGGTCCACGACGCCCGACTTCACGCCCCTGGAGTTGATCCATGCGCCTTGCTCTCCTGGTCCCAGCTCGGCCTCCAGGATGGCCAGCTCGGCCGGGAGAAGGCGGCCTCCGAGGTCGACGAGCGGCTTGTTCCACCACTTCCGAGACGAGGACTGGAACCGAAGCATGGGACACCCTCCGGGGCAGGTAGTGAACGTCCTCAATGGGATTCGTCCGGGCGGAAGCCCTGGTTTAGGCAGTAGGCAGCCACCACGGACTTTCTGACTCCCCACCCTTCGAAGCCGTGCTGGCCGCCATGATCGACGCCTGGGAGGGCAAGCCCGTGGCCTGGGAGGGCGACGACGAGCAGACACGCACGCCGGTGCGGTTGGCGCCGCTGCCCGTGCAGAAGCCGTACCAGCCCTTGTGGGTTGCGGCTTTCGGGCCCAAGGCGCTGGCCCAGGCGGGCCGCCTGGGCCTGCCCTACCTGGCGTCGCCCATCGAGCCAGAAGACCAACTGCTCGAGAACCACGCGCGTCACCGCGAGGCCATCGGCATGCCGTACCTGTTGGTGCGCTCGCAGATCCCTGCGTCGAACGCCAGGAGACCCTTGGCCGGATCGTGTGTCTGCGGCGCGCCGAGCCGGGCGAGACCTGCATCTGCAACATCGTCGACCACTTAGAGCTGTCCCAGCCCTCAATCTCGCATGACCTGAAGGTGTTGCGCGAGGCGGGCCTGCTTCGCTCGCGCGCATCGGATCTGGTCCTGCCACGCGCTGGGCCCCGAGAGAGCCAAGCTGCTGGATGAGGCCGAAGCGCTCTTGGCATGATGACGGTGTCCCCAGTCGGGACGGAGGGTCATGCCATGGGTGAGAGAGCCGAGACAATCCTCGATACGGTCAGCTCCTTCCTCGACGCGAAGCACCAACTCCTGATCGGGGGCCGCTGGGTGCCCGCCGCCACGGGTGAGAGCTTCGCCGTCGAGAACCCGGCTCAGGAGACCACCATCGCCCGTGTGGCCCGCGCCCGGGCCGCGGACGTGGACCGCGCGGTGGCGGCCGCGCGCCGGGCCGTCGAGGAGGGACCCTGGCGGCACACCAACCCCAGCGAGCGCGGCCAGCTCCTGTGGAAGCTCGCCGACCTGATCGAGCGCCACACCGAGGAGTTCGCCCAGCTCGAGAGCCTCGACAACGGCAAGCCTCTCAGCGTGGCCCGGGCGGCCGACGTGGCCCTCACCGTCGACCACTTCCGCTACTACGCCGGCTGGGCCACCAAGGTCGAGGGCGAGACGATCCCGATCAACTCGCCCGACGGCCGCAGCTTCCTCGACTACATCCTGCGCGAGCCCGTGGGTGTGGTCGGCCAGATCATCCCGTGGAACTTCCCGCTCCTGATGGCCGCCTGGAAGCTGGGCGCCGCCCTGACCTGCGGCAACACGGTGGTGCTGAAGCCGGCGGAGCAGACACCCCTCAGGGCGCTGCTGCTGGCCCGGCTCGTGTGCGAGGTGGGCTTCCCGGACGGCGTCGTCAACGTGGTGACGGGCTTCGGCGACGCGGGGGCCGCGCTCGCCTCGCAGCCGGGGGTCGACGAGGTGGCCTTCACGGGCAGCACCGAGGTGGGCCACGAGATCGTGCGCGCCTCGGCGGGCAACCTGAAGCGGGTCTCGCTCGAGCTGGGCGGGAAGTCTCCCTCCATCGTGCTCGACGACGCGGACCTCGAGCTGGCCGCCGAGGGGGTGGTCAACGCCATCTTCTTCAACCACGGCCAGTGCTGCTGCGCCGGGTCGCGCCTCTTCACAGGGCGTGCCGTGCGCAACGAATGCGGCGCGAAAGTGCCTGGGCCTGCGCGGTCGTCAGGCCCGTCCAGCGAGGAGACCTCCTAATGCGCGAGAACCACGAAGTTGCCGAAGGGACCGATGGGCTAGTGGAGGTCGACCACCGTGAGAACCACGGGGTGCTCAGCGATCTACGGGATGCGGCGCGCATTGCTGAGTCGCCCAAGGTGGGGACGTTGCTGGAACGCGGCAGCCACGAGCTCGAGAGAGTGTATCGGAACTACGCGCTCGCCCGTGACCAAGTCGCGAAGGCAGAGGCCCGCAACGCCGACCTCGCAGCTCGGCTCAAGGGACGTGACCGCGAGGTTGAGCTGCTCAGGACGAAGAGGGACTGGGAGGAATGCGAGCCGCCTGACGACGCCGTTCGACGGTCCCGCGTCGCAGGCCGCGACGACCCGCCGAACGCGAAGCGACTATCCAGCCCCGAGCTCCTGTACGCGGCGGACGTCCGCGACCTCGAGTTCGTGGCTGATGTGAGCAAGGCGGCCGCCGCCGCGCTGGCCGGGTTCGCCTTCGTGCTGCGCCAGCTGCGGCGCTTCGCGCTCCCGATTCTCCTCGCGATCCTTGCAGCTCTCGGCATGGTCGAGGTCCGGGAGTCCCACCTGGCTGCGCAGCTTTCCGACGCCGCGGTTGAGATGGTTGAGCGGGCGCCAGGCTGGCTCCCCCCGAGTGGCGGAGGGTAATCGCAGGCTTGTGCTGCGCCTCGGGTCACATCCACGTGTCGAGGGCTCCTCGCGTCCGCAGACTCCCCGGGTAGCAGTCACTGTGCCTGGCCGCGCTAGCGCCGGACCGTGGTGAGGTGGCTACCGCTGGGTCCGGCTGTCGAACTCGCTCGACCACAAGTGGGATGCCTCGTCGATGGCCAGGATCGGCTCGAACCAGTGGATCATGGAGTGACACGAGGGGCAGACGGGCCGTAGGTCCGTAACGGGATTGACCTCGCGCTCCCCCTCGGCGAGCGGGTACAGATGGTGGACATGATTCCAGGGTGCGTCGACTCCGCAGACCACGCAGGTGCTCCCCCAGTAGTCGAGGCACGCGGCGCGGGCGCCTGGGTCCCGATGGCCAACGGGCTGCCCAGGTAGGCGAACGGCCCTCGGGGCGCCTCGCGCACGAAGACGTGCGTCGGAGTCGCGGGCTTGAGGATCGCCCGGACCCAAGTAACTTGACACCAGAGTGCGGCGGAGGCGAAATGGCTAGGTCACATGGGCTTCTACCTGCGCAAGTCGATCAAGGTCGGCCCGCTCCGCTTCAACCTATCCAAGTCGGGGGTGGGTGTCTCCGCGGGCGTCCGTGGCGCGCGGGTCGGCATGGGGCCCCGTGGCAACTACGTCCACGTGGGTCGGCACGGCGCCTACTACCGCGCCACGCTCCCTGGGGCTCGCCCTACGCGCCCACAGCGGCTCCCAGCCGCTGCGCCGGAGCCTGCGGCCCGAGTAGATGCGCTGGAGGAGATCGAGAGCGGCGAGGTCAATGCTATGCGGGACTCCTCCTCGACTGACCTGCTGGACGAGTTCCAGAAGAAGAACAGCCTGTGGAGAATTGCCCCGTTCGTGCTGGGCGGTGGCGGCGCGGCCGTGGCCCTCGCCCTAGCTAACGAGGCCCCACCATGGGCCATGGTAGTGCTCGTGGTGTGCACCGTCGCCGGAACGGTATTTGCCCACATGCAAGACATCCTCCGCAAGAGCGTCGTGCTTCTGTATGAACTGGAGCCCGATGTCGAGCGGCTCTACCAGGGGCTTCACGACGGGTTCGAGAGTCTCGCAGTGTGCGCCCGCGTATGGCACGTTGAGGCCGCAGGGGCCATCCGCGACTGGAAGAGATCGGCGGGTGCCACCGAGGCCATTCAGCGCAAGGGAACGCGCGGCCGCAGAGCAGGCTGACCAGCAGCGCCGTCAGCAGGTTGCCGCTGCCCGTGCCCAGCTTGAGCGGTGCGGCGATGAGATTGAAGCTTTGACCTATGCGCGGGAGGCAGTGACGCAGCGCCTGCTAGCGCCCTCCACGGCGGACTTCCCCTGGGCCAATGACGAGCACGTGGAGGTGCTGGCGTGTGGCCGGTTCAGGGTGCGCGAGTACGTGGACGCCCAGAACGGCTTCGGTGCCATGGTGCGCCAGCAGTTCGCCGTGACCATGCGCAAGGGCTCCGACGCCTGGCACGCCGAGGATGTGAGCATCTGGTAGCCCCAAGCGCGCGAGGGACACCTAGAAATCGCTACACTGGGTGACTCCAATCGGGGGGTTTTCAGGAGCCGTGGAGCCCACAGTCGACCTGCGCGACCCGAGTTTGTTCGGGAATGATGCCGCAGAGGACGAGCAAGAAGAAGTCTTCTCCTCGTACGCCCTTGAACGCCCAGAGGTCGCGGAGTTCCTCGACACGAAGCAGAAGCTCTGCATCGCACGCGCCTACAAGGGCGAGGGTAAGACGGCGCTACTAAGGCTCACAGGGACCAAGATTCGGCACCTTGATTCCGACGCCCTAGTCGTAGCTAGCACCGCAACGGCGCTCGCACCGTCGCTACACATCGACGACTTCTCGACCTGGGTCAGGAATTGGAAGGAGTCGATTCTGGGTCGCCTCGCGAGCGAGATCGGAAGCCGGATAGGTCACGCATGGACTGATGATGCAATGAGTCTCGTTGAGGAGGCAGAAAGGACGGGCTTCAGGGAGCGGAGCATCGTGAAGGCCATTCTCCGTCGTCTCCCCATTAAGGTCGACGTCGGTCCCGCCTCGATCAGCGTTGGAAGCGTTGGCGAGCCAGGGCCCTCAGCGCCGGCCGCAGCCGTTCAGCGCTGGAGCAAGAATTCGGCTCCGATCTGGCTGTTCTTCGATGACGTGGACCAGAACTTCCAGAACACCCCAGCTCAGCGAGCGAAGGTTGCCTCATTCTTCATCGCCTGCAGAGAACTCATCAACGCGATTCCCGAATTGCGCATAAGGGCCGCTATCCGGCCCAACGTGTGGACGACGATCAAGATGGAGTTCGAAGCTCTATCTCATGTGGAGCAATACGTTTACGACCTGCGTTGGGATGAGAGTTCCATCCGCCAGCTCTTGGCGAAGCGGATCGAGGGCGCGCTGATGAGAAGCGGTTCGTGGGACGGGTTCACCAGGACCAACCCTGTCAATTCGTGGCAGCGGGAGCGCAAGCTGATTAAGGCGGTTCTCGACGATCCGATGTCCTGGGGGAAAAGTGTTCGCCCGCCCCATGTTCTGCTGTACACGCTCTCCAAGCACCGCCCGCGCTGGGTGATCGAGTTGTGCAAGTTGGCTGGTAGGAGCGCTGTCGAAGCAGAGCGCAGCCGCATAGCTCGCGACGACATATTCGAACACCTAGAGACCTTCGGAAGGCGGAGGATCGAGGACACCGTCTCTGAGTTCCGTGCGCAATGCCCCGAGGTTCAGGAACTCATCGCAGCGTTTAACCGCGAGGGTGAGCAGTTCAGCACCGCCGAGCTGACGACGCTCATTAAGCGGAAGATCCTGAATCATGTGAATCCCCAGATCGTGGGAGTGGTCGCGCCCCGGCCAATCGACGTGGCGGCGTTTCTCTTTCAGGTTGGCTTCATTTTCGGCCGTGAGGAGCTGCCTAACGACGAGTATCGGCATATCTCCTACTCGGAGAGGCCCCACCTACTCTCCGCCCGCACAAGTCTGGATGAGGGGCTGAGCTGGGAGATTCACCCCGTGTTTCGTCAGGCACTTGAGCTGCGTGACGTTGCAGGCAAGGAGTTGCCGCCCCCTCCTCGGGGGCGCGGGAGGAAGAGGGGGCGCGGCGGTAGGCGGCGTGGGTGACGTGCTTCTTCCGTTCGAAGCCGTTGTTCGCATGCGCGCACCCCGGGAGGCCGATCGCTAGCGCAACTCTCGGGCAACCACCGACTTACTGACCCCTATCCTGCCGGCGATGACCCGAATGGAGTGGCCGCTGGCTCGCAGGCGTTGGACTCGGGCCCGCTGACGAGCATCGAGGGCCCGGGGTCGGCCTGGGTGCCGACCTCGGCGCCGTGCTGCTGCCACGCCCGCGCGGGTGCGATCGGCAATCAGATCGCGTTCGAACTCAGCGATGGACCCCAGCACGTTGAACAGCAACCGCCCCGACGGTGTGCTGGTGTCCAGCGCCTGGTCGAGCACTACCAGGGCAACGCCGCACGCCTCCAGCTCGGCCGCCAGCGCAGTGAGGTGGCGGACGGACCGCGCGATGCGGTCGAGCTTCGTCACCACCACGGCACCGACTTCGCGGCGCCGCACCGCAGCCAGCATCGAGTCCAAGGCATGGCGCCGGTCGCGGGCTCCGGACACGCCGCGGTCTACGAACTCCAGGGCCCGTAGGCGCCCCCGCTTGGCGTAGGCGCGGAGATCGGCGAGTTGGGCGTCGGGGTGCTGGTCCGTGGTGCTGACGCGGGCGTACAGCGCAACCTTGGGCATCTGGGCTCCGCGTGGGGTACCTGCAGTATGGCCCAATATCGGTCGGATTTGGGACAGTCTTGAGCCTCACTGCTCGTCGAGGAATACCAGGTGGATAGCGGGCCCCGGGGGGCCTCGGGCCGGTAGGGTTTTGGTACATCGCGCAAGCGCTTGCGCGGGTTGCGCATGACTTGCCGATCGCGGCTGCGCCCGGGGCACCCCGTGCCGCCTTAGCCCATGCCCCCCCCCGGCCCGGACGCCATCAGGGCTCCGGTGCGCTGCTAGCGTGGTGAACGCGGAGGCGCCGACATGGACCGCGACACCAAGTGCGATGCCCTGGCCAGTCACCTGCGAGCCGAGCTTCACGCCGATGCCTCCTCAGACTTCCGTCACAACCCCACCACGGGCTCCGTTGAAATCGACCTTGTTCACCCGCGGCACGGCGTGCGGCTCGTAGCTTTCTCCCACGAGTTCATGGACGACAACGAGCTCGACTACATCAAGGAGATCATCGATACCTGGGGCGTGGTCGACGCGCTGGGTGACGACGACTACCTGCCGGTGGTTATCACGAACCAGGGCCCCCGCCGCTATCAGGGCAGGTGAACCACCAGGACGCGCAAGCGCTTGCGCGCTCCGCGGAGGCCGTGAGGAGATTCGGATTCCTGTTTCTCCCCCTTAGATATGAGGGGAGAGAATCGAATGGTGAAACTCTAGAGACAGACGGATTCGTTTCTCACCTCCGCGTCCCTAGAGTCGGACTGGACGCTCCCAGGGATTGGCGAGCACTGCTGGGATCTGAACGACGTGCGCACCGTGTGGATTGCGCAGGAAGACCTGCACCCCTGGCGACAGGGCCGGCGGCACCATGATGCGGCTGGTGAATGCTGCTGCGAACTCGCGAAGCATGTTCAGCGTGTAGTCGATGAGGTGATTGAACACGCCCCGTAGCGAGACGAACTTCCCATGACTGAATGACGCCGGCCACGATCCCAGACCGGCCCACGGATCGTCGTCACCGATCACGCCCGCGCCCTGCTCCAGCAGGAAGATCGTTTCTGGTGTGACACCGTGGTGCTCGATTGCGACCCGGAGATCTCGAAGAGCCCGAAACCGAGCGGCATGGTTCTCATAGAACTGGCTCATCTGCTCGGGTAGTCGAAACTTCTCTCCGATTTCCTGGCTCGAACGCAAGTCGTCTCCGTGCAGAACGACCCTCGCGAATGACTCGGGAAGATCGCTCATCACCCGGCTGGTCCTCGTTTTCGGGTCAAGAACGCCCCTACATAGCCGCTGTGCGACCTTCTGTAGGTGATCGAACACCTGCCGGATCAGCAGCACAAGAGCCTCGAACTGCGCGAGAAGAAGATCGGCCAATCCGGCCTGCGGCGGATGGGCCGTGAGGATTCTGTAGGCTTCGAGCAGGCTGCAGAAGTGGTGAAGGTCCGCCTCGATCGCTGAGATAGGTGGGTGGACGCCGGGGAATGACAGGTGCATCGCAGTCACGGTCGATAGCGGCAGGATCAGGTCCCTGTCTGGATCGGCGAGGGCGTGTGAGTAGTAGCTACCGCGAATCGTCTCGCCTGCCTTCATGCGAATCAGTCTGTCTTCGTGTGGAAGGTGCAAGATCCACTCGCCAGAGTCGTGCTCGTGGTAGCCCCTCATCACGATCTGGCGACCGTCGCGAGGAACCGTATCGACGTAGGGAAGATCCTCGAATGCGCTTGGATCAATCGTCACGTCTTGCTCTCCCGACGCCCGTTCCTGCACTCCGGCGGCATGACGGAGCCACGCACGAAGGTTGCGCCACGGCGCAGCCTGGGACGAGGCTACAGATTAGCGTTGACGCTATTGCGGTTGCGACGCCGCCTCGATCTTCAGGAACTCGATCACCTGTCCGAGCACGTCCACCTTAGGCAGCGGGGTGGCCACAAGGCTGTTGTGTTCCGCTTGCGACGCCGCGAACGAGGCCACGACCTCGGGGCTGGCGGGTACGGCAGCAACGCCCCGAGCATCACACCAAACCTTGAACGCTTCCATGTCGGACCGGTACGCAGCCCGCGTTGCGTCCGAGAGACTCCAGAAGTTGAGCAAGGTGCAAGGAGGCGGCAGCCGGAAGCTGGTGGGCTCGTGCTCATGTGGAGCTGGCGAGCCGACGACGGGTGAGCGCCCGGGCCGCCGGTGCCCCGGGCCGAGCCGTGTTTGCGGGCGGGGGCTACGGGAAAGAAGGTGGTGTGGCAGGGACGGGGGCCAACTCCGATGGTGCCTATGCCTGTCGTTGGTCGGGCAGGTTGAGCTTCAGGTCGTTGATGAGCTGGTCGTATTCGGGGGACGGACCTCGGCTTCGAAACCGGCGCATCTCCAAGTCTCCCTGGTCGTAGAGCGCGCCTTCCTCGTCCCGGCGCGCATAATCTCGTGGAGTGCCGCCTTTGCCTTGGCGTGCAGACGCTTCGGGAGCTTGTCGAGGACGTTGACAATCCGGTGCACCCAGCAACGTTGCTCGCGCGTCTCGGGCCACACGTCGCGCAGCGCCTTCCAGAAGCCGAGTGCTCCGTCGCCTACGGCCAGGACCGGAGCGCGCATCCCCCGCCGCTTGAGATCGCGCAGCACGGCGGCAGCTCTCCGTGCTCTCTCGGTAGCCGTCTTCGATCGCGATGGGCTTCGATGAAACGGTGGCGCGGGCGTTGCGGGCGGGGCCGGAGCCAGGGCGGGCTGGTGGGAGCTGGAGCACAGGCGGAAGGGTGGAGCCGGGGTGGGATGGTGGAGCGGGTGCGGATCAGGGCACGAGCTGGAGGCCGGGAAGCCCGAGCCACTTCTCGACCTCATCGTCATGGAGCGCGGACTGCACATCTCGGCCGAGCTGTTCGCGCAACCCCAGATCGTCTACGTCAATCTCTGCAAGCGCAATGATCGGGTCACCAAAATGGCGACAGCGGATCAGCCGGACTTTGCCTTGGTATCCCACCCGGTGCTTCAAGACCTCAGCGTTGATCGCCTGCCACTGCTCCTCGTTGCCGCTGGAGTCGCCTGGGAGCATGCACAATACTCGATTGGCGAATTCGTCGGACGCAGGAAGAAGCGCGAGCACCTGCTCGTCTACCTCTTGACTCCAGGCCAAGAGCGATACGTAGAACCACCCCGGCTCATCGCGAAGCCGCGCAAGCCCCGAGACCATCCCGTCGTACCAGTCGATCGGGTGGGAATCGACTACAGCGAAGTTATCGAGGAGCGAAGACTGCATTGAACCTCGCTGCGGCGGCTGCGGTTACGGGCCTGGGCAACACCACAGTGTGATGAGCTGGATTGCCCCCGGTTTGCTGAACCACGAACTGAGACCTGACCAGACCCAGCCGTGCCAAGCGACCGATGCGAAGGAGTGAATTGCTTACCTTGGAAACGAGGCGCGTTGAGACTCCATGAGGGAACCCGGCCGTTTCGGATTTTGCAGCGTCTGCGGCCAGCGCATCTGCGGATTCTGGCCCGGGGCCGTATCGAACGAGATACGGGCCACTGCTTCGACTCCTTGGCTGAGATTGATCAAGGGCCTGTGATAGAACCGCGCCGCCTATCAGCAGCCCTCCGAGGAGGTAGAGAGGAATCCCCAGAGGACCAAGCTCGTTCCCAGCTCCAATGGCGCCCGCACCGGCCAGGGCGAGCCCACTAGCCAACCTCGATCCGCCACCAGAGTGCCACGTCGTCCTTAGCTCGTTGGGACCCGTCCACCCGCTGGTCTGGTATCCACCCTGGGACCCGAGGGAACCAACATTGCCGACATCGATCCCGCCGGAGTCGAAGGAGTCCAGACCGCGGCTGTCTATGACGCCGTGGTCTCCGAGATCCACGACGATAGGCAAGGCCCTAATACTGTAGGAAGCGACGGGTACGGGGAACGGGAACCACCCGGGCGTACTCCCAGAGGGTCCAACGCAGCCGAAGCAGTCGACCTGCGCCATGCCCGTCGGGTCGATGTACCGCACCGGGTTGTTCCGGGCGTAGGCGTAGGCGTTGTGGCTTTGCGGGTCGGAAGCCGAGGCGACAACCGGATCAATCGAAAGAAACGTGCCGCTCTCTGGGTCGTACCACCGCGCCTGCATATAGGTCAGGCCCGAATCGTCGTCCTTCCGGTGGCCGGCGTAGTACTCCCTCGCAGCGTAGGAGCCCGCGGAGCC
>Ga0255057_10000601_pt1 | contig 20343 bp, 19 predicted proteins | sample Cases_109_6_MG_FD_189022 | JGI IMG/M metagenome (GOLD analysis project Ga0255057, IMG submission 189022) | Seawater microbial communities from Amundsen Gulf, Northwest Territories, Canada - Cases_109_6 | ecosystem: Environmental > Aquatic > Marine > Gulf | place: Canada: Northwest Territories... | reverse complement strand
GCGTTGTCGCGACCACGGCTTGACCCCCCTCCCCTCCCTACGGTCGGGACTCCCCCCTGAGGGGGGAGCAACCGAAGCCTCCTCTGCGGCGAAGCATGAGCTTTCAACAGTCATCAGTCGTCGGCAAGACCGTTCGATCTGGCGGAAGACTTCCGGACTGAAGACTGAGGACTTCGTCTCTCCAGGATTGCTCGAACGCGCCGCGTCTCCCCCGCTGTTGCGGGGGAGACCAAGACTCTGGCGCGGGGGGAGCGACGAGCCTCGGCGGTCAGCGAGTCGTGACTCGTGACTCGTGACTCGCGACTCGCGACTCGCAGCTCAGCAGACTTGGCGGACCGTTGGGTACGGGTTGACCAGCGGACCACCGCTGATCCCCATTCCCAGGTGCAGGTGGGCGGTGCTGGCGTTGCCGGTGGTGCCGACGTATCCGATGACCTGGCCCTTGTCGACCCGGTGGCCCGTCGCCAGCCCGGGTGCGTACCCCGAGAGGTGGGCGTAGTAGTAGAAGTTGCCGTCGTCGGCGGTCAGGTAGACCTGTCGACCTCCCGCCGAATGAAAGTTGAGCCGGACTTTGCCTGAGTTCATCGCAATTAGTTTCGCCCCGTACGCCGCCGACATGTCGACCCCTTTGTGGGTCCGGCCGCCGGAGCGAGGCGCTCCCCAGGTGTCGATGAACCACGTTGAGCCCGCCACCGGGCACACGACGCCGACGGTCTGACTCGACGGTAGGCCCGAGCCGCCCCCGGAGCGCCGCGCCGCCGCCAGGGCTGCCTGACGACGCAGTTCGGCCTGGTACCGCGCATAGGCGTCCTTATACTCGGCGTTGGCCTTCTGGAAGATGGCGTCCGCCCTGGTTCTCGCCTCGGCGAGGACTTCGACCAGGGCCTGCTGATCGGCTTCGAGGATCTCGACATCGGCCCGGTGTTCCGCCACCTCGAGTTTGAGTCGATCGTTCTCGCGGTTGACGGCGGTCAAAAGGTCGAGCGCCGCCAAATCGTGGCTGGCGGCGGTATCGATGAGCGCCTGGCTCGTGATGAGATCCTGGATGCTGGCCGCAGCAAAGGCGGCCGTCACCATGTTGCCGGAGCCGCTGTTCGTGTATGCCTCGACAACGACCACCTGGGCGATCGATCGCAGCTCCGCGGTGCGGCTGTCAAAGTCCTCGATGGTTCGATCGAGCCGGTAGATCGTGTATCCGAGCTGATCGAGCTGCAGTTCGATGGCCTCGAGGTCGGAGATCGCCTGGCCGACGGCCTGGTTGGCGTCGAGGAGCTCGTGGTATGCGGCTTCCTTCTCCGCTTCCTTCTTCTCGACGTCAGACTTTGTTTGCGCGCCGGCGGGTATCGGAGCGAGCGTCAGCAGCGCAATGATGAGCAGGAGACTCGGCAGCCGTCCCAGCGTTTTCGGTCCGAGCATAGGGGCCAGGAGGCTAGCGGCAGGATGCAGATGACGCCCTTCGGCTAGGGTCGCCGCATGGCAGAAGACGAGGGAATCGAAGAGGAAACGGCCGATTCAGAGGCGTTGGAAGCGGACGAGCCACTCGATGAACAGTCGGCGCATCGGCTGTTCTCGGTGTACGCATTCAATTCGGCGTGGGACTCCATCGAGAAGGAGAAGCGCTCCCCCGAGGACATCGAAGAGATGATCTCGCTCGCCCACGTTTCCTCCTGGCATTGGACACAGCGAGACGACGTGGGCTCGAAGAACCGCGCCATCAGCGCCTGGCAGCTTTCCCGGGTGTACGCCGAGGCCGGCCGCTTCGACGAGGCCGAGCGCTACGCCAACCAGTCCCTCGAGATCGCCACTTCCGGCGACGTTGGGCCCGTATTCACCGGGTACGCCTACGAAGCGCTTGCCCGGCTCGCCGGTGAGAACGATCAACCGGAGAAGAAGGAAGAATGGTTGACTCTGGCCCGCGCCGAGGCCGAGAAGGTCGATGATCCGCTTGATCGAAACCAGCTCGTCAAAGACCTCGACGAGCTGGCCTAAAGCGAAGCGGAGCTGATCCGCCCGCAACGGTACGCTTGGCGCCATGACGCAACCCGATGAGGGCACTGCGGATGTTTCCTTTGCCCCCAAGCGCACATCGGTGGGGAGGCTGCGCGGCGGCGTTGCATCGCTCACGTATCCGCTGTTGCTCGTCGGAACCAGCCTCAGCGTGGGATTCCGCAAAGCCGGGGACCTCCAGGACTTCGCCGCGACCTTCGTCGGGTCGATTCTCACCGTTGTTGCTCTGCCCACCGTGTGGTTCGTCTCGTTCGATTTCATCGAAATCACCAGGGCGACGGTGCTCGGTTTCGGCCTGGTCACCAGCCTTCCCCTGTGGTACCTCGCCGGAGCCGCCATCGGGCAGCGGTCGGAATCGTGGGGATCCTGGATCCGCTCGTACGTCGCTGCCTGCCTGCTGTGGACCCTGGCAAACTTCGCGTTGTTGGCGCTGATCTCGGTGGTCGTTTCCTGATTCGTCTCCCGCGCAAGCAGCAGCTTCGCGGGGGAGACGAAGACTTAGCTCAGGAACAGGCTGGGGCGGAATAGCTCGTCGTGGACCCGCAGCGCATACCGGTCGGTCATCCCCGACACGTAGTCGAGCACCTGGATCAGGGTGTCGGCGTCGCTATGCCGGTATGAATCCGGGATCTCCTGGGGGTGTTCGAGGTAGTACTCGACAAGGGCCCTCGTGGTCTCCCTTGCTCGGCGCCGCTGCGCCTCGGCATCGCTGCGCAGGTACACGTTCTCGAACATGAACTCGCGCAACTCGAGCAGGACACCGAGGGTCTGATCCGACATCGCGATGTCGCCGAGCGCCATCGACTCGCTCACCACCGAAGCGATCATGGCCTCGATCCACTCCCGCCCCGGCTCGCCGAGGGTGTTTAGCGCCGATCGCGGATACTGGTCCGGGGTGAGGATCCCGGCGCGCACGGCATCCAACGCGTCGTGAGCGAGGTAGGCGATCCGGTCGGCATATCGCACGATGCGACCCTCCGGTGTCGAGGGCGGTACCTCGACCTTCCACGGGTGGGACCGAATCCCGTCGATCACCTCGGCGGTGAGGTTGAGCGGCTCGAGGACCTCGAAAATCCGCACCGACTGCTCGGAGTGGCGCCATTCACCGTCGATGAACTCGCTCAGCGCCTCCTCGCCGGTGTGTCCGAACGGGGAGTGACCGGCGTCGTGGCCAAGGGAGATCGCCTCGGTGAGCGCCACGTTGAGCGACAGGTAGCGGGCGATGGCCGAGCCGATCTGGGTTACCTGAAGCGTGTGAGTGAGCCGGGTGACGTAGTGGTCGCCCTCCGGGTTCATGAACACCTGGGTTTTGTGTTTGAGGCGGCGGAACGCCTTGGAGTGCACGATGCGGTCGCGGTCTCGCTCGAACGCGGTGCGCCACTCATCCGGCTCCTCGGCAACGGCGCGGCCCTTCGATTGGGCGGAGCGGGATGCCGCAGGCGCCAGCAGCTCATCTTCGAGTTGCTCGGCCTCGACCCGGCCTCTCAGGATGAACCCGCCGTCGGTCATGCCTGTTGCTGGCCGGGTACCGGTGGATCGATCCCCGATCCAAGGATGATCCCGGCAGACCAGGCCATGGCGCTGTCCGAAGGCTGGCCGCTGATGATCCGGCGCCGGATCGCCGCCGAGATGGCGTCGATGATCAGCACGACCACGACCGTGGCGATGAGGGCGGCGCCCGCTCTCTGCCAGTCGTTTGGGAACCTGAGGCGGGCGATGATCTCGGCGCCGATGCCGCCGGCGCCGACGAGACCCAGCACCGCAGAGGCACGAACGTTGATCTCGAACCGGTACAGCCAGTAGGCAACGATGGTCGGCATCGCCTGGGGGATGATGGCGAAACGCACCTCTTCGGCGAGGCTTCCTCCCGCCGACTGGATCGCCTCCCTTGGCCCCTCGTCGATGCCCTCGATCACCTCCGAAGACAGCTTGCCAAGCGTTCCGATCGAGTGAAGCCCGATGGCGATGGCGCCGGTGAAGGCCCCGAGACCGAACGGGTTGATCAGGATGATGGCGAGGATCAATTCGGGGAAGGCCCGGATGCCGGACAGAATCCCCCTGGTCGGGACCGAAAGCCAGCGAGGAGATACGTTCGTAGCTGCGGCGAAGGCCAGGGGGAACGAGAACAGGGCGCCGATGACCGTGCCGATCCAGGCGATGTAGACCGACTCGAGCAGCTTGGTGACGATCCTCCCGCTATTGGTGAAGTCCGGCGGGAACAGGCCGGTGACGAGGTTCCACACCTGACCGGGGGCCTCGACGATTCGGCTGATCGAGATGTCGAGGCCGGCTACCGACCAGATCAAGGGAATCAAGATCGCCGCGGTGATCACCCAGCGGATGACCTTGGGGCGAACCGGCTCCTGGGGCCGGATCTGCTCCTCGGTGTCGACCTCGAGGTCGGGAACCGTCACAGCAACTTGCGCCTGGCGTAGATCGAGACTGCCTCGATGATGAGCACGGTGACGAAGATGATCAGGACGATCGCCATCACCTGGTCCCACTGGAAGAAGCTGCGCCGCTCGTCGAGAAGCCGACCGATCCCACCGGCCCCGACGAACCCGATGATGACCGAGGCCCGGATGTTCAGCTCGAAGATATAGAAGGAGTAGGCAACGTAGTTCGGGCTCACCTGTGGGAAGGCGGTGTACTGGATCACCTGGGAGTGCCGGGCACCCGACGCCTTGCCGGCTTCGAGCGGGCCGACATCGATGGCGTCCACGGTCTCGGAAAACAGCTTGGACATGATCGCCAGCGAGAACATGATCATCGCCAGGGCACCCGCAAACGGGCTGCCGAAGCCGACGGCCGTGGCGAAGAACACCGCCCAGATCAGGTCGGGAATGGTCCGCATCACGTTCATAAAGCCCTTGGCGACGCCGTACACCCAGTTGTTGTAGGTGGTGGCCCGCGACGCCATGAAGGCCAGCGGCAGAGCGATCAGCGAGCCGACCGTGGCACCGACGATGGCGATCTGGATCGTTTCGATGTAGGGCTCGAGGAGGACATTGGTTTCGGGCTGTCCGAGACTCTTAGCCCAGGTGAAATCCGGCGGCCAGAACTTGCCGAGAAACGGCCCCATCTTCGTTGTCTCGGAGATGAGCTCGAAGAACGAGAAGGCAATCTCATTGAAGGCGAGGACGGTCAGGACGACGACGACGGAAATCCCGGTCAGCACGGGAAGCTTCGCCCAAAGCGACAACGCAACCGCTATGCCGAAGGCCGCTGCGACCGCCGCAACGGCGATGAACAGCCGGTCGGTCAACTCCTCGATCTCACCAGCCTCGATCCGACGTGCGTTCAGCACGGTGACGAGGCCCATGGCGCCTGCGGTCAGGCTGACGAGCAGGGCCCCGCCGCCCCAGGTGAGGCCCTGTGCGATCGCTGCGCCCGGTTTGAGCCCATCGCGGTTCCTGACGACGACGATGCCGACGCCGAGCCCAAAGAGGGCCCAGCCAAGGGAGGCGAGCAGCGCGAGCCTGAGATCGATCACCCCGGATCTGCCGAAGACCACCGACGAGAAGTATCCGATCCCGATGACCCCTCCGACGGCCAGGATGACCGCGTCGAGAATCGATCGGGTCATGCCTTGCCAGGCGAAGATGGCAAAGACCACCGCTGCGAGCGCAAGGCCCCATATGGGGCCCATCGCCTGGCCCATCGACCCGAGAACACCGGTGGCGCCCGCCGCGATGACCCCGACCACGAGCGGCAGGATGTAGTCGACGACTTTGGGTGGTGCGACTGGCCTGGCGTGCTGATCGACGGCGGTCACGCCTCTGCGCCTTCGAGCAGATCGTCCGGCGTGATGGCTCGGCCGTAGATCTGTCGGAACACCTCGTCGTCGACGTCGGTGATGTCGCCGTCGAAAACGACCTCGCCGTCGTTGAGCCCGATCAGGCGCTTTCCGTACTGACGGGCAAGGTCGAGAAAGTGCAGGTTGATCAGCGTGGTGATTCCGAGCTCACGGTTGATCCGCTGCAGGTCGCGCATCACGATGTGCGACGTCACCGGGTCAAGGGAGGCCACCGGCTCGTCGGCGAGGATGATGTCTGGCTCCTGAGCGAGCGCCCTGGCAATGCCGACTCGCTGCTGCTGGCCGCCCGAGAGGTCCGATGCCCTGACAAACGCCTTCTCAACGATCCCGACCCGCTCCAGTGATTGGAAGCCGATTTCCTTCTCCTCGGCAGGCCAGATGCCAAGCAGGCTTCGCCAACGCGGCACGTGTCCGAGGCGGCCCACGAGCACGTTGGTCAGCACGCGGGACCGGTTCACCAGGTTGAAGGTTTGGAAGATCATCCCCACCTTGGAGCGAATCTGCCTGAGCTCGGACCGGGAAGCGCCGACCACCTCCATGCCGTCGGTGACCACCGACCCGGAGACCGGCACCAGGCCGTTGACGCAGCGAAGCATCGTCGACTTGCCTGCACCGGAGAGCCCGACGATGACGACGAACTCCCCGGCCTCGATCTCAAGGGAAATGTTTTTGAGGGCCGTTAAGCCGCCGGGATAGGTCACCGACGTGTCGGTGAATTCGATCATCGGCATGGGGGCCACTGTAGGCAGAGGGGGGGTCGGTGCGGAACCGGCCCCCCCTCCACTGTCGCTTGTTAGCCCTCGGTCACACCGAGCTTCTCGGCGGCTTCGCGAACCACGTCGAAGTCGGAATCGGTCGCCTCCTGGACATCGGTCCAGCCGTAGATCTCGTCGAAGATCAACACGCCTTCTTCGGTCTCCAGGAACGCCTTCGTGGCGTCGAAGATCGCCAATGCGAGATCCTCGGGGATTCGGTTCGTGTTGAAGGAAACGACGTCGTTGGGGATCTCTTCGGTGATGTTGAACACGATCACCTTGGAACCAACGTCGGGGTTGTCCTCGCGGAGGCCGCGACGGGCGTCATCGAAGGACAATCCGATATCGAAGTCGCCGTTGTAGACGGCGGCCGCGGAGTCGGTGTGCGAGATCAGGTACGAGTACTCGATGTCTTCTTCGATGTCGATGCCCTCGTTGAACAGCTGCAACTGCGGGAACACGCCACCGGACGTCGAGGTCGCCGACGTGAACGACACGGTCCTGCCCGCGACCTTGTCGAGATCCGCCCGGCACGACGTTCCGGGGTCAACGGGTGTGCCGTCTTCGAGTACCTCTGGCTCCTTGCCGTCATCGCCGAAGGCGACACCGACCTGGAGAGCTACGGCATCGAAGTAGTCCACCTGGACGATCTCGCCGTCCTTGTTTTCCAGGGCCGAGCCCGCAAGCAACGTCCCTTCTTCACAGATCGACGGGTCGTTGGTCATCCACTGACCGTGGTAGGTCTTCGACCCGAACCGGATCGACTGCATCAGCAGCCCGAGCTGGTCGTACAGTGTGTCCGCCTGAACCCAGCCGAAGGGACCGAATGCGCCGAGATCGAGCTGGTCTGCGCCCATGGCAACCACCAGGCCGTTGTAGTCGGCGGTGATCACACCCTCGAAGGTGACGCCGATCTCCTCGCTCAGATAGTCCATGTATGGCTGCACCGTCTCGGCGAGCGTTTCCTGCTGTTCTGATGGGATGAACCCAAAGGTCACGGTGTCCGGCCATGCGGCCATCGCGTCTTCGGTGGTCGTCGTATCCTCCACTGCTTCAGTGGTCGTTGTCGCTTGTGCCGCTGCGGCGGCGGTTGTCGTGGTCGTGTCGTCGCTGCTACCACACGCAGCTACTACCAGCCCAAAGGCCAGAAGCAGCGCGAGTAAAGCGGTCTTGTTCATTGGGGTTACCTCCGTCTACGCGGGCAGGGGTGCCCGCACCCATCGGCCAGGCTAATCATCTCGTGAAACGGGTGCGTCTCAGCACCATTGCTGCTCGATCAGTGCCTCGAACTCGTCCCAGTCGTGGATGTCGCGTACGCCAAGGACCGCCTCGTTCCACGGTCGGACGAAGCGACACACGGTGGCGTTTGGCCGCTGGCGGTGCAACGACTCGATCTGGTGGGGAGCGTCGTCGAGGTACACGTCACACGCCACCTTCCACTTGGCCTCGGTGATATGGACCTCACGGGTCAGGACTCGGTGGTCGGCGAGCCAGGCGAGGGTGTCGTGGATGGCCCAGTCCGGCTTGGTGGTGAGGATGACGATGTCGTGGCGGCGGGCCAAGCGATCGAGGGCTTCGAGCGCGCCGGGGTAGGTGTCGAGATGGCGGAACAACGATCCGTTTTCTCCACCTTCGGTCCACCGCCAGAAGTCGCCCATGGTCTCGAAGTGGGTGAGCTCGAGCATTGCCGACCAGCTATCGACCTGATCGCGATGGATATCGGCTCCGAATTCCGGGTTGTAGCGGGCGATCCATCCCGCGGTGAAGTCGGCGACCACGCCGTCGAGGTCGATGCCAAGTCGCAGCTTCGAACTGTCCGTCACTCCGAGACGACCTCGCCGCCGAGCATGTCGGCGATGAGGTCGGCAGGATCGTCCCGGGGAGACCCCTCCTCAATGAGCCGGTCCTTGTCGGGCGCCCGCTCCGGCTCGTCCTCGGTCGGCTGATCCGGCGAGTCGTCCGCGCGGAACTCGAGAGCAATGGAGCCACCGAGCAGCTCGGCGGCGATGTCGGAGAGGGCCGCCAGCAGCTCTCGGTCTGCGTTGAGCTGCTCGAGATGGAAGTGCTGATGCGACGGGAGCGTGAGGACGGCCACACCGTTGTCAACGCTCATCGGCTCGGCGACCTTGACGAAGGCGTGGCGCCTCGCCCCGAACTGGGTGCGGATCCGAGCAACGATCGCCGGCCACGCCGCCTGAAACTCTCCAAGAGTGACGTCGGCAATCTTTGCTCCCCCCTCAGGGGGGAGTCCGGCCGCAAGGCCGGGAGGGGGGTCAGACGGTTCGTCGACGGTGCTCGAATCATCATCGGTTTTGGTCGGAAACTCAGACGGTTCGTCGAGAGAGGCTTGACCCCCTCCGTCAGCGGCTTCGCCGCTGCCACCTCCCCCTGAGGGGGAGGCAACGGATTCCTTCTTTGCTCCCCCGTCACCGGCGGGTCCGGCCGCTCCGTCCTTCTTTGCTCCCCCCTCAGGGGGGAGCCCGGCCGCAAGGCCGGGAGGGGGGTCAGACGGTTCGGGGTCGGTGCCTTGGGTGACCAGTTCTTGTTGAGCATCATTCCCGGTCTGACCCCCTCCGACCGCGGCACCGGGCTGCTCAGGCTGCGACGGAGTGGGCTCTTGCTCGGGACTCGCGACTCGCGACTCGAGACTCGAGACTGGCAACTGGTCACTGACAACTGGTTGCTTGCGACTCGCTCCCTGCTCCAGTCTCTCCACCCGCGACACCAGCGCGCCGGTGTCCACCGCGGTCTCCGGGCGGGTCAACCGAAGCAGCGTCAGCTCGAGCACCAGCCGCTCCTCGCGACCGGCGCGAAGCTCGAGCAGTGCCTCGGAGAGCTGGTCGATCGCCCGCAGCACATCGGTTGCGGATAACTCGCCGGCGGTTTTGCGCCACTCTGCAATGACATCGACGGGCTCGTCGGTGATCTCCTCGAGGTTTGGTGCGTACTGGGCGAGGAACACACCCCGGAAGAAGCCGAGGGCATCGGCAACGAAACGCCGCAGGTCGGCTCCCCTCGAAGACAACTCGGCGACCATGCCAAGCGCCGCCGGCGCATCCTGGTTGGCGATGGCCCCAGCCAGACCGGTGAAGGCGTCGCGATCGGCGAGCCCGAGCGCCCTGGTAATCCCCTCGGCAGCGACCGTGCCGTTGCCGAGGGCGGCAACCTGCTCGAGCAGGCTCAGCGCATCACGCACCGATCCCCTGGCGTGGGTCGCGATCATCGCCAGCCCGTCTGGCTGTGCCTCGATGTCCTCCTTGGCGGCGATCTCTTTGAGGTGAGAGATCATCGTTTCCGCCGGCACCGGGTGGAAGTCGAATCGCTGCGCCCGGCTCCTGATCGTGTCGAGCAGTTTGTACGGCTCGGTGGTGGCGAGCACGAAGATCGCGTGCTCCGGTGGTTCTTCGAGCGTCTTGAGCAGTGCGTTTCCTGCCGCACGAGACAACATGTGTGCCTCATCGAGGATGTAGACCCTCCGGGCGCCTGCGGCCGCAGCCACCGTGCCAACATTGATGCGGATCTCCCGGATGTCCTCGACCTTGTTGTGTGAGGCCGCATCCAGCTCGATGACGTCGATCGAATGTGCCTCGGTGATGGCCAGACACGAAGCGCATTCGTTGTCCGGTTCGCCGTCTGGGCCGCGGTTGGTGCAGTTCAGGGACTTGGCGAGCAGGCGGGCGGTCGTCGTCTTTCCGGTTCCTCGAGGCCCGGTGAACAGATACGCGTGCGCCACCTTGTCGTCGTTGATCTCTCGCAGCAGCGTGTCGACGACATGGTCCTGGCCGACGATCTCGGAGAAGCGCTGCGGGCGGTACTTGCGATACAGGGCTTGATAGCGCATGGACCGGTGAGGGTACTCAGACGGTGAGACGACATTCACTCGGGCAGCGCGTGGGGCGCGTGGGTAGGCTGGCCCAACGCGCTGCAACGGAGAATCCACCATGTTCAACTCGAATCCTTCGACCCTTTGTCGGGGAGTCTCGCTGCGATTGGTCGTATTGCTGGCCGCACTGCTGCTGATTGCGGCAGCGTGCAGCACGGGCGACGACGAGCCGACGGACGCGACCGGCGGCGGTGCGACGGAGACGACCGCCGCCGCCGGTACCGCAAGTGGCGACATCGACGAGATCACTTGGGCGCTGCCGTTCCTGCCAGAAACTCTCTATGTGCCCCATGAGTGGACCACCGGCCAGGGCGTCGTGGTTTCGCTGGCTCAGGAGGGGCTGCTGGCCTTTGATGACGACCTGAAGCTCACCGGCGCCCTCGCCGAATCGTGGGAGCAGGTCGATAACGTCACCTACGTCTACACGATCAGGGAGAACGCCACGTTCCATGACGGCAGCCCGGTGACCGCCGAGGACGTGGCGGCCTCGATGAGCTGGAATCTCGATCCGGAGAACTTCTCGTTTGTCGACTTCTTCTACTTCCCGGTTGAGTCGATCGAGGCCACCGGTGATCTTGAGGTCACCGTGACGCTGTTTGAGCCTGACGTGACTTGGCAATACATCCCGGCGTTGATGGCCGGCTTCGTCATGCCGGCGAGCCAGCTGGCGAGCGCAGACATCGATCTCCTTGGCACACCCGATTTGATCCCGATCGGGACCGGCCCGTATCGCGTAGTCGAGTTCATACCCGGCGATCGGGTTGTGCTGGAGCGCTACGACGGCTATTGGGGTGAGAACGGCCCGGCCAAGCAGATCACCATCACCCAGATCCCGGACCCGCAGCAGCGTTTGCTGGCGATGCGCGACGGCGACATCGACGGCACGTTCGACCTGCCGGAAACCGAGATCGACCAGTGGCAGGCCCTCGACGGCGTGGACGTGATTACCGAGCCCGCTCTCGGCCTGGTCGTGCTCACGTTGGATTACGAGACGCATCCCTTCGGCGATATCCATGTGCGCCGCGCGATTGCCCATTCTCTCGACCAAGAGGGGCTGATCTCGGCGGTGCTGAAGGGGCGGGGCGAGCGGGGCACCGTGGTCAGCCCGCCGGATACGTGGATCCCCGTGATTCCCGGCGATGATGCCCGCTCGTTCTATGCGACGCTGCCGCAATATGAGTTCGACATGGAGAAGGCTGCTGCCGAGTTGGCGCAATCCGCGGTCCCAGACGGCTTCGAGTTCACGGTTCAGGTACCGGGAGGGGCGGACATCATGCTCAACCCGCTGCTCAGCCTTGCGCAGAACCTCGAGACGATCGGCGTGACCATGACCGTCGAGGAGGTCGATGGCGCCACCTGGGAGGAGACCTACTTCACCCACGAGCCCGGCCTTGGGATGCAGGTCATGGAATACTCGGCCGACTTCGTCGATCCGGTGAACTACCCGACGCTGTTCCTGTGGAGCCTGGGGGCCGGCCCCGGTGGGTTCAACACCTCGAACTACGTCAACGAGCGTGTGGACGAGCTCATCGCCGTGGCGCTTGCTGAGTCCGACCCGGCGGCCCGTGAGGCGGCCCTCAAGGAGATGTTCGAGATTGCCAGGGAAGACGTCGCAACGATTCCCGTGTACTACTTCGACACTGGGATGGCGATTCGCTCCGACCTCAAGCTCGATGGGTTCAACGCGTTCTACTACAACATCCCGTGGGCGATCCGAGGTTTCGGTCCGAAGTAGGAAGGCCGCAAGTCACAAGACACAAGCAATGGCTTTGCCTGAGACTTGCGAGCTGAGACCTGCGACTCCTCCCGGAGGAGGCGGCCCATGAGATCGGGTGGGATGGGGCGCTACGTCGCGGGACGCCTGCTGCTCGCGATTCCGCTGCTCATCGTGATCACCTTCGCCGTCTTCGCTCTCATCCACATCGCACCCGGGACCCCCGAGCGGGCGTTGCTCGGTGCCAGGCAGGCCTCACCGGAGACCATCGCCGCCATCCGCGAGCAATGGAACCTGGATGAGCCGTTCCTCCTCCAGTACTTCCTGTGGCTCAAGGCGGTCGTGACCGGTGATATCGGGCGATCGATCCAATCGAGCGAAGCGGTCACGGCTGCCATCGGGCGGCGGATCGGCCTCACCGTCTTCCTCGGCCTCTATGCGACCCTGATCGCCCTGCTCGTCGGAATCCCGCTCGGTATGTGGGCGGCGCTGCGGCGGGGCTCGATGACCGACCGCACCGTCGTCGGCGTCTCCGTGCTCGGGGTGAGCGCCCCCACCTTTGCGGTGGGGCTGCTCTTCCTGTATCTGTTCGGCGTCGTGCTCGACTGGTTCCCGGTATTCGGAGCAGGGGAGGGATTCTGGGACCGCGCGTACCACCTGACGCTTCCCGCCCTCGCCCTGGCTCTGGCGCTCCTGGCGCTGATCGTAAAGATCACCAGGGCGGCAATGATCGATGAGCTCGATCAGGACTACGTCGCCTTCGCCAGATCGCGGGGCCTCTCGCAGCGTCGAATCATGGGCCGATACGTTCTCAGGAACTCGCTGATCCCGGTCGTCACCGCAACCGGGCTGATCGTGGTCGGGCTGTTCGGTGGCGCAGTGTTGATCGAGGCCACATTCGGCCTGCCCGGCTTGGGGACGCTGCTGGTCGAATCGGTGCTGACGAGGGATATCCCGGTTGTGCAGGCCCTGGTTCTGTTGACCGCCGTCTTTGTGATCGTGGTGAATCTCGGCCTCGACGTGCTGTACACCGTGATCGATCCACGAATCCGGTTCGGAAGCGCGGACTCCTGATGGCAGAGGCGCTTGAGCTCAAACGCACCAGGGTGACCCACCGCAGGCGCATCACGTTCATGGTTGCGCTGTCGTTTGTGTTGCTCGTCGTGCTGCTGGTCTTCGCGGTATTCGGGACCGCCATCACCCCGAACGATCACGAGGAACAGCGTCTTTTCGTCAGCGACACCCCACCGAGCGCCGAGTTTTGGGCCGGAACCGATCAGCTGGGTCGAGACGTGTTCTCGCGCGCGATCATTGGAGCTCGACCGGCTCTCGTCGGGGCGGTGACAGTCTCGGTTGGGGCCTTCGCCATCGCAACCGTGCTCGGCCTCGCTTCGGGCTACCTCGGGGGTGCCGTCGATGCCGGCGTGATGCGGTGGGCCGACCTGATGTTGGCGCTTCCCGGTCTGCTGATCGCCATAGTCGTCGTGGGAGTCTTCGGCGGAGGGTTCTGGGTCGCGGTGCTGGTGCTCATCCTGCTGTTTGCCGCGCCGGACACCCGGATCGTGCGAAGCGCGGTGCTCGAGCAGCGCCCCCTGCCCTATATCGAGGCCGCGCGCACCCTCGGGGTGTCCAAGCCCCGGGTCATGTTCGGGCACATCCTCCCAAACATCCTCCCGATCATCTTCGCTTACGTCGTGCTCGACTTCGCCTTCGCCCTGGTGGCTCTTGCCGGCCTGTCGTTCCTTGGACTCGGAGTCGAGCCAGGAGCCGCCGACTGGGGGCGCATGCTGTCCGAGAACAGGAGCCTGCTGTTCTCCAACCCGTGGGCTGCGGTGGTTCCCGCCGTCCTCATCATCCTCACGGCCGCAGCAATGAACCTGGTTGGCGACTGGATGTACGACCGGTTCAGCCTCGAGCAATGACCTTGCTCGAGGTCGAGGACCTTCTCGTGACGGCCGGGGACCGAACGATCACCGCGGGAACCACCCTCACGGTTGCCGCCGGCGAGACGGTCGGCATCGTGGGGGAATCGGGGAGTGGCAAGTCGATGACGGCCCGGGCCATCGTGCGGTTGCTTCCGCCCGGCCTGAGCGCCAAGGGAAGGGTGGTCTTTCGGGACAAGGAACTCCTCGGCCTCGATGAGCGGGCGATGCGGTCGGTGCGCGGCTCTGGGATCACGATGATGTTCCAGGACCCGTTCACGATGCTGAACCCGCTGTTGCGCAGCGGCGATCACATTGCAGAGTCACTCGACCGCGGGCTGTCACGCTCGGAGCGACGCGACGAGGTCGTTCGGCGGCTGGACGAGGTCGGCATCGATGCCGGTGAGATTGCCAAGCGATATCCGTTCCAGCTGTCGGGGGGAATGCGGCAGCGGGTCGGCCTCGCCGCCGCCCTGGCCCGAGACCCTGAGCTGCTGATCGCCGACGAGCCATCGACGGCGCTCGACGTCACCACCCAGGCCGAGATCTTGCACCTGCTCGCAAGGGTGCAGGAGGATCGGGGAATGGGCGTCGTGCTGATCACCCACGATCTTCGCGTCGCCTTTTCCGTGTGTGATCGGATCTACGTCCTGTACGCCGGGTCGCTGCTCGAGGTTGGCGACCCTGGCTCGATGGAGCAACAGCCGCTGCACCCGTACACGCTCGGGCTGTTGCTCTCCGAGCCCGCCGCAGATCGCCGCCAGTCGGAGCTGCTGGCCATCGAGGGCTCGGTGCCGAGTGCCGACGACGTCACCGGCCAATGCAGCTTTGCCCCCCGGTGCCATTGGGCGGCCGAGGTGTGCCGGCGGGCCGATCCGCCGCTGGTCGAGGTTGAGCCGGGCAGGCTCAGCGCCTGTGTGCGCATCGGCGACATCCGGTCTGAGATGCTCGAACTGCGACGATCGGTCGCCATCGATGCTGCGGCGATCCCGCTTGTCGACGTGGTGGAAGAGCCGCTGATCTCGGTTGAGCAGGTATCCAAGACCTTCCGAGCCGGCGGGCGCGAGGTCGAGGCGCTGCGGAAGGTCTCGATGGCGTTCGATCGCAAGGAGAGCGTCGGTCTCGTGGGCGAGTCGGGCTCCGGCAAGACCACCCTCGGTCGTTGCCTGGTCGGCCTCGAGACCCCGAGCGCCGGCTCCGTCACGATCGACGGTATCGACGCCTCGGACTATCAGGCGCTGAGCTCCGATGATCGAGCCCGGCTGCGACGCACCATCCAGGTGGTGTTTCAAGATCCGTACTCCTCGCTCAACCCGCGCCACACGGTGGGGAGGGCTCTTGGTGAAGCCCTCCGGGTTCATGACACCCGAGGAGCCTCGGTCGACGCATTGCTCGATCAGGTCGGGCTCTCCTCGGCCTATGCGAAGCGCAAGCCGGCCCGCCTGTCCGGCGGCGAACGGCAGCGGGTCGCCATCGCCCGAGCTCTTGCCGTGAAGCCCCGATTCCTCGTCTGTGACGAACCGGTGTCGGCGCTCGACGTTTCGGTTCAGGCGCAGATCCTCAACCTGTTCAAGGAGCTGCGAGACGAGCTCGGGATCGGATACCTGTTCATCACCCACGATCTGGCCGTGGTTCGCCAGATCGTGGACCGGGCCTACGTGCTGTATCGCGGCGAGGTGGTTGAGGAAGGGCCGGTGGATGCGCTGTTCAACGATCCGCAGCATGAGTACACGAAACGGTTGATTGCGTCCGTTCCTACCTGAGCTTCCTACCTGAGCCCATCGAGGGCTTCGAGCACCCGATCGACTTCGTTCACGGTGTTGTAGTGGACGAACCCGATGCGGACCAGGCCACCGCGATCAGACACCCCGAGGCGGTCCATGACCTCAACCGCGTAGTAGTTGCCCGACCACACGAAGATCCCCTGGTCGCCGAGGTGACGGGCCGCCTGTGCCGGGCGCACCCCTTCGATGTCGATGGCAAACGTCGGTGTCCGGCCTTCGGCGAACGGCATCCCATACAGGGTCACCCCCTCCACGGTGTTGAGCCCTCTGAGGAACCGTCGCGCCAGCTTGCTCTCGTGGCTGCCGATCGAGTCCATGGCTGACACCAGGCGGCTGCGCAGTTCCGTGCCCTCACCAAGAGAGGCGAGGTAGTCGACGGCCGCCGACACCCCGGCGAGGCTTTCGAAGCTCTGGGTCCCGGTCTCCCACTTGTCCGGCGGCTTGTCCGGCGCCGGTCGCAGCTTGTAGGCATCGAGCCCATCGAGGATTTCCCTCCTCCCGAATAGGCATCCCGTGTGTGGTCCGAAAAACTTGTAGGCGGAGGCCACCAGGAAGTCGGTGCCGCTGGCGGCGACGTCGATCACCCGGTGGGGCGAGTAGTGCACCGCATCGACGTACGTGCGGGCGCCTGCCTCGTGAGCGGCTGCGACGATGGGTTCGATGTCGACGATCGTGCCCAACGCGTTGGAGGCGTGGGTGACCGCGACGAGCCGGGTTCGTCCGTCGAGCAGTCCTCCAAGCGCCTCGACCTCGAGGCGGCCCCCCTCGTCGGGGTCGAAGTCGAGCCAGCGCACGTCGACACCGGCGTCGCGGGCCGCCCGCACCCACGGCCACACATTGCCATCGTGGTCGAGTCGGGTGACGACGACGTTGTCGCCGGGCTCCCAGGTGGCGGCCAAGGCCCGGCTGGCGGCAAAGGTGAGCGACGTCATGTTCTGCCCGAAGGCGATCTCGTCAGGGCCAGCATTGAAGAGGGCGGCGACGGCGGCCCGCGCCGACTCGGTGACGGTGTTGGTTTCCCGGGAGGTGACGAACGGGCCTCCCAGGTTGCTGCCGCCTGAGCTGAGGAAGTTGGCCATGGCGTCGATGACCCGGCTCGGGACCTGGGTGCCACCAGGTCCGTCCAGGTACGCGGCAGGAGTCTCGCCGACGGTCCTGCGCAGTGCCGGGAATTGGGCCCTGACCGCTTCTATGTCGAGTGCCATGAAGGCGAAAAGGTAGCCGAATCCGTTCTTGCGTAGCAGACGGCCATATATCGCTCCTGGCTACGCAAGAACGTCGTAGGGCACCTCTACCCTGTGGTCCATGGCTCAACGACCCCCCAATGACATGCGCAAGTTGATGGAGCAGGCGCAACAAATGCAGGCCCAGCTTGCAGCCACCCAGGAAGCCCTGGCCACCAAGACCTACGAGGGCACCGCCGGCGGCGGTGCCGTGACGGTGGTCGTCGACGGTGCCGGCCAGCTCGTCTCGGTGGATTTCGACGCCGCGGTCCTCGATCCCGAAGACCCCGGGATGGCCGGTGACCTCGTCGTCGCCGCCGCCAATCAGGCGTTCGCCGCAGCGAGCGAGGACGCCGCAAGCTCGATGGGCGATCTCGGCATGGGGATGGATCTGGGCGGGCTGCTCGGCTGATGTTCGAGCCGCCCGTACAGCACCTCATCGACGAGCTGGCACGCCTGCCCGGCATCGGCCAGAAGTCGGCTCAGCGCCTCGCCTTCCATCTGCTGAATCTCGAGGAGGCGGACGCGACACGCCTCGCCGACGCCATCGTCGAGATGCGACGCGACGTGCGCCTCTGCTCGCGATGCTTCAACGTCACCGCTGAAGAAGAGTGTTCGATCTGCCGGGATCTGCGCCGCGACCCCGCATTGCTCTGTGTCGTGGAGCGGGCCCAGGACATCCCGGTACTGGAGAAGACCCAGGAATTCAATGGGCGCTATCACGTCCTGGGCGGTGCCATCTCGCCGATTGCCGGCGTCGGCCCCGACCAGCTCCGGGTCGGCGAGCTCGTCCGGAGAGTCGAGAGCGAAGGCGTGAAAGAGGTCATCGTCGCCACCAACCCGAACGTGGAGGGTGACACGACGGCGCTGTTTCTGGCGCGGCTGCTCAAGCCCCTCGGGGTGATGGTCACCCGCATCGCCTCCGGTCTCCCGGTCGGCGGCGACCTCGACTACGCCGACGAAATCACCCTGGGTCGGGCATTGACCGGACGCAAGGAGCTCTGAGGTCGGGTCCTATGCGGATTCGAAATCCGACTCCTGTTTAGAGGCCGCGATACATGACGTGGATGTCGGTCAGCCCTTCGGTGGGATGGCGGAAGGCGTCCGGCACCGTACCCACGATGTCGAAGCCCATCGACTCCCACAGGCCAATCGCCCTGGTGTTGGTCACCACCACCGCGTTGAACTGCATCCCGGTGAATCCGAGGCGGCGGGCCTCGTCGAGGACGTGCGATGCGAAACGGCGTCCGATTCCCTGGCCACTCACGAGTGGGTCGATCATCCATCCGGCGTTGGCGATGTGGTCGCCACGCCCGATCTGGTTCGGTTTGAGATACGCGGTCCCGACCACCGTTCCGTCGAGCATCGCAACATACGTGACCCGGCGCCCGGTCCCGTCCAGCATCCACAAGGTCTGTGCGTCAGTCTCGGTGATGTCGGATGGATACGGGTAGGTGTCTCCCTTGGCCAGCACCGTATGCACAATCGGCCAGATCGCCGCCCAATCATCGGGTGTTGCTTGACGAAAGCTCAGACTTTCATCGTTCATTACCGCGCCACGGTATCGCCGGCAACGACCAAGCCGCACCCACCGGCATAGGCGCTCGTTGACAGGCCTGCTCGTGTGAGGGTGCGCTCACTCGTTGCGCGCCTCCATGACCGATCGCGCATCCTCGAAGTGGCACATCTAGTGTTTTGGGGGTGAAGGTTCTTCTCGTCGAGCCGTACTACGGCGGCTCGCACCGAGCCTGGGCGGACGGCTATGCGGCGAACAGCCGCCACGACGTGACCTTGATCACCCATGAGGCACAGTTCTGGAAGTGGCGGATGCACGGGGCGCATCTGACGCTTGCCGAGCAAGCGGCTGCCGTGTTGACCGAACCGCCCGACGTCGTGCTTGCCTCCTCGATGATGAACGTCGCCGCGTTCGTCGGCGCCGCCAGGACCGCCATCGGCGGTGCTCCGATCGTGTCCTACTTCCACGAGAGTCAGTTCACCTATCCGTTGTCGCCACTCGACCGGCCCGATCTCACGTATCAGATGGTGAATTGGTCGAGTGCGGCGGTCGCCGACCTCGTCGTGTTCAACTCGGAGTACCACCGCGCCACGTTCTTCGATCGGGTCGCACCATTCGTCGGTCAGTTCCCGGATCGCGACCACACCGCGCTCATGGGCGCCGTTGAGAAGCGCAGCGAAGTGCTCCCGGTTGGGATCGACCGCAGCCGATTCGGACCCCACGAACAATCGGGCGATACACCCTTGCTGGTCTGGAACCAGCGATGGGAGCATGACAAGGGACCCGACGAGCTGGTCGAACTACTCGAAAGGCTGGCCGAGACCGGCGTCGAATTCCGCGTGGCCGTCGTCGGCGAGCGATTCGTGTCCACACCGGAACCGCTCGAACGGCTTCCCGATCTCCTCGGCGACCGTCTCGTCGAGTTCGGGTTCCTCCCGGACGACGATTATGCCGATCTGCTTTGCCGGGCCGATGTGGTGGTTTCTACAGCCCACCACGAGTTCTTCGGCGTTGCGGTAGTCGAGGCGATGGCGGCGGGTGCGTTCCCGGTGCTCCCAAATCGCCTGGCCTACCCCGAGCACATCCCGGCGGAGCACCATACGCGATGCCTGTACGACGGCTCGGACGATCTCGTCGACAAGGTGCGGTGGGCGCTCGACCGCCGGGAGGAGGCTTTGGTGATCGCCGCCGATCTGTCGGAGTCGATGAGCGCCTACGACTGGAGCCTGGTGGCACCGCGCTACGACGATGCCTTGGCGCGCTTGGTTTCTTCCCCTCCGGTGAATGGTCGGCATGGTGTGTGACCGTAGCCCCAGCGAGGCGATTTCTTTGCCTCCGCCGCAGGGGGGAGGTGCCGAGCGGAGCGCGGGCAAGGGGGTCAGAGCGTTGTCGCGACCACGGCTTGACCCCCCTCCCCTCCCTATGGTCGGGACTCCCCCCTGAGGGGGGAGCCAAAGAAAGGGCCGCGGCGCCACGACTCGACCCCTCTCCCCTCTTGCGCCGGTACTCCCTCTGGGAAGCCCCCTTCCCGCCTGTTTCCTCCACTCTCGGGGGAGGTGCCGAGCGCAGCGTGGGCGTTTCTTTGCCTCCCCCTCAGGGGGAGGTGCCGAGCGCAGCGAGGCGGAGGGGGTCAGAGCGTTGTCGCGACCACGGCTTGACCCCCCTCCCCTCCCTCCGTGATCAGGACTCCCCCTTCACGGGGAGCAAAGGGGAGGACCGGGT
>Ga0255057_10000600_pt1 | contig 20371 bp, 20 predicted proteins | sample Cases_109_6_MG_FD_189022 | JGI IMG/M metagenome (GOLD analysis project Ga0255057, IMG submission 189022) | Seawater microbial communities from Amundsen Gulf, Northwest Territories, Canada - Cases_109_6 | ecosystem: Environmental > Aquatic > Marine > Gulf | place: Canada: Northwest Territories... | reverse complement strand
TGAGCCGCAGAGCATTGGCGATGGCTCGATGGGAAGACGACCCGTGGGCGATCGTCACCACCCCGTTTACGCCCAGAAGGCTGGCTCCGCCGTAGGTCTCCGGGTCGACCCAGTGGCGCAACGAGGAGACGTGGGGTGCCAGCGTCTCGCCCAGCTCAGGATGCTTCAGTAACAGGGCACCGAGCTCGCCGGCGAATGCATCCATTACGAGCTCCGACGTGCCTTCGGAGGTCTTCAACACGACATTGCCGGTGAATCCATCAGTCACTATGACGTCCGCTCGGTCGGATGCGATGTCGCGACCTTCGACGTTGCCCACAAACCTGATCGGTGCTTTCTCGAGCGCATCGTAGGCCGCCCTTTCGAGGTCCCGGCCCTTGCCGGGCTCCTCGCCGATGTTGAGCAAACCCACCTTTGGCTCCACGATGCCGAGGCGGGTCTGGGCGAGCGCCGAGCCCATGATCGCGAACTGCACGATGTGCTCGACCTTGACGTCGGGGTTCGCTCCGGCGTCGAGGACGATCTTCCCCTTCTCGCCAGACGGCAGGACCGCGGCGATGGCGGGACGGAGCACGCCCTTCATTCTCCCGATGATCAAGGCAGCGGCCGCCATGGCGGCTCCCGTCGACCCGGCAGAAACCAGCCCATCCGCCTCGCCGTCTGCGACGAGCCTGGCGGCAACAGCAATGGAGGACTGGCGCTTTTCCCGGATGGCCCTGGCAGGGTCGTCACCCATATCGATGACCTCAGGGGCATGAACGATGGGGAGGTTGGCCCCGTCGAGTAAGGGAAGCAGAACAGCCTCATCGCCTACGAGAACGACGTCGACTTCCGACTCGATGGCACCGGCAACCGTTTTCTGCGGGGCCCGGTCGCCGCCCATCGCGTCAAGGGCTATGCGAGCCATTACAAGCGCCTATTCCTGCTCGGCAAAGACCTCGCGGCCGTTGTAGGACCCACATTCCTCGCACACCCTGTGCGGCAGCGTGGGCGCGTTGCATTCCGGACACGTGGCCACTGTCGGGGCCGGCACTTTCCACATAGCCTTGCGACGCCGCGTCCGCGACCGTGACATCTTTTTCTTGGGTACCGCCATGGGCAGTTCCTTTCAATCCGGGAGCAGGTCCTTCAGGAGTGCAAACGGGGAGGCTTCTTCCTCGTCGTGCCCTTCTTCCTCGTCGTGCCCTTGGCACGGAGCCGTATTCAAGTCGGCTCCGCACGTTGCGCAAAGTCCCCGACAGCTTTCCCGACAGACCGACACCAGCGGCAGGACCAGAACAACCTCGTCCCGAATTGGGTTTTCCAGATCTATTGACTGGTCCTCAACCCGATAAATATCCTCGGCCAAATCGCGGGCAAAAAGCTGCTTCATCTCCACCACCAGCTCTTCTTCCCATTCGGCGAGGCAGCGATTGCAGACGAGATGGATGGGGACCTCGATGACGCCTTTAGCAAACACGCCGTCGCTGAGGCCCTCGAGGCGGAGCCGCACAACAACCGGGCCGGCCACCCGAGCATGCTCGATGGCCGCGTCTATCGGCCCCGCAACCTCCACCAGACGGGTTCGCCCGGGATGGGTCAGCAAGTCTCCAACGTCGATAACAAATCCAGAGGACATGACCAGAATCATACGGGGGACGCCCGCTTGGCGAGCGGGCAGTGTGATGGCCGGACTAGGTCTGGGGAACCAGGTTGCGCGGCACGAACGACATCACATCCGCCAGCCCGGTGGTCCCAATCTTCTTGAGTCGCCCTTTGCCAAGCTTGAACGGATAGCGAAGGTTGATGGGCTGGAGGTTGGTGTCGCCGGCTGTAACCGCATTCGCCGGGCTTCCGGGATAGAGGAAATAGGTGAAGGTGACGCCGGGGGGAACAATATCCGAGACATAAGCGACCGCCGTGAAGCCCCCGGTGGTTCGCCGACCGAGCTGATCAATCACATTGTCGGATTCAATGCTGATGAGATCCCCGTTTTCGAGCCCGCGGGCGGCTGCATCCTCCGGGTTGATCTCGAGGAAGTTCATGGGCCAGCGCTGGATGGCAATCTCGCGGCGCAAATAGTCGAACATGTTGTTCCAGAGAGCGTTGACCCGACCATTGAGCACCCAGACCTCGTCGCCTTGCGGGCCGACCGCGGCATTCCGCTCTGCCACCGCATCCCAGTCGGCGAAGACGAAATTGGGCTTACCGCTGTTCCCCTTGAACTTGAAGTCGCTGTGCTGGCGCACGGTCCCAACCAGCTGTCCGTTCTCGAGCTTCAACGGCGTTTGCAAACCCTCGGTGCCAAAGGTCCGCAGGAGATCATGCGCTCTGATTCCGTCGGCCTGGGCCTTCTCGACGAGGGCTGCGAAATCGCGACGCCCCCCGGCCGACTTAGGGCCCGCCTCTTCGAAGATCTCGTTGGAGTCGTTCCAGTCGAAACCTTCGAAACCCATCTTCCTGCCCACTTCAGCGAATATCTGCCAGTCCGGACGAGCCTCGCCGGGAGGATCCATGAACTTTTCGTAGATCCGCAACCGCCGCTCGGCGTTGTTGCGGGAGAAGTCCTCTTCTCCCCAGGTGGCAGCAGGAAGCACGAGATCGGCATAGGGGGTCGAGTCGTTCTCATAAATCTCCTGATGGACAATGACCATCCCCCCGTCGTCGATCCGAGCGCGCAGCTGCTCGTAGGCCCGGTCGGGATCTGTGGAGTTGACGGCCGGACCGATTCCTATCAACTTCTCAACGGCAGCCGTCAGTGCCCTGGTCGCCCCCATCGCCCCCAGCCAGTTGGTGCCAATGACCCAACGCATCCTGGTATTGCCTTCTACCAGCCAGCGTTCGGTGTCCATTTCAAGTTTGTTGCCGAGGTACTCGTGGGGGGACTTGTCGAGGGGATAGCCGGCAGCCTTCTGGCCACCTCTCTGATGGCCTCCCATGCGCGAGATCGCTCGGCCTTCTTGACCGACTGATCCAGTGATTACACCCAAATTGGCTATTGCAGCCGTGTTCTCGTAGTTGTGAGACCAGTAAAGGCCCTTCTCGAAGAGGATGGTTGTCTTGGGCCGAGGTCCCCCGCCACCGGTCACCATCGAGGCTGCCTGGCGGATCTTGTCTGCCGGAACCCCGGTCACCGCTTCTGCTCCCTGAGGCGTGAACTCATCACGCCCGAATAGGTACTCACGCAGCTCATCAAATGTGCGCGCGAACATCCTCTTGCGCCAGCCACTCTCCTCATCGAGCTCAGCCCGTGAGGCCATGCGGGCGGTGAAGTCCCCGTCCTCCCAACCCTGCGCCATGATCTCGCGGACGATGGCGTTGTAGAGGCACGTATCGGTGCCGGGTTGGATCTGCAGGTGCAATCCGCCATTGTCTTCGGCGTAGGCGGCCGTGAATGTGCGGCGGGGATCCACATAGATGATCGTCGCACCACCTACCGCCTGCCAACTGGTGAATCGGACGGTCTTGGTTTCGTAGGGATCAGATCCAGCAATGAAGAGAACATCTGCCGCCAGGTCGTCGGCGAACGCCGCGCTGAAGGCGTCGATCCCGGAGTCGGTGAGGCCGGGCACGTCGTCTCCCTCAGCGGGCGCGTGATGCGGGGACCAGTTGGGGGTGGCGATCGCACCGAGCCCCAGTTTGGAGGCTGCAAAAACGTTCTCGTAGAACTGGTAGGAGTAGATCTTGAAGCCGAGGGCTAACTCAGTGTGGTTTTCGATCGTATGGGTCGCCAGCCTCGCTACCAGGTCGGTGGCGGTGTCCCACGAGATGGGGGTGAGATTGCCCTGGACACGCAAAAGCGGGAACTTGAGGCGATCAGAAGTGGGACCGGTTGAGGTGTAGAGCTTTTTTGCGAGGGCCCCGCCGCGCACCGAATGGTTGCCGTCGACGTTGACGACCTCTGAGTCACCGTCGGGAATCACGATTACGTGGTGCGGCTCACCGCCGACAAGGACAACATTGTGCATGGTCTCAGAGGGCCACTTGCCGGTGAGCAGGGACACCGGATAGTCCACTCCCAGGGCGTTCTCCCCCGCCACCAGGCCGCCTTCGCTTCCCAGCGGCCACGTGTACACCTTGTAACCGCATGCCACGGGGCAGTACTCACAGGCAATCGTGTGCACATTGGCGTCTGTGGGAGGTATCGGGACCGACGCGGGTACGGCTCGGTTGGTCACGACGACACCAATTCTGCGCCCTGGAGGGTGTTATTGAACCCGTATACGAGCCGAACTACGCCCGTCGCAACTACATCGTCTCCGTCGACCTTGAGCAGTATCTGGGGAAGGCTCTGGGTCGCCTGACCGAGTGCGACCTGGCCACCGTGGATCAGATCGAATGTCGAGAAGTGGCACGGGCAGGGCCCGAGCGCCTTGTGGTCGTGGCGATACTCGCCGATCTCACATCCCATGTGCGTACATATCCGCGAGAAGGCGACGATGTCGCCTTCTCCACCGACGCCGCCGACGACTTCTTCGCCCATCTTGACGAGCAGGTTCTTCTGCCCAACCAACGGGTAGTCGAAGTCAACGGGCACGCCCGACTGGAGTTGTGAAACCTGCGCCACCGTGACCTCAGGGAAGAAAGCCACCACCGCGGCCGGCCCCGAACCCAGAGTGGTTGTGGTAGTTCCCACCGAACCGTCGTTATTGTCCCGGACAATGATCGACACCGGAACGAGAATCCCGATGGCCGTAGCGGCTCCGGTCGCGGCGCCGAGAAAGAGGAACTCACGCCTAGAAAACGGCGCCATGCGGTCCCTTGATGTTGGCCCTGATGGTGGTCGACACGCTAGTACTGAGGCTAGGGCAGAACGGCCAAAGAACGCGGCCTTCCGGCCCATGGTTTCAGTTCCTTCCAACTGCTGTAGTCGGGTCGATGGATTCTGAGGGCTCACAGCCGGGCCGAACCGGCATGTTCTTCATCGGTGGAGCGGCCGGGACCGCCCTGGCAACCGTCATCGGCTTCATGACCATGATGGCGCTCGACGAAAGCGTGGCACTCACCGCTCCGACTACCGCGACGACGGTCGGAGCTCAGGGGACGCAAGTCACTCTGGTGGATTCAGCCGACACGTCCATTACATTCTCGGGAACAGAGTTCGCCTATTCCCCGAGTGAGGGAACGGTCTCCGGTGGCTTCGAGCTGATTTTCGAGAACGCGGGCCGAGTGCTTCACAACCTCGAAATTGAAGGTGTCTCCGGCTTACTGCTGGAGGCAAATCCGGGCAAGAGCTCCGCCGAGACCATCCGGCTCGAACCGGGCAGCTACACGATATTTTGTTCAATCCCCGGCCATCGCCAGGCGGGAATGGAAGGCGCCCTCACCGTCGAGAGCTGATCAATCTGACGGGTAGGTGCCCTTACCGATGTTGCGAATCAGCTCATTGCGCTCTTCTCGGCTGAGGTCTTTACGCGAGAACGCCACCGGTCCCACCTTGGGATCCACCCTGGGAGTCGACGGCTTTTCGTCGAGCTCCGGCCGCCGAATGGACGGCTGCTCCTTCTTGAGCTCGAGTGGGGACTCCGCCGGTTCAATGGCAGAGTCGCCGGGGTCGGAATCGCGTGGGGACGTTTCAACCTCGCCGGCCACTGCCAGCAAGCCCTGGTTGACGAGTTCGGTGAGCCTCTCGGCGGCCTTGAACTCGGAGACCTCAAGTTTCGATGCCACATCCACAATCGAGGCACCACCGCCCACGGTTGACAGCATGGTCCACGTGCTGGCGTCGAGGGTCACTTCCGGCCGGTCGGCAGGAAACTCAGAGGCGAGCCCAAGTGGGATGGAGGTTGAGGGAATCACTTCCCGAATCCTCCGCCACTCCTCGATTCGATTATCCACCTCGGCCAGGAGGTCGGTGACGGTAAAAGTGACACCGACATCGAAGCTGCGGGTGGCGCCGGGAGTTCCTTCGTCGAAGTCAAAGGTTCCCGACTTGACAAGCGTAAGCCCATGGAGAACTTCGGTGAGTTGTTCCTTTATGGCCGGGCGGGCTCCGGCTGGTGACTCTTCGTCGTAATACTCAACTAGGCGGTCCAACTCCGACAACGAGTCCTCCCCGGCGCGCGTCGTCCCATAGGCCACAAATCCGGATTCGAAGAAAATCCGGCCGCTGAGTGTCGGCGACGCGACTTGCAGTTCACCGGTCGTATCGGCATCCGCCAGTAAGACCAGGATTTGCCGCAGGCTGAACGTCTTAAGCTTGCCGCTGAGGTGAGACACTGAAATCCTCTCGCTCTACGCGTGATTATCGGAGAGCTGAGAGCTTGCCTTGAGTGGCTTGCGGCTGCCCAAACCGGTTGGTGGGCCGGCGAGGCCTACTCGCTTATGGGGACCTCAGGCGGCGCCGGACGGGAACGGTGGAGGTCGGCGCGACGATCACGGACCCGCTCTAGAAGATTCGAGAGAAGCATCTCGACCTGCTCGTAGCTCGACCCGGCGAGATCTTCTGACTCGAGCCGGATCTGACGGGCTTCGGTCTCGGAGTTACGCACCAGGATGTTGGCTTCTTCCACCGCTTCCGTCATTACCTGGGTCTCGGAGACCATTTGCGCCGCCTTATCCTTGGCTCGGCGCAGCAGCTCGCCTGCCTGCTCATTGGTTTGCTTGATGAAGGCTTCGCGCTCGCGCACCATCCAGCGGGCGGTGCGCAACTCCTCGGGCAAAATATCGCGCATGTGGCGCAGCCTGTCTGTCATCTCGTTGCGATCGATCGACGCGTTCCCGGACAACGGCACACCCCGCGCTTGGTCGACCATCAGGATGAGCTCCTCGACGATATCCTGCAGCTCCCCGACCGTGACCGGTGCCTCCACCACCTGATCACCCTCGTCGATGTCGAACTCGTCCGTCATGAATAGCGCTCCTTTAGTTGTGCGGCAACGGCTGGGGAAACCAGCCCATCCAGGGACCCGCCCAACCTCGCTACGTCCTTTACCAGCGATGAGGAGAGGTAGGCATGCTCCGGGCTGGTGGGAAGAAACAAGGTATGAACCCCCGATAAGTGATGGTTCATCTGGGCCATCTGCAGCTCGTACTCGAAATCTGACATCGCTCGCAGGCCCTTGACAATAACGGCAGCCGAACGCTCACGGGCAAAGTCCACCAGAAGTCCCTCAAAGGCCTCAGCATCGACGTTCGACCACTCCGCGGCCACGTCGCGCAACATTGCCACCCGCTCGTCGGCGGTGAACAGCGGCGTTTTCGAAGGGTTCTGAACTACGGCGATGAGCACCTCCTGGAAAACATCCGCCGCCCGCGTAATGACATCAAAATGGCCGAGGGTGGGTGGATCGAAGCTGCCGGGAACAACCGCTCGCGTCATGATTGCTGCCTGCCGTATAGCCAGAGCCGGGTATCGCCATAGCGGCGCTCGTCGACAAGTACCGTGCCACCGGGTGCCGGTGGGGCTTCCTCTCCCGCCCTGCGATGCAGCACCATCATTCCTCCGTCACCCAGCAGCTCGGCCGTGCCGGACAGCACGTCCTCCACCAACGCTAGCGACAAGTCGTACGGGGGGTCAACGAACACCAGGTCAAACTCGCCTTGAGCCGATCGTAGAAACTGCTCCACCTTTCCGCAGATGACCTCGCCGTCCAGCAATGTCATATCCAGGTTTTTGCGAATTAGTCCGGCCGCCTCGCGGGCCTTCTCCACAAAGGTCGCATCAGCGGCGCCGCGACTCAGAGCTTCTATCCCCAGCGAACCCGATCCGGCAAACAGGTCCAGGATCCGTGCCCCCACAACCTTCTCGCCGAGCGACGAGAACAGTCCTTCTTTGGCCCGGTCTGTCAGGGGCCTGGTGCCGGAACCGGGGGGTGCCCTGAGCCGACGCCCCTTGGCCACACCGGCAATGACCCTCACGAGACGAACAACCATTCCACCGAGTCACCGAGGAGGGTCCGCACTTCATCGGCCACAGCTTGATGGCGGCCCAGGGTCGGATCGGCCGCTACCAACGCGAAAGCTTCGCGCCGGGCATCGATCAGCAGTTGCGCGTCGCGAAGAAGGTCGGCGATGCGCAGGTCGGCCGCCCCGGCCTGGCGGGCGCCGAATACTGTTCCCTGCCCGCGGATTCGCAGGTCCTCCTCCGCTAATCGGAACCCATCGTCGGAGCTCACCATGGCGCGGAGACGTTCCTCACCTTCGGTCGTCGTGGGGTCGGCTACGAGAAAGCAGTAGTTGGGCCCCGTCCCACGACTCAGGCGCCCTCTGAGCTGGTGGAGCTGTGAGAGCCCGAAACGGTCGGCGTCCTCGATCACCATGACGGTGGAGTGGGGGATGTCAATGCCGACCTCGATCACCGTGGTCGCGACCAGCACATCGAGCTTTCGATCTCGAAACTCGGCCATCACTCCGGCCTTCTCCGCGGGCCGCATCTGGCCATGCAGCAAGCCCACGCGAAGATCCGGTAGCAGGGGCTGCAATCGGTCATGCTCGGCCGTAGCCGAGGCAGCCTCCACCTTGAGACTGTCCTCCACCAATGGGCACACTACGAATGCTTGATTCCCCGCTGCCGTCTCGGTGCGCACTCTCCCGAGCCACTCCTTCTCTCCGGTTGCCGTCTTGGGGAGGACAACCGTTTGCACCTCAGGCCGGCCGGGAGGCATCTCATCTGCTGCGATGCTGCTGACATCGAGGTCGCCATAAAGGGTCATCGAGAGGGTCCGGGGAATGGGCGTGGCAGTCATAATCAGCAGATCGGGCTCGGCGGCAACTCCCTTCTGGCGAAGCTGCACTCGTTGATGGACGCCAAACCGGTGCTGCTCGTCGACCACCGCCACACCGAGTTCGGCGAAATGGACCCCCTCCTGGATAAGAGCATGGGTGCCGACGACGATGTCCACCCGGCCGGCCATGATCTCGTCGGTGAGCTCCTGGCGGGTGATGGCCTCCCGATAATTCACCTCAGCTTGAGAAGAGGTGAGCAGCGCCATACGCACGGGTCGCTCATGCGTCGCGCCGTGAAACAGACTGTCCATCCCCTTAGCCTCCAGGGGAGGGGCGATGCCGCCTCCGGCCAGGGCATGCCCGATGCTGAGAAAGTGCTGGACGGCCAGGACTTCGGTGGGCGCCATAACCGCCCCCTGCAGGCCTCCGTCGACTGCAGTGAGCATTGCCGCGACCGCGACGACCGTCTTCCCGGAGCCAACGTCTCCTAACAAGAGCCGGTGCATCGGATGAGGCCGGGCCATGTCGGAGCGGATCTCAGCGATCACCCTCTCCTGGGCCGACGTGAGCTCGAAAGGCAGGCCGGCAACAAAAGCGGCCATCAATCCATCTGGTGAAATCTGATGAGCGATCCCTTGCGCTTCATCGATCTGGCGTCGCTTCTGCAAGGCCAGGGCAACCTCGAGACGAAAGAACTCGTCGAATACCAGCCGATCCCGCGCTGGACCGACGTCTTCCAGGGCATTCGGAAAGTGAATCACCTGCAGAGCGGACGACCGGTCGATCAGTTTGAGACGTTCCCGGATCTCCTCGGGAATCGGATCCGCTACCGGGAGAGACCTGCCGATGGCGTTGTGGATGCCCCGTCTGACGAATCCCGTGGAAACACCTTTGATGCCTGGATGGACCGGCACCACTCTGCCCGTGAGCAACGACTCTCCCGGCCGGTCGAGGACGTCAGCGTCGGGGCTGCTCATCTGCAGCCGCCCCCGCTTGCGCTCCACTTTTCCGGACAGGGCAACTTCGGTACCGGCGGGAAGTTGGCGCTCCCGAAAAACCTGGTTGAACCAGGTCGCAAAGAGATAGGTTTCGCCGTCGAAGATCGTGGCGTCGACGATCGCCAGATTCCGCCGCACGCGTCGCACCTTGATTTTCTTCACCGTCCCCACCACCGTCACCTCCTCTCCGAGTGGTACGTCAGCGATGGCGGCAACGTTGGAGCGATCGATGTAGCGCCTGGGTACGTGAAAGAGAAGATCGGCCACAGATTCGACGTCCGCTTGAGCGAGCGCGGTAGCCCGCTTGCCGCTGAGGCCTTTAACGCGCGACACGGGGATAGTGGCCAGGTAGGCCAGCGTACGTGATTCGCCGTCGGGAGTGGAGAGTTCGGAATTCACGGAGGAATTATAAGAAACGCCCGCAGGCGACAGCGCGCCCGGGGCCTGCTCCGCACCGCCACGTGCTACGCTTTCGCCGCTCGGAGGTACCCATGTCGGCGATTTGTGAAATCTGCGGAAAAGCGCCCTGGTTTGGAAAACAGGTGAGCTTCTCCCATAAGCGCTCGAGCAGGCGTTGGGTGCCCAATATCCAACGGGTTCGCGTCAAGCACGGAACCAACACAAAGCGGATTCGAGTGTGCACGTCTTGCCTCAAAGCCGGCAAGATCGAAAAGGTCTAGTCAACCACTTTTCGCGGCACCCCCGGTTTAGGCTAAACCCCGGTCCGTAACTGGAAATACCCTCAAGAAGGCACCCGGCCGACTCGATAAGACCTCGATGGAACAAGCAGCAGTCCCCGTTCCTGCCCAGGTTCAGACAGCTCCCCGCCGGTGGTGGATCGCCGTGGTGGTACTGGTCGGAGCACTGATTGTCGTCGGCGGTGCACTGGCGGCGACCAAGATCTTCGCAGCTACCAGGGCCACATTCGCCGACTCGATGCCGCCCGATACCGTCGCCTTTTTTCACGTGGATCTCCTCAATCTCCTGCGCAGCAGCGAGCTGGATCGAATGCTCGAAGCCTTCCAGGCAGAAAACGAGCTCGGCGATCCGATTGAGGACGCGGTAAGCGAAATCGACCGGCTCCTCCTCGAGGAGACCAAGTTTGACCTCACCAATGACATCGTCCCGTGGATGGGACGGGGTGTCGGCTTAGGTGTGAGCACTCTCGGGCTGGCCGGCGACGAGGCCGAATTCATCACCGCCATCGATGTGCGTGACTCAGGAAAGTTCAGAGAGTTCTTTCCCAAGCTGCAGGCCACAATCGAGGAAAGCGACGGCCCGCTGGTCGAAAGCGAATACGAGGGAGTGACCATATATACGGCCGGTGATGGAGCGTTTGCTCTTTCTAAAGCCGTGTTCCTCATCGGTTCCAGCAGCTTCGCAGTGAGAGACGCCATCGACGCCCAGCTGGGCGAATCGTTGGCAGACTCCCCGGATTTCGAAGCAACGCTCGACCGCTTGCCCGCCAACCGGGTATTCACTGGCTGGATAGACGCCTCTGCTTACACCGATGAGCTCGCCGGGCTAGGGACTCTCTCCGGCGGCGGACTGATCGAGCCCGGGCTCTTCAACTCGGACGACTTTCCGATGTCCTATGGGTTTTCCGGCCGTTTCGTGGACGCCGGCGTTCGATTCGACTTCGTCGCCATCTATCCCGAAGACTCTGATTTTCTTGATCCCTGGCGCGACGGAAGGCTCAATACTGCCGAGTTGGCCCCGGATAGCACGCTGGGCTTCCTGGCAGTTCCCCCGTTTGTCGAGCAATACACCGACCTGCTCCGTGAGGAACTGGCCGAGGAGTACGACGATGCTCGCAGCCAGGTGTTCGAAGGTTTCGGGATCGACCTGGAGGCAGATCTTCTGGCGCTGCTGGACGGTGAATTCGGCTTCGTGGTCACCAGGGAAACCGGGGGTTTGATGGACCGCGAGTTTGAGATTCCACTCGGGTTCGCAGCCTTTCTAGGAACTAGCGAACAGGACCACTTGCGGAGCACCCTGACGCAGTTCGTCGACGACTCCCGGGACAGCATCGACATACTCGGCCCCTTCGGAGATCCCGAGCTGTACGAGGTCACCGGCACCTTTGAAGGCGCCAACATCCCGTTCGGTGTTGACTACGGATACTTGATGGTCGCCACCGAGCGTCGGACCCTCGAAGACATCTTCAGAGACAGCGATAACAAGCTGGTCGACGATCCGACGTTTAAGAACGCGGCGTCCGAGCTACATGACATGGAGCTGGTCTTTTACGTCGACATGCTCAAGGTCTACAACCTCCTGGAGAGCCAGGACGAGACGGTCCCCGACGAGGTCCGCGCCCTCGAAAGCATGCTCGCCGGCGAGCGTGTGGACGGCAACGTCCTTCTCGCCGCTTTCGTCATCGCAATCGATTACTAGACCTCGATCGGATCAGACTCGGCGTTTTCCTTCCTGGCGAGAATGAGGAAGGGGACTGCGGCCAGCTGAAGCACAGCACTCGCGAAGTAGGACGCCGAGTAGCTCCAAACGTCGGCAACCCGGCCCAACGCCGGCTGAGCTACCACTCCGCCGCTCGAGCTCATCAGAGCATCGAAGGACAATACGGTGGCACGCTGCTCAGATTCAATCAAGCCGTTCAAGTAGGCCTGACGGAGGGGGACAGTTATGGCAAAGGCAAAGGCCCATACCACCAGGAGCGCCACCGCCACGTAGAACTCGGACGTGAAGCCAATGAGAAGAAGGGCTGCCGAGGTGATCACTCCCCCAAGGATGAGCGCATGGGTGCGGCGCGTGAAGAGCTTTCGCACGAAGGGCACCACGAGGCCACCGATGATCTGGGCGCCGGCAATCACCGCGGCCGCTATGCCGGCTACGCCGAATGCGCCCTCATCGCCGTAGAGCTCCAGCAAGTAGGGCTGCATGGCGTAGAAGGCGTAGATCCCAACTCCTCCGGTGAACGGAGCTGCCAGCATGAGCCACCTTATGGGCGGTTTGCGCCAGCCATTGTCGAGCGAAGCATTGAGAACCTTCTTTACTTCGGCCACAGGGCCGCTCCCCCGGCTTGGAGTGAACCCGATGTCTCGCATGAGGAAGAAAGCGGTCACAAGAGTGAGTCCCAGCATTGCCGCCCGCAAGATATAGGGGACTCCGAGATTGGTGATCTGGGCGACGAAGCCACCTGCAACGGACCCGGTGAGCATCGCCACACCCGCAGTCGTTTGGCCCTTGGCGAAGACCGTCTCGAGATCCCCATCGAAACCGGTGGCATTGAGAGCGTCCACCAACCATGCCTCAACCGCTCCGGAGAAGAAGGTGAACCCGAGGCCGATCAAAATGGAAGACGCTGCCCAGCCCCAGAACGGGCCCTCTACGTGCCACATCAGGAGGTAGAGCAGAGTGGACACCAGCAGTGTGCCGGCGCCGAGCAGGTAGGAGGCGCGCCGACCCCACGTGTCGGCCACTACGCCCGTCGGCACCTCGAACACCACTTGCCCCACCGTGAAGAAAGCGTTGGCTGCAAACGCTTGCGTGTTGTTGAGCCCGGCGTCGAGCAGGAACAGTGTGTTGATTCCCCAGATGAACGAGGCGCTCAGGGTGGAGAGCAAAACGAGCAGAAGGTAAGTCCGCTGAACTTGCCGGGCGCCATCGGTCATTGGGGGACCATAGCCAGGCTCCGCGCCGACCTGCCTTTGTCGGGTTCAGAATCGGGCGGCTACCGCACCGTATGCCTCGATGAACTCCGGCCGCCGTCGTGAACCGGGAACGACCCCGATAATTCCGTCCACTCCCCGTTCGGCGTAGGCCGCTACCTGTTCGGCCGCCTGCTCGATTGTGCCGGTGATGCCAACCTCGTCGATGTCGCCCATCCACGCCATGTGGACCCTGCCGATCTCAAGCGCGGCGGCCGCCTCCTCGGTGGACCGTCCCACCGCTACGGGAATTTGCAGCGTCGTTCGGATTGGCCTTCCCGCTGCGGCGTTCAGGACGCGCTCGCGGGCCTCTTCAAGGCGAGGGATCAGGCCCGAGGGGCAATTCCACACATCGGCCTTACGGCCGACAAGATCAAGCATCATCGGCCGCCCCGCACCCACGACGATCGGAGGCGAGGGCCGCTGGAGAGGGACAGGACGACAGTACGCGCTATCGAGCTTGATGAACTCCCCGTCGTAATCGACGGGTCCCCCTGAGAAGAGCAGCCGCACGGCATCGAGATACTCCTCGAAATAGCGTCGGCGCTCACCCGGTGACGGGAACCGGTAGCCGAAGGCCTTGTACTCGGCCTCGAACCACCCCGCACCTAAACCGAGGTCGAACCGCCCCTCCGACGCGTGGTCGAGAGTCGCCGCCATTTTGGCCATAAGACCAGGGTTGCGGAACGATGCGGCCAGCACGAGATGTCCGAGCCGTACACTTTCGGTCGAACCGGCCAGCGCGGCCATCGCCGTCCAGCCCTCGAACACATTGCCCTCTACATCCATAGGGAGCAGATGATCCGCCATCCAGATGGAATCAAGCCCGATGTCATCGGCCATGCGGGCGTCACCAAGACTGTGATTCCACTGTCCACTGAATTGGGTCACGAGCAATCCGAATTCCACCCTCTCACCTTCCACGCGGGACTTCTGGCAATCTACCAAAGGGTCGGGAGGTGAATCGGGCAGCCCGTTGGGCCACGTCCGCCGTTCCGGTCAAAGAAGGCTCGCGACCCGCACATAGCACCCATCAGAGAACCACCCGCACCATCCCGCCAGGGACAACGTTCGTGGTTGTCACACCTAGGCTTGCTCGATGGACCTCGTCAACCTCTCTGACTTCGAGGCCGCCGCCCGAGATCGGTTGCCCTCCGAAACCTTCGAGTATTACTTCCACGGCGCCAATGACGAAGTCACGCTGAAGGACAATCGGAGCGCGTTCAACAAGATCAAGCTTCGCTTCAAAGTCTTGGCCGGCCTGAGCGACCGCGACCTGTCAACCAGCATTCTCGGACATGACATTTCAATGCCGGTGGCGGCAGCCCCTACTGCCTTCCACAAGCTGGCCCACCCGGAAGGAGAGCTGGCCACGGTTAGAGGGGTGGGAACGGCCGGAACGGCCATGTTTCTATCAACTTTGTCCACGGTGGCCATGGAGGAAGTGGTCGAGGCTGCGACCGGACCGGTCTTCTTCCAGCTCTACATATACAAGGACCGCGGCCTCACGGAGGAACTGGTGGCACGAGCCGCCGCTGCCGGCTGCGCCGGGATAGCCCTCACTGTGGACGCCCCGATATTCGGGAAGCGTGAGCCCGACATTCGAAACCGGTTTCGGCTTCCCTCCAACGTCCGCGTCGAGAACGCAGCTCCCGCCGGGTACGGCGACTTCCCAGAGAGGCTCGATGGTTCGGGCCTCACCGAATACATCAACGACATGATGGACCCGGCGATTTCCTGGTCGGATCTGGAGTGGCTGGTCGGCGCCAGCAGTCTGCCGGTCATCGTAAAAGGCGTGGTGCGAGGGGATGACGCAGTCCGGTGTGTCGATCACGGCGCGGCCGCGATCGTGGTCTCCAATCACGGTGGGCGCCAGCTCGACACTTCGCCTGCCACCATCGATGCCTTGCCGGAAGTGGTCGAAGCGCTGGACGGTCGGATCGAAGTTCTGCTCGACGGGGGAATTCGCCGGGGAACCGACATTGTCAAGGCTCTGGCCCGGGGTGCCGGGGCCGTGCTGGTCGGGAGGCCAATTCTTTGGGGACTTGCGGTAAACGGTGCCGACGGTGTGGCCTCGGCCCTCAATCTCTTGCGCGATGAAGTCGACACCGCCATGGCCCTGTGCGGCTGTTCGAGCATTGCCGAAGTCACGGGAGATTTGCTCTGACTCCTATACTCCCGGCCCATGCAGGGTGTCGTCCAGGTATACGATCCGGCCACTGAAGTGGGAGTGATCGTTCGCGACGACAACCGTGAGAACGTGCTCCTCCGGCCCGGAAGCCTCCGGGGCAGCATCTTCCTCATGCTCCGCCAGGGCCAACGGGTCGTCTTCGACCTCGAGACCGAAGATGGCGTCGATTACGCCGCTCGCCTCCGCTTCGGCAGCGACGGTTACTAGCAACTCTTCGCCTCTGGCACTCGCCGCCCCGGGTGGCGAAGCGGGCATCGCCGGCCCGGCGTATAGTCATGTTTCAAGATTCTGAGGAGGAAAATTGGTTGAAGCCTTTGTGCTAATTCAGACCGAGGTCGGAAAAGCCGCATACGTGGCTGAAGCCCTCGGCAAGCTCGACGGAATCGTCCGCTCCAGCGCAGTGACCGGGCCTTACGACGTCATCGTCGACGCCCAGGCTGAAGACATCGACGCGCTCGGCAAGCTGGTCGCGAGCAGCGTTCCCTCGGTTGAGGGCATCGTCCGCACCGTCACCTGCCCCGTGGTGTCCCTCTAGCCACCGCCAAATTCACCAACTCATCGAACAGCTCGGCGTTGGGCATGCCGCTCGCCTCCCACAGCAGTGGGAACATGGAGCGGGATGTGCAGCCCGGCATGGTGTTCAGTTCGTTAACTAGAAATCCTCGGCCTCCCTCCTCGTAGAAGAAGTCGACCCGGGCCAGGCCCGCCACCCCCAGCACCGAAAACGCGGCGGCGGCGAGATCCTGGACTTCGCGTACCTCACCATCCGTCAGTGGGGCCGGCACCAGTAACTCGGTGGCGTCATCGTGGTACTTGGCCGAATAGTCGTACCACCCGGTTGTGACGACCTCGCCGGGGACCGATGTGCGGGGCCCTTCCAGCACCGCCACCTCGATTTCCCGGCCCGTAATTGCCTCTTCTACGAGGGCCTTATCCCCGTGCTTGAAAGCCTTGACCATGGCCTCGGCCAGCTCGAAGTCCTCGGCGACCTTGCTGATTCCTACAGACGAACCGAGCGCGGCGGGTTTGACGAAAAGCGGCAGCCCGAACTTCTCCAAAATCTCTCCATGGGTACCGGGCGTGTAACCAGATCGCTCGACACTCATGAACTCGGCCATTGGCAGCCCGGCCTCCCGAAAGAGCCGGTTGGAGAGGTCCTTATCCATAGCGGCAGCAGATGCCAGCACCCCGGCGCCCACATAGGGCACGCCGATCACTTCGAGCAAACCCTGGATCGTGCCGTCTTCGCCGTAAGGACCGTGCAACACAGGAAAAACTACGTCGTAGCTCACCGCGCCGTCGGAACTTGCCAAACGCCCATCTGGCACACTCAGCGTGAGCTCGGCGCCTGCGGCCGCCAACGGCCGACTGTCAGGATCGACGCGATGCCAGCCTCCCGCCGGGTCAATACCGACCAGCGTGACCCCATGGCCGGCTTCGATCAGAGCGTCGACAACGGTGGCTGCAGAGACACAGGAAACCTCATGCTCTGCTGATCTTCCGCCGAAAAGAACTAGTACCTCAGGCACATAACGACATTACCGGCAGCGCCCAATGGATAGGAACATCTACCAGCAGATGTCCAACCTGCGTCCTTCCAGACGGAGGCGATCCGCCGCTGGCCGGGAAGGCTCAATACCTCCTCAGTTACCCGCCGAATCGACCCCCCGCGAAGACCCACCGGAGAAAATCGACTCTGGGAAGCCTGAAAAGCCTGAAGAACCCGACAAGCCTGAAGAACCTGATAAATCCACCCAACCGGCTTTGCAGGACCCACCGGAGACCGAACCACACGCGGTTCCGGCAGCGGCGCAGGCCGAGATTGCTGCCTCAGCGCCGGAGTCGCCTCCCGACAATCCGCCGGAACATCACCGGGAGGGGGCACCCTCACTTCGCAAAGACTGGGCGGCAAACCGGGCTGCCAAACGAGCCGCCCGACAAGCCATCGTCCAGGAGCGCGGCGACGGCAAGGCCCGCATCGCAGTCGCCAAACGACGTCGCAAGAGCGCGGATTATCGGATGTCGAAGGTCCCCGCAGGCGACTGGACGAAGCGGGAGCTCCGCCGGCATCTGCGGGTAGCCGGCAAGGAAGCATCCGCCGAGCTCAAGGAAGTGAGGAACGATGCAGCTGCAAAGGTCGGAGCGACCCAGGGAACGGCCAGAGGGCAAGCAAAGGGCCGGCGGGTTCGGCGCCAGCGCGAATCCCGCGACAGAACCGTCCATCTTGCCCAATCCCGCCTCCGCTCAATCCGCTACGGGTTGGCAGGATCCTGGATAGGCATTGGTGCCTTCACCTGGTTCTTCTGGGACACGGGTCGACTACAGGATGACGAGTTTCTAATACCTCTCGTAGCGATCGCGGCCGGCACGCTGACATTCACAGCGGTGCCGTGGACACGAATCATTCAGCGTAGGCTCGCTTCGGCCCTGGTGTTCCTATGGCTCACGATGCTGGCGGCGGCCATGGTGGCCACCGCTCCCTCTCACGACTCGACCCTTGGCCTGTTCGTCGCCGCGGCCTGGATCATCATTTACGCCGGAGTGTTACTCGCACCATCAGGTTTCGCGCTCGCCGCCGCTCTGACGCTCGGCGCCTACGGCATCTCGATTTCGATCAGCCCCACTCCCTTGACCGACGGCCAGCTTTTCAGGGTCGGCGCGCTCGCTATGACTGCCCTGATCGTGGGAACAACCATCCACGAGTTGAGATCGCAGGCCACCGACACCGTTCGGCGACTTCACGCCCTCAACCGCCAGCGACAGGCACTCCGCAAGCGGGAAGGTGAGCTGATGCAGCTCTATGAAGTGTCGCGCACAATCGGCCTTGGCGAGGACCTGAGGGAGGTGCTTCCCGAGCTGGTTGCTCGCACGGCCGGGTACGTGGAGGCGAAGGTGGGCCTGGTTGCCTTTCATCGCCCCGAGCAGGAAATCCTCGCTGCTCTGTCTCCCATCTGGGTAGCCGGGCAGGCTCTGGAAGCTGAGGGTTACGAATTCGCGGTCGGCGGTGACGCCACTGCTGCCACCGTCTTCGCCAGTGGAGCCCCCTACATGTCCAACGAGCTTGACGGGGTGGACCTCTCGGGAGACCGCCTGCTGGCCGACCTTGGAGTTGAGCGGGTCGCAGCGGTTCCGTTGCGGGTGGAGGGCAGAACCATCGGCGTCTTGATCGTGGCCGATAAGCCCACCGACTTCACCGAAGCCGACCTGGCGGCTCTCGAACTGCTGGCTACCCCCGCCGGATTGGTGCTCGACCACCTGGCGCGATATGAAAAATCCCAGGAGACCGGGCGGCGGATGACCGAGCTGGCCCAGCTCAAATCAGACTTTGTTTCTGTGGTCAGCCATGAGCTGAGGACCCCCCTTACGTCCGTCATCGGCGCCCTGTCGACAATGGCGCGCCCGGAGCTGGCTCCCGACAACCCCACATCCCGGAGTCTTCTCGAATCGGCAACGACTCAGGCCAACAGGCTCAAACACCTGATCGAAGAACTCCTCACTGTGTCGAAGATCGACAACCAGGCCCTGCCCATCCGCCTCGAAGTGGTGGACCTGGAGGCTGTGCTAAAGCGCATAATCGAGATCGTCCCGACCTGGCAGGAAATGGTGACAGTTGAGCTTGCTCCCCTATTGCCTCCGGTCGCCCTCGATGTAGATCATTTCTCGCGGGCGATCACCAACCTGCTCGACAACGCCCACAAGTACGCCGAAGACGCCCCGGTTGAGCTGACCGCACGAGCGGTTCACGATGAGGTATGGATAGCGGTTGTCGACCACGGCGAGGGAATCCCCCACGAGTACCTGGACACCATCTTCGAGCGCTTCACCCAGATTGAGCGGCCAGATACCAGGTTCAAGGGTGGCACCGGCCTCGGGCTCAATATCGTGAAGGATCTGACCGAGTCCATGGAGGGACGCGCCTGGCTCGAACAGACCCCCGGAGGCGGCGCCACCTTTACGTTGGCCTTCCCGAGGGCAGATGAGGACATGGAGCCCAGGCTCGAGATGGGAGCCGGGGTGCTACTCGTCGACCCCGGCCGCGACCGCGTGGAAGCCCCCGTCGACATGGACGATCTCCCCGGTGGTAGCGAGGGCCCAATCGCTGAGTAGGACCGCCACCATCCTTGCCACGGGGTCGGGATTGCCGGTATCCCACTCCAGTGGCGCCCGCTTTTCCCAGAGCGCCGCTAGCTGGGCAAACCCGGGGATCGACTTAGCGGCAACGGTGCCTAGTGGCCCGGCCGACACCGCGTTCACCCGGATGCCGTCAATCGCGAGGTCGCGAGCCAGATAACGAACAATCGACGCGAGGGCCGCCTTGGACACTCCCATCCAGTCGTAAATGGGCCACGCTTTCGTATTGTCGAAATCCATCGCCACCACACTGCCGCCGCCGGCAGCCTGCATGAGCGTGCGTAACCCCACCGCGAGGGTCTTCAACGAAAACGCCGACGTCATAAAGGCGATCTGGGCACTCTCCGGCGGGGTGTTGAGGAAGTTGCCTCCCAGCGCATCCTCCGGCGCGAAGGCGATGGCGTGGAGGGCGCCATCCACAGCGCCCCAACGCTCTTGCAAATCCGTGGCAAGAGCTTCCATATGCGCCGGCTGGTTGATGTCAAGCTCGAGGACGTCCGGAGTTGAAGGGAGCCGCTTGGCCACCCGTTCCGTCAGCGCCATCGCCCGCCCGAACCCCGTCAGAACAACTTCGGCGCCCTCCTCCTGTGCCACCCGGGCAACGTGCCATGCGATTGAGCTGTCATTGAGCACCCCGGTGATCACGAGGCGTTTTCCTTCGAGCAGCACAATGCCCTCCTTACGACTGAGTTGCCGGCGTCATGCTACGAGGAGTGCCCGCCGCGCGCCTCTCGTTC
>Ga0255057_10000599_pt1 | contig 20383 bp, 17 predicted proteins | sample Cases_109_6_MG_FD_189022 | JGI IMG/M metagenome (GOLD analysis project Ga0255057, IMG submission 189022) | Seawater microbial communities from Amundsen Gulf, Northwest Territories, Canada - Cases_109_6 | ecosystem: Environmental > Aquatic > Marine > Gulf | place: Canada: Northwest Territories... | reverse complement strand
TGTCGTACTCCTTGCGGACCTCGGCCGGGAACGGGTCAAACGGCGAGGCCCGCCGCAATATGTCGAGTGCCGCCTGGTCGAGAATCGCTGATCCGCTGGATTTGCGAATGATGACTTCTGACAGTTCGCCACTCGCATGGATGCTGACTTCAAGTGTCGGACTGCCGGTCAGGCCGTCGAGGTTGCCGAGTTCCGGGAAATATTCGTCGCCGACCGCCTCAATGCGGCGCTTCCAGTTGTCGAGATAGCCGGCAATTTTTGATTCGCGCGTGTCGGCGCTGATCACAAGCTGGCGGGGCTCGTCGTCGTGAATCATCAGGGTTGCGCGGTCTTCCTGGGGCAACGGCAATGTAATATCGCTGCCCGATTTCAGGGCCAGCGCCGTACTGCCGTCGGGCTGCGGATCCTCACGCGGCGCGTTGGCGAATTTCAGATCCTGTTCCCTGGCGCTCACCAGTAATTCGTCGGCGGCGTCCTGATGAGTCGTCGTGTCCAGAAAGCTGTCGCCATCTTCCGCCCCGATATTATCGATGGGTGACTGGCTTTCTTGCGGCACCGAAGGACGCACTTGCTCCGTGGTGTTGCCGCCACCTTGCTGGCTGGCCTGGGCGAGGTACTCGGCGCGATCCGGCCGATCAATCTGTTGATCGGGATCGGCGACGATCGTTACTTCGAGGGAAATGGCTTCGGCGAACTGGTCGCTTAGTGCCGCGTTGAAGCTGATGCCGATAATCAAAATGCCGTGAATAAGCGCCGCGAGGAAGAGCATGCCCGGCAGCCTGTCGGCTGCAGGTGTCGCGACAAGCCGTAGCTCGTCGAGCGGGTCCATGTTCACTGCGATGTCGGCCATATCGGGGTCAACGAGTACTAGCGGGGGCGCCAAATCTCGCGCATCTTCCGCCATTTTTGTCTACCAAACAAGGGCTTCGCTTCACTCAGCGGAGTCAATCCAGTGTAACCGCTCGGCCATGGCCGGAGTGAGACGTGTGTCACCGCTTGCATCGATCAGGAGGGCATAGCGCACACCCAGACGCTCGACGAGCTGCTCAAATTCGTCGACACCGCCAACGAGTAATGCCGTCGCTGCCGCGTCAGCCCGCTGAGGGTCATTATCAACGACGGTGACAGAGGAGGTATGGGTTACGGGATAAGCGGTCGACGGGTCGAGGACGTGCGGATACGGATCACCGTCGATCTCAACAAAGCGTTCGTAGGTTCCGGAGGTAAAAACCGCTTCACCATCGCCGACGTCGAGACCTGCGACGGCAACGCCAGCGCTCGGTGAGCGAATGCCGATACGCGCTGTGCGGCCGTCAACCCGTCCCATGACCACAAGGTCGCCACCAATATTGATTATCGCGTTGTTGATTCCCAGCGAGCCGAGCAATGCGACACAATCTTGCAGAATCGAACCCTTCGCTATGCCGCCAAGGTCGATCATGACGTCGGTATTTCGGCTCGTCAGTCGGTTTCGGTTCCACTGCAGAGACTTGAGGCCGGGCGCTGAGCTGCGCAGTGATGCAAGCTCGTCGGAATCTGGACGCCTGGTCGGCGGATTGGCGAAATCGTGCAGTCCCCAGAGTTCGCTTAGTCGACCGAGGCCGGCATTAAAGCGACCTCGTGAAATGATCTCGTAATCGGTGGCAGCCAGAATCACAGACTTTAGCCGGTCAGAGACTTCAATCGATTCGTCCGCAGCGATCGCATTGTTTATGCGCTGCAACTCACCGGGTGCCCACGGGTACCAGTTGTTGTTGACGTCGTTGAACAGCGTCTCAAGCGCCTCCAGAGCGCTTTTATCGTCTTCTTCGGAGACGGAGAAAAATGCAACCGACACGAGTGTGCCGAAGGTATAAAAGTCATGGTCGTAATTGCGTTTTTCGGGCGCGCAGGCTGCCACCAGCAGCGCGACGGCTATCGCCAGACTAGGCCAGCTCAGACTCGATCGCATCAAACATCAGGCCGGCAATATTCAGGGAAAACTGCGTATCGAGTTCGCGAATGCCCGTCGGGCTCGTGACATTGACTTCGGTCATGTAATCACCGATGACGTCGATACCGGCAAAAATGACGCCGTTGTCGCGCAGCACCGGACCCACCTGTTCGCAAATCTCGAGATCGCGTTTGGACAAGTCCTGGCCTTTTCCCACGGCACCCATGACCAGATTGCCACGATTTTCACCCTCAGCCGGTATCCGTGCGAGTGCATGGGGTACCGGCTCGCCGTTTATCAGGAGAATGCGTTTGTCGCCGAGCGTGATTTCGGGAATGTACTGCTGTGCCATGGCAAACTGGCGACCGAAATCCGTCAGGGTTTCAAAGATTACGTTGGCGTTGTTGTCGCCTTTTTTGATAACAAAAATCGACTTGCCACCCATGCCGTCCAGCGGTTTCACGACAATTCGGCCGTGTTCGGCGAGAAATGCCCGCATGTCATCCATCGAACGGGTGATCAGCGTTAGCGGTGTGCATTCGGGGAACCAGGCAGTGTAGGCCTTTTCGTTCATATCTCTGAGTGCTTGCGGCCGATTTACGATCAACGCGCCAGCGGCCTCCGCGCGATCAAGGATGTAGGTCGTATAGACGTATTCCATATCGAACGGCGGGTCCTTGCGCATCAGGATGGCGTCCAGATTTCCCAACGCAAGCTCGGCATAGGCGCCGAATTCAAACCAGTCGTCGGCGTCATCCCGGACCGTCACGCGACGCGATCGGCCGATCGACTTGCCGGCCAGAATACTGAGGTCCGATTGTTCAAAATAGTGGATCTCGGCCGCACGTCGCTGCGCTTCGAGCAACATCGCGAGCGAAGAGTCTTTTATCGGAGTGATGGAATCGATCGGATCCATGACGATGCCGATTCGAAGCGCTGTATCTGCCATTTCGGTCGAAACCTGGAAGTCGCTGCCAGCGAACCACTATACATTCCCCGAAAGCCACGGCAAGCATCGGTTTTCTAGACAATTTTGGGGTCTGTGGCGGGCGTCGTAGCGGGACTTATGTCAATATGGTACAAGTCGGTTTTCCTGAACAAGAAGCGGGTCCGGGCGGCCATCGTTCAGGAGCTGGGGAATTTCAAAATAATGAGGATATCCGGTGTCTAACACTGCATCTCGAAGTCTGAATGGCCTCAAGATTCTCGTCGTCGATGACAGCAAAACCATACGCCGTACAGCCGAAACGCTGCTGACCAAAGAAGGCTGCGCGGTCTTCACGGCAATAGACGGTTTCGATGCCTTGTCGAAGATCGCGGATCATCAACCTGATCTGATTTTCGTGGACATCATGATGCCGCGACTCGATGGTTATGAAACCTGTTCACTGATCAAACACAACAAGGTATTTCGCGAAACGCCCGTGATCATGTTGTCGTCAAAAGACGGACTTTTTGATCGTGCTCGCGGGCGCATCGTCGGCTCCGAGCAGTACCTGACCAAGCCCTTTACCAAAGACGAATTGCTTGGCGCAATTTCAAACCAGATTAACTGACGGAACAGATGTCGATGTCGACCATTCTTATCATTGATGATTCGCCGACCGAACTGCATCTTTTCCAGAACATGCTGGAAAAGAACGGTTTCGATACGATGGTGGCCGATAACGGCGAGGAAGGAATTCGCAAGGCGATGTTGTCGCGGCCAGACTGCATTCTTATGGACGTTGTGATGCCGGGGATGAACGGTTTTCAGGCGACTCGCAAACTCAACAAGGATCCGACGACGGCGAAAATTCCCGTGATCATCATCACGACCAAAGCGCAGGAAACCGACAAGATCTGGGGAATGCGCCAGGGCGCCGTTGAATACATTGTGAAACCGGTGGCCGAGAAGCAACTCGTGAGCATGATAAACACGGTGATGGCCGCCTGAATGAGCAACGCTGTCGAGCTTGCATCACTCGTCAAGCAACCGTTTGAGTTGCTGCGCGAAATAGAGCGCCGCAGCGTACAGGCGCAGTCCGGCGATAGCAGCGGCGCCCTTCCGGCCGAGTGGGTCGGCGTCGGTTTCCGCATTGGCGAGGAACAATTTGTCTCGAATCGTGATCAGGTACGCGAAGTATTGATGTTGCCGGATATGATGAGCCGCGTGCCGGGCGCCAAACGCTGGTTGCTCGGCATCGCCAATTTGCGCGGTCATTTGCTGCCCCTTGTCGACGTGAAGCTTTTGCTCGGCAGCGGCCGCACCACATTACGACGCACGACACGCGTCATTTCAATCAATCATCGCGAAGTCCCTGCCGGCCTCGTCGTTGATGAGGTACTGGGTTTTCGACGTTTCATGGATCACGAGCACACCGATGAGACTCAGGAAACAATCGTTCGCTGCGACCGCTTTGTCGCTGGCGGTTATCAACGCAACGAGGAAACGTGGCCGATATTCAATCTCTTTGATCTCGTTGAAAGCAATCTTTTTCTGCAGGCGGCTGCGGAATAATCGAGTCCCATGTCATGGCAAATAGAACTGACACTTCATCCATTTTCCGCATAGTCGCAGTAGTGATCACGTTGTCGCTGATCGCTGCGGGCGGACTGGTGTTTCTGCAAGCGAGCGGCGGTTCATCTTCCGCGGAGCTCGCTGCTTTATCGCAGTCGCTACCCGCACGCGCGAGCGCTGCGCTTGACGGCAGCGGCGGCGGGTATGCCGCATTCGACGCAAGCGTCAAAAAGCTCAGCGAGCTGCGGCGCGCAGCAGGCCCGGCGCTGCCCGGGAACGATGCCGATTGGCGAGAGTTCGACACGCGGGCACAGGCAATTGTCGCGAAACGAGGCGCCATTGAGGCCCTGAATTCTGCGGCGGCCAGCATCAGATCGAGTTCGACCGCGATGCTGGAACTATCGAATGAATTGCTCGACCGCTCCAGCGCGATCAGCGTCATTCAGGAATTTCAGCAACGTACCGAGCGGCTCGCGCGAAATTCACAAGGTCTATCCGGCAATCGCGATGCCGTAGCCGTCGCAGACAGCATAGCGGAGGACGCAGCGTTCCTGCGCAACGTTGCGAGTGCGCTGGGCGGAAATGCAACAGACCTTGATGTCACGGCGCTCAATGATGAAGGCCGGGAAGTGGCGCTCGTGCCACTCGCTGGTCATCTCACCGAACTGGAAGTCCAGGTTGAACTGATCAACAGCAACGCGGCCGAAGTCACCGGACTCACCGACGCACAAGCGGCGCTCGCGGCTGCCTCGACTCAATTGATGGACACGGTTTTCTCGGGATCCGGATCGGGCAGCGGTCTGCCCGCATTTCTCAATATTCTGTGGATTCCGATCGGCCTGATGGGTCTGGCCGTAGTGCTGGTGATCGTATTGGTGGCGCTGAACGGCAAGAGTTCTGTGTTTGAGAGATCCGCCATGCATATGGGCGAGCAAAACGAGCGTAATCAGCAAGCCATCCTCAGGTTGCTCGATGAAATGGGAAGTCTTGCCGACGGCGATCTGACGGTTGAGGCCACCGTCACCGAGGATATTACGGGCACGATTGCCGATTCCTTCAACTTTGCGATCGAGGAACTGCGCAAACTCGTAACGACTGTCAACGAGACTGCGATCATGGTGGATTCGGCCGCGAAGCAAACGGAAAACACAGCGGCACACATGGCGAGGGCAGCGGATAACCAGACCCGCGAAATCAATGCGGCGACTGAGTCGATTGTGTCGATGGCGGCGTCGATTGAAGAGGTGTCAGGCAATGCAGAACGATCGTCCGATGTTGCCCGCCATTCAGTGGAAGTGGCGCATAAGGGCGGAGAGGCCGTGCGCCGCACGATCGACGGTATGAACACCATTCGGGAGACGATCCAGGAAACCTCGAAGCGTATTAAGCGCCTTGGCGAGAGCTCACAGGAAATCGGCAATATCGTCGAACTCATCAACGACATTGCAGAACAAACCAACATCCTTGCATTGAACGCATCAATTCAGGCCTCAATGGCCGGCGAGGCAGGACGTGGTTTTGCGGTTGTTGCCGACGAAGTACAGCGTTTGGCAGAGCGGTCGACCAATGCGACCAAGCAAATCGAAGTTCTCGTGAGCACCATTCAGGCCGATACCAAAGAGGCGGTCGTTTCCATGGAGCGCAGTACGACAGATGTTGTTGGCGGAGCGTTGTTGGCCGAGAACGCGGGCGCCGCTCTTGATGAGATTGAGCAGGTCTCGAACCAGATCGCCAGTCTGGTACAAAACATTTCAAGTTCAGCGCGGCAGCAAGCCGGGTCGGCGGCAGACGTGACTCGACGCACCACGCGACTTAGTGAGATCAGTGAGCAAACCGGCAAGGCAACGACAGCCACGGCCGCTGCTATTTCCAAGCTCTCCGAATTCGCATCGCAACTTAGAAAAACCGTTGCAGGTTTTACATTGCCGAAGGATACGATGGCGGCGACAGCACTTCAGTCGACATCGCAAGACGCAACTGGCGCCAAAGATCAACGACAGGTAAGCGCAGGTTAAAGAGCGATAACGATCTCCTAAATGACGGGCGAAACCGCTACAAAGCAGCCACGTACCGACGGTATTGATGATCCCGTCCATGCGCTTGCGATCGTCAGTCATGAGCTGTACGAGACCATTCGCAGCGCGCAGCTCGCGCTCGAGGATAGTGTCGATGGACGCGGCGGTTCGGCAGCGCTGACGCGCTCCGGCGAATTGCTGCATCAGGTTCGCGGTGTTCTGCAAATCACTGAAACATACGGCGCGGCGCTGCTGGCCGAGGAAATGGAGCTCGTCTGCAGGTTTCTGGCGGCCTTGCGCGCAGGCCGGGGCCGCGAGGACGGGCTCGATGCATTGACCCGCTCAATGGTGCAGCTGCCGATCTACATCGAAAGGCTTCTGGGTGGTGGCCGGGATATCGCCCTCGTCTTGCTGCCCATGCTGAACGATTTGCGCGCGGCACGCGGCGAACCATTACTATCCGAAGGTACCTTGCTGCTGCTCAATCTATCGCCCACGCGCAGCGAGAAGAAACATGAGCCGCGCACGGGCAGCGGCGAAGACCCGATACAGGTCGCGACCCGGCTTCGCCCGAAATTTCAGTTTGCCCTGCTTGGATGGATCAAGGGCGGTGAATCCGGACATCACATCGATTCGCTGAAACGCATCGCACTCGCCCTGGAAAACTCCGCGACGCGCGACGACATGTATCAACTGTGGTGGGTTGCAGGAGGCGTTCTTGAATCTTTGCAAAACGGTGGCCTCGAAACGTCGGTCGCAATAAAGCGTCTGTTGGGGCAAACCGACCGGCAAATCAAGTATCTCATCGATGAAGGTATCGAGGCATTCGACAAGCATCCAGTCGATGACCTGATGAACAATCTGCTGTACTACGTTGCGCGCTCCAGCACCGCTGGCGAACGCATCGGTGAAATCAGATCGGCATTCAATCTGGCCGAACTTTTGCCAGGCGATGAACAGGTAGAGCATGCGCGCGAGGCCTTGTCTGCGCCGAGCGTGCAACTCATGAAGACGGTCGCATCGGCGATCAAGGAAGACCTCAGCCGCGTCAAGGATGTTCTGGACATCTTCGTTCGAACCGGCATGAATAAGTCAGCGGAGCTCGTGCCGCAGCTGGAATTGCTCAAGAAAATCAGTGACACGCTCGGCGTTCTCGGGCTCGGCGAATTGCGCAGCGACATCGAAGGCGAGATAGATCGACTCAAAGGCGTTGTTGAACGCGGCGGCGTGGCAGACGACCAGATAATTCTCGACATCGCGTCAACCTTGTTACGCGTAGAAGATCGGCTCGATCATCAACTTGTGAAGCTGACGGTGCCGCAGGAGGGTACGCCGGCCGAGCCGGATTCGGATATGCCCGAGGGCGAAGCGGCCGACTATCAGCAGGTTGCCGAGTCCGTGATGCGTGAGTGCATCATCAATCTTGCGCGCATCAAGGAGACCTTCAGCCAGAGCATGTCGTCCGAGGCGCCGTCGCAAGGGCTTGATAGCGTGCCGTCACTGGTTCGTGGCATCAAGGCCGGCCTGATGATGCTGAACAAGACGCGGGCGATGGAGGTCGTCGAACATATTGGTTCTTTGACCGTGCTTATACTCAAGGCAGGCGGTCCGTCGCATCTGACCCAAAAGGAAACAGATCGGCTCGCCGATGCCATTGTCAGCATCGAGTACTACATGGAAACCGTGAAAGCGGGTCGGACAGAACCGTGGTACATGCTCGACAATGCCGAAGGCTGCCTGCTCGTTTTGCGTGAAGTCGAGCAGCGTCTCGAATCGGCAGCGACGGGTGAGCATGCGATGGCCTCGACGATGAAAATGCATGTTGGCGATATCGAGGCAGCGGTGACAAAACAAGCGGCCGAGTCGCCGGCCCAAAAGCAGCCCACCGACGTTATGCCCTTACCCGTGGTTGCACCAAATGCTGAACATCTGGATCCGGAGTTGCTCGAGCTTTTCATCGAGGAGGCCAAGGAAGAAATCGCGTCGATGAAGCGCAGGCTGCCAGCCTGGAAGGACGAGCCCGAGGACATGGAGACGCTCATCACTGTGAGGCGTTCCTTCCATACCCTGAAGGGCAGCGGACGGATGGTTGGTGCCGAACGTATCGGTGAGTACTGCTGGAGCGTCGAAAATCTGCTGAATCGCCTGATCAATCGTACCCTGGTTGCTACCCCACCAATGGTCGACCTCATTCTCGAGGCGTCACAAGCGGTTCCGGAGCTCGTCGAACAACTGGAGGTCGGAACGGAGCCGCTGAAGGACGTCAACCTGTTGATGGCACGTGCGAATGCTTTTGCCGAAGGTGATCCAAATGCGGCCGTATTGACGATCGACGTGCCCGCAAAAACCGTCGATGAAGAGCAACCGGCGCTTGAAATGGATCCTGTGCTGCTGGATATCTTCTCGAAAGAGACAGAGGGCCACCTTAAAGTCATTAACGATTATCTGGCCGCGTGTGAAGGACACACGCCGCCCTTCGACGTGACCGACAAACTGTACCGGGCCTGTCACACACTGCATGGCAGCGCCAATATGGCGAACGTTGAGCGCGGGGTTGCGGTCGCCGGCGCCCTTAATCGATTCGTTCGGCGTGTTTACGATCACAAAGTCGGCTTTCAGATGTCCGGGCTGGGCGCATTGCGCGCAGCGGCGAAAGCTATTGCGACGATCGTCGGCGAAATCAATAAGGCCGAACGGACGCGCGCTGATTACACCGCATTGATCGATCACATTATGAATCTTGCGAACGCTGTCGTGCCCCCTCCGGTAGCGGTTTCGGAAGCCGACGCGCTTCATGAGGCAACGATCATTGAGCTCATCGAGCCCGAGCCTGCACAGGAGGAGCGGGCCGAGGCAGATTACGACGCCGAGATTGCGGCGATCTTTATCGAAGAATCGGCCGAGCTGCTCGAAGCGGCCGACCAGGCTCTCGCCGAGTGGTCGAAGAAGCCATCGTCACGCGCCTCCGTTGAAGAGTTAAAGCGGCATTTGCATACGCTGAAGGGTGGCGCACGAATGGCTGGAATTACGGCCATGGGCAATCTCAGCCACGAGATCGAGACCTTGCTGATTTCGGTGGACGACGGTCGCGTCAAAGGATCACCTGCCGTTGAGGAACTTCTTCAGCGGAGCATCGACGAATTACATCGTATGCGCGATACCGTGATCGCCTGCAAGGCGGTGAAATCGGCGAGTGAGCTTGAGCAACGAATTCAGCAGGCCAATCAGGGATTCGAAGTCGCGGATGACGCCGAGGTCGAAACAGCGCCTCCCGAAAAAGACGTCGAAGCGGCGGAGCCCGGCGAGTTCACGATCGAGCCGGAAGACACTATAAGCATGGTTATCGTCAATTCCTCACTTGCGGACGAGCTCGCCGAGATCGGCGAGTCCGTCGCCGAGGACATTGAGCCCGAGCCCGAGCCCGAGCCCAAGCCGAAGCCCGAGCCCAAGCCCAAGCCGAAGCCCGAGCCCAAGCCGAAGCCCGAGCCCGAGCCCGAGCCCGAGCCCAGGGCAGAGCCAGAGCCCGAACCGGCGCCAGCCGACATGAGGGCCGTCCGCGGCGGTGCTGAGACGCGGCAAGAGTTTGCGCGGATTGATGCCGAGCTGCTTGAGGACCTGCTGAATGCGGCAGGCGAAATCAGCATCTATCACTCACGTCTGAATCAGCAGGTCAGTTCATTCGAGTTTCACGTCGAGGAACTCGAGCAGACGGTTGCCCGCCTGCGGGGGCAACTACGAAAACTCGAAATCGAGACTGAAGCGCAGATCATGCACGGGCATCAGGAGACATTGGTTGCCCGTGACTTCGATCCGCTTGAGCTCGATCGATATTCGAATATTCAGCAGCTGTCGAGGGCCTTGTCCGAATCGGCCAACGACATGGCGAGTATCAAGGACTTGCTGCAATCCGTCACAACGGAAGCCGAAGGCCTGCTCGTGCAACAGTCGCGTGTCACGGCTGAACTTCAGGATGGGCTCATGCGAACGCGCATGGTGCCGTTCGAGCGACATGTCCCGCGCCTGACGCGCCTGGTACGACAAGTCGCCGCCGAGGCCGGCAAACTTGCGGAGCTCGCGGTCGAGGGTGCGTCGGGCGAACTCGATCGACAGGTTCTCGACAAGATGATGCCACCGTTTGAACACATGTTGCGGAACGCAATTGTTCACGGTCTCGAGACGGCCAAGGAGCGGCAGGCGGACAACAAACCGGCGACGGGACGTATCACGATACGACTGCATCGGGAAGGGTCTGAGATGGTCATCGATGTCGCTGACGATGGTCGCGGACTCGACGTCGATGCGATTCGACGTAAGGCCTATGAACTGGACATGCTCAAGCCCGACACCCAGGTCACGGATGAAGAGATCATGGAATTGATCCTGACGCCCGGGTTCTCGACGGCAGGGAAAGTCACCCAATCGGCGGGTCGTGGCGTTGGCATGGACGTTGTCGCGAACGAGGTGAAAAAGCTTGGCGGCTCTCTACGAATTTCCTCGGTTACCGGGCAGGGTACCAATTTCACCGTGCGCTTGCCGTTCACGCTCGCGATTACCCAGGCGCTTATCGTCCGTACCGGCGATGAAGTTTATGCCTTGCCGCTGCCCTCGGTTGAGGGCGTTGCGCGCATACCGCGTGCCGAACTTGAGAATCTGCTGAGCCAAAGCGAGCCAAGCTATCAATACGGCGAGCAGTCTTACAAATTCCGCCATCTGGGGATGTACCTCGGTGGTCAGGCCGCAACATTACCCAAAGATGATCCACATGTGCCGGTTATCCTTGTGCGAGCGGGCGATTATTCCGCGGCACTGCTAACCGACGAGATGTTGGCGAGCCGCGAAATTGTTGTAAAGACCGTTGGACCGCAGTTGGCGGGAATCCGCGGAATCGCCGGCGCGACGATTTTGGGCGACGGGCGAATCGTGTTGATCCTTGATATCAACGCGCTGGTTCGCACCGGCGCGCCGATAGTCGAACTCAAGAAAGCCGCGCCGGCGCCGACCGATGACCGGCCTCTTGCACTGGTTGTTGATGATTCGATCACGGTGCGTCGCGTGACCGAGCGCTTCCTGCAACGCAATGGCATGCGCTCAATGACGGCGAAAGACGGGCTCGATGCCATCAGCGTAATGCAGGACAATAAACCCGACATTATTCTGCTCGACATCGAAATGCCGCGCATGGACGGCTACGAGTTCGCGTCGCATGTTCGCAATGACGATCGATTCGCTGATATTCCAATAATCATGATTACCTCACGCGTTGGCGACAAACATCGCGCGCGGGCCATCGAACTCGGCGTCAATGACTACCTTGGCAAGCCCTACCAGGACGCTCAGTTGCTTGAAGCGATTCAACGCCAGTTTGAAGAGAAAGGAATTACATTGTCGTGAGTGCCGCAGACGAGGAACTGTACAGCTTGCTGGTGCCGCTAAGCGATGATCGCCTGATCGTGCCGCGAGCCAGCGTTGCGGAGGTGGTTCGTTATTCGAAGCCCGACCACGAAGAAGGCGCGCACAGCTGGATGTTGGGCACCGTCATCTGGAATGGCCGCCAGTTGCCCGTAGTGTCTTTCGAAGGTTCGCTTGGCAAGGACGTTCCGGTCGCGACAGGTCGCACTCGAATTGTCGTGTTTCTCGCCAGTACCGGACAATTGAAAACCGGCTACTTCGGCGTACTGACGCAGGGCTTTCCGCAACTTGTTCGTGTCAATCGTGATGTGTTGAAACTGGAAGCCACCGACGGCTGGCCGGACGAAGCGCCCGTATTGTGTCGCGTGAAAATGATTAACGAGTTTCCACTTATTCCCGACCTCGAGAAACTCGAGCTGATGCTGGCGCGGGAATCCCTGCAAGCGTGAAACAAGTCAATGGGCGATAGCGCCCGACGCCAACTCGCGTTCCAGGGTTTCGGCATCGGAGCGGTCTACATCAGGCGACAGCCTTCTGGGTCAATTCTTCGTGCGCTTCGTAAAAGTCGCGGAGTAAATTCGCTGACCAATACGGGTCATATTCAGATGACTCCTGCGACAACAAAAACTGTGCAAATTTATAACCCGCTCGTGCTTTCGCATCGCGGCCTGCGGCGTCACCGGATTGCCAGATCATTGTCGAAAAGTGCAGCGCGGCGTACAGAAAATCGGGTGCGCCTTGCGCACCGATTAACTCCCTGGTGGATGCAGCGGGGTAACTGTCCTCGCTCATCGCACTAAGATATTCGGCCTCGCTTTGCGTGATCGCTCGCTGCTGCCGAGCCTTACGAATTGAGTCGGCAATCATCAATGTGTACTTCAGTACGACGACTGTCATCTTGGACTCCTATGGGGTCACCGCGACCCGATATTGGGAGCCGTTACGATAGGGATTCGGAGGAGTCGGGTAATGTCCGCTTGCGTTAAGTTTTGGTCATTTGGCTTCAGGCCCAAAACGCTCTTAGAGGTCACCCCAGCAGGATTGTGCGATGGTCATGGCAGCGAGTGCGGCAGTTTCGGTGCGCAGGATTCGAGGACCCAGCGCGACGGCCTGGAAGCCGGCGATGTTCGCATCCTCATATTCGCGCTCGCTGAGGCCACCTTCGGGACCGATCAGGAGGCAAATCTTCGTTGCAGGTGGCGCAAATGACGCTAGTTGGACGTTTGCGCCGGGTTTCAATATCAACTCCGTGCTGTCGACCGAATCCTTTGCTCCAAACCAGCTATTGAGAGCGATCGGCGCATCCACAAGCGGCGGTCGTGTCCGTCCGCATTGCTCGCTGGCGCTATTCGCTATTTGCTGCCAGTGTCGCCGGCGTTTCTCGGCGCGCTGCTGATCAAATTTAACAACGCCATGATGCGTCAATACGGGCGAGAGGCGTTTGATTCCGAGTTCGGTGGCTTTCTGCACGACGAAGTCCATGCGCTCGCCGCGCGATATTCCCTGCACGAAATGGATTTTCAGGGGAGATTCGGTCGCCGTCTCGTTACGTTCCTCAACTCGCAGCGTCACAGTGTTTTTGCTGATGTTCTCGATGAGCGCCGACCACTCGCCGTCGTCGCTATTGAATACCTGTACCGGATCACCCACGCGTGAACGCAGCACTCGTCCCAGGTAGCGAGCCTGCTCGCCCTGCAAAATGAGTTCTGCACCGTTGCTCAATGTGCCGGAAACCAATAGCCTCGTGCTCATGTCTTCGAAATCATGCCTGAACTGAATTCACCGTGCCCAGCCAATTGAAGATTGATGTCAGCAGTGGATTGATCAGCCCCGCTCGCCAGTCGGCCAGCTGCAACAGCGACGCCCGGCCCGATGGCTGCGACCCACAGCTTATCGTAGTGCATGGAATCAGCCTGCCACCGGGACAATTCGGCGGAGCGGAAATCGAGTCCCTGTTCACAAATTGCCTCGACTGGGACGCGCATCCCTATTTCGATGAGATTCGCGGGATCGAAGTGTCGGCGCACCTGCTCATCCGCCGCGACGGCGAATTGATTCAATTCGTGCCATTGACCCAACGTGCCTGGCACGCGGGTGAGTCGTATTTCAGGGGTCGGTCGCGCTGTAATGATTTCTCAATTGGCATCGAACTGGAAGGCGACGACGACACGCCGTACGACGACCGACAGTACGAAGTTCTTCGAGAAGTATTGAACGCTTTGCTCAACTCGTACCCCGATATTACGAGTCGTGAAATCGCCGCCCATAGCGATATTTCTCCCGGGCGAAAAACCGATCCGGGTCCTGCTTTCGACTGGCTGCGACTGTATGATGGGATCAGATGAATCTGATCGCACTTCTTATTGGCTTGATCGTTGAGCGCCTCGCGACACGCATTTTTCACTGGCGACGCATGCGCTGGATGGATCGTATTATCGATACGGGTTTTCGTGCAGTCGCGGGTTTCGCGAACTGGCCTGCATTAATTCCGGTCGTGTTGCTCGCGCTTTTGCTCGCGGCGCCTGTTTTCATAGTGACATTTGCATTGGGCGATACCTTGCTGGGGTTTCCGTACCTTTTCCTGGCGATCGTCGTGTTGTTTTTCTCGCTGGGACCGAAAGATATCGGCGAAGACGTTGACGAGTATTGTGCGGCGCTTGAGGCGGATGACGAAGAGGCAATACTGCATCGCGCTACTGCGCTCGTCGAAGGTGATGTGCCCGAGGATGCATTGCAACGCATTCATTGCGTTGAGTCGGCTGTGTTCGTGCAAGCAAACAATCGCCTGTTCGCCGTTATTTTCTGGTTCGTTGCGCTCGGCCCATTCGGGCCACTGGGCGCCTGGGCTTATCGCGTCACCGATCTGATTCGTCGTCGTGCGGTCTTTAACGCGGCGCGGGACGAAGAAAAGGAAGGTACCACGGCACGTATTCGTGATGCCGCCGTGATGTTACATGGATGGCTTGCCTGGTTTCCCGCGCGTCTGACGGCGATTGGTTACGGGATTGCGGGTCACTTCGATGGAGCGCTGGCTGCGTGGCGAACACAACCCGAATCCGCGCCGACCTCAACGTCGGAAGCGAGCGAAATGCTGCTGGGCCGCGTCGGCGTCGGCGCGCTCGCCCTGCACGACGCGGACGATGAAAACCTCAGTGACCGCGGCGTGCGCGGGGCTGCGGCGGCCAATAAACTCGTATTTCGACTGCTTCTTATCTGGGCGGTCATCATTGCCGCGCTGACTCTATACGGTTGGTCTGTGTGAGATTCAGCTGCGCTGTCATTGCGACGGTCGCTGGTATTTGCTCTTGTAACGCTGCCGAACAGGCGACCGACGAAACCGCTACCGTCGCTCGAATCGTCACGCTGGCGCCGAATCTTACGGAACTCGTGTTCGCAGCTGGCGCCGGTGATCTTTTAGTCGGCGTCAGCGCGTATTCGGATTATCCGCCCGCCGCGCAGGACCTCCCGATCGTCAGCGACGCGTTCACGGTTGATCACGAACAACTGATATTGCTGAAGCCGGACCTGTTGCTCGCATGGCAAAGCGGTACGCCCGCGCACGTCGTCGATGAATTGCGCGCGGCCGGCTTTAATATTGAAGCGATCGCGACTCGCGGACTCGACGATGTTCCAGCGGCGCTTGAACATATTGGTCATCTGACCGGGAATGACGAAACCGCGCGCGTGGCCGCAAATCGATTTCGCGAATCTTTTGGCCGCCTCGCTCGTCAGCACGCAGCGGCAGCCGAGATATCCGTGTTTTACCAGATTACAGCGAGGCCGCTCTACACGGTCAATCGCGAACATTTCATTACAGAGATTATTAGCCTTTGCGGTGGCCGCAACATTTTTTCGGATCTTTCGGAACTTGCCCCATCCGTTAGCGTTGAGGCCGTGATCGACCGTGATCCCGAGGTCTTGCTTGCCGCCAGCGACAGCGGCGAAATGCCATTTGGTGACTGGCAGCGCTGGGACAATTTGGCAGCGAATCGCTATAGCAATCATTTCATCGTTGGATCGGCAGAGATAGGTCGCGCGACGCCACGACTGGTCGAGGCTGCAGAGCAGGTCTGTAGCGCCCTCCGTACTGCGCGTGAGAATCGTGAGGCTGCTGGTGGGTGAGTTAGGTTTTCGAGTTCCGACCGATACGGATGTGTCGATGGCCAAAGCATTGTTGTCTGCGGCGGGTTTGCCTATTGAAGATGTGACGATCGAGCGTCTCGCGTTGGTTGCCGAGCGTAACAGCGACGTAGTAGGCTTGATCGGACTTGAGCAATGCAAAACGCTGGGATTGCTGCGTTCTTTGCTCGTTTTGCCCGAAAACAGGGGAAGCGGCGTTGGCAAAGCCCTGGTCGCGGCTATTGAGAAAATGGCGATCGACAAGGGCATAAGCGAGCTATGGCTGCTGACGATCGATGCCGATGCCTGGTTCGCGCAGCTTGGCTATCGCGTGGAGGAACGCGAGCTTGCGCCGCTAGCCATCCAAAAGACCGAGGAATTTGCGAGCCTGTGTCCGGGCGACGCGGTGCTCATGCGCAAAGACTTACGGGATTAGCGTTCGCGGTTCCAGAGAACTTCCTGTCCGGATTCGATGCGCGATAACACTCGAGCGATAACGAACAGCAAGTCGGACAAACGATTCAGGTACTGAATGACTTCCGGGCGCACGGCTTCACTGTTTGCCAGCGTACTGGCACGCCGCTCCGCGCGCCGCACAATGGTGCGCGCCAGATGACAGGCCGCGCCCGCCTGTCCGCCGCCTGGCAGTATGAAATCCTTGAGCGGCGGCAGGTCTTCATTAAAACCATCGAGATCGGACTCGAGGCGTTCAATGTAATCTTTCGAAACGGCGCTGTGTCCCGGTATGCAGAGCTCGCCACCGAGCTCGAACAGGTCGTGTTGCACGTTCGTCAGGCACGCTCGAATGTCGTCCGACACGGACGGCACGGCGAGAACGACGCCAATCGCGCTATTGGCTTCATCGACGGTTCCGTACGCCTCGACGCGAACACTGTCCTTGGCGATGCGACTCCCATCGCCAAGGCCGGTTGTACCGTCGTCACCCGTTCGCGTGTAGATTTTGCTGAGTCGATTTCCCATGTCTATTTCCAGCGGTATTTTAACTCGACAAAGCCGCTGCGTTCCTGCATTCGGTAGTTGGCGGCGGTCTGATATTGCTCGTCAAACAGGTTTTCGATCCGCGCGCTCAATTGCCAGGACTTGCCGACCTGTAGCTGTCCGCTCAGACTCGCAACGACGTAACTATCCAGAATCACTCCGCCGAAATCCTCCCGATCGCCACTGGCGAGCACCGCGATGCCGATCTGGTGACGGCCAATGTTCTGAGTATAGGTCACGCTGGCGCTCTGCTCTGCACGGCGCAAGAGGCGCGTGCCGCTGGTCGCATTATCGGCCCTTTGATTCACGAGCTCCGTTCGAACCACAAACGAGTCCCGCTGGTATTCATAGCCGAATTGCACGCCGCGAATTTCTGCCTGTTCCACATTAAGCAGCGTGAATGTCGTGAAATCGAATTCAATCAGGTCTTCGATATCCGTTGCGTAGACTTCGATATCGATACGATGACGATTACCCGCTGAATAGCGAAGACCGACTTGCGCGCTGTCGGCAATTTCGGGCTCAAGGAGCGGGTTCCCACCGAAGCCGAAACGGTCTGTCGCATCCGGCGCGCGAAACGCGCGACCGGCCCCCGCGTTCAGTGTCCAGTCGTCGTTCAGGTCAAATGCGTATTCGGCGTTCCAACTGGTCTGCTGGCCGAAGGCCTGGTGATCCGTTAGTCGCAGGGCGAGGAAAGCACGATGCCGCTCAATGCTCAGTTGATCCTGCACGAAAGCGGCACGCACTTCGGTGTCTTCGTCAAAACCGGATCCGAACGACAGGCTGCGGGCATTTTCGTCAACGAAATAGAGCCCGCCCGTCAGCGTGTGCGCATCCAGCGCATGCGTGTACTGCCAGTCCAGAGTGACGCGATTGGACTCAACGAAGTCAGGCGACTGATTCTGCTGAATTTCATCGCGAGTATGCGACGCGATGAACTTGCCGGTTCCTCGCTCCGAGAAGGTACTGTCGATCTGCAACGCTGTGACAAAATTTTCGTAATCCTGATCGACGGGGGTAAGGAAGAAGTCGAGGTACTCGACGTTACCTTTCGCGCGCCAGTGGCGAACGCTCACTTCGCTGGAGCCAATTTTCCTGGCGCCGGAAATACCTATTGATAAATTGTCATAGCCGCGCGTGATATCGGAGTCAATGCGTGGCGCGTAGCCGTCGGTGTCCTGCCAGTTCAGCGTCACAGCAAACTCACCGTTTTCTCCACGCGAGCCTCCGGATACGTGACCGGTGCGCGAATCGAAACTGCCGGTGCCGACACCGATTTCCGCGTAAGGACTGTCAGCGCGGCGCGTAATGATATTAATTACGCCACCAATCGCGTCCGTACCGAACAGCGCCGAACGTGCGCCTTTGACAATTTCGATTCGCTCAATGATGCTCGGCGCGATATTCTGGACCGCAGCGCCACCGATCGTGCCCGGGTTGATACGTACGCCGTCGATGAGTACGAGTGTGTGGTTGCTCTCGGTTCCGCGCATGAAGATTGACGTCGCCTGACCGGCTCCGCCATTGCGTCCGATGTCGATGCCGGCCTCGAATCGCAGTAACTCGGCGAGGTCGGTCGCGAGCGACAGTTCTATGTCGTCCCGCGTGATCACTTTCACCGGGACGATGGCGTCGTCGAGTGGAATCTCATTGCGAGTTGCCGTGACGATTATTGTTTCGCTCGCTGAAATGTCGGCAGCGCTGGCTGACTGAATAGCGAGAGCCGCCATGATAATGGCGAAAGATATTGCTGATATTTTCATGAGTTCCCCAATGCGTGCCGCCCGCACGCGCGTTCCAAGATGATGTCGAACGGTGTTTTGGGGCTTGAGTTGACCGGGACGGAGTTTCCCGAACCTGCGCCCGCCGCGCCGTTCACGTGTACATCGGGCCGGTCTCCGGGCTTACGAGCGGCTTGCAACCAACCCTGGCGCCTTCCCACGAAGCTTGAATCCGCTTCGCAGTGGCTCCGCACGTTTGCACCGTCCGGGGGCCAGGGTCTTAACTCGATCACCGTTGCGGGGGCAGTGCCGGAATGGCGTGACGCGTCACGCTTCACCGGCTTCCCGTTCACCTGCACATGCCTGTACAGGTTCACCTGATGAGCGTCTTACGATAGGCGGCGGCGGAAAGTGTGTCAAGCAACGCGATCGATTAGCGTTTCTGTGTCTTGTTTCCTTAAGGAGATGTCGCCATAGTTCAGCGGTCGCGGACGCAGGCAACAGGACTATCAGTGACAACGTTTGACCCAAGCCAGGCTTCGGACTACCTGAATATTGCGATTCATGCGGCGCGCCGCGCCGCGGACATCAGTCGCTCCTACTATGCGGGAAATTTTACCGTGACCACCAAGGCGGATCGCACGCCGGTCACGCAGGCGGACGTCGAATGTGAAGAGGCGATCGCGAGGATCATACTGGAGCGATTTCCCGAGCACGGTTTCTTCGGCGAAGAGACTGGCAAGACGCAGGCAGATGCCGACTTCCTGTGGCTCGTTGATCCGATCGACGGCACCAAGGGATTCGTTCGTCAATATCCGTTCTTCTCAACCCAGATTGCGCTGATGCATGCGGGCGAAATCATTCTCGGCGTGTCGAGCGGCACGATGATGGATGAACTTGCCTGGGCCGAAAAAGGCAAGGGCGCCTGGCTGAATGGCGAAGCGCTTTCGATCAGTACGATCGAGGATCCTCACAGCGCGGCGATATCGACAGGCAACCTGAAGTCGCTGGCCGAAAGTGAGGCGTGGTCCGCTCTCGCCGCGATCGTCGCCGGCGCTGATCGCACGCGCGGCTATGGTGACTTTTATCACTACCACCTGCTCGCGTCGGGCAAAATCGAAGCCGTCATCGAATCAGACGTTAATATTCTCGATATTGCGGCGCTGTCAATCATCGTGAGCGAAGCGGGTGGCGTGTTTACGGATATGAACGGCAAGTCGCCCGATCTTGATACTCATTCCGTACTCGCGGCGAACCCCGTCCTGCATGCAAGCTATTTGAAGCAATTGCGCGGCTTCGTTGCCTAATTTCGCGCGAAGCTAATCCTGACGGCTGGCGCTCGCGCCGGCCGCGACAAACAGGCGAGTGTTGCGCCAGTCAATCGCTTCCATCGGCGTGCCGTAAAGTGCTTCGAGCCGCGACTCCGTCAGAATTTCATCGCACCTGCCCAACTCCCAGCTGCCATCGCCGTACAACAGCAGGCAGCGATCGGCGTAACGCGAGGCAAGATTAACGTCGTGCAAGCTTGCGATGACGCAAGCGCCGTTATCGGCCGCCTGGCGAAAGATTGTGAGTACATCGAGCTGATGCTGTGGGTCCAGGTGGTTTGTCGGTTCGTCCAGCAGGTAGATCTCGGGCGCTTGTGTGAGAATTTGTGCAACAGCGACTCGCCGGCGCTCGCCGCCCG
>Ga0255057_10000598_pt1 | contig 20394 bp, 14 predicted proteins | sample Cases_109_6_MG_FD_189022 | JGI IMG/M metagenome (GOLD analysis project Ga0255057, IMG submission 189022) | Seawater microbial communities from Amundsen Gulf, Northwest Territories, Canada - Cases_109_6 | ecosystem: Environmental > Aquatic > Marine > Gulf | place: Canada: Northwest Territories... | reverse complement strand
ACCGCCAACCCGTAAACGCTGTCTCGGTCCCGGATCACATAGCGTGGTGCCGTGTCCCACGGGAAGGCTTCTGTCAATTGCTGCTTGATCCAGATCGCTGTCGGATGAGCCGTCACACCGATATGCACGATCCCCTTCGACAAAATAACGCCGTATGCTTGCGTACATATCCACCTCCCTCACCTGAAATCATCAGAGCCTTAGACGAACCAGCACATTTGCTGAATTTCTCCTAAAGATGATGCCTAGTGTTGACAGTATCGGCGTCACAGAGTGCCTCTACCGCTTTGTTGGTGCTGACACCGGCCATAATCGGCGGGTAACATCGGTGATCTGGATCTGACAGCACACCATGAGACGGGTCAGTACAAGAACAACAGGACCGAAATCTCGCATCAACCCGTGCGATGACGAGAAGCGGCGATGGCCAAGTTCAGAGACATGAAGACCCTCCAAAAATTTACCTCCGTCCAAGCTTCGATCCACAATCACTTCAATCACGATCATCACCTCGATCGTCGCGCCATCTTCAAGCAGAACCGCTCTGCAGCCCTGGCCGAGTGGCAGGAGTTGTGTGGGGTATAAGGTGAGCGTTCACTGGTGAAGAGTGCACATAGAATTTTCTCTGACATAGCCCGTAGTAGCCCCTGAAGCCAGGCGCCGTACTGATGGCGGGTAGGAACCTTTCGTCAACGAGCTTCGCCAGCTCGTTCACGGAACCTGCGTTCCGATACACTCGTATACTTGCGTACATGGCGGCTCTCCCGCGCTGGCCGTCTTGTTTGGGGCCGGACCCTGACAGGTTACGGGTTTTCGAACTCCCTCTTTGGCCCGAGGTAGTACCACCAGTTCATCAACAAACAGACGACGTAGAAGGCGGCAAACCCGTAGAGGGCGTACTCGGGCGTTGCCGCCTTGATTTCCTCGCCGAACACCTTGGGAATGATGAAGGCGCCGTAGGCGGCCACCGCTGAGGTCCAGCCCAGGGCGGGTCCCGCCTGTTCCTTGGGGAAGATCATGGCGATGGTGCGGAAAGTGGAGCCATTGCCGACGCCGGTGCCCGCGAACAGCACCAGGAAGAGCAGGAAGAACGGCACGAAGTACTCTTCCGGCGTCGCCGACTGGTAGGCGTTCTTCGTATAGTAGGCCACGCCGGAGGCGCTCAGGATCATCATGATGGTGATGACCTGGGTGACTTTCGCGCCGCCGACCTTGTCCGAAATCCAGCCGCCGATCGGGCGGATCAGGGCGCCGATGAACGGTCCCATCCAGGCGAACATCAGGGCGCTCGGGCCGTTCGGGTTGATGGTGTCATGGGTTAGCACACCGTCAACCTCGACATGCTGAAAGCCGAAGATGACCTTGATAGCCAGGGGGAAGGCCGCCGAGTAGCCGATGAAGGATCCGAAGGTCATGGTGTAGATGACGCTCATGACCCAGGTGTGTTTGTTGCGGAAGATTCCATATTGGCGCCGCAGGTTCTCCTTGACGAAAAAGCACACGTAGTAAAGCAGCAAGACCGTCGCGGCCATGACGCCCAGCAGCACCAGCCACTTGGTCCAGCCGGGCATGCCCAGTCCGAAGGGCTGGGGAAGAATCAAATAGAGGCCGACGCCGGCGGTGACGAAGCCGACTAAGAGCATCGACGAAATGCCGGCGAAGGCACCCAACGTGCCTCCAGCGATCTCCGGGGTCACTTCCTGCGTCCGGATGTTGTTCATGCCGAACCAGCCGGCGAACGTCAGCGGGATCAGGAGGACCAACCAGACGAACCCGGCGTTGCCGATCCAGGTTTCCGAGCCAGCCGGGATCTTGCCCACCAGCGTGCCCGAGGTGTTCTGCAGAACCATCGGTTCGCCGCCCAGGGCGCCGAACATGCCGAAGGTCATCACCAGCGGCACCAGGATCTGCATGGTGGTCACGCCAGCGTTGCCGAGGCCCGCGTTCAGGCCCAGCGCCAGACCCTGCATGCGCTTGGGAAAGAAGAAGCTGATGTTGGACATCGACGAGGCGAAATTGCCGCCCCCGAAGCCCGACAGCAGCGCCAGAACCTGGAACACCCAGAGCGGTGTCGATTGGTCCTGGAGCGCAAAGCCCGTGCCGATCGCGGGAATCATTAGCAGCGCGGTGGTGAAGAAGATGGTGTTTCGTCCGCCAGCGATGCGGATGAAGAAGGTGCTGGGAATCCGCAACGTGGCGCCGGTGAAACCGGCGATGGCGGAAAGGGTGAACAACTCGGACTTGGAAAACGAAAAGCCGAGGTTGAGCATCTGCACCGTGATGATGCCCCAGTACAGCCAGACGGCGAACCCGCACAGCAGGCTCGGGATCGAGATCAGGAGGTTTCGGTTGGCGACGCGTTTTCCGGTCGCATCCCAGAAGGCGTTGTCTTCGATGTCCCATTTCGTTACGTCGGCCATCGCGAATTCTCCTTGGCGTTGTTTGCGTCGGTCCCCGGCCCCCGGTTAATCGCATCTGGCCGCCGCTCCTTCGCGCCTGTACCACCACCAGGTTACGAGCAGGCAACTCATAAAAAATCCGATGAAGACGGTCAGGGCGGCCCGGGGCGAGCCCGTGGCATCCATGGAGATGGCGACGATAGCCGGTATGAAGAACAACCCGAACGCGCCTATGGCGGCGCTGAAACCCAACGCAACGGACGCTTCGATCTCGCCCACAGAGATCGCCGCGTCTTGCGCGGTGTGGTCCTTCCCCTCGGCCCAGCGCTTGTGCATGGCACGGAAAACGGTGGGCACCACGCGGAACACCGAACCGTTGCCGATACCCGTGGTGATAAAGACCAACATGAAGGCCGCGAAGAGCCAAGGAAGCTCGTTGCCGCCGGGCCCCGAAGGCAGGAACTTCAACGCTCCGATCGCCGCCACCACCATGACGGCAAAGTTCCAGAACGTGACCCTGGCCCCGCCAAAGCGATCGGACAACCACCCCCCGAACGGGCGGACCAGGGCACCCAGCAATGGTCCGATAAACGCCCACCGAGCTATCCCCGCTTCCGGGTACAGCTCCGAGAGAAGGATTGGGAATGCCGCCGCAAATCCAATGAAGGAGCCAAAGGTACCCGCGTAGAGCCATCCCAGCACCCATGCATGCTTGCGCCGGAAGATCACGACCTGCTCGCCGAACGTCGCCCGAACGCCCCGAATGTTATTCTGGCCCCATGCGGCGCCGAGGGTCGCGACCAGGATAAACGGAATCAAGATGAAGCCGGCGTTCTGCACCCAGACTTCACTCACCACGCCCTGATCAACGTAGGTCTTGGATACACCACCCTTGAAGGCGAGCGCTCCGCCGTAGATCACCAAGGGCACCACTGCCTGCACAATACCGACGCCGAGATTGCCGACCCCGGCGTTCCACCCCAGGGCGGTGCCCTGCAACCTCTCGGGGAAGAAGAAGCTGATGTTGGCCATGCTGGCGGAGAAGTTGCCGCCGCCCAGCCCGCACAGGAGTGCGATGACGACGAACACAACGTAGTCGGTGCCGGGGTCCTGCACGGCCAACGCCATCCACAACGTGGGAATCAGGAGGGACGCGGTACTGAATACCGTCCAGTTCCTCCCCCCAAAAATAGGCACGACGAAGGAGTAAAGGAGTCGCAGACCCGCTCCCGAAAGGCCCGGGGTGGCGGCCAGCCAAAAGAGTTCGTCCGTCGTGAACCGGAAGCCGATTTTGGGGAGTTCGATGACCACCGCGCTCCAAACCATCCACACGGCAAAGGACATCAGCAACGGCGGCATCGAAAAGAACAGATTGCGGAAAGCAATCGCACGACCCGTCTTCTGCCAAAAGGCCTCGTCGTCCGGGCGCCAGTCTAGCAACCAGCGGCGACGACCCGCCCCCGCGGGCAGCAATTCTTCCTTGACCATCTGATCGCGAAGATCGGTATCCAGTTCCAGGATGGCCGCGCGCTCGGCCCTGGCCGCCATCCAGGTCCAGATCATCACGCCCGCGAGGACTGCGTACATCAGCATGAAGGCGCTGCTGCGAACGTTGGTCGCGTCGGCGGCGATACCGAACATGATGGGAAGGGAAAAACCGCCCAGCCCGCCGATGACGCCGACCAGACCGCCGACGCTGCCCATGTTTCCCGAATAGTGGTCCGCCAGGCTCCGGTAGACGCTGGCCTTGCCGATCCCCTGGGCGATGCCGACGATGAAGACGAGAACCGTGAATAGTACCACCCCGACACGGATGTCGAAGTCGACGTCCCCCTCGATGCCGTGCACGGTGAAGGTGGTCGGCGGGTACGACAGGAAGAACAGGCAAACGATGGAGACCCAAAACACCCACCAGGTGACGGTATTACCACCCCACTTGTCGGAGAACCACCCGCCCAAGGCGCGAATAACGCCGGAAGGCAGTGCGAAGAACAAGGAGATGAACGCTGCCGTCGTAAGCTCCAAGCCGTATTCCGCGATGTAGTATTTGGGCAACCACAGAGCAAGCGCCACGAACCCACCGAAAACGAAGTAGTAGGCGAGACTGTACCGCCACACCCGGGGCTCCCGGAGCGGCGTGAGCATCTCGCCGAGTGTCGGTATTTTGTCCTCCCGCTTGCGGCGCTCGAGTTGGGGATCGGGGTAGGTGAAGAACCAAAAGATGATGGCCATCACCAGCATCGACACGGAGTAGATCGTGGGCACCGCGCGCCAGCCCAAGGCCGCGATGATCAACGGCGCGGCAAAGATGTTCAATGCCGCGCCGGCGTTGCCGGCGCCAAAAATACCCAGCGCCGTGCCTTGGCGCTCTTTTTGGAACCAGGCGGAGGTGTATGCGATGCCGATGGCAAACGAGCCGCCGGCTAGGCCTACGCAGAGGCCGATCACGAGGTACTGCCAATATTGATCGGCGAAGGCCAGCCCATAGGTCGAGATGGCAACCAGAATCATCTGAACGAAGTAGATGACGCGTCCGCCATAGCGGTCGGTGAGCAGGCCGAGCGGTAATCGCACCAGGGAACCCGTAAGGATAGGCGTGGCAACCAGCAGGCCGAATTCGGTTTCGTTGAGGCCAAGCTCGCCCTTGATCTTGATCCCGATGACGGAAAACATCGTCCACACCATGAAATTGACCGTAAACGCGGTCGTGTTCATGACGAGGACCGAGATTTGTTTCCTTTTATCGAATTCGACGACCGTGTCTGTCATTGCTCAAAGCCGTCCGGGTATCTTGCGTCCGAGGCACGCGGGGAGAGAGCAGCCTTAGGCCGAAGGGCGCAGTGTTGACGTTCGATGTTGCCTGTCGCGACCTCCCGAGTCCGGTTGGAGCGTCGTCGCCGCCCGCCGCCTAGCCCTGTCCGAACACGATGTAGGTCGACAGAAGCACGACGCCGAGCACGAGGATCGAGGCCGTATAGGTCAGGTATGACTTGTCGCTGCGCAGCGCGAATTCCCAGCGGCCCTCGGAATGGAATCGGTTCGTGCGCATCACCTGATAGGGCCGCACGAAATAATTGACCGGCAGCGTCCAGAAGTGCACCAGCTTGGTGAACGGGAAATAGGCGAAGAAGGTGAGCGCCAGAAAGACGTGAATCTGGGTCAGCAGGCTCGCCCCCTCCATCATCTCCGGATCCGGCGAGAACGCCCAGATGCTCGCGAACCACGGTGCAACCGCGTAGGCGAACCCGAAAGTCTGCTCGACGATAACCTGGTATAGGGCAATACTGAGGATCGCGATAAGGAAAATGTGGACGAGATAGTCGTCCACTTGGCTGCTCATGGCGCGCACCTCGGGCACGGCGATCCTTCTCACGAGCGCGATCACCGAGCCCGCCAGCGTCATCAGGCCGCCGATCAGCGCCAGCCAATAGAAGACGGGATCGACCCAGACGTCGAGATCGAACGATCCGCCGACAAATCCCGCGATATGTCCCAAGAGCACCGCCAAGATGCCCCAGTGGAACAGATGCATGGCCCAGCCTTGGACCCGGCGGTTGAACAGGCCGCTCGCCCGGGTCGTGAAGGAATAGGGCCGGAACACCATGCGAATGACCGGCACGGCGAAGAACAGCGTGAACGCCACATAGGGGTACACGCCCCAGACCAGGTTCGTCATAGCTCTGCCCCGTTTTCTGAAGTCGTGTGGTTGGCCGCCGCCAGGCCGCAAACGGTGGCGGGGACCAATAGGCGATCGTCATCGGCGGGCGGCTGCCACTTCGGGCCACCGGCCATCTGCGCAATGTCCTCGGCCAGCGCGACGCCCAGGGCGTCGACCAGGTGCGCGTAGGGGCTCTCGTGCCGGCGCAGCGCCGACAGCAGCGACGCGAGCCCCGTCGTCAACATGGTCTCCACGAAATAGCGGCGCAGCCCGATCTGGTCCTGGTCGCTGCGTTCCAGGCTGACGCCGAGGAACTCGACGATGACCGGCACGAAGTCGGCCATCTCGCCGCCCGCCAGTTCGACGCCGAAATGGCGATAGATATTGGCGAGCTCCAGCATGTAGCCGTTGCGCCCCGACATGCCGGCGCCGCGGCAGGACTGCGGCTCTTCGTAGAGGTGCGAACCGAGATAGAGCGACACCGCCGGCGCCAGTTCCAGGGTCGCCACGTATTCCTCGGCGCTCCCGGCCAGGGGGGCGGCGAGGAAATTGTCAAGCGGCTCCCGCAGCGCCTCCGGCGCCGCCGCGAGGGCCGCCATTGCGGCCTCGATCCTGGCCGGATCGCGGTCCTCCGGATAGAGGAACAGCTCCGAAATCAAGCGGTAGGCCGCGGTCAGTTGGGTCTTGTTCATGGGCGTTCTCCGTCGGGCCCCCGTTCCTAGCTCGCGACCCCGGGCGTCTGCCCGTGGAAGGACCGCCGCCGGCGTGGCGACTTGCCCGGCGCCAGCTCGTCGAATCCGGCGAAGCCGCGCTCGATGAACGGCGTGTGCTCGGTCTCTTCGGGCCGCGTCGTGGCGATGACGAAACGTTCGTGGAAGTGGGCCAGCGACAGCAGGCGGTGCATGTCGCGGGCGTCGTCGATGGTCAGGCCGACGGCGCGCAGCGGCGCGTCGTCGGTAACGCCCTCGACCCGTTCGCCCCGGCGGAAGGCGCGCACCGCCAACTGGCGGGTCAGGGCCTTGCCGACCTCGTCTTCGTTTCCAGCCGCCAGCAGGCGGGCGAGATAGCGGATCGGGATGCGGAACTCGTCGAGATTTGGAATGACGTCGCCGCCGCCCACCATGTCGTAATGGCCGTGTTGCTCGATCGCGTTCGCCACCGGGCTTTCCGGCGGGATGTAGAACAGGCTGGGCAGGGTGCGAAACTCCGGATGGAGCGGCAGCGCGATCTCCCAGTCCTTGACCATGCGGTAAACCGGCGAGCGCTGGCAGGCGTCGATCCAGGAAGTCGAGATGCCTTGGCGCCGCGCCTCTTCGACGACGGCCGGATCACTGGGGTCGAGGATAATGCCGCGGTGGTTGCGAACAAGATCCGCTTCCGACGCGTTCGCGGTTTCCGCAACTCGGTCCAGGTCATAGAGCAACGGCCCCATGTAACGGATGCGGCCGGGGCAGGCCTGGAAGCAGGCCGGCGGCTGCCCGGTCTCGATCCGCGGATAGCACAAGATACATTTCTCGGATTTGCCCGTCCGCCAGTTGTAATAGACCTTCTTGTAGGGGCAGCCGGAGATGCAGTACCGCCAGGCCCGGCAGCGGTCCTGGTCGATCAACACCACGCCGTCCTCCTCGCGCTTGTAGGCCGCCCCACTCGGGCAGGCGGCGACGCAGGCCGGGTTGAGGCAGTGGTTGCAGATGCGCGGCAGGTACATCATGAAGGAGTCGCGGAACTCCAGGAACACGCGGCGCGCCTCCGGCGTCATGTCTGAGAAGTTGTAATCGTGCTTTCCGGTGCCGTCCTCGTGGGTGCCGGCGGCGTTGTCCTCCCAGTTCACGCCGTAGGTGAGGTCGATGTCCTCCTCGCCGGTGATCTGCGATTTCGGCCGCGCCACGGGCTGGGAATATTTGGTCGGCTGCTCGGAATGGAGGTCCTCGTACGTGAAGGTGAACGGCCCCTTGCCGTAATAGTCCTCCATCTGGGGCATGACCGGGTTGTAGAAGAGGTTGATCATCTCCCAGAACCGCGAGGCGACCCGCAGACTGGGACCGCTCTGCCCGGGCCGCTGCTTCCAGCCGCCGCGGTACTTGTCCTGGTTCTCCCATTCCTTGGGATAGCCGATGCCGGGCTTGGTCTCGACGTTGTTCCAGAACATGTACTCCGCGCCTTCGCGGTTGGTCCACACGTTCTTGCAGGCGAGCGTGCAGGTGTTGCACCCGAGGCATTTGTCCAGGTTGAACACCATCGCCATTTGTTGTTTGATCTGCATGGTCAGGCTCCCAAGACCAGGTCGCGTTCCTGATAGATCACCTTGCGGCCGCCCTTCTCCATCGGCTTCTTGCGGATGAAGACGGCGCAGTCGCGCTCCGACGGGCTGGTGCCCCAGTAGTTGAGGAAGTAGGTCCAGTTGGCGTAGCCGCCGACCATGGTGGACGGGTTCATCATGATCCGCGTCGGGGCGTTGTTGTTGCCGCCGCGCAAGTCGCTGACGCCGCGTTCCCGGGCCAGGCTCGAGAACGGAACATTCACGTGGCGTTCGCTCGAATGGTACATGATCACGGTGTCCCGCGGCATGGTGTTGCTGACCACAGCGCGGGCGACGACGATGCCGTTCTCGTTGTAGACCTCGATCCAGTCGTTGTCCTTGACGTCGATCTCGGCGGCGTCCTGATGGTTGATCCATATGGTCTGGCCGCCGCGGAACATGTTCAGCATGTGCCAGGTGTCGACGAACATGCTGTGGATCTGCCACTTGCCGTGCGGCGTGAGGAAGCGGAACACCTTCGAATTCGGTTCCATCTTCCCGACCTGGGCGTCGCCGACCTTCACCATGTCCACCGGCGGCTTGTAGGTAGGCAGGGACTCGCCCAGCTCGCGATAGATGCGGTGGTCGAAATAGATTTCCTGCCGGCCGGTCAGGGTGTGCCACGGCTTCAGCGTCTCGATGTTCATGGTCCACGGACAGTAGGTCCGGCCCGGGCTTTCGATCGCCGACCAGTGTGCCGAGGTGATACTCCGCCGGGGCTGCGAGATCAGGTCGGGGAAGTGGTGGGCGATCTCGCGGTCGCCCTCGATCAGATGGGTGAGTTCGAGGCCGGTCTGTTTCTCCAGGGTCTCGAAGAACTTGTGCGAGATTTCGCCGTCGCTCTCGGGCGAGATCCGCAGGATGACCTCCGCCACCTGCTGCGCCGATTCGAGCGAGACCCGCCCGTTCTTCTCACCGACGAGATAGCTTTCCTTCATCTCCTCGACGGTTTCGCTGAGGTCGATGTTGATGCCCTTGGCGCCGTAACCGTTGGGCTGACAGACCCGCGGACCGAGCGTGGTGTACATCTCCTCGATCTTGGTGTAGTCGCGCTTCACCACCCGCACATTGGGGAAGGTCTTGCCCGGGATCGGTTCGGCCTCGCCCGCCGCCCAGTCCGTCATCTCGCCCATGGGCTGCGCCATCTCGTCCGGTGTGTCGGTGATCAGCGCGGTCATGACGAGGTCTTCCACCGGCTCGGGGATGTGCGTCTCGGCCAGCGTGCCGACTTGCTGGGCGATCTGCTTGAAGATCTCCCAGTCATGGCGCGTCTCCCATGGCGGATCGTGGGCCGGCGTGAAAGGATGGAAGAAGGAGTGCAGGTCGGTGCAAGTGAGGTCGTATTTCTCGTACCAGTGCGCCGTCGGCAGGACGATGTCGGAATAGTTGGCAGACGAATCCATCCTCAGGTTGACGTTGTAGACCAGGTCGAGCTTGCCGAGCGGCGCTTCGTCGTGCCATTCGAACTCGTCGATCAGGTCCTTCGAGCGGTCTTCGCCGAGCACGTTGTTGTGGGTGCCCAGCAGGTGCTTCAGGGCATACTCGTGGCCACGCATCGACGTACCGATCAGATTGCCGCGCCAGATCCACAGCACCTTGGGATGGTTCTCGGGCGCGTCGACGTCATTGAGGGCGAACTTGAGCTTGCCATCCTTGAACTTTCCGGCGACCCAGTTAGCGACATCCTGGTCGGTCTTGCAGCCGGCCGCCCGGGCCTCCTTGATGACCTCGAGCGGGTTCTTTTTGTCGAGCTGCGGGAAGAATGGCAGCCAACCGTTGCGCACCGCCAGGCTGTTCATGGTCGCGGCGTGCCGCCCCTTGGCCGGGAACTTCTCAGCCCATGGCGCCCATAGCGGATCGAGCGGCATGCCGTCATAGCGCCACTGATCGGTGTGGAAATAGAAATACGACGTCGAGTTCATGTGGCGCGGCGGCGCACTCCAGTCAGCGGCGGCGCCGAGCGTGCCGATGGCCGCGAACGGCCTGATCTTTTCGGTGCCGACGTAATGGGCGAAACCGCCGCCGTTGACGCCCTGACAGCCGGTAAGGACGCCCATCACCGCCTCGGCGCGGTAGATCAAGGTTCCGCCGTGATACCAGTGCAGGATGCCCGAGCCGGTGATGAACAGGCATTTGCCCTTGGTCTTGTTGGCCGTGTCGGCCCATTCGCGGGCGACCCGCAGGACCAGTTCGCGGCCGACGCCGGTTTCCTGCTCCTGCCACGCCGGCGTGTAGGGCTTGTCGGCGTCGTCGTAGTCGGCGGGATAGTCGCCGCCGAGGCCGCGGTCGATGCCGAACTGCGCCAACATCAGGTCATAGGCCGTGGTCACGCGGACCGTCTTGCCGTCCGCCGTGGTCAGGGTCCGGCTCGGCACGCCGCGGGACATGCCCAGCGACGGCTGGCCGGTGCCTTCCGTGGTACCGAGCTCGGTGTTATAGGTGTGCGTGAAGTCGGCGAACTTGACTTGCACCGCTTTGTGATCGCCGTCGAGACAGGTCAGGAGCGGATCGAAGGACTGGCCCGTCGTGACGTCCTCGTTCTTGATGTTCCAGCGGCCCGTCTTCTCGGTCTCCCATCGGAAGCCGACCGAACCACCGGGCAGTCGCAACTCGCCGCCGGCATCGAACATCGGCATCTTCCAGTCTGCGTTCTCCTCACCGGCGAACCCAGCGATGTCACTGGCCCGCAGGAAGCGGCCCGACAGGTAGTCTCCGTCCGCCTGTTCGTCGAGCATCACCAGGAACGGCAGGTTGGTGTACTGCTTTGTGTAATCGATGAAATAAGGGGTCTTCGCGTCGACGTGGAATTCCTTGAGGATGACGTGGATGCAGGCCAACAGGAACGCGTGGTCCGTCCCCGCCCGCGCCGGCACCCAGAGGTCGGCGAACTTCGTGATGTCCGCATAGTCCGGCGAAAGATTTACGATCTTGCCGCCGTTGTATTTGTGCTCTGAGGCGAAATGGGCATCCGGCGTGCGGGTCATCGGCAGGTTGGAACCCATCACGATCCAGTAGGCGCTTTGGTACCAATCGGCCGCTTCGTGCACGTCGGTCTGATCGCCCCACATCATGGGCATGACATGCGGTAGGTCGTGATACCACTCGTAGAAGCTGAGCATGGTGCTGCCCAACAGGTTCGCCATCCGGTGGCCGGACAGGAAACTCACCATGCTCATCGCCGGAATTGGCGAGAACGAGGCGAGATGGTCAGGCCCATACTTCTTGATGGTGTATACCTTGGCCGCGGCGATGATCTCCGTGGATTCGTCCCAGGTCGTGCGGCGCCAGCCTGCCTTGCCTCGGGCCCGGCGGTAGGTTTTCGAGCGTTCCGGGTCCTCGACGATGGCGGCCCAGGCCTCCACGGGGTCCTTCCCGGCTTGCCGTTCCTTGCGGTAGAAGTCGAGCAGCACGCCGCGCACGTAGGGGTATTTCGGCCGTACCGGGCTGTAGGGGTACCAGGACGAGGAAATACCGCGCTGGCAACCGCGTGGCTCGTAGTTCGGCGTTTCGCTGTTGATCTGCGGCCAGTCGGTCTTCTGCAGCTCCCATGTGATCAGGCCGTCCTTGACGAACACCTCCCACGAGCATGAGCCCGAACAGTTGACGCCGTGGCTGGTGCGCACCGATTTATCGTAGGCCCAGCGGCCGCGATAGAACTTCTCCCAGTTCCGCGGCTCGTCGAGAATACGAAACCAGCGCGATCCATTGCCGTTGCCTTTCGCCATTGGTCAAGCCTTTCTTCTGGTACGCTTTCTGCCCATCACCTAGTTTTTCAAGACGTAGCCGCGATAAAATGCATCCACGAACGGCCGGAAGTCCTGCACCGTCCCATAGATCGCCACCACGGCCTTGCGATCCATGTCGTAGACGAGGTTGACGGCCTCCGAGCGCCCCACGGGGTGGGAACGCGCGGCACCGTCGTGCTCGACCCAATCGTCCCGCATCGCCTGAATCGATGCGTAGACGAGCCGGGCCGGGTGAACCTGCCACCACACCCGAAACTCCCAATTGCCGATTGTCAGATTGGCGGAGCCCGACTTGGCGTTGGGATCATGGGGGTCTATCTCCCACTGGAAGACCGGGAGTTTGTCTTCGTAGGCGTCGCTGCGCGGACCTCCCAACGGCGCCGGGCCGTCCTCGTCATATCCCGCCTGCGGCGCCATGTCGGGACGCCGCATTTCGGACGCTGCGCTGGGGCTCTTTGGAGTCGTGCCGTCGTCGGCCCTATCCTCCAGCGGCGGTGTCATGCCGCCAGTGCTCAGGGCCCCGGTGTCGGCAAATGGGTGATGGCGCCGAACTTCGACCTGCTCGAATCGCTCCTCGTTGCCCAAGGTGTCTCTGATATCTGCTTCCATCTGTTCGACCTTCGCCTGATTGGTTGTGTTCGGCGCAAAGTGAACCGTCACCCGTGCGCCCTCGACTTCGATATCCCTGACGAAGCCGGCGGCGACGATGTCGCGCCGCGATCCCGGCAGCAGGACGGTCCGCAGCGAGCCGCGCAGCCGTTCCGCTTCATCGTTGTCTGTCGCCATGGTGACGCTTTCAGAATTCATTGCGGTCTTGCCCTAGTCGTCTTTTCCTTTTGCGGCGTTCTCTGTCGGCTCGCCGGTTGGCCGGGGCCCGGAAACGCCACTCACCTGCTCCAGAAATTCGGTCATTGTCTCCAGGTCTTGAAAGAAGGCTTCCTGGTTGCCCTGGACGTGCCGGACGTGTCCGCGCCACAGCGGATCCCCGTTCGGTCCACGTTCCAGCCAGATCCGGGCAACGAAAGACTCCAACACGTGTTTTCCCTCCATCGCTGCTCGTCCCAAGGAGCTACCAAATGGCTTCCAGAGCGTTTCGCTAACATGCGCCGGTGACGACCTGGTGACACAGGGAGGTCAGGGCCAGGAAGGTCTCCAGAGTCGCGCCACATCAAGCACGCACGGTCATCCTCTCACGGACGTGAAATTCTCAGCGGTGGGGGCGGGATCGGAGACTTTTGACGGAGCGGCCGGCGGTTTGCGTTTCGTGCTGGTGGTTCGGACGGGCGGGTATGGAGCCGCTATTCGCCGCGACGAGCGGCACGTTTTTCGATCGACGCTCCCACGTCTCCTTCGAGGATCTGCCGGTGCAGGCGTCGCGTCTGGGGCATCGGCTCCACGCCAAGCTCGCGGGCGAGAATGCGTCGACATGAGTGGTACTGGGCCAAGGCCCAGTCGGCGCGACCGAGATGGACGAGATGTTCCATAAGGGCGCGGTGGAAGCTCTCCCGGCACGGGTCACGGACCAGGGCGGTCCGGCAGATCTGCACCGCTTTGGCGTAATGGCCGTGCTCGGCATGGCAATCGATCATCCCGGCCAGCACCTCCAGATAGATCTCGTGCAGCCGTTCGCGTTCTGCGGCGCACCAGTCGACGTAGATATCTTCCTCCAAATAGTCGCCCCGATAGAGATGCTGCGCCTCCTCGTAGAGATTGAGTGCCTCGTCCCACCGTTTCTCGCGTTGCAGCGTGGAGCCCTCGGCGACGAGCCGCTGGAATGCCTCCGCGTCCACCCAGACCATCTCGTCTTTGAGCACGTAGGTCTTGCCGGCCGTTTGCACCACATCGTCGGGCAGGCCGGCGGCGCGTAATTGGCACCGCAGGTAGTACACCGTCACCTTGAGCCGCCCCCGCCCGTCGCCCTCGTCGACATCGGGCCAGAGGTATTCGGTAAGAGCTTCGCGGTGGACCGGGTGGCCCAAGTGGGCGACAAGGTACTTCAAGAGGGTCAACGACTGCTTGCGTTTCCAGTTTTCTACCGCGAGACGGTGCCCGCTCACCGCCACGCCGAAGCGGCCGAGGACAAAAATCTGTAGCGCTCGCTCCGGCGGTGGCCCGCCTTGCTTTTCCTCCCCCTCCCGCAGAAAGATGACAGCGACTGCCGAATCGCTGTGCGAACGTCGGGCATGTTTCGGTATGACGACGGAAGCGATGCTCATCGGTACCGATCCGCCATCCTTGTGGCGCGCGCGGCAGGCAGACGCGGCGAAAGGCTGTTCGCGTAGGAAACATTGGATGCCGTCGCAACTGGGGACGCATAGGGGCTCGCCGCCGGGAAGGACGGCCCGAAGTATCTCTGAACAGCGCCGGTCGATGACCTCGCTGGGCTCATAGCCCAAGAGCAGTTGCGCGCCACGATTCCAGGCAGTGATATTCAGCCCCTGATCGATCGCGAATGCGGCGTCGGAAGCGTGGTCGACCATATTGTGAGCGTCAATCATTGGGAAAACCCAAATCGATATTGCCCGCAATTCTTCAATTTTAGCAGGAAATGCGGTCATTGTCAGAACAAATCGGCTTGAGCCGGGCAGGGGCGGTCCGTAGCTTTCAGCGATGCACAATCCCTTCCGTTATTTCAACAATTCACCGGAGGTAATCCGCCTCGCTGTGATGATGTACATCCGTTACCCGCTTTCGCTGCGGCAGGTCGAAGATTTGCTGTTCGAGCGGGGCATCGATATCTGCCACGAGACTGTACGGTTCTGGTGGAACCGGTTTGGTCCGATGTTCGCCGCGGAGATCAGGAAGCGGCGCATTCATCATCGGTCGTTCTCGCAATGGCGCTGGCACCTCGACGAGGTATTCGTCAGGATCAACGGTGAGACGCATTACCTCTGGCGTGCGGTGGATCACGAAGGCGAGGTGCTGGATATTCTGGCTCAAGCGCGACGAAACAAGAAGGCCGCACTGAAACTGATGCGCAAACTTCTGAAGAAGCAAGGATTTGCACCAAGCACCGTCACAACTGACAAGCTACGTACCTATGGTGCGGCATTCCGCGATCTGGATCTGACGGGACACCATGAGACGGGCCGGTACAAGAACAACAGGTCCGAAAACTCGCATCAACCGGTGCGACGACGAGAGCGGAAGATGCAGGGTTTCAAGTCGCCCGGATCAGCCCAGCGATTTCTTGCCATTCACTCCGTCGTCTACAACCTTTTCAACACGCAGCGTCACCTCATTTCACGAAAGACCAATCGGCAGTTCCGCGATGAAGCTCACGATCAATGGCGAAATGTCTCGTTGGCTGCGTAACCAGAGGCTTGTCGGTGGTTTCTTGGTTCTGCGGCGGTTAAGTTGTCAATGCCGTCCCGAAGGCTACCTGCGCAAGGTGTTCATCCTGGTGGCCAACCGGGTCACCCCCGAGGTCTGGCTGCGCCGCCTCTTCGGCGACTTGCCAAAGGGCTATTGAGCCCGAATGACTGTGGCGTTGCCCTGCTTTGTCTTCCAAGCCACGGTTCTGGCTGGACGCTAACACTATCCCTACCGGCTGCGCTCCCGACATTGATCTTGGTCAAGAACCGACCGATCGGTGGCCAACCATCGAAGCCTCATTGGCCGGCACCGAGAGCCATGGCCTCGAATTCGGCGAGGCTGCGGATTACGAAGGTTCGCCGCCCTTCCAGGGTGATCAAGCCGCTCTTTTGCCAGCGCGCCAGCACGCGGCAGATGGTCTCCGTCCGAAGCCCCAGGTAACTGGCGACCTCGGCCCGTAAGAGGGGCAGCGAGAACACCCTCCCGGCCTCGCGCGGCTCGCCCAGGTACTTAGCGAACTCGGCAAGCAGGGCGGCAAAGCGCCCTTCGACCGCAAGGATCCGGAGGCGGTGCTCGAACTCCAGGCGCCGCGACAGATCACCGCAGGCAGCCTGGAAAAGCCACGCCGCAAGCTCGGGATCGCCCCGCAACACTTGGGCCAGGGAGAGAAAGTCATAGACATCGGCGCGGACGGCCGTGCTGGCCCACAAATCCTCTGCCCAATCCCGGGCCGCCGGATCGGGAAGGATCATCTCGCCCGGCCAGTATATGGCCGAGATCCGGCGCTTGTCCCGTGCTTGACCGGTACTTGCCGATAGCAGGCCATCGCGCAGGAAATAAAATGAGGTGATCCGATCGCCCACCGAAACCAGCCGCTCGCCGGCTGCGAGGACTATTTCCTTGGATCTGTGCTTGGCCAGACGGGCGATCGAAGGGCGTGATCTCGGCGCGCGAAACGCCGCTCGCTCGGCGCAAGCCAATCCTTTACTCGGCCTTGCGACCGACGGGCGAGTCTGCGTTTCCGCGTGTTTCTTCCTTGCGCCCATGAAGCGCCCCTCACGCGATGGCAAGTCCTGTACAGCTGAAATCCTAGAAAGGCCGGCCGCGGGGCTGTCCCTTCCATTTATTCCATCTGCCCTAACGGCCGAGGGTTCTTACAGGAGCTGGCCGTACGCGTAGGCATAGCTCACATCGACTGACAGTGGTCAAGAATCCAAGGATTTCTGCGGTAGACAGAGTTTATAGAAGGGACAGGGTAAGCAGACGTGCGGGCAGCATGGTCCTGACTTCCGCTTGTAGCCAAAACCGGACCTAAGACAGTTCGCCTAGCAGCGCCTTGGCGTCCTTCAGGTCTGGCGTATCAAAGCCCTCTGTGAACCAGTCGTAGATCGGTGCGAGAAGGTTGCGAGCTTCCTTCACTTTAACCTGCTCTTGCCACAGTCGGGCGAGACTCGTCGCGGCGCGGAGTTCCAGAGACCGTGCGCTTTGTTTCCGGGCGATGTCGAGGGCCTGGTTGAAGCAAGCCTCCGCCTCACCGGAGGTGTTTGGCGTATTCGTCAACAATAAAACGCCCTTTACACGGTGCAACTCTGCCTCCCACCATCGCTCATCGTCACGTTGCATCAGAGTCAGTGCTTTGGTCACCAGCTCCAAGCCTTCTTCCGCCATACCGTGACGCCCCCATGTCATCGTCACCAGGGAAAGGTAAGGGGCGGACCAGGCGAAATGATGCTCCAGCAAGGACGCGACGGAATCTGACATCAGCGCCAACCCCGCCTCGATCTCACCCTGATCGACCAAGGCCCAACCGCGCGCTGCATTGGCTCGGTTGTCCAAAGCCAGAGGCTTATTCGCCGTGTGGATCTCGAACAGTGCCTCGGCTTTTAGCCTCGCGGTACGGCTGTCTCGGTTGAACGTCGAAAGCTCCATCCCAAAATGGAGCGCCTCGACCAGCGTGTCCGGATGCCGGAGTTCGCTGGCCAGCGCAAACGCCGCATCTTGCCATTCCGACGCCTGCTCGGGATAGCCCAACAACCAAAGAACGGTAGCGCCTACGACGCGCGAACACACCCCCGGGTCATGCCCCCCGTAGGTAAAGGTCGACGTGTGATGCTCGTCGGCCCGATAAAGCGCCATGCCTTGCTTCGCGTGCTCAAGCGCTGCTGGCAACTCACCACGCAGAAACCGGCTCGCCCACTGGCAATGATGTGCCTGAATCCGCAGCGTCGAGTCGTTTGCCAGCTGATCTATTGCGAGCAGTTGGTCGGCCAGTTCACAGGCATGGCGCAGTTCGGAGCGCTGCTGGGCACCGAACCACAATCCCCAAACCACCGGAAACAGCTGCTGAGTGTCCTCCACTTCTTCACAGAGCGCCCGCGCCCGCAGGTAGTTCTGTTCTACCTCGGGCACTGTCGGCCCCTTTCGATTAATCAGCGCGACGCCGAGCGCCACGCGAAGCGCGATCTCCTTTTGGATGCGGTCAGGCGATTCCGGGAGCGTCTCCAGCACATTCAACCCCCTGTCGAGATGGGCGATCGCTTCCTCATCAGCAGAGCGCTCGATCGCCCGACGGCCTGCCTGTTGCCAATAGTCAACTGCCTGGGCTGCGAGGCCCGCTTCGGTGTAATGATGGGCCAGCCGTTCGAGCTGCTCGGCTATGCGGGTCGCATATACCGATTCGATCGCTTCCGCGATGCGCCCGTGCAGTTCGCGCCGCCTATCCTGAAGCAAGCTTCCGTACGCGACTTCGTAGGTGAGCGCGTGCTTGAAGGTGTACTCAAGATCGGGGAACAGGCGCGTCTCGTAAAGGAACTCGGCCACCCCAAGATTGACCAGGCCGCGGCGGAGGTCTTCCTCCGTCGTATCGGCGATGAACTTCAACAAGCTGAACGGCACGTCCTTGCCGATCACCGCCGCCATCTGCAAAATCCACTTGTCGTCAACGTCCAGCCGATCGATACGTGCGGCGAGCACCGCATGGACCGTGGCCGGCACCTCCACGCGCTCGACATTCTTGGTCATCCAGTATGCGCCAGGCGCGCCATCAAGCGACCCGGTTTCCACTAGAGTGCGGACGCTCTCCTCGAGGAAGAACGGATTGCCGCCGGTCCGCTCGATCAAGATTTGCTTGAGCGGCGCAACGCTGGCGTCGTCTCCCAACATCGTCGCAAGAAGCTCGCTTGCGCTCTCGGGCGGCAATGGATCGATGCGACGCTGGATGTAATATGTCCTGCTGCCCCAGCCGTGCTGGTACTCCGGGCGATAGTTTACGAGCAGCAAGATGCGTGCTGCGGGTAGTCCCTCGACCAAGCTATCGAGGAAGACCTGGGTCTCGGTATCGATCCAATGCAGGTCCTCGAACATCAGGATCACGGGTTGGACCTGGCTTTCCCGAAGGATCAGGCTCTTCACAGCATCGAGCGTGCGACGGCGGCGCTCGAGCGGATCGAGGGCGTCCCACGCTGCGTCTTCCACCGGCGCGTCGAGTAGGGCGAGGAACGCCACCAAAAGCGGTTTTAGGTCCTCATCGAGCGTGAATAGCTTGCCCGTGACTTTTTCGCGAATTTGCCGGGTTTCGTCGCTGTCCTCGACCCGAAAATAGTTCTTCAGAAGATCGATGACGGGGAGATAGGCGGTCGCTTTGCCGTAGGACACCGACCCGCTTTCCAGTATCAGCCATCCCTCGGTCCGATGCGAGCGCGTGAACTCATAGAACAAGCGGGACTTGCCCACGCCCGGTTCGCCGACAATGGCCGCGATCTGACCCTGCCCCTCCCCGGCCCGCGCAAGCGCGCGGTTCAGCGCCTCAAGCTCGGTGTCCCGCCCTACGAAACTGGTAAGCCCGCGAGCGATGGCGGCCTGGAAGCGCGTGCGGGTCGGCGTCGCGCCAGCGAGTTCGAACACTTCGACCGGCTCATCCAACCCCTTGACTGGCATCGGACCAAGGGCATTTACCTGAACAAAGCCCTCGGCGAGCTGAAGCGTATCGCCGGTAAGCCGGCACGTGCCGGGAATGGCGAGCTGTTCCATGCGAGCCGCGAGGTGGGTGGTTTGGCCGATGGCGTCATAATCCATTGTGAGGTCGTTGCGGATGGCGCGCACCACGACATCGCCCGAATGGAGACCGACACGGATCTGCACCTCGACCCCATATTTTCGCCGGCTCTCTTCGGCGGCTCGGCGAATCCCATCCTGCATGGCGAGCGCGGCGTAACAGGCACGCACCGCGTGGTCCTCATGGGCGATCGGCGCGCCAAACAGTGCCATGATACCGTCACCCAGCACCTTGTTGACCGTCCCCTCGAAGCGATGAACAGCCTCCATCATGGCGCGGATGGCCGCGTCAAGAAGCGCCTGGGCGTGCTCGGGATCGCCGCCTGCGATCAGCTCAAGCGACCCCCTGATATCGGCGAACAGCACCGTGATCCGCTTGCGCTCGCCTTCGAGCGCGCCCCGCGACGAGTCAATCTTCTCGGAAAGATGCTTTGGCGTGTGGCTTTCCGGCGCGATGTCCGTAGCCGCAGCGGTTGGCACCCGTGGCTGTCGCTCCCCGCCAACCGAAAGATTGACAATCGCTGCGAGGAGCTTCTTGCGGTGGCCCAGCGATGCCACCCCGAGTTCCTTGAGGTCGTCAGCGGTCAGGTCGGCCAGAGCGTCAGCATCAATGTCATTCTCAGCAAACGCCTCGGCGTATTGCTCCAGCCCAAGGTCCTTCAACCAGCCTTCGACGTTCACCGCAATTTTCCCAATTCAACAGCTGATCAGGATGATACAATAGCATGAAGATGCTGTCGGGTGCTCGACGCGATGAATGTCTGAATAGGGTCACCTTCGGACTATCGGCACCGCCGTCCTGAGCGTCCGGGTCTGGTGGTACAGCCGACGAAATCAGGGCGAAAGCGGACTTCGGCGCTCGAACATCGGTTGCTGGGGGTGGAGCGGACCTACCTCGGGCATGGCCAGAACTTCTCTTATTAG
>Ga0255057_10000597_pt1 | contig 20414 bp, 17 predicted proteins | sample Cases_109_6_MG_FD_189022 | JGI IMG/M metagenome (GOLD analysis project Ga0255057, IMG submission 189022) | Seawater microbial communities from Amundsen Gulf, Northwest Territories, Canada - Cases_109_6 | ecosystem: Environmental > Aquatic > Marine > Gulf | place: Canada: Northwest Territories... | reverse complement strand
GTTCGGGCACAAGAACGCCGCTTTCATCGTGCTCTACAGCGACGAAGGCAACCTGGAGACCGGCGATAAGGGGTTCCGCGGTTCCGACCTGATACGCATCAGCGAGCAGCAACTTGCATGGCTGGAGGCGACGTTGAGCGCGGTGCGGGGCTACGATCACGTCTTCGTCTTCCTGCACCACCCTCGCTGGCTCACGGAGCGATATCCCGACGGCAACTGGGACGAGGTTCATCGCCGCCTCGTCGCCGCCGGCAATGTCTCGGCGGTCTTCGCCGGCCACATTCATCGCCGGCATTACGACGGCATTCGCGACGGGATCACCTATATGACCTTGGCCACGATCGGCGGCGCCATGCCGATGGATGTGGCCGGCACGGGCTGGCTGAACCACATGAATATGGTCACCGTGCGCGCGCGCGGATTCGAGGTGGCGACGATCCCGGTCGGGGCGGTACTCGACCCCGAAGCGATGACGCCCGAGCATCTGGCGGACATCGACCGCGCCCTTGCGCTGCCGATCGAAGGGCTGACGCAAGAACTGGAGCTGGGCAGCGGTGGCGAGGCCGGGGGCGAGGTCCGGTATCGGGTGCAAAACGGGACCCTTGGCCGGGTGGAGGTCTCCGTATTCGCCGATGACCAGGCGGGCGACTGGCGGATACGGCCGCGTCATCAGCACCTACCGCTAGAGCCGGGCGAACGCAGCGAGATCGCTTTTCAGCTCCAGCGGCCGCGCGACGACTTCCGGGAGATTTTCTCGATCCCCCGTATCGTCTTCCAGGTCGACTACCTGGGCGAAGGCCGACGGGTCAGCCTGCCCGAGCGCCGCCGCTTCGTGCCGCTACGCCCGGAGCCGCTGCCCTACCCGGAGGGAGCGCCGGCGAAGAGACAAGCATTGGCCCTCGAAGGGCAGGGCGGCGCCTTATGGTTTGCCGCTGAGGCAGTCCCCGGGCCGGCCGGCCCCTTCACCCTGGAGGCCTGGTTTCGGGCCGAGGCGCTCGACGGCGATCGGACGCTAATTGGCCGGTTCGCCGGGCAGGGCTTCGCCTTGCTGCTTTCCGGTGGCAAGCCACGCCTGCTTGTCGGTCGCAATGGAAATCGTTTGGACCTGCGTGGCCCGGACGGCTTGGTGAAGGCTGGGCAGTGGCAACATCTCGCCGCCGTTTACGACGGTACGCAGGCGAGACTCTATTTGGACGGCGCGCTGATCGCCGAGACCGAAGTCGACGCGCAAGCCCTTCGCATGGAGAGCGACCTGTCGCTCTATGTCGGCGCCAATCCTGATGAGGACGGTGCCGCCGGCGCCTTCTTCCATGGTGCGCTGGATGAGGTTCGCCTTTCCACCGTGGCGCGCTACGGCGGTAAAGGCTTCGATCCGCCGGCCCGCCATGAGAGCGATCCGAAGACCCTGCTGTTGCTGCACCTCGACCGCGACGACGGGCCCTTCGCGCTGGACGCCTCGCCCGGTCGGCGCCATGGGATCGGCGTGGGCACGGTTTCATTTGTCGCTCGCTAGACGGGGCCCGCCTCAGTAGGGATAGTGGCGCATCGCCGCGAGGATTCGGTCGTAATACTGCTCGGGGCCAAGGGTGCCCTCGCGCGCCTGTTGCAGGAGCTGCTGGGCGACCGGCGGAGCGATGGAGAAGAACTGTCCGTTCCGTGAGGCCTCGGCGTCGGTCAGGATCAGGAGATGCGTCTCGGCCTTAGCCTCGGCCAGAACGCTGGCAACGGCGCCGACGCTGGTGACCAACCAGGCGCGCTTGGCCTGCTCGATGGCGAAGACCGGCTGCGAGCTGATCAGCACGAGCGACATGCCTTCGGGATCGCGCGCCGGCAGGCATAGCGTCTCGGTGAAATCGGCCACCTCGTTGACCGTGGCAACGATATCCCGGCACAAGTCGCGTTCGGGCTCAGGCGGATCGAGGGCCCGGGCGCTGCGCGGCATCGCCGCGAGCGAAAGCACAAGAAGAACCAACACACTCAGACTGAAATACCGCATAACTCACACACCGCGCCACTGACCCCCATTCTATGCAGGGGCGGTCGTGAATTGAAATAGGAACATATTCCGGACGCGGAGCGCGCCACGGCCGTGATACGTCATCCCCGGCGGATCGCCTCAGTTTCCCAAAAACGTCGTGACGAGGCCGGCGAGGACTAACATGACGAGTAACCCCGCGACTCGGTAAAGCACGAGTGCGCGCTCCACGTCTGCGGCATCCAGCGCCCGTCGCCCATCGCCTATCCAGGTATCGGCCACCATGTCCTTGCCATAGCGCCGCGGGCCGCCGAGGGCAAAGCCGAGGGCGCCGGCGAAGGCCGCCTCCGGCCAGCCGGCGTTGGGCGAGCGGTGCATCGGTGCGTCGCGCAGCACGGTGGCGAAGGCGCGCTTCGCTCGGGCACCCGGCGTGACGAGCGCCGCGGCGACCACGAGAAGTCCGGTCAGGCGGGCGGGAAGCCAGTTGGCGGCATCGTCGAGCCTTGCGGCGGCCATGCCGAAGGCCTCGTAACGCGCGTTGCGATAGCCGATCATGGAGTCGAGCGTGTTGATCGCCTTGTAGGCGAAGAGGCCAGGTAGGCCGAAAAAGGCGAAGTAGAAAAGCGGCGCCACCACCCCGTCGGAGAAGTTCTCGGCCAAGCTTTCGACCGCCGCCCGTGCGGTCCCCGCCGCATCGAGGCTTTGCGGATCGCGCCCGACGATCTTCGCCGCCGCCGCACGGGCGGCGGCCAGGCTCTCCCCCAGCCCGCGCGCCACGGCCCGGACATGGTCGTGCAGGCCACGATAGGCGAGCAGGCTATAGGCGAGGAGGCCTTCGATGACGCCCCCCCCCGGCAGGTGACGGGTCAGTGCCGCCAGGCCCCAGCCGAGCGCACCGGCCGCCAGCACCAGCGCGGCGGTTACCACGGCGCCCCGCCAGATCAGGGCGCTTCGCCCGCGCGCCGGCCGGTTGAGCCGGGCCTCCGCCCTCTCCACCAGCTTGCCGAAGGCGGCGACCGGATGGGGCACGACGCGATAGAGCCACGCCGGGTCGCCGAGCAGGACATCGAGCAGGAAGGCGACGAGCAGCGCCAAGGCCAGCTCCGACCTGGCGCTGGCATCGTAGAGGGTGGTCAGCAGCATGGCCGGACAATGTCGGCTCGCCCCGATGCGGTCAACGCGAAAGCGGCGGCTCTGCGCTAGAACGAGGCGCGCTTTGCGTTGCAAAGGCCATCGCGCGGAGTAGAGTCACGGGTCCTCACAAGCGAAGGGCGACAGGGAAGAGGGGATGCGGAAATGACCAAGACCGGCGTGATGGTCTGCGGCCACGGGAGCCGCGACGAGGATGCCGTGCGGGAGTTCGAGAGCGTCGCGGCGGGCATCCGCGCGCGCCTGTCGCACTATCATGTCGAAAGCGGATTTCTTGAGTTCGCCCAACCGATCATCCGCGAGGGCCTCGACCGGCTGCGCGAGAGCGGCCACGACCTGGTGCTGGCGGTGCCGGGCATGCTGTTTGCCGCGGGCCATGCCAAGAACGACATCCCCTCGGTCCTGCGCACCTACGAGGCGCAGCATCCGGAGATGGAGATCCGCTACGGCCGGGAGTTGGCGATCGACGCCAAGCTTCTGACGGCGGCCGGCGCGCGTATCGTCGAGGCGCTTGCCGAGGCGGGTGACGGCGTTGCCAAGGAGGAGACGCTCCTCATGGTGGTTGGCCGCGGCGCCTCCGATCCCGACGCCAACTCGAACGTGGCCAAGGTGATGAGGTTGTTGTGGGAGGGGCTCGGCTTCGGTTGGGGCGAGACTTGCTATTCCGGCGTCACCTTCCCACTCGTCGAGCCGGGCCTGGAGCACGCCGCGCGATTGGGGTATCGGCGCATCGTCGTCTTCCCCTACTTCCTGTTCACCGGCGTCCTGGTGAAACGGATCTATCACTACACCGATGTCGTTGCCGCGCGCCATCCGGAGATCGAGTTCGTCAAGGCGCCCTATCTGAGTGATCATCCGGCGGTGCTCGATAGCTTCGCCGAGCGGGTCGAGGAGATCCTTGCCGGCGCCAACCTGATGAATTGCAAGCTCTGCAAGTACCGCGAGCAGATCCTCGGGTTCGAGGCGGAGGTGGGCCTGCCTCAGGAGAGCCACCACCATCATGTGGAGGGCATCGGCACCGGCACGGCGAACGGCGACGACGGTGCCGCCGCGCCACATCATCATCACCACGCTCACCATCATCACCACCATCATCCCTATCCGCACGCGGACCATCCGCTGGGCCCGCGCAGCATGAAGAAGAAAGCGGGTTGAGGGACCCTGGAACCCGGCCCATGCCGCGATACGATTATCTCCGCGACCCGGAGGAGATCTATCGGCGCTCGTTCGAGATGTTGCGCGCCGAGAGTGGACTGCGGGATCTGCCGGCGGGGATCGCCGAGGTGGCTGAGCGCCTGGTGCATGCCTGCGCGATGCCCGACATCGTGCCCGACCTTCGTTTCTCCGACGGGCTAGCCGACAGCTCGGCGCAGGCCTTGCGGTCCGGCGCGCCCGTCCTGGCCGATAGCCGAATGGTGGTCGAAGGGGTCATTCGCCGCCGCCTGCCGGCCGATAACGAGGTGATCTGCACGACCGGTGCGCCGGAGGTGCCGGCGCTGGCAGAGCGTCTGGCGACGACGCGCTCGGCGGCGGCGGTCGAGCTTTGGCGTGAGCGGCTGCCCGGATCGCTGGTCGCCATCGGCAATGCGCCGACCGCGCTCTTCCACCTGTTGGAGATGATCGCCGAAGAGGGGCCGCGTCCGGCCGCCATTCTGGCTTTTCCGGTCGGCTTCATCGGCGCCGCCGAGTCGAAGCAGGCGCTGGTCGAGGCCGACCTCGGCGTGCCTTATATCACCTTGCTCGGACGCCGGGGCGGCAGCGCGCTGGCCGCCGCCGCGGTCAACGCGCTGGCGGGGCTCGATCCATGAAACCCTGGCTCGCGGTCGTCGGCATCGGCGAGGACGGGGTCGAGGGGTTGTCCGCCGCGGCCCGGGCCCTGCTCCACTCGGCCGAGGTGTTGGTCGGGGGCGAGCGTCACCTGGCCATGGTCCCCGAGGACGGGCGCGAGCGGCTCGTGTGGCCGTCGCCGCTGCAGGCCCTGATCGGGGAGATCGAGGCGCTGCGCGGCCGGCCCGTCTGCGTGCTGGCGACCGGCGATCCCATGGCCTACGGGATCGGTATCACGCTGGGCCGGCACATCGCGCGCGAGGAGATGGTGATCCTTCCCGGTGTCTCGGCGTTCAGTTTGGCGGCGGCACGGCTTGGCTGGAACCCGATGGAGTGCGCCTGCTTGACGCTGCACGGCCGGCCGCTCAGCCTGTTGGAGCCGGCCATACAACCGGGCGCCCGCCTTTTGATCCTCAGCGAGGATGGTGGCACGCCGGCGGCCGTCGCGGCCCGTCTGATGGCACGCGGCTTCGGCCCCAGTCGCATGGCGGTCTTCGAGCACATGGGCGGGCCGGGGGAAAGCTGCCACGAGGCAATGGCGCAGGATTGGGAGCCGGCGCGCTCGGCCGACCTCAACACCATCGCCGTGGACTGCCGTGCCGGCCCGCAGGCGCGCGTGTTGCCGCGTCTTGCCGGCCTGCCGGACGACGCTTACCGGCACGATGGTCAGTTGACCAAGCGCGAGGTGCGCGCGGCAACCCTGGCGCGGCTGGCTCCCGCACCGGGGCAGTGTCTGTGGGACGTTGGCGCAGGCGCGGGCTCGATTGCCATCGAATGGCTGCGGGCGGCGCCCACCGGCGAGGCCGTCGCGGTCGAGCGCGACCAGGCGAGGGTCGCCATGATCGGCGAGAACGCCGAGGCTTTGGGCACTCCGCATCTGCGCATCGTCGAGGGAGAGGCGCCCGCCGCCCTGGAAGGTCTGCCAGCGCCCGATGCCGTCTTCGTTGGTGGCGGGGTGGCGAGCGAAGGCCTGCTCGAGGCCGCCTGGGCGGCGCTGCGGCCGGGCGGCCGGCTGGTGGCCAATGCCGTCACGTTGGAGGGGGAGGCGGCGCTGACGGCGGCCTGGCAGCGGTACGGCGGCGATATGCTGCGCCTGTCCGTCTCCCGCCTGGCGCCTATCGGCCCGCGCCATGGCTGGCGGCCCTTGATGACCGTCACGCAGCTGGCGGCGGTCAAAACATGACCGGGACGCTCTATGGTCTGGGCGTCGGGCCAGGCGACCCCGACCTGATCACGGTGAAGGCCCTGCGCGTCCTGCAACGCGTGCCGGTGATCGCCTATCCGGCGCCGGAGGAAGGGGAAAGTCTGGTCCGCCGGATCGTGGCGCCGCACATGTCCCGCGCGGACCAACCGATCGAGGTCGCCATCCGCATGCCGATGCTGGCCGACCGCTTTCCAGCCCAGGAGGTCTACGACTGGGCGGAGAAGGAGTTGAGCGCCCATCTGGCGGAGGGCCGCGACGTGGCGGTTCTCTGCGAGGGCGACCCCTTCTTCTATGGCTCCTTCATGTATCTCTTCGGGCGCATGGCCGAGCGGCATTCGGTCGAGGTCGTGCCGGGGGTCTCGTCGCTGACCGCCTGCGCCGCCATGTCGGGGGCGCCGCTGGCCTCGCGCAACGACGTGCTGGCGGTCATCCCGGCGCCTCTCCCCGCGGCGGTGCTCGCCGAGCGCTTGGCCGGGGTCGAGGCGGCGGCGATCATCAAGGTCGGCCGCCACTTCGAGAAAGTGCGCCGCGTCCTGACCGACCTGGGGCTAGCCGACCAGGCGCGCTATGTCGAGCACGCCACCATGGAAAGCCAGAAAATCCTGACGCTGGACGCGGTGGAGGCGGGAGAGGCGCCCTATTTCTCGATGATCCTGGTGCATCGGCGCGGGGAGGCCTGGTCGTGACGGAGTGCCCGGCTCCGGCCATCCTGGTGCTGACCGAGCGAGGGCTAGCGGTGGCGCGGCGCATCGCGGATGCCCTGTCCGGAGCCGAGATCCGCGCGCGCGAGGGGCGCGTCTCCTCGGGCGATGCGTTCTTTTCCGAAACGACCGAGGAGATCGCCGCGCTTTTCCTCGCCGGCCGACCTGTCGTCGCGCTCATGGCCGCCGGTATCGTCGTGCGCGCCGTGGCGCCTCATCTTGCGGACAAGACTAAGGAACCGCCGGTGGTCGTCGTGGCCGAGGACGGCTCGGCCGTCATCCCGCTCCTGGGCGGCCATCGCGGCGCCAACCGGCTGGCGCGCGAGATCGCCGAGGTGTTAGGGGTGGCACCGGCGATCAGTACCGCCGGCGACCTGGCCTTGGGCGTGGCGCTCGACGACCCGCCCGAGGGATACGTGCTGGCCAATCCCGAGGACGTGAGAGACTTTTCCGCCCGCCTGCTCGCCGGCGAGGTCCTGCGCATCGAGGGGCCGGCACCGTGGTTGGATGCCGCGGACCTGCCGCGCGACGCCGATGCCGATCTGCGCATCGTGGTAACCACCGAGGCGACGACGGGCGACGCGGCGACGCTTGTCTATCATCCTTGCAGCTTGGCCCTGGGCGTCGGTTGCGAGCGCGGCGCCGATCCGGAAGAGCTGTGGAGGCTTGCCATGCAGGGGATGGCGGACGCCGGGCTTTCACCGCAAGCCCTCGCCGGGGTCTTTTCGATCGACCTGAAGTCGGATGAAGCCGCGGTTCTGCAACTTGCAGAGCGATTGGGCGTGCCGGCGCGTTTCTTCCCGGCCGCGCGGCTGGAGGCCGAGCGCGAACGCTTGACGCAGCCATCGAATCTGGTCTTTCGCGAGGTCGGCTGTCACGGCGTGGCGGAAGGCGCGGCGCTGGCGGCGGCCGGGCCGGCGGGCGAGCTGCTGGTGGCGAAGCAAAAGTCCCGCCGCGCCACCCTGGCCATCGCCCGCGCGCCGGAGCCTTTGAAGACCACGACGATCGGGCGCGGGCGCGGCAGCCTCGCCGTCGTCGGCATCGGGCCGGGGGAGCGCGCCTCCCGCACGGCCGAGGCGCAAGACGCGATCGCCGCGGCTACCGATCTGGTAGGCTATGGCCTCTATCTCGATCTATTGGGGCCTCTGGCGCAGGGCCAGCAGCGGCACGACCATGCCCTGGGCGAGGAGGAAGCGCGCGTGCGCCTGGCGCTCGACCTGGCCGCCGAGGGCCGCGACGTCGCCCTCGTCTCCTCCGGCGATCCGGGCATTTATGCGATGGCGGCCCTGGTTTTCGAGCTGCTGGAGCGCGAGCCGCAGGCCGAATGGGCGCGCATAGCCTTGCGCGTGGTCCCGGGGGTTTCGGCCATGCAGGCGGCGGCGGCGCGCGTCGGGGCGCCGCTGGGGCACGATTTCTGCGCCATCTCCCTGTCCGACCTGCTCACCCCCTGGAGTGTCATCGAAGAGCGGATTGCGGCCGCCGCCGCGGGCGACTTCGTCGTCGCCTTCTATAATCCCATCTCGCGCCGCCGCCGCCACCAGTTGGCCCGCGCCTTGGAAATCCTCAGGCAACACCGGCCGGCGCGGACCCCGGTGGTCATCGCCCGCAACCTGGGGCGCGAGGGAGAGACGGTCACGGTGACCACCTTGGACCGGATCGATCCGCAGGAGGTCGACATGCTGAGCCTCGTCCTCGTCGGCTCCAGCGCCACCCGGACGGTGCCCTGTGGGTCGGGCGGCCTCAAGGTCTACACGCCGCGCGGCTATGCCGACAAAAAGGCCCCAGGGCGGGAGGAGGCGGTATGACGGTCTATTTCATCGGCGCCGGCCCGGGCGCGCCGGATCTCATTACCCTGCGGGGCCGCGATCTCATCGCCCGTTGCCCGCTGGTGCTCTATGCTGGCTCCCTGGTGCCGCATGAGATCCTGGGTCACGCCCGCTCGGACGCACGTCTCGTCGACAGCGCCGCCATGACGCTGGACGAGATCATCGCGGCGATGGCCGAGGCGGCGAGCGCCGGCGAGGACGTCGCGCGGGTCCATTCCGGCGACCCTTCGCTCTATGGCGCGATTGCCGAGCAGATGCGCCGGCTCGATCAGCTTGGCATCGACTACGACGTCGTCCCGGGCGTGCCGGCGTTCGCCGCCGCCGCCGCGGCGCTCAAGACCGAGCTGACCCTGCCCGGGGTCAGCCAGACGGTCATCTTGACGCGCACCGCGATGAAGGCTTCGCCCATGCCGGAGGGGGAGGAGCTGGCGACGCTCGGCCGCTCCGGCGCCACGCTGGCGGTTCATCTCTCGGTGCGCAACCTGCGTGTTTTGCAGGAGGCGCTCATCCCCCACTACGGCGAGGACTGCCCGGTGGCCGTCGTCTACCGGGCGAGCTGGCCGGACGAGCTGGTGATCCGCACCACGCTCGGCGAGGTGCGCGGCAAGGTACGCGCCACCAAGATCACCCGCACCGCTCTCGTCCTCGTGGGCCGCGTGCTGCAGGCCGAGGGATTTCGCGACAGCGCCCTCTATGATCCGGCGCACCTGCATGTGCTGCGTCCCCGGCGGCGCGGTTAGGCCAGCGTTTTCTCGGCCCAAACGATAGCCTCTTCGACGCTCTCTACCGTGGCGCAGGCCACCGTCGTGCAAGTCGGTGCCGGAGGCCGCGCGATCATGATCACCGGCAGGGCGAGCCGCCGGGCCGCGGCCAGCTTGCCATAGGTGGCCTTGCCGCCACTGTTCTTGGTGACGATGGCCTCGATCCGCCGCTCTTCGAGGAACGTCAACTCATCGGCTGTGTCGAAGGGCCCGCGGGCGAGAAGCACGTCATGCTCGGCAAGGGGCAGGGGGTGCCGCGGGGCCTCGACCAGGCGGACCAGAAACCAGATGCCGGTGAGGCCGGCGAAGGCTTCGATGTCCTTGTGTCCGGTGGTCAGCAGTACCCGCGAGGCGAGCCCCGGCAACAGCCGCGCGGCGGCTTGCGTATCAGCGGCGTGTAGCCACCGGTCGCCCGGTTCTTCTCTCCAGGCCGGCCGGGCCAAGCGCAGCAGTGGGAGCGGCACCGCCGCGGCGGCCTGTACGGCGTGTTCGCTTATCTGCTGGGCGTAGGGATGCGTCGCGTCGATCAGCGCTTCGATCCTGTGGTCGCGCAGATAGCGGGCGAGTCCCGCCGGGCCGCCGAACCCACCGACCCGCAGCTCGCCGGGAAGTGGGGCCCTATTGCGCGTGCGGCCGGCAAGCGAGGTGATGACCCGGATGCTCGGCTCGCCCGCCAGCGCCGCGGCCAGCGCCGCCGCCTCGCCGGTCCCGCCGAGGATCAGGAGCGAGCGGCGCTCAGGCATGAGAACGGCCGCAGAGTTGGCCTTGACGATCGAAGATCAGAACCTCCACCTCGGTCTCGGCCGCTGCCAGCCCGGCCGCCACTTGCTTAGCCTCCTGCGCGACCGCGTCGGCCAGCGGCAGCCCCGCGGTTGCCGCCAAGTCGAGCGCCTGCATGGCCGTCTCGGCCGTTGCGATGGCCTGACATAGCTCGGAAGTGGCACCGATACCACCGGCGAGCCTTGCAAGGTGGTCGAAGTCGACCTGGCTGCGCCCGGAGTGCAGGTCGAGGTACCCGGCGGCCAGCTTCGAGAGCTTGCCGAAGCCGCCGGCGATGGTGAGCTTGGGTAGCGGGTTCTTGCGCAGGTACTTGAGCAGCCCGCCGGCGAAATCGCCCATGTCCAGGAGCGCCGAGTCGTTGAGGCCGTACAGCTCCTGCACCGCGGCTTGCGAGGTCGAGCCGGTGCAACCGGCGACGTGCGTCAGGCCGGTGGCGCGGGCGACGTCGATGCCACGGTGTATCGAATGGATCCAGGCCGAGCAGGAATAGGGCACCACGACGCCGGTCGTCCCAAGAATGGAGATGCCACCGAGGATGCCGAGCCGCGGGTTCCACGTTTTCTGCGCCAACTCCGCACCGCCGGGAACCGATATTTCGATCTCCAGGTCGGCCTGCTCGCCGTGCGCTTGGGCCACCTCCAGCACCGCCTCGCGCATGAGCCGGCGGGGGACGGGGTTGATCGCCGGTTCGCCGACCGCGAGCGGCAGCCCAGGCTTGGTGACGGTGCCGACGCCCGGGCCAGCCTTGAACTCGATCCCGGCTCCTGGGCGGCGGCGCGTGACGCGGACCTGAATGAGCGCGTGATGGGTGACGTCGGGATCGTCTCCGGCGTCCTTGATGATGCCGGCGAGGGCGAAGTCCTCGCCCAGCTCTTCGCGGGCCAGCGCGAAGGCCGGCGCCTCGCCGCGCGGCAGACGTATCGTCACGGGGTCCGGAAAGGTCCCGGTCAGGAGCGCGGTGTAGGCGGCCTTCGAGGCCGCCGTCGCACAGGCGCCCGTGGTCCAACCCCGGCGCAACGGACCTTCCGGCTTGCGGTTCATGTCGCCATTCTACAAATGGAGGCGCATCCTTGACTAGGCGGCTGACGAGCCATGCGTTAAGAATGATCCGATGAGCGACGCGATGAAAGATCTGCCTGAATTCGAGCCCGGCTGGGTCTGGCTGACCGGTGCGGGGCCCGGCGACCCGGGCCTGGTGACGCTGCTCGCCCTGAAGGGGCTCCAGCAGGCCGATGTGGTGGTCTACGATGCGTTGGTCGGGCGCGCTATCCTTGATTTGGCGCGCGACGGCACGCGCCTCGAATACGCCGGCAAGCGCGGCGGCAAGCCGTCCGCCAAGCAGGCCGATATCTCACGCACGCTGGTGGCCTATGCGCGTGAGGGCCTGCGCGTGCTGCGCCTGAAGGGCGGCGATCCGTTTATCTTCGGGCGTGGTGGGGAGGAGGCCCTGGCGTTGGTCGCCGCCGGCGTTCCCTTTCGCATTATTCCCGGGATCTCGGCCGGCGTCGGCGGGCTGGCCTATGCCGGAATTCCCGCCACCCACCGGGACACCAACTCGGCGGTCACCTTCCTGACCGGCCACGAAACCGGCGGCGCGGTGACCCACAGCGTCGACTGGGCGGGCATCGCCAAGGGCTCGCCGGTGATCGTCATCTACATGGCCTTGAAGCACCTGGGGGTCATCACCGAGCAGTTGATCGCCCATGGCCGGTCAGCGCAGGAGCCGGTCGCCATCGTCAGCAAGGCGACATTGCCCGAGCAGATGGTCCTAGAGACGACGCTGGCAGGCGCGGTTGCCGACGCCGCGGCGAGCGGCATCGAGCCGCCGTCGCTCGTCGTCGTGGGCCAGGTCGTGCGTCTGCGCGGCGGCCTCGACTGGCTGGGTGCGCTGGACGGCAAGGTGTTGGTGAGCGATCCCTTGAGCGGCCACAAAGATCGGGAAGCGGGCTGATCCCGTGACCCGGGGCCTTATCCTGGCAGCGCCCGCCTCGGGCAGCGGCAAGACCGTGGTGACCCTGGCGCTGTTGCGCCACCTGCGCGATGCGGGGACGGCGGTTTCCTCCCTCAAGATCGGGCCCGACTACATCGACCCGGCCTTTCACACGGCGGCGAGCGGGCGGTGTTGCCGCAACCTCGATCCCTGGGCCATGCGCGCCCAGACCCTGGCGGCGGTGCGCCGCAGCGCCGCGGAAAGGGCCGACATCGTCCTCGCCGAAGGCGTCATGGGCCTGTTCGACGGTGCGGCGGACGGAACGGGCAGCACGGCGGAGGCCGCGCGACTGACCGGCTGGCCGGTCGTTCTGGTTGTCGACGTCGGCGGCATGGGCGCATCGGTCGCCGCGCTCTTGAGAGGTTTCCGCGACCACGATCCGGCGGTGGATCTGGCCGGCGTCATCTTCAATCGGATCGGCAGCGCGCGCCATCTGGCGATGCTGGAAGAGGCGGTGGCGCCCCTCGGCACCGCGGTCATCGGCGGCTTGCCGGCGGACGGCGCGCTCGCCCTGCCGGATCGGCATCTGGGCCTTGTGCAGGCGGGCGAGCACCCCGATTTGGAGCGGTTCCTTGACGAGGCCTCCGCCTTCGTGGGCCGGTGGCTCGACTGTGCCAGCCTGGCGGGGTTGGCGAAGGTCGGCAACGATCCGTCCACGACGGAAGGCGAAGCGGGACTGCGGCCGCTGGGTCAGCACATAGCGGTGGCGCGCGACCAGGCGTTTCTCTTCGCTTACCCCCATCTGCTCGCGGCTTGGCGGAAGGCCGGCGTGGAGATCGCGCCCTTTTCCCCCTTGGCCGACGAGGCGCCCGCCGACGCCGCCGACGCGGTCTTCCTGCCGGGCGGCTATCCCGAGCTGCACGCCGGCCGGCTCGCCGCCGGGCACCGGTTTCTTGCCGGGTTGCGCGGCGCCGCCGGCCGCGGCTGCTTCGTCTATGGGGAGTGCGGCGGCTATATGGTGTTGGGCGAGGGCCTGGTGGATGGTGCCGGGCGGCGTCATGCCATGGCCGGGCTGCTGCCGCTCGAGACCTCGTTCGCCGAGCCCCGGCGAAGCCTGGGCTACCGTTCCCTCGAGCTGGTCGCGGATTGCCCCCTGGGCTGCCGGGGCGAGGAATTCCGGGGGCATGAGTTCCACTATGCCTCGATCGTCGGCGCGGAGGGGGGCGAGCCACTCTTTGCCTCGCGCGACGCACTGGGCGCAAGCCAACCGGCACGTGGGGCGCGGCGGGGCCCGGTCATGGGGTCGTTCGTTCATCTCGTCGACCGGGCTGGCGGGCAGGGTGCTTAAGGCCGGCCTTTGGCCTTGTGAGGGCACCCCGGTCATGGGACAAAGTTCGCGCAGGCTGGGTGCGCACTCGTCATTCGAGCAAGGCTCGATTGATGGGCAAACGCCCTTGTTGGGGGGCGTGCGGTCGTGACCACGATTATTCTGTTCGGCTTTCTAATCGGCATGCGCCACGCGCTGGAGGCCGACCATGTGGCCGCCGTGGCCTCTCTGGCAACGGGCAGCCGGGGTCTTGGCCAGTCGATAAGACTGGGTGCCGCCTGGGGGCTGGGGCACAGCTTGACGCTTCTGGCGGTGGGAAGCCTGGTATTGGCCTCGGGCAACGCCCTCCCGGCGGGGCTGGTGCATTGGCTGGAGGCCCTGGTCGGCGCGATGTTGATCGTGCTTGGGGCCGATGTCCTGCGGCGAGTGATCCGCGAGCGGGTGCATTTCCACAGCCATCGGCATGGCAAGTTGATGCATTTCCACTTCCACTCCCATGCCGGTGAAGGCGGCCATGCCTCCTCGCGGCACGAGCACGACCATAAGACGGTCCTTTCGCGGCGCGCCTTGTTCGTTGGTGTGGTTCACGGGTTGGCCGGATCGGCGGTGTTGACCCTTCTCACGGCACAGGCCATCGACACCTTTTGGCAGGGCTTCGTCTACATGGCGCTTTTCGGGCTTGGGTCGATTATCGGCATGGCGGTGCTCAGTTGTGCGATTTCCCTGCCGCTCCGCTACGCGGCGCGCCACTTGACTTGGGGCTACAACGGTTTGAGCGCCGTCATGGGCCTGTTTACCGTGGGGCTGGGTTTGCGGATCGTCTTGAGCTCGCCGCTGATTTGACGCCTTTGCGCCCGGCTATACGGCCGGTCAAACGGAGATGCTTAAGAGGGTGGCGTTCGCGCCGAGGACCTGCGGCTCGCCGCCGGCCATCCGGTAATGTTGGCTGCCCAACGCGGCGCCGTCGCGCTGTCCGTCTAGGGCATGCCCGATGCCGGGCAGACCCGGTTTCGGGCTTTGCGGCCCGTCTTGACTCAACAGCTGGGCTTGGCTCAACAGTTGGGCGGCGAAGAGGGTCGAGGGCGACGTATCGGGCCGCTGCGTCGATACGATCCTCAAATGGGCCGGTGCCGACCGGCCTGCCGCGCGCGCGCGGTCGCTCTTGTTTTCCTGGCCCTGCTCTTCGGGGCCCCGATAGCGGTGCAACTTGCCGCCTTGCCGTTCGGCCTTGGCCGAGGACGACAAGGGGTCGACCGGGTCCGTCCGCCGCCCGATGGCGCCACCGGGGATGGCCAGCCGCTGGCTGGCTTGCAGCGCGCTTGTCGAGGCGTTGGTTGAGAGTGCTCCGATGCTCATCTGGGCCCGTTTCGTCGAGGAACGTATTTCGGCTATCGCCACAAAGCTCCAACTATAATATCGACTACGAAAAATTTTTCAACTATTTATTTCGAATTCTTCCTAATATTTACCATATTTGTAAATGAACTTTTGACTATTTATATTAACCGTAACAAATGAAGCATACTATATTATTGGTTTTATTGCTTTTGATGTGCAGATTATCCGGCTTTTTAAGTTTCGTTAAGACCTCTGACTTAACTTTCGATGTCAGCCGATTGTCCGGTATCGCGGCGTCCAGCCGGAGAGCCGGACCGACTTCAGGTAGGGGTTGTTGGCGTGCAGGATCGCAAGAATGTCGGCCCAGGACTGGAGCATTTTGCTCGTCTCAGGGCAGCTTTGAAGGCCTCGGGCGACATTGCCTACGAATGGGATCTGGCGAGCGACCACATCACTTGGTGTGGCGATCCTTCCCGGTTCTTCGGCCTAGAGAGCGACAAGGTGCCGTCGAGCGGTGAGGGCTTCCATCTGCGTGTCAATCCGGAAGACCTGCCGCGCCGGCTGCGTACTTTGTCCGACCACCTAGCGGGATCGGAGGACTACGACTGCGAGTATCGGGTGCGTGGCGGCGGCAGCGAATTTCAATGGATCCACGACCGCGGCTCGGTGCAGCCTTCGGCCAGTGGTGCCCCGGCCCGCCTGGTGGGCATGATGCGCGTCGTAACCTCCCGGAAAAAGCATGAAGCGCAGCTCGAATACCTCGCCAACTTCGACGACCTGACGGGCCACTTCAACAAGCTGCGTCTGCGCGAGGCCTTGGAGCATGCGCTGGCCCATGCCGTACGCTTCGAGCAGCCGGCGGCCTTCCTCATGGTGGGAATCGATCAGCTCGGGATGATCAACACGGCCTATGGGTTCGAGGCCGGCGACACGGTCCTCGTCGAGATCGCTCGCCGTCTGGATCGTTGCTTGCGCAGCTTGGACGTCATCGGCAGGCCGGGAGGGGACCGTTTTGGTATCCTGCTCTCCAATGCGTCGCTCGAAGATGCAAAGGCGACCGCCGAGCGAATTTTGCGCACCCTGCGCGGGGCCCAGATAAAGATCGAAGGTGAACGGCTGGGCATCTCGGTTTCTATCGGCATCGTGGAGTTCCCGGCCCAGTCGAAGACCAGCTTCGACGTCATGGCGAAGGCCGAAAGCGCCATGTTGAAGGCCAAGTCGCTGGGCCGCGATTGTGTCCAGGTGTTCGAGATGACCGAGGCCGAACGGAAGGGCTACCGCGACTCCATGACCATAGGAGAGGAGGTGCGCCAGGCGTTGCGGGACGATCGACTGGCCTTGGCCTATCAGCCGGTCGTCGATGCCAAGACCCACGAGGTCGCCTACCACGAGTGTCTCATTCGCATGTTCGATGTCGCCGGAAACCTCGTCCCGGCCGCGCACTTCATCCCGGTGGTCGAGCAACTCGGCCTGATCCGGGCCATCGATTTTCACGTGCTGGAGCTAGCCTTCGACACGCTGGAGCTTTATCCACAGGCCGAGTTGGCGATCAACATCTCGGGTCTTACCGCGGCGGACCGCTCGTGGTTGCGCGCCTTGACTTCCCGCCTGAAAGGGCGCCCGGATTTGGCCCGGCGCTTGATGGTTGAGATCACCGAAACCGCCGCGCTACACGACATCGAGGAGTCGGCGCGTTTCGTGAGTGCGGTTCGCGAGCTTGGCAGCAAAGTGGCGCTGGACGACTTCGGTGCCGGCTATACGACCTTTCGGCATTTGAAGGCCTTGACCGTCGACGTGGTTAAGATCGACGGCTCATTCGTGCGCGGCATTGCGCAGAACGGAGAAAACCAGATCTTCATCCGCAACCTTGTGTCGCTTGCCAAAACCCTCGATCTGCGCACCGTTGCCGAATGCGTCGAGTCCCTGGAGGAGGCGGAGTTTCTGGAAAGCCAAGGGATCGATCTTCTTCAGGGCTACTACTTCGGCCGCCCCGATTGCGAGGCGCCGTGGACGCCGCAGAAAGCTACCTGCCCGCTGGAGCCTGCCGATGGGTTCATCGGCGAGCACCATGCCGCGCCTCTGGGCCTTGCCAGGAGGCGCTCGTCGGGGTGAGAACTCGAGGCCGTGCCGCGCTACGCCAATAGCCGGCGCACCGTCACTCGCCAGGCTTCGAGTTGGTCAGGCTTTCAAGTTGCTTTTGCAAGTGGTCGACCTGCGCCTTCAGTCGTTCCAGCGACTCCGCATCGCCCGTATCGTCGCGAGCCTCCGTTGCGCCCTTCTGTGGGGCCGGGTCCTCAGGATTGAAAGGTGAGAAAAGGCCCACCGCCTGCTCGAAGGCGGCCATGTTCTGCTTGCCCATCGTCTCCAGGCCGCCGAAGGGAAACATGCCGCCGAAGGCGTCTTGCATCGATTGCCGAAGGCGGTCCTGGTTTTCCGCCAGCGCATTCATCATCTGCTCGAGATAGCTCGGCACCATCCACTGCATCGAATGGCCGTAGAAGGAGATCAACTGGCGCAGGAATTTAATCGGCAGCAGGTTCTGGCCCTTGCCCTCCTCCTCGACGATGATCTGGGTCAGCACCGAGCGCGTAATGTCCTCGCCGGTCTTGGCGTCATAGACGACGAAATCCACGCCGTCCTGCACCATGTGACAAAGATGGTCGAGGGTGACGTAACTGCTGGTCTCGGTATTGTAGAGACGCCGGTTCGCGTACTTCTTGATGGTGATCGGCGTCTTCTGCGCTGCGCCTTTGACCTGGCCTTGGCTCTTGCTAGACACGCCTTCAACCCCTCAATCCGCCAGGGCGACGGAACGCCATTGGGATTCCGTCGGCCTATATTGCATTGCATTATTTATTTTGCTGCGCTGCCGCAAGGACTGTCAACGCTTCTTCTCACAACAGGCCCGCGTCTAGGGCCGGGTGGTCAAGGGGTGCGACGATGGCTATACTTCGCCCGCCATGCCTCAGCCAAGCGAAACGGAAGATTGGGTCAGACGATATCTCGACCTATGGCAGGACCAAATTTCCTCAATGGCGAGCGATCCCGCTTTTGCCAAATCGTTGCTGGCGCCGATGTCGACGGTGCTGACGATGGCACCGAAAGGCGATTTGCCGGCCGCGCAGGAGACGTTCGATCCGCAATGGCTACAGCAGATCGCCAGATCCTGGCTGGAAGGCCTAAGCTCCCCGCGGGCGCCGGTCCGGGTAGCGTCGGACGGGGTAGCGTCGGACGGGGCGCGCGCGTCGGATGACCGGTCGGGGGAGCGGCACGAGCACCAGGTCGGATCGGCAAGCTCCGGAGCGCCTGGGCCCACGACCGCTTCCGCTTCATCTGGCCTTTACGGGACTGACCTGGATGCTCTCGCGGGCCGTCTTATCGAACTGGAAAAGCGTATCGCTCGCCTGGAATCAGAAAATCGCGGAAGGCCGCGAAAACCTCCTGCGGGAGGCGGGAAACCTCGATCCCGAAAGCCTCGCTCCGGCACTGGATAAAGAGATCGCGGATCGGGCGGCACGCTTTGCCGCGGCGCTCGATACTTACCGGCACCACCCCTACCGCAGGCAGGAAAGCCCCCAGGAGACCGTCTGGAGCGAGGGCACGACGCGGCTTGTCGATTTCGGTCCGCCGGAAAACACCCCCGTCGGGCCACCGCTGCTCTTGGTGCCGTCATTGGTAAATCGGGCCTATATCCTCGATCTGAAGCCCGATTGTTCTCTCGTCCGCTGGCTGAAAGCCCAAGGTTTCCGGGTGTTCCTGGCCGACTGGGGGGCGCCTGGGGCCGAAGAGCGCGGCTTTGCTCTCGATGACTATATCGCTCGCCGCCTGTCCACGATGCTGGACCGGGTGCTGGCCCGCGGTGGGAGCCGGCCGGTGCTTGTCGGTTATTGCATGGGTGGATTGCTGGCGCTCGCGCTGGCCCAACAACGCCGCGCCGATCTGCGCGGTCTCGCCCTGTTGGCCACGCCGTGGGACTTCCATGTGCCGTCAAGCGAGCGTTCGCAATTGGTGGCGGGCGGTTTCTTCGCCTTCACGCCGCTCATGGCGGCGGCCGGCGTGCTGCCGGTCGACGCGATCCAGGCGCTCTTTGCGAGTCTCGATCCGCTGCTCGCGGTACGCAAGTATCTCGCCTTCGGGACGCGCGATCCGGATACCGCCGCGGCGCGAACTTTCGTTGCCCTGGAGGACTGGCTCAACGACGGCGTTGCCCTTACCATACCGGTGGCCACCGAGTGTCTGCTCGGTTGGTATGGCCGAAACGCGCCGGCGCTCGGCGAGTGGCGCGTCGGCGGCCGACCCGTAGAGCCTGAAGGTATCGATCTTCCGGCTCTTTGCCTGGTCCCCGAAGGCGATCGCATCGTACCGCCCGAGGCGGCGACGGCCCTGGCCGACCGCTTGCCCAACTGCCAAACGCTGCGGCCCAAGGCGGGGCATATCGGCATGATCGTCAGCGCCGGCGCCCACGCGCGCGTGTGGCGCCCGCTGGCCGATTGGATGGGATCGCTGCCCGGCGACTGAGGCCCCGTATTGCGGTGCCGCAGGGCAGCTTGGGGCTTGCCTCATTACCGTTTTTCCCGCTATACCAGACCGCTATTTTGCAGTGCAGCGAAATCGAGTGGCGGCGCCCCCCCGAGCGGTGCCGCTGGAAGCTCTCTTGAAGAGCGCGCAGCAAGGGGAGATCAGGGAAAATGACCGATGTGGTGATTGCAGGCGCAGCCCGTACGCCGGTGGGCGCCTTCAGTGGCGGCCTGTCGAGCGTGCTGGCGTCCGATCTGGGAACCGTCGCCATCGGTGCCGCTCTGGAGCGTGCCGGTGTCCCGGCGGCCGAGGTCGACGAGGTTATATTGGGGCAGATCCTGACCGCGGGAACGGGCCAGAACCCGGCGCGGCAGGCTGCAATGGGGGCCGGTGTTCCGCAAGAGAAGACGGCCTATCAAATCAATCAGCTCTGTGGGTCGGGTCTTCGCACCATCGCCTTGGGTATGCAGGCGATCAAGCTGGGCGATAGCAGCGTCGTTGTCGCCGGCGGCCAGGAAAACATGAGCCTGGCGCCGCACGTCGCGCACTTGCGCAACGGCTACAAGCTGGGCGACGTCAAGTTTCTCGACAGCATGTTGAAGGATGGCCTCTGGTGCGCCTTCAACGGCTATCACATGGGCAATACGGCCGAGAACGTGGCCCGCAAATGGCAGTTGACGCGCGAAGAACAAGACGCCTTCGCCGCGGCCTCGCAGCAGAAGGCCGAGGTGGCCCAGAAAGAGGGTATGTTCAAGGATGAGATCGCCCCGGTGACCATCAAGACCCGCAAGGGCGAGATCGTGATCGATACCGACGAGCATCCCAAGCATGGCACGACCGCCGAATCGCTGTCGAGCCTGCGCGCCGCCTTCGATAAAGAGGGGACGGTGACCGCGGGCAACGCCAGCGGTATCAACGACGGCGCGGCGGCGGTGGTTCTCATGTCGGCCGATGAGGCTGCCCGGCGCGGCGCCGAGCCGCTCGCCCGCATCGTCTCCTGGGCGACCTGCGGCGTCGATCCCGCGATCATGGGAACGGGACCCATCCCGGCCAGCCGGCTGGCGCTCGAACGGGCGGG